>ERZ827150.897-NODE-897-length-40737-cov-5.785704_pt1 | contig 40737 bp, 39 predicted proteins | sample MGYA00519779_ERZ827150 | MGnify/ENA primary metagenome ERZ827150 (study PRJEB31778, sample SAMEA3449267) | human gut metagenome | biome: human gut; feature: human-associated habitat; material: faeces | place: United Kingdom | collected 2010/2012 ...
CCTCCGCGATGCCGCCCCATTGCCCTCGCTGTCCCGGCAGCATTGGCTCTAAAATGGCCCATGCTTTGTCACTGATATCATGCCGATGCTGTGATTTCTCCATGATGACACCCTCTTCGTTGTGATAGTGCCATTATACCACTTAACTCGTGTAGACGCGACCTAAGGTTTCTCCCTTACAATGCGAACTGTCCCAAGGGACAAGGGGCAAACAGAAGCCCCGTCAAGCATTGATTTTAAGGAGGAAAACATCATGAAAAAGAGTAAGACCATTCTGACCTGCGCTGCCGCCGCCTGCCTGCTGGTATCCGGCATTGGCTTTGCCTGCGCCGAGGGCGCGCAGACCTATCCTCAGGGCCTCAAGAACGGCTATGTGAACGGCTATGCCCAGGGCCTGAAGAGCGGCGCGGTGAACGGCCTGACCAATGGCTACGTGAACGGCTACACCCAGGGTATGAAGAACGGCGCGGTGAACGGCCTGACCAACGGCTATGTGAACGGCTATGCCCAGGAGCTGAAGAACGGCGCGATCAGCGGTCTGAAGGAAGGCTTGAAGGACGGCGCGAAGCAGGGCACCAAGGACGGCCTGAAAAACGGGCTGTGCGGCGGCATGAAGAATGGCCTGAAGCAGGGTCTTAAGAACGGCAGCCTCAGGGGGACGCAGAAATAACTGTCCCCGCGCGGAATCTTCCACTCCCAACAAACAATAAAAACGGCAGTCCGCGATGAAAATCGCGGGCTGCCACATTTTAGTCTGTTTGATTGTTATCGGATGGTGAAACCGCCGTCAATGGGAACGATGGCGCCGCTCATGAAAGCGGCTTCATCCGAGGCCAGGAAGAGAGCCAGATCTGCCACTTCCTCTGGTTCGCCAAAGCGATGCATTGGCACGTTATCTTTGGGGATATTGGCAATCACATCTTTGATCAGTGGTGTTACGATGGTGCCGGGACAAATCGCGTTGACCTTAATGCCGTCTTTGGCGTAGGTGGAGGAGAGATGCTTGGTAAGGCCGATGACGGCGTGCTTGGAGGAAGTATACGCTGCGCCGCCCTTGTTGGCAATCAGACCGGCGACGGAAGCAATATTGACAATCGAGCCATGCCCTCTTTCGATCATCTGCGGCAGCACCAGCTTGGTCAGTCGGAAAACGGCTTTGATATTGATGTTATAAATCAGATCCCAAAGCTCGTCGGAAGTGTCCAGCAATGTGGCATATTTATCAAATACACCGGCATTGTTGACAAGAACGTCGATCCTGCCGAAATGAGCTAAAACGTCGTCGACCATGCTTTGCAGCTGCTCGGCGTTGGTCAGATCAACGCCGATACCAATGGCTTCTCCGCCGTCTGCGGCGATTTCCTTGGCTGTAGCCTTGGCACCCTCGGCGTTAACGTCGGCCACGACTACCTTAGCACCTTCTTTTGCAAAGGCTTTGGCTTCATAGACACCCATGCCAGATGCGGCGCCGCTAACCAGTACGACCTTGTCGGTAAATCTCATTGTGCTTGATCCTCCTGTATTGTTGATGTGATGAATATGAAAGCGCGGGTTAGGCGCGCTTGCTTCGCTTCATGGTGGCAAGCAGCAGCAGCACGGCCAGCGCTGTGCCGATTGCTGCAACGATCAGCGCGCCGGTGTATGCGCCGGTTTTCTCTTTGAAAAGAGAGGCGATCTGCGGCCCGATCAGCCCGGCGATGGAGTAAGCGCTGAACATGATGGAGTAGTTAAGCCCTACATGCTTTGCGCCAAACTGTTCGGAGGTAATGGGCGGGAACATAACCAGCAGCGCGCTGCCGCACATGCTGATCAGACACATGACAAACATGAAGGGCACGGCGGTCTTCATCTGTGACAGGCCAAGGATGGCGGCAAAGTTGATGCAGAGCGCGATCAGCAGGGTTTTGTAGCGGCCCAGCTTATCAGAAACCATGCCGAACAGCAGGCGGCCGCAGAAGTTGAAAATCGCAAGCAGGCTGACGGACAGGGCAGCTTGCGCGGCGCTCATGCCTGCCTGCTCCTGGCCGATTTTGGCTACGCATCCAAGCATCATCATGGTAGGGGTACAGGCCAGCACGAAAAGTAGATAGAGCATCCAGAACGTGGGCGTTTTGAGCATGCCGCGCCAGTTTACGCCCTCGGAGAACAGCGTGGATGCGGCGGATTGAGGAGGGGTCCAACCCTCGGGAATGTAGCCTTCCGGCGGGGTATGCACCATCCAGCCGACAAGCAGCATGATGGACAGGTAGATGATGCCCATGATCTTATAGGCGTTGAATACGCCCCCGCTGGCCAGAACGGCGTTTGCAACCGGCGCGCAGAAAACTGGACCGATGGCTGCGCCGCCCAGCAAAAGGCCGGAGACAAAGCCTCTTTTATCCGGAAACCATTTGGTGGTGTTGGTTACGGAGAAATTGTACAGGCAGCCGCCGCCTGCGCCGGAGATAAAGCCGAAGCCTAGATACATCATCCAAACCGACGAGGAAAAGCCGGTGACGATCCAGCCCAGGCCAAACAGGATGGAGCCGGTATAGATCAGCGCGCGCACGCTGATTTTGCCCAGCATTGTGCCCACGACGATGCCCATCACGCACACCATGATGTTGTAGATGGTATAGGCGATGGTGACGGAGCCCTGGCTCCAGCCGGTCGCCTGCATCACCGGGTTTACGAAAATGGAAAAGGCGCTGGTGCCTGAAATGCAGAAGTTAAACAGAAACCCTGCAACGAGTATCAGCCATCGATTGGCCGTTTTTGCTTTTGTCATTTTGTATTCTTCCTTTCTTCCGCCGTATTCAAATGCATTTTAGAACCTAAACCGGCTGTAGAAGCAATAGCTTGGCGCGGACAATTTGAATGGAATTGAGACGAAAAAAACGGTGGTTCAAGGAGAATACGGCGTTAAAAAAAGAACGGTAGACCCTCTGCAATCGCAAAAGGGCCGCCGTTCTACAGTAGGTGTAGTATTGGTATTTTAGCGTTTGAAAGGAATCCAGGCTTCAAAATAGCGCACGGTTTCGCCGTTTTCCTGGGTAAACTCAAAAAGCGAATTGCCGTATATTTTTCCGCAGGGCGTTTCGCCAAGCGCCTGCATCAGGGAAAGCGCGGGCTCCAGACGCTTGATGTTGATGGCGCTTGTTCCCTCAATGATAAAAATGGTGTACATGCACACGTCCGAAGGGATAAACAACGCGCCGGGAATCTGATCCAGGCCGATCAGCGCTGCGTCCGCTTCTTCTGCCGCCACGTCCCATTGATAGTATAAGGGGTCGTGATTGGGAGAATTAACGTCCAGCACAAAGGAATAGCAGCTTAACGGTGCGGAATCCAGCAGAATTTTACGTGCCGCGACGGAGCGCGGGGACTGAACGAACTTTTGGTCAACAATATGCGGCACACGCCACATAGCAGGGCGAGCATCGAAAACGCAGCGTTCAAGGCAAAGCGGGATTTTGTCCATTTTATCCTTGACTCTTTTGATGCCGCGCCGCTCGATTTCGATGCGAAGCTGACGCTGATGATTGCGCGCTTCGCATTCATCGATCATTCGGGCATACTGATTCAGGCTATAATTGTGAAAGATGTTTTGCGTTTCCTTTACGCTGACGCCCATATTTTTGTATTGCTTACGCAGTGCGATGCGATATAGCTCGTAAAAGGAGTACTTTCTGCGCTCGCCCTCCCCAGTTCTTGCGGGATTGATAAGATCCTGCTTGTCAAAATAACGCAGCGTTTGAGGATGAATGTCATATGCCTTTGCAAGCTCGCCGATTGTATAAAGCGGCGTAGACTGCGAAACAAACTGCTCGTTTTCCACCGAAAATCCCCCTGCCTTTATGAACCTGCATTCATTATAGCGCAGTGAATCGATACTGGCAAGATAGAAAAGACATTAGAAAAGATCGGCCAAATAGGCATTGCATCCCGCGCCAAAATGTGCAATAATATAAGGAGCCCGCGCGGGAAACCATTGCGCGGCAGCTGCTGCCGGAGAGGGGATAGCGGGCGGATGCAGTATTATCAAAGCGTGTTCTCATCGCTGCCGGTGATAGAGACGGCGCGGCTGCGGCTGCGGCCCCTGACCATGCGCGATGACCGCGACATGTTCCGCTATGCCAGCGATCCGGAGGTCAGCCGCCATGTGCTGTGGGAGGCGCACGCCAGCCCCCGCGAAACGCGCAGCGTGCTGCGCGCGGCCATTCGTCAGTATCGTGCGGGAGATCCATCCTCCTTCGCCATTGAGCGGCTCAGCGATCACCGCATGATCGGCACCATCGGCTTCATGTGGATCAACTGCGAGCATCGCAGCGCTGAGGTAGGCTATTCCCTATCCCGCGATTGCTGGAATCAGGGCTACGCCACCGAGGCTTTGCGCGCGGTGCTGCGGTTTGGGTTTAATACCCTGCGGCTGAACCGCATCGAGGCCCAGCACGAGCTGGATAATCCCGCGTCCGGCCGGGTGATGGAAAAATGCGGCATGCGCTGCGAGGGCACGCTGCGGCAGCGGGTGTTTAACAAAGGCAGGTTTTCCGATGTGCGGCTGTATGCCATTCTGCGCGGCGACGGCGTGCCCGGAAACGAGCATATCTAATCAGGTAGGAGTTGAGATCCCATGTTTGAGTATAAAACCCACGGCACCTGTTCCACCCAGATTGATCTGGAAATTGAGGACGGCGTGATCACTGCCTGTACCATTCATAATGGCTGCCGCGGCAATACGGCGGGCCTGGCCAAGATGGTGGTGGGCCGCAAGGCGGACGATGTGAAGGAGCTGCTGCGCGGCATTCCCTGCCGTGGCGCTACCAGCTGCCCCGATCAGCTTGCCCGCGCAATCGACGCTTATGAACAGCAGGAGGCAAAGTAAAATGGCCAATAACAAGCAAAAGAAAACCACCCTGTGGGTGCGCGTGATGTGCGTGTTCCTGGCGTTTCTGATGTGCCTGTCCGTGGTCGCGGCGCTGATGAATATCTTCTAAGCAGCCGGCCGGCTGAGCAAAGCCTTTCCAATTGCGGGAAGGCTTTTTTTGTGTGCGCCGGTTTTAAAAGATTGTTTTACAACTAAAATTTATCGTTTTTTGATAAAATTTTGTTGACAAACGGATTTCACTGTGCTATCCTGTTCCCGATGCAAGGAGGTTGAAGGTATGAGTCACAAGCGTTTATCGCATCTTTTATTGCTGGCTGGCGGCATCGCGGGCGTGGGCGCGCTGGGCGTGCTGATCGATTACGCGCGGATGCTGGCCTTTCGCGCGCTGGAGCGGCCCGAGATGGCGCTGCGCTATTGGGGGCTGTTGGTGTTTTTGTGCTTGGTTGCGGCGGTGTACGGCGCGGCGCTGTATCAGTATATGCGCATCAGCCGCCGGATTGGCAAGAACCAATCCTTCTGCCGCGAAAACGTGGGCAGTATGCGGGCCATCGCCTGCCTGATGGGCGCGGCCGCGGGCATGTGGGCAGGGCTGATGATTGTGTTTCGGCTGCTGAGCAGCATTGGCGTAGGGGTGGAAATGCTGCTCTTTGCGCTGATGTGCATGGCCAGCGCGGCGATTGGCCTGGTGGCCTATGTGCTTACGCAGCTTTTGCGGCGCGCTACGCAATTGCAGGAAGACAACGACCTGACCATATAAGGAGGGATGGGCATGATTCGCATCGATTTGGATGTGATGTTGGCGCGGCGCAAAATGAGCGTGACTGAGCTGTCCGCGCGCGTGGGCATCACCATGGCTAACCTGTCCATCCTAAAAAACGGCAAGGCAAAGGCCATCCGGTTTTCTACCCTGGAGGCCATCTGCCGTGAGCTGAACTGCCAGGTGGGCGATATTCTGATTTACGATCCGGAGGAAAAGCATGCAGACGAATGAAAACAGACGTGAATCTCTGCCTGCGCCTTGGCTGGCGCTGGGCGCGGGGGTGGCCTGCGCAGCGCTGTGGGTGCTGGGCTATATGGGCGGGCTGGGCGTTGGCATGACGGCTTCCAGCCTGCTGATTCTGGGCGTGGGGATGTACCTGTGCCGCAGGCAGATCTGTTGGCGGGCGGACTGCATTCTGCTGTTGACGCTGGCGGTGCTGCTTGGCCTGGCCTATGGTATCTTTGGCAGCCTGGCCATGCAGATCTTTAATCTGCCGGTGCTGTGCCTGCTCCTTTCTCAAAGCCTGCTGGCGCTGGCTGGGCATTGCCCTGAGGGCGCGTTGAGTGCTGCGGGGCTGAGCGGCGGCATACGCGAAGCACTGGGCAGCCTGTTTCGCCACTGGGGCGTGCCCTTTCGCACGGTAAAGGAGCGGCAGGGCAGCGCGTCCGCCTTGCGCGGGCTGGGCATGGGGCTGCTGATTGCCGTTCCCCTGCTGGCGGTGGTGCTGTTCCTGCTGGCCTGGGCGGACACGGTATTCAGTTCGCTTTTGAGCGGGCTGTTTGTATCGGAGGATCCCCTGAGCACGTTTTGGAATGTGCTGTGGCGGCTGATCAAGCTGCTGGCGATTGCGCTGCTGGTCTTTTCGTGCCTGTATACGCTGCTGCTGCCGCGACGCGAGCGCGCAGCCAAAGAAAGATTTCCCTGGCCTATAACGGCTTGCGCGATGGTGCTGGCGCTGCTTTGCCTGGCCTACGCTGCCTTTGTGTATGTGCAGGTGCGCTATCTCTTTGGCGGCGCGGAGACGGCCGCCATGGCCGACGGCTATGCACAGTATGCGCGCACGGGCTTCTTCCAGTTGGTTGCGGTGGCGGTGATCAATCTGATTGCCGCGCAAACGTCGCTGATCCGCTGCGGGGAAAGCCGTGTCGTGCGCGCGCTGTCCGCCCTGATGAGCCTGCTGACGGCGGTGATCCTGGCCTCGGCCTTCTGGCGGATGCGGCTGTATATTCAGGCGTTCGGCCTGAGCACGCTGCGCCTGCTGACGCTGTGGGGCATGGCGATGATCGCCCTGCTGCTGGCGCTGACGCTGATCAAGTGCGCCCGCCCCGGTGTGCGCATCTGTACCCTGGCCTGCGCGGTGCTGCTGAGCAGCTATGTGCTGCTGAATTACATCAACGTGGATCGCACCATTGCCCGCTGGAACCTGCGCGCCTATGAAACCGGCAAACAGGAAACGCTGGATACCGAATATCTGGCGGGGTTATCGCCCGATGTGCTGGCCGCCCCGTGGCAGGTGGAGCAGCTGGACGCGATCCGCAAGCAGCAAAGCGAGCGCCGCCCGGATTGGTTCGCCTGGAGCCTGAGCTGGCTGCGGGTGGGGGAAAAGTAAAAAAGAACGGCGTGGCCATGATGATCACGCCGCTTTTAAATTGCAGGCTATTATAGCTTTACATTCGGGTTTATATATTGGCCATGCCTGGCTGTCCTTCGGCCGTACTGGATTGCAAAGCTGGGGCAGCGGTGCAGGCAGCCCAGGCACATGACGCACTGATCCTTGATCCAGACCGGCTTTTTATTCCGCATTTCAATGGCCTGCACCGGGCACTTTTGGACGCATAATCCGCAGCCAATGCAGCGATCCTCCACATGAAAATGGGAGGTTCGCCGTACATGGTGATTATAAAGGGGCTGGGCGATCAACTGCGTGATCCATGCCGGGGTGCGCGGGGACATATGCCGGTTGGTGTGCCGCGCTTTGATGCAGCGGATGACGCTGTCTATGGCAGATTCGGTGGTTTGGGTATATTTTGCTATCTTTTCCGGCGTGGAAAGGTCAAAGATCGGCGTCCAGGTATCGGGCATCCGGACAGCATAGTACGCATTGATTTTGCAGTCGCGTATGGCTTTGCTGGCCATGTATCCGGCTGCGCCGGGCGTTGTGCCATAGGTGGCGATAAAATACAGGTAATCCGTTTGAAAAGAGGCCTTTTCCAGAAACTTCTTGACAATGCTTGGCAGGCCCCAATCATAGGTGGACGAGATCACGCCGATGGTTTGATCCTGGAAGGCATAACGGTTTTCCCGGATGCAGTCTACAATGGAAAGCATTTCCTGATCGGCAGCCTGCGCAAGGCGGGCTGCAACATACTTGCAATTTCCGGTTGCAGAAAAGAACAAGATCATTTTTTACTTCCCTGAGCTTTGATGGACAAAATGCCAGGCTGATGTGGCGTGATTGGCTCATGAATATTCTATCATATCGTCTTGGGCAGAACAATCCCATTACAGAAATCCGCAAAAAACGGCCGCACAATTCCGAAAAACTGTGCGGCCAGCGTTATGAGTGGTAGGGGTTCTACATGAAATCGATAGAATGGGCTGCGTTATACCGCATCAGGCGCTTCCTTTTTTTCTTCGGGCAGCGCGGCGGGCTTTTTGCTGCGCAGGGTGCGCGCGCTATGCGCGGCGCGGGTCAGCTGCGGCTTGGCCCCGGCGGTAATCACATCGCCCGTTACATGGCAAGCGGTCACATCGTTTTGGCCAGGCAGATCGAACATGGTATCCAGCAGCGCCTTTTCGATGATCGCGCGCAGGCCGCGCGCACCGCTCTTTTGCTGCATCGCCATGTGCGCAATGGCCGTCAGCGCGTCCTGATCGAAGGAGAGGGACACGCCGTCCAGCTCCAGGAGCTTGGCATACTGCTTAACCAACGCGTTGCGCGGCTCGGTCAGGATGCGTACCAGCGCCGATTCATCCAGCTGATCCAGCGTGACCACCACAGGCAGACGGCCCACGAACTCGGGAATCAGGCCGAACTTCATCAGATCTTCGGGGCGCAGCTGACGCAGGACATTGCCCACGTCCGCCGCGGAATCGCCCGTCAGCTTGGCGCCAAAGCCCAGCGTGCGCGAACCGATGCGCTGCTGAATGATGGGCGCAAGGCCATCGAACGCGCCGCCGCAGATGAAGAGGATGTTGGTGGTATCGATCTGCATGAACTCCTGCTGGGGATGCTTGCGGCCGCCCTGAGGGGGCACGTTGGCAACCGTGCCCTCGAGGATCTTGAGCAGCGCCTGCTGCACGCCCTCGCCGCTGACGTCGCGGGTGATGGACACGTTTTCGCCCTTGCGGGAGATCTTGTCGATTTCGTCAATATAGATGATGCCGCGCTGCGCCGCGCGGATATCGCCGTCGGCCGCCTGAATCAGGCGCAGCAGGATATTTTCAACATCCTCGCCCACATAGCCGGCTTCGGTCAGCGCCGTGGCGTCGGCAATGGCAAAGGGCACGTTCAGGATGCGCGCCAGCGACTGGGCCAGATAGGTCTTGCCGCAGCCGGTGGGGCCAACCATGAGGATGTTGGATTTTTGCAGTTCCACATCCCCGGCCTTTTGGGGGGCGTTGATGCGTTTATAGTGGTTATATACGGCCACGCACAGCGTGCGCTTGGCCTCGTCCTGCCCGATCACATACTCATCCAGCACGGCCTTCATTTCGGAGGGCAGCGGCAGGGAGGGCGAATCGGGCGCGGCGGTGCTCATGGGGGTTACGTCGTCGGCAATGATATCATAGCACAGCTTGATGCACTCATCGCAGATGTATACATCGGGGCCGGCTACCAGACGGCGTACCTGATCCTGCGTTTTGTAGCAGAAGCTGCACCGATGCAGCCTGCGCGTGGTGAATTCATCCTTGGGCATGGCTCACCTCAAGCGTTCTTTTTGCGGGGATAGTAGATCTGGTCGATGATGCCGTAATTGAGCGCTTCCTCGGCGGTCATGAAATAGTCGCGCTCGCAGTCGGCGCGCAGCTTTTCCTGATCCTGGCCGGTCATTTCGCTCATCAGGCGGGTCATCTTTTCCTTGGTGCGCAGCAGCCATTTGGCGCGGATTTCCACATCGGTGGCCTGTCCGCTGGCGCCGCCCAGGGGCTGATGGATCATGACCTCACTGTTGGGCAGCGCCAGGCGCTTGCCCTTTTCGCCCGCCATCAGCAGGAAGGCGCCCATGGAGGCGGCCATGCCCACGCACACCGTGCGCACATCGCACTTGATGTAGTTCATGGTGTCGTAAATGGCCATGCCAGCCGTGATGGAGCCGCCGGGGCTGTTGATATAAAGCGAGATATCGGCGTCGGGGTTATCCATCTCCAGAAACAGCAGCTGCGCCACGACGATATTGGCTACCTGATCGGTGATTTCATCCGCCAGAAAGATGATGCGATCCTTCAGAAGGCGGGAATACAGATCATAGCCGCGCTCGCCGTTGCTGGTGCGTTCTACTACATTGGGGATGAGAATGCTCATGAATTTATAATCCTCCCGGGGAGTACCCTAACAAGCATATGACGCAAGCGCGGGTTTTATGCCCGCGCTCGCATAAAAATTTCCGTTTTCAGCTGATGGGCTTACTCGGCCTTTTCTTCGGCGGCCTTTTCGGTGATGACAGCGTTGGCCTTCAGGAAGTCGATAACCTTCTTGATGCCGGCGGTTTCCTTCAGGTATTCCTTCTGCTGTTCGGACAGGGAAGCCTTGAATTCTTCCACGTCGCGGTTTACGCGCTTGGCCTGATCGGCGATGGCTTCGTCCACATCTTCATCGGTGGGAACGATGTTTTCAGCCTTGGCCACGGCTTCCAGCACCAGCTGGGTCTTTACGCGGTTGGCGGCTTCGGGCTTGTAGTTTTCGCGCACCTGATCCAGGGTCTGCCCAGTGTACTTGAGGTAATCCTCAAAGCGGATGCCCTGGTACATCATGCGCATTTCCATCTCGCGCAGCATGGTGGTGATTTCATCCTGAATCATCGCGTCGGGGATATCGCAGTCGGCAGCGTCAACCACCTTCTGCACCAGCGCGTCTTCCAGGTTGGCTTCGGCGCGGTCGGCGGCGTTCTTTTCAAGGTCGGCCACGATGTTGGCCTTGTAGGCCTCGAAGGTGTCAAACTCGGACACATCGGCGGCGAAATCGTCGTCCAGCTCGGGGCGAACCTTGGTCTGGATGCCGTTAACCTTCACATGGAACACAGCGTCCTTGCCGGCCAGGTTGTCGGCATGATACTGCTCGGGGAACTTAACGCTCAGGTCGCGCTCCTCGCCGATGTTCATGCCCACCATCTGCTCCTCAAAGCCGGGGATGAACATGCCCGAGCCGATCGTCAGGGACTGACCCTGCGCGGTGCCGCCCTCAAAGGCGACGCCATCCACGCTGCCGGCGTAGTCCAGGTTTACGATATCGCCGTTTTCAACGGCGCGGTCGGTTACGTCCTGGGTGGTGCTGGCGCGCTCCACATCGTTCTGGATGCGGGCTTCCACGGCCTCGTCGGTCACTTTTTCCACGTTCTTTTCAACGGCTACGCCCTTGTATTCGCCCAGCGTCACGTCGGGCTTTACGAATACCTCCAGGGTATACTTCAGCTCCTGGCCCGCGCCGATCTGCTGCACATCTACCTGGGGACGATCCACAACCTGAAGGTTTTCAGACTTGATGGCCTCTTCGTAGGCGGGCTGGGCGACAAGCTCGAAGGCGTCGTCATAGAACACCCCTTCGCCGTACATATTCTCAATCAGCTTGCGGGGGGCCTTGCCCTTGCGGAAGCCGGGAACGTTGATCTTGCTGCGATCCTTCAGATAGGCCTTTTCGACGGCCGCGTCAAAGGACTCAGCGCTCTCCACAAACGAGAGCTTCACTTTATTGCTCGCGATTTTTTCGACGGTATAAGACATGTAGAACCCTCCTGCGCAAATTTGCGGATCAATCCGTGCGCGGCGCGATAAGCATTCGCACACAGTGTATCATTATAACACCCATAGCGCAGATTTGCAAGCGTTTTGCCCGGAAAACGCGCTGCTTTTGCCCGGCCTGCCTGCGAAAGCGCGAAGGATGTTTTTTCTTGACAGATTCCGCCGCCCTGCGGTATTCTATAAGTAGAAATCGGAGGTGACAAGCCCCATGGTGTTCATCGGCATTTGCGGCGCGAGCGGCTCGGGCAAAACCACCCTGGCAAAGGAGCTTTGCCGGGCGATTGGCGCCAGCAGCGCGCTGCTGAATCAGGACGCATATTATCTGGATCATCCCGAATTAACGTTTGAAGAACGAACCAAGCTCAATTACGATGAGCCGTTTATCTTTGATCACGACTTGCTGTATCAGGATGCGCGCATGCTCATGGCCGGGCAAAGCGTTACCCGCAAGGCATATGATTTTACCCAGCACCGCCGCACCGAAAGCAGCGAGATCATCAAGCCTGCCGACGTGCTGATTGTGGAGGGCATTCACGCCTTCTTTGACGAGCGGCTGACCAAGATGATGTTCCTCAAGCTCTATATCAATGTAGAGCCGGATATCTGCCTGCTGCGCCGCATCAAGCGCGATATCCGCGACCGCGGCCGCCAGATTGAAAACATCGGTGAGCAGTACCTGACCACCGTAAAGCCCATGTATGAAAAGTACATCCGCAACTATGTAAACGACGCGGACGTGATCGTCACCCGCGGCGGCAAAAATGCCCGCATTGTGGAGATATTGGCGGGCTATCTGCGGGATGAGTTGAATAAAAAGGCATAAGCCGTTGCAATATGCAAACCGCCGGACTGGGGCTTGAGGGCTCCTATCCGGCGGTTTGTTTTGTCTGGTTTAATATTTCGCAAGCGCGTCCGCGTCGGTAAACAGCTCGTCCGACAGCAGATATTCGCCCAGCGTGTAGGAGAAGCGGATCAGATCGCCCTGAATGCGCATGGGGAAGGGCGAGGTGAGATTCTGCGTTTCAAAGGAGAAATCGTGCGCGTAGTGGATTTCGCGCAGCGCGGCCACCAGCGCGGGCCAGTCGATGGTGCCCATGAAGGGGGCGATATGCTCGTCGCGGTCGCCGGCATGGTTATCGTTGATATGCGTGGCGCGCAGGCGGCTGCCAAGGCGGCGCACGCAATCGGCAGGACTGTAGCCGCTGGTGTGAGCGTGGCCCGTATCCAGGCACGCGCCTACATCCGGGGCGTTGATCGCATCGATCAGCTCAATCAGGTTATCGATGTTGGAAAACGGCGAGGGGCCTTTGCCCAGTGTGTTCATGTTTTCAATGGCCATGCCCACATGATGTGCGTGGAAGAATTCATGCCAGCGGCGGAAGTAGGCAAGGTTGGCGCGCTTGCTCTCATCCAGCAGCAGCCGGTCGCCGTCCATCACCGTGAAGGGATGCACCACCAGGTATTCCACGCCCAATATTTCGGCCGCCAGCACGCTGCGGCGCATCATTTCCTCGCCGAAATCGCCGCCGGGCACTTCGCCGGGGGCAACCGGCCCGCCGATGCTGAAATACGCATGGCCCTGCAGAAAGCGCACGCCGATATCATCGGCCAGCCTGCGCCAGGCATGCGCCTGCTCCTCCCAGTTGTCCTCGGTCATGGGGGCAAAGCGCTTGCCCGCGCGGCTCATGCCGCACAGGTTTACGTCCAGATAGCGATAGCCCGCTGCCGCGCACGTGCTGACCGCGTGCTCAAAGGATACCATGTAGGGCTTGCCGTGATCAAAATTCATGATGTTGGTAGAAGTGGAAAGCCGCATATTTAACCCCTCCTTTTAGGCGTATACGCGCACTTCAAAGATGCGCGCTTCGCTTATGCCGTTGGTGGCGCGCACCGTTACGCGCACCGTATCGCATTCCTCGCCCTCAAACTGCACATGGCACAGGCGCTGATAATTATCGCGCAGCTGCTTACAGGCAACCACCTTGCCATCGCGCAGCAGCGCTACATCATAATCACGCGCCAGCTCCACCGGCACGCCTACCTGCTGCTGACGGATGCGGCGGGAGGACAGGGAAATTTTCTTTTCCAGGTTGAAGTTGGAATCAAACACCAGCTGCACGGTGCGCACGGGGGCGGGCGCGGCCAGCGACAGCTGCAGCCATTCGCCCTGCGTGCTCAGCCCATCCGAATGCCAGGCGTTGGTGCAGCCGTTGATATCGCGGGTGACGCCGGTGAGCACATTGGCGGCGGGATAATTCTCCTGCGCGCTGGAGGCCGTTACGGCGGCGGTCTGCGCCAGATCGGCCTTGTCCGTGTTGGCAAAGCCGGGAATATAGCAGTCGTCGCGGATCAAGGTCTGCTGCAATTCAGCGATATCGATTGCGCGGATATCGCAGCCCTTCTGGATGGCCTGCGCGGCCGCCGTGCCGATAGCCTGGCCGCCAATGGCGCAGGTGCCCATTACGCGGCTGGTGGCCATGGCCAGCTTGGAGGCGCTCAGCGCGCGGCCGCCGATATACAGGTTTTTGAAGCCCTTGGCCAGGTAGGAGCGGTAGGGGATGGTGTACGCGCCGTCAAATTCGTATACAAACGACGGAATCTTATCAAAGGCGTACAGGCCGCCGGGAACGTGGTTATCCACATGCCAGCCGCCGTAGGCCACCGCGTCGTCAAAGATGCGGTTGCCCAGCACGTCGTTTTCGTTGAGCATGTAGTCGCCCTCCAGACGGCGGCTTTCGCGCACGCCGGGCAGCATGCCTACCCATACCAGCTCGTAGTTTTCCGCGCCGTGGTTGCCGCCGTTCTTGATGTGATCCCACACGCCGTATACCGCGCGCACCAGCTGATCACGGATGTCCTCGTACTCGCTGATGATATCGGCGCTTTCGCCGCCGATTTCGATCCACCAGTAGCCGTAATCCTGGCAGTAGCCGTCAAAGAGCATCCAGATTTCGTTTTCGCTGGCCTTGGCCAGCACTTCCTTGGGCACATCGGCGCTGTGCTTGCGATAGCGCAGCTGCTCCTCGGTAAAGTGCATGGCGTCCACGGGCGGGATGAACTTGACCGGATGGCCCACATTGGCGGCCTTGAACAGCAGGGTGTTGCCCATGCGATCCTGGTTGGGCTGCTCGGGAGCGTGCGGCTCGTTAAACTCCGCCTTGCCCTCGCTGCCTGTGCGGCTCTTTACGCCCACAAAAGCGCCCAGGGTGCCGTTGCCCGTGCAGTCGGCAAAGATTTTGCCATGAATCAGCAGCCGCTTTTCGGTGCTCATCTGATAGCACTCGATACAGGTAATTTCGCCGTCCTGACAGGTGGCGGCATGCATGGTGGTGTTGAGCAGCAGCGTCAGGTTCTTTTCGTTCTTGGCGGCCTGGAACAGCACCGCATCCCAGATGGAAAAATTATAGCTGTCGTTCACGCGCTTGTTGCTCAGCATCAGCTCGTGCACGATGCCGCCCTCGCTCAGCTCGGGCTTTTTCATGTTGGCGGTTGCGCCGCAGATATGCATGCGGATTTCGCTGCTGGCGTTGCCGCCCAGCACCGGGCGATCCTGCACCAGCGCGGTCTTCGCGCCGTGGCGCGCGCTGGCGATGGCCGCGCACAGACCCGTCATACCGCCGCCGACGATTACCACGTCAAAATGCAGCGTTTCTTCCTTAAATCCGATCATACGATCCTCCGTCGATTTTCGATTGTTCGATCACCATGTCTGATCGAACGGCGAAAACAGCGCGCCGTAATCCATAAACCGGCAGGCATTTTTCGCGTAATACGCAGTTCTCTGCTATTTTACCAGCTTTCGGGACGAATGGCAAGATGGAATATGTACGATCATATAAAGAAAACGCACATTCTCCGATCAATCGAAGAATGCGCGTCGGTACGTTTGAAGGGCTTACTCAGCAACGGGCTCCTGGATGGAGAAGGTGATATCCTCCACGCGCGCCAGCTCGCACGCGCCCTCGATGTTCTGGTACACATACACCAGCGCGTAGGTGGGCTGCGCATCGGGATAAACCACGGTCAGGCGGCACAGCAGGCAGTAATTCATGCCGGCAACCACCTGGCTGGCCAGCAGGGCGATGGGCTCATAGACGCAGCCGGTCAGCCCCTCGACGGCCTTGCTGAAGGCGTCCAGTACTTCCTGGGGGATATCGGCGGGGTGCCCGGTGTTGACGCTCCAGCCGCCGACACTCGGCGCGGGCGCTTCAGCCAGGGCGGGAACGCAGGAGAGGGCAAACAGCATCAGGGTCAGCATTGCGCAAAGCAGCTTCTTCATCATTAGAATCACGCATCCTTTCTTCTTTTGCAGCGCCTGAGCGCTTACATCCTGTTAGACGGGCGCGCGGATGGCAGGTTCCGCATTTTCTAAAGTTTTTAACGCCCTACGCGCACCTGATCCACCGCGCGGTTGCGCATTAGCTCCACCGGATGCGGCGCCAGCTCCACGCGGAAATCCTGCCCCGTGCGGCGGATATGCTCCGCCACCACTGCATGGCTGGGCACGCGCATCACATCGGGGTTCATACGCTTCTGATAGCGAAAGAAATCCGCGCCGTTGGGCAGCACGCCTACGGGCAGGCGCTGGCCGCGCCGCAGGGTAACGCCTACCATGCGCAACGCGCCGCGGATATAGCCCTTGTTGGGCTGGAGGATCAGCGGCGGGGGCAGCTCCTGATCGACGAGGGGCGGCTCCTGCCCCTCGTGCGCGCGGAGATACAGTCGCCGCGCCTTGTGCAGATGCGCGCATTGGGCGTAAAACGCCTGATCGTATATGGCGCGCAGGGCGGCGTCCTCCTCCTGTGCGCGCAGACCGTCCAGCGCATAGCACAGCGCATAGGCGCGCAGCGTCAGCGCCTCGCAGGGATCGCCCGCGTGCCCCAGCAGGCTGGCGTATTGGGTGGCGTGCTCGGTCAGGATCAGCGATAGCTCCGCATATAGCGCGCGAGCATGCTCACGGCTTTCGCCCAGCGCGCCGGCAGACAGACGAGCGGCATAGCGCGCCGCGCAAGACAGCAGGAACAGCGACAGCAGGGTTTGTGGGCTTGCCTGCGCGCGTTCGATGGGCGGCTGTACTTCGTCATAGGGGTGACGATGGGCGGCGATACACGGGCGGCCGGGCATCAGCTCGGCCATGCCGCCCAGCTTTTCATCGGCAGATACGCCGTATTCCAGTGACAGCAGATTGGCCGTGCGGTACAGCATATCGCAGGCCTCGGGCAGCAGAAAATCCATGGCCGCGCGGGCGCGAGGATGCGTTTCGCGCTGGGCCGCGGCGGCGGTCAGCTCGGTCAGCATAAACAGCGCCAGCAGCACGCGCTCGCAGGGGCGCTCACGCGGCAGAAGCGAAAGAAATTGCAGCCGCTGCTGCCATTCCACGCGGCGAATCAGCGCGGTCTCGCGCAGAAAATCCGCGCTTGCGTCCAGCGACGCTTCGGGCATATCCGAAAGCACGGCGGCGGCAAGCATCAGCCGCGCGGTGCGAAGCGGCTGATCCCCGCTCAGCGGCTCGGGCAAAAGCGATTGCCAATCCTTCAGCCCCTGGCTGATGCGCGGCGGAACGACGGTATATGGATTCATAGGCTCCCCTCCCTGATGACGGCAAGCAAGTTGAAAACAAAGCTGGATACTCATCAGGATACGCGCAAACGGGGGGCAATATACCGTAGAAAATGGCAGACTTTTGCGCAGATAAATGAAAAAGAGGGTAAAAGCCCTCTTGAAAAGATTATGCGTTCTGCGAACTCTCCCGCTTTTTCAGCCACACCATCAGCACGGCCACATCGGCCGGGGAGACACCCGGAATGCGCGCCGCCTGGGCCAGCGATACGGGGCGCTGGGCGGACAGCTTCTGCCGGGCTTCCATGCGCAGCCCTGTGATATCCATATAGGGCGCGTCGGCAGGCAGCAGCTTTTCCTCCATGGCACGAGCCTTGAGGATGGCAGCCTGTTCTTTTTGCAGGTAGCCCTCGTATTTTACCTGGATTTCGGCCTGCTGGCGCGCGCCGGGAGCATACTGCGCGGGATCGGGCAGCAGCGCGTCGATGCTGTTTTCGGGATGGCGCAGCAGCGCATCGCGGCGGGTATCGCGCAGATAGGCCAGAATTTCCTCCGTCTGGCGCGCCTTTTCCTCCATACGGCGCATGCGCTCGTCGCTGGCCAGGCCAATGGCGTGCGCGCGGGCCGTCAGGCGCAGATCGGCGTTATCCTGCCGCAGGTACAGCCGATGCTCGGCACGGCTGGTCATCATGCGGTAGGGTTCGTCCGTGCCCTTGGTGGTCAGATCATCGACCATCACGCCGATATACGCCTGATCGCGGGTCAGCAGCAGCGGCTCGCGCTCCAGCACATAATGGGCGGCGTTGATGCCTGCCAGAATGCCCTGCGCGGCGGCTTCCTCATAGCCCGAGGTGCCGTTGACCTGCCCGGCCAGGTACAGCCCCGGCACCTGCAGCGCGCCCAGCGAGGGGGACAGCGCGGTGGAATCGATGCAGTCGTATTCGATGGCATAGGCCAGGCGGGTCAGGACGCAGTGCTCCAGGCCCGGAATGGTGCGGTACATCGCCCACTGCACATCCTCGGGCAGGCTGGAGGACATGCCCTGCACGTACCATTCCGCGTCGTTATAGCCCTCTGGCTCCAAGAACAGCTGATGGCGCTCCTTGTCGCGGAAGCGGACGATCTTGCTTTCGATGGAGGGGCAATAGCGCGGGCCGAGGGATTGAATCGCGCCGTTGAACATGGGCGCGCGATCCAGGTTTTGCAGGATGATTTCGTGCGTGCGGGGATTGGTGTAGGTCAGGTAGCACATCATGCGGTTTTCTACCGCGTGATCGGTCAAAAAGGAGAAGGGCACGGGCGGCTCGTCACCGGGCTGCGGTTCCATGGCGGAAAAATCGATGGAGCGTGCGTCTACGCGGGCGGGCGTGCCGGTCTTGAAACGGCGCCGGGTGAAGCCCAGATCGGCCAGGCTTTCGCTCAATCCTGTTGCGGGCAGCAGCCCCTGCGGGCCGCCCTCCCACTGCGCCTCACCGATGAAGATTTTACCCTTCAGATATACGCCCGTGCATACCACGGCGGCGCGGCAGGGAATATGATCGCCCGTTTTGGTTATGACTGCGCTGATGCGGCCCCCATGGGTTTCCAGACGGATTACCTCGCCCTGGCGGACGGTCAGATGATCTTGAGCAAAGAGCGCGCGCTTCATGCGCTTCTGGTATTCGTGCTTATCGGCCTGCGCGCGCAGGGAATGCACAGCCGGGCCTTTGCTGCGGTTGAGCATGCGGCTTTGCAGGGTGGTATCGTCGATGGCGCGGCCCATTTCGCCGCCCAGTGCGTCCACCTCGCGCACCAGATGTCCCTTGCCCGTGCCGCCGATGGCGGGGTTGCAGGCCATCAGGGCTACCGCATCCAGATTGAGGGTAAACAGCAGCGTTTCGCAGCCCATGCGCGCGCAGGCAAGCGCAGCCTCGCAGCCCGCGTGGCCCGCGCCGATTACGATGACATCATACATGTATTGATCGCCCGTTCTTTATAAAAAGTGAGTTATTTTTCCGTATTGCGGTATACCGAGTACCAGCGGAAGCCGTCGCCGTCCGGGTTGATGACGGTCAGATTATAGCCCAGCAGATCGAACCAGTAGAAGGTCTTCACGTTGCTGGTGCCCTTCCACATGGTCTCGGTGTTGGGCACGCTGTCGTAGGGAATGCCCAGGATGGAGATGGTTACGCCGCCGTCGGGCGGTGTGACGGAGGTGAGGTTTTCATCCTTGAGGTATTGGGTATACCAGGCGGTGTGGTAGTTGTTCATGCCGCAGTGGATGGTCAGCGGGTTGTCCAGATAGGGGGCCAACTGCTCGCCCACCTGCTCGGCGGTGAAGCCGAAATCACGCAGCGTGCCGATGTAGATCATCACATGATAGCCGCCGCCCTGACCGGCCAGGTTGATGGAGTCGCCCACCTTCATGCGCTGCGCCCACTGGGCGGAGGGCAGATCCTGCATATCGATGCGGTTGGGCTTGACGGCGTTTCGGGTTTCGCTGATGGCGGGCAGCTTTTTCATGCCCACCTGGTTGTGCACCCAGCGGGCGAAACCGATGCAGTCAAAACCGCCCAGGTACAGCTTGGATGTGCTGTAATAATGGCTGTCCTGCGAGGCGTAGCGCGGGCGCAGCAGGGACGACTCGTTGGAGCCGGCAAACAGATAGGGACAGCCGTACTTGAAGCGCGCGCTGACGCTGCCGCCGCAGTTTTCGTTGTAGGCCAGCAGCACGGGGTTGCTTTCATCCATCATGGTCAGCGCTACGTTCAAAAAGCGCTGCGCCTCGATGCGCTCCATGTGCTTTTGCAGCTCGGCCAGGGCGGCCTTGGTGCTGTTGGTGGATTTGAGCTTGTCATAGTGCAGATAGCCTTCGTGTTCACCATCGGTCACGCGGGCGTATACGCCATGGAAGGCCGTCACCGTCAGCGGGGCGTTCTTTTTGATATCGGCCAGCTGCAGGGCGTTTTCCAGGGGATATTCATACAGCACGGCCTTTTCGCTGGTCTTGGCCTCAAAGGGCGTTACCGTAAAGTCCTCGCCCAGGATGGTCAGTTCGCCTGCTTCCACATACAGCGTTTGCCCTTCAATATCCACCGTCAGGTGGTCGCCGTCATAGCCGTTTACGATGACCGGCGCATAGGGGGTAATCTCATGCAGCGCAGCCGCGCCGTAGCAGGGGGATGCATAGGCGCTGACCGGCTCGTCGGAGAAGGCGACGTAGGGCGTTACCTCGCCGTGCTTGTATTCCATCTGCATGAAATCGCGGATATAGACATAGCCGGATTTGCCGTTATATTCGATATAGGCGTATTCGTCCGTCACGGGTACCACGCGGAAGCGCACGTCCGCGGGCAGAATATCCAGCGTGGTGGTATCGGCCAGGGGCTGGGCGCGCATGCGTACGGGCGTGCCGAAAAAGCCCTCGATGGACTGCGCATCCTCGGCCGTGGGGTCGTTATATTCCACCTGCACGCAGTCCTTCATATGGACATAGCCGGTTTTGCCGTCATAGGAGGTGGCAGCATAACTGTCGTTCACAGGGGTGAGCTTGAGCACCGAACGCGCGGGGATGTTGACAACGTTGGGGGTGTTGGGCCGCGGCTCAGCGCGCATCCAGCGCGCATCGCGAAAATAGCCGTAAAAGCTCTCCGCCGTGTCCTCTGCCAGGGCGGCGGGCAGCAGACCGCACAGCAACGCGGCGACGCATAGAAGCGAAAGCATTTTCCTGATCATTGGCAAGTTCATCCTTCCCTCGCGCATAACATTTGCATACGCACCCATTATACCCAATTGCTTTGCCGCGCGCAACATGAAAGCGGCGCGCGAACATGATTTTACATGTTTTACGGCCATAAAAAAGCGCTTCCCCGAGAAATGGGAAAGCGCTCAGGCATTGTTGGAAGCACAAGTATATGATAACACAAACTGCCCGAGGACGCGGCGCGCCTCCGGGCAGATGCGTCCCCGTTATTGGGGCAGCTTGACGGTAACGCCCTGGGAAAAGTCATCCGGGGCCAGGCAGGGATTGGCGCGCAGCAGGGTGGCCACCGGCAGGTTAAAGCGCACGGAAAGGCTTTCCAGCGTTTCGCCCTCTCCCAGCACCACGCTGGCTGGCAGCGCGCAGGGCAGGTTGACCGGCGGCACGCACACGGTCTGGCCGGCCTTCAGATCGTCCAGATCCAGCGTGGGGTTGGCGGCCTCCAGGGTGTGGAAGCTGCGGTCGTATTCCAATTGCAGGTCGGCCACGGTCTGCCCCTCCTGCACCACGGCTCGGCGGTTTTCAGGGCAGGTGACAAGCTCGGGCTTGCCTGGCTCAATGCCGGGCGCGTCGGGCACAGGGAAACTGTCGGGCAGCGGCGCGGGCTGGTTGCCTGCGTCGGGCATATCGGGCACAGGAAATTTGTCGGGCAGCGGCGCGGGCTGGTTGCCTGCGTCGGGCGCGTCGGGCACAGGGAAACTGTCAGGCAGCGGCGCGGGCTCCTGCGCCTCGCGCTCCGCGCAGGAGGGGATGCACAGCTCGTCGCCCACCATCAGGCGGGCAGGATGGATATCGGGATTGGCGTTCATCAGATCGCGCAGCGGCACGCCCAGGCGGCGGGCGATGAGGTAAAAGCTGTCTCCGCGCTTAACCGTATAGGTATAGGCGCAGGATGTATCGTCGGGGCGCGTGGTGGTATTATCGGACATTGGACGGCACCTCCCATGGATGATTCGCTTTATTCTATGCCGCCCGATGGAAGAATGTGCGCGCGGGCAGAATTTTGCATCCGGCGGACATTTCTTTTGTTAGACGGGATATAAAATAAACCAGATTGCGCACTCCACTGGCAGTAGAGCGGCTTTTCTACGCATGGGAGAGGGCAAAAAAGACATTTCACAGTGGATTTTGGACGCATAATTTGTTACAATATATGTATTCCACATTACACTGACGGAGGGCGACCGGCCATGGATCGAAAATTTATTCTTACCTGCGGTTCTACCGTAGATCTGCCGTATGAATACTGCCAGCAGCGTGAGATCCCCGTGATCTTTTACACCTACGTGCTTGACGGTGTGGAGCGCGAGGACGATATGGAGCGCAACCCCGGCATGCTGGAAAAGTTCTATCAAGCTATGCGTGAAGGCGCGATTCCCCAAACCTCGCAGATCAATACCGAGCGCTATATTGACTTTTTTACCGGGCAGCTCAAGCACGGCGATGTGCTGCATATCGCTTTCGGCTCGGGCATGTCGGCTTCGGTCAACAACGCTATGAACGCCGCCCGTGAGCTGGATGGCAAGATCGATGGCCACCGCATGATGGTGGTGGATTCGCTGTGCTCCTGCGGCGGCTACGGCCTGCTGGTAGATCTGGTGGCCGATCTGCGCGATCAGGGCATGGGCATTGAGGAAGCCGCCGACTGGGCGGTGAAGAACTGCGGGCGCATTCATCATCAGTTCTTCTCCACGGATCTGACCTACTTCCGCCGCAGCGGGCGCATGTCCGGCGCGACGGCCACCATCGCCACCATTTTGAATATCTGCCCCATCATGCGCCTGAACGACGAAGGCCGCATCATTGCCTACGATAAGGTGCGCGGCCGCGCCAACGCGGTCAAGGAGACCATCCGCGTGATGCGCAATCATGTGCAGGACGGCGTAAACTACAGCGGCAAGTGCCTGATCTGCCACAGCGACGATCCGGTGGATGGCGAGCGCGCGCGGGCGGAAATCTGCGCGGAATTCCCCAAGGCCGATGTGCATCTGCTCAAAATCGGCACCATCATCGGCGCGCACTGCGGCCCTGGCACGGTGGCGGTGTTCTTCCTGGGCGATCAGCGCACGCATGAAGATCCCAAGTAAAACGCATGACGGACGAGCGGCTGATCTATGAAATCCTGGCTGCGGTGAGCGAGATCCCGCCCGGCCGCGTGGCCACCTACGGGCAGCTTGCCCGCCTGATCGGGCGGGAGAAAAACGCCCGCCTGGTGGGCCGCGTGCTGCGCGATGCCAGCCTGTATGGGGATTATCCCTGCCACCGGGTGGTCAACCACGCGGGGCGGCTGGCTCCCGGCTGGCCCGAGCAGGCCGAGCTGCTGCGCGACGAGGGCGTGCCCCTGCGGGATAATACCCATGCGGACATGCGCTTTCAGTGGCGGGAGGAAGATGAATAAATAACGGGGCGGAGTGTGTAATTCCGCCCTGTTTTTATGCCCGTAAAATGCCTTTTGCATTGACAAAAGCGCCCGTTCGTTCTATCATTTAATATGGATAGAAGGCTATCCGTTAAACGATTAAAAATTGGAGGACACTGCCATGCAGGATTATTTTCATCCCACGTTTGTAATCACCATGAAGGACGGCTCTGTGATGGAGGGCGAGCTGTATCCCGAGCACGCGCCCCAGTCCGTGGGCAACTTCATCTCCCTGGCCAACAGCGGCTTCTATGACGGGCTGATTTTCCATCGCGTCATTCCGGATTTCATGATCCAGGGCGGCGATCCGCAGGGCACCGGCATGGGTGGCCCCGGCTATTCCATCCGTGGCGAGTTTGAGCGCAACGGCGTGGCCAATCCCATCAAGCATACGCCGGGCGTGCTGTCCATGGCGCGCAGCATGCGGCCCAATTCCGCCGGCTCGCAGTTCTTTATCATGACCAGCGTATCCCCGCATCTGGATGGCAGCTACGCCGCCTTTGGCCGCGTAACCAAGGGCCTGGAGCATGCCGACCGCATCCAGAACGTGCGCCGCGACCGCGCGGATAAGCCGCTGGAGCCGCAGGTGATCGCCTCTATCCGCGTGGATGCGCAGGGACGCGATTATCCGTTTGAAAAGCTGTAAAACAGCCGCAGAGGGCTCGCTTGGGCGGGCTTCTCTGCGAAAATGACCCCCCAATCGCAGCATAGAGGAGCATTCCATGGAACACACCACCCTGAGCGTGCAGATCGCCGGGCGCGATTACACCCTGACCAGCGCGGATTCGCCCGAGCATACCCAGCGCGTGGCCAGCCTGGTAGATCGCAAAATGCGCGAGCTGATGGCCGCAGGCATCATCAACCGCGAGGCTGCCGCCGTGATGGCCGCCCTGACACTGGCGGACGAGCTGATAAAATCGCAGGACGATAACACGCGTCTGCGCAGAAAGCTGGACGAAAGCACGCATGGCTGAGCATATTCCCGAATTGCTGGCTCCTGCCGGCAGCTATGAGGCGGCGATGGCCGCGCTGTGCAACGGCGCCGACGCCATCTATCTGGGCGCGGCGGCCTTTGGCGCGCGCGCATCCGCCGGGTTTTCGCAGCAGGAGCTCAAGCAGGTCATCGATTTATATCATTTTTATGGCCGCCGCGTGTATGTAACAGTCAACACGCTGGTGAAGCAGCGCGAGCTGGACGGCGTGCGCGATACCCTGCGCATGCTGTCTGATTTGCGCGCCGACGCGGTGCTGGTGCAGGATCTGGGCGTGCTCAGCCTGATTGCGCGCGAGTTTCCGCACCTGTGCGTGCATGCCAGCACGCAGATGGCATTGCATAACGCGGCGGGCGCACGCCTGGCGCGCTCTCTTGGCATGCGCCGCGTGGTGCTGGCGCGCGAGTGCACGCTGGACGCCATCCACGCCGTGGCGGATACCGGGGTGGAAACCGAGGTGTTCGTCCATGGCGCGCAGTGCGTGTGCGTCAGCGGTCAGTGCAGGTACTCGGGGCTGATCGGCGGGCGCAGCGGCAACCGCGGGCGCTGCGCCCAGCCTTGCCGACTGCCCTATACCTGGCAGGGGGACACGCGCGCATGGCTGTCCCCGCGCGATCTGTGCCTGCGCGATCAGGTGAAGGCGCTGGCCGAGGCCGGGGTGTGCTCGCTTAAAATTGAAGGGCGGCTTAAACGACCCGAGTATGTGGCGGTCATCACCCGCGCCTATCGCGGCGCGCTGGACGCGCTGCGCGCCGGGCGCTTTGCTCCCGCCGATGCGGCGGAGCGCGAGGCGCTGTCGCAGGTATTTTCGCGTACGTTCTTTCCCGGCTATGCCTTTGGCGCGCGCGACGCACAGGTGATGAATCCCCAGCGCGTATCCAGCGCGGGCGTGGACATCGGCACGGTGCAGCGCGTATCCCGCAAGGGCGATGTGTGGCTGGCGCAGGTGCAGCTGAGCAAAACGCTGCATAACGGCGACGGCCTGCAGCTGCGCGGCGCGAGGGAGCAGGATATCATCTACAGCGGCCCCGAAACGCCTGCCGGCAGCCTGGCTACCCTGCGGCTGCATCATCCTGCCCAGACGGGCGATGCGGCGGTGCGCATCGACGACGAGGCGCAGCTTTCCGCCGCGCGGGTCAGCTATCAGGCTGCCGCTTTGCCGCGCGTACAGTTTAACGCGCAGCTGACGGCGCAGCCCGGCCAGCCCGCCGTGCTGACGGTGCGGGACGACCGCGCGCAGGCGACGGTCTCAGGCGAAATCGTTCAGAGCGCGCAGAACGCCCCGCTGGATGAAATTCGCGCCCGCCGCGCGCTGGGAAAAACGGGCGATACCGCCTACATCCTGCGCGATTTGACGGTGACAGGCGAGAACGCCTACCTGCCCGCTGCCGCGCTTAACGCCCTGCGGCGCGAGGCGCTGGCGCAGCTGCGCGAGGCAAGAATCGCCGCGCACAGGCTGCCCCCGGCGGGGCCGTATCAGCCTGCCCCTACGCTGCCCGCGCGGGAGAATGTGCCGCCGCAGCTGTTTGCCCAGGCAACCGATCCCGCCCTGTGCAGTGCGCTGCTGGAAAACGGCGCGGATCAGGTGATCTATGCGCCGCTGGATATTACCGAGCCTGCCTTCTCGCAAGCGCTGTCTCAGCTGCCGGACGCGGCCTGGGTGGCGCTGCCTGTGCAGTTGACGGATGTGGAGCTGTTTCGCCTGACCGCGCAGATTGCGGCACATGGCTTGCGCGTATGCCTGGGCAGCGCAGGACAGCTGCCTGCCTGCCCGGCTCCGCTGATGGCGGGGGAGGGCGTGCCGGTGTGGAACGCTCTGGCCAGTGATTTGCTGCTTGCCCAGGGCACGCAGTGGCAGACGCTGCCCCGTGAGCTGACAGCGCGCGAAATTGCCGAGCTATTGGAAAAGCGCCCCGCCGCGCAGCTCATCCTGCCTGTGTATGGCCGCGCGCGGCTGATGTATCTGAATCACTGCCCGGCGCGCACAGCGCTGGGGCTTTCGGGCGAACGGCAAGGCTGCTGCCTGTGCGCCCAGGGGCGCGGCTGCGCCGGCCAGGCGCTGACCGACCGCATGGGTGAGCGCTTCCCGCTGCTGCCTGTGCGCATGGACGCAGGATGCCTGGTGCAGCTGCTATCCTGCCAGGTGCGGTCGCTGTCCGCGCTGGCCAGTCCTAAGCTGCACTGGCTGCTGGATTTCACGCTGGAGGAGCCGGAGGAGGCGCTGCGCATCCTGCGCGCCTATCGCGCGCTGCGGGAGGGCGGGAGTGCCGAAATCCCCTGCTTTGCTGAGCGCTTTGACCGCGGCGTGGAGTAAGCGCATGCAGGCGGCGCTGCCAAATGCTAACAATTTGAAAACCTTTTTTGAACTTTTGCCCAAAGCGCTTGCGCGGGCCCGCTGCGCCGCTTACACTATCCCAAGGAGGGGTGCTCCATGATGAAGGAACGCACGCTGCGTGTGCTGGAATTTACCAAAATTCTGGACATGCTTGCGTCATTTGCCGTCACCGATATGGGCCGCGAGGCCTGCGAAAAGCTTACGCCGTTGTCCGACCTTGCGCAGGTGAACGAAGCGCTGGAGGAAACCGAGGAGGCGCAGGTGATCCTGACCTACCTGGGCGACAGCCCGCTGATCGGCTTTCCCGATGTGCGCCCTTACCTGACGCTGGCGGCCAAGGGCGCGGCGCTCAATCCCAAGGCGCTGCTGAGCGTGGCCGAGTGCCTGCGCGCATCCCGCGCCGCCCGCAGCGCCCTGGTGACCGACCGCGACAACACGCCGCGCATTACGGGGCTGGCCAGCCATCTGCAAACCTTCCGCCAATTGGAGGATGCGATCACCGGCGCGATCATCAGCGAGGAAGAACTGTCCGACCATGCCAGCCCGCAGCTGGCCGATATCCGCCGCCACATCAAGCAGTCCAACGAGCGCGTGCGTGAAAAGCTGAACAGCATGGTGCATGGAGCCAGCTTTTCCAAGTACCTGCAGGAAAGCATTGTCACTGTGCGCGACGGCCGCTACTGCATCCCCGTCAAGCAGGAATACCGGCAGTTTGTGCCCGGCCTGGTGCACGACCAGAGCAGCACGGGCGCGACGCTGTTTATCGAACCCATGGCGGTGGTGGAGCTGGGCAACGACCTGAAACAGTGGAAGGCCAAGGAGCGCGAGGAAATCGAGCGCATCCTGCTGGAGCTGTCCGGCCAGGTGGGCGCGCAGAGCGAGATGATCGAGGGCAACATCTATGTGCTCACGCGCCTGGATTTCATCTTTGCCAAGGGGCATCTGTCCCGCGAGATGAACGCTGTGCTGCCGCATATGAACGATCAGGGGCGCATCAAGCTGGTGCGCGTGCGGCATCCGCTGATTCCGAGCGAAAAGGTAGTGCCCTGCGATCTGTGGCTGGGGCAGGATTTTACCACCCTGATTATCACCGGCCCCAACACCGGCGGCAAGACGGTCACGCTCAAGACGGTGGGGCTGCTGACGCTGATGGCGCAGGCGGGTCTGCACGTGCCGGGCAATCTGGGCACCGAGCTGTCCATATTCGAGCAGGTGTACGCCGATATCGGCGACGAGCAGAGCATCGAGCAGTCGCTGTCCACCTTCTCCTCCCACATGACCAACATTGTGGAAATCATGAACGAGGTGACGCAGCGCGATCTGGTGCTGTTTGACGAGCTGGGCGCGGGCACCGATCCCACCGAGGGCGCGGCGCTGGCGCAGACCATTCTGGATACCCTGCTCAAGCGCCAGGTGCGCACCGTGGCCACCACCCATTACAGCGAATTGAAAGCCTACGCCCTGTCCACCCCCGGCGTGGAAAACGCCAGCGTGGAGTTTGACGTAGCCACCCTGCGGCCTACCTACCGGCTGTCCATCGGCGTGCCGGGCAAGTCCAACGCCTTTGAAATCAGCCGCAAGCTGGGCTTGAGCCAGGGCATCATCGACCGCGCTAAGGAGCTGCTGTCGGCCAACGATATCCGCTTTGAGGATGTGATTGCCGGGGCGGAGTATCAGCGCCAGGTGGCGCAGCGTGAGCGCGAGGCTGCCGAGCAGGCGCGGGCTGAGACCATCCGCCTGCGCAACGAGGCCGAAACCCTTTATCGGGAGATGGAGGAAAAGCAAAAGACCGCCGAGCGCAAGGCCAAGGAGGAAGGCCGCCGCATTGTGGAAAACGCCCGCCGCGAGGCCGAAAGCGTCATCCAGGAGCTCAAGCGCATGAAGAAGGAGGGCGCGGAGGGCCGCGAGGCCGAGATAAACGCCCTGCGCAAGCGCATGCAGAACAATCTGGACGGCCTGAGCGAGGGGCTGCAGGGCGGCGCGTCGATGGCTCCTGCGCCCAAGGATCTGAACGTGGGCGACACGGTGGATATCCTGCACCTCAACACACGCGGCACGGTGCTGTCCAAGCCTGACGCCAAGGGCGATGTGCAATTGCAGGCCGGCATCATGAAGCTGAAGGCCAACCTGTCCCAGCTCCGCCTGGTGCAGGAAAAGAAGCCAAAAAAGCAAAAATCCACCGTGCTGGTGCACTCCCAGGCCGCCAGCCGCACCGTGCGCATGGAATGCGACGTGCGCGGCATGACGCTGGATGAAGCGCTGATCGAGGTGGAAAAATACTTGGACGAGGCCGTGATGGCCGGCATGAACGAGGTGTGCATCGTGCACGGCAAGGGCACCGGCGCGCTGCGCGCGGGCATCCAGCGCCATCTCAAATCCTACCCGCATGTCAAGTCCTTCCGCCTGGGTCAGTACGGCGAGGGCGAAAGCGGCGTCACCATCGTAACGCTGAATTAACGGAGGCAGCCATGAAAGATAAAACGCTGATTATGATCGTGGATGACGATCCCAACATCGCCCAGCTGGTCAAGCTGTATCTGGAAAAGGACGGCTATGATACGGTTGCATACGGCCGCGGGGACGAGGCGCTGGCCGCCTTCAGGCAAAATCCCCCCAGCCTGATGATTCTGGATATCATGCTGCCGGGCATGGACGGCTGGCAGGTGTGCCGCGCCGTGCGGCAGATATCGCAGATTCCCATCATCATGCTGACCGCTAAGGAGGAGACCTTTGACAAGGTGCTGGGGCTGGAGCTGGGCGCGGACGACTACATGACCAAGCCCTTTGAGGGCAAGGAGCTGCTGGCGCGCGTCAAGGCTGTGCTGCGCCGCTCCGCTCCTGCCAGCAATGAAAAGGATACCCTGTCTTTTCCGGGGCTGACGGTCAGCCTGGAAAAGTATGAGGTATACTATCAGGGCAAGCCTGTGGAAATGCCGCCCAAGGAGCTGGAGGTGCTGTACTTCCTGGCCTCGCATCAAAACCGCGTGTTCACCCGCGAGCAGCTGCTCGAGCAGGTGTGGGGCTTTGATTTCTTCGGCGACAGCCGCACGGTGGACGTGCATATCAAGCGCCTGCGCGAAAAGCTGCCCGACAGCGAGCAATACGGCTGGCAGATCCGCACGGTGTGGAGCGTCGGCTATAAATTCGAGGTAAAATGAAAAAGGTATTTCACGGCATGTTCGCCCGGCTGATGACCGTCATGCTGGCGGCCATTCTGGCGTGCGTGCTGGTGCTGTATTCGCTGTTCTATTTCACCATCCGCGCCGATCATATCGACGCGCGCATGAACGAGCTGAAGCGCCAGGCCTACGATATCGCCTACCTGGCCAGCCGGGTGCATAACAACAGCATTGCGGAATCCTTCGGCTATAATTCCACCACCGAAAACTACATCAAGTGGAAGGCCAATTCGATCTATTCCGACTTCAACGCCTACAGCGTGGTGGTGGACCGCACGGGCAAGACCACCCTGTACGCCACGCCCGAGCTGATGAAGGAGGAGGATATGATCTTCGATCAGCAAAAGATCGTATCCATCCTCAGCCGCGTGCTGCACGGGGAGGAGATCATCTTCCGCACCCAAAGCGGCGGCAAGCCCATGTTCACCGTGGCTGTGCCCTGGGCGGACAGGGGCACGGTGCTGGGCGCGGTGTTCATTCAGACCGCCGCGCAGACGGTATACGCCACCTATGCGGGCTTTGCGCTGCAGGTGTTCGCCGCGGCGCTGGTCACCTGCGCGCTGGCGGCGGTGTGCGTGTTCTTCACGACCCGGCAGATCATCGCGCCGCTGCGCGTGATGGCGCAGATGGCGGGCGAAATGGCGCAGGGCAAGTTTGACCGCCGCGTGCCCGTCAGCGGCAGCAGCGAAACGCGCGAGTTGGCGACGGCGTTCAACTCCATGGCCGCTCAGCTGGAGGCGCTGGAGCAGACGCGCCGCGACTTTGTGGCCAACGTGTCCCATGAGCTGCGCTCGCCCATGACCAGCATGCAGGGCTTTTTGCAGGGCATGCTGGATGGCACCATCCCCGCCGGCGAGCAAAGGCAGTATATGCAGATCGTGCTGGATGAAACGCGCCGCCTGTCCAAGCTGGTGGGCAACCTGCTCAATCTTTCGCGCATGGAAAACAACAATACCGAGCTGGCTTATTCGGATTTTGATTTGCACGAGTGCATTCGCCGCGTGATCATCGCCAATATGTCGCAGCTGGACGACAAGCACATGGATTTGCAGCTGTCTTTTGAAGATGAACCCATGTACGTCCACGCGGACGCTGATCAGATCGAGCAGGTGCTGGTTAATCTCCTGTCCAACGCTGTCAAGTATACCCCCGAGGGCGGGCATATCGCCATCGATACCGCGCAGGAGGGCAAGCTGACCCGCGTGGTTGTGCGCGACGACGGCCCGGGCGTAGCGCCCGAGGATGCGCCGTATATCTTCGATCGCTTCTACAAGGCCGATAAGGCCCACACCGTGGGCAAGGGCACGGGCCTGGGGCTGGCCATCTGCAAGCGCATTATGGACAAGCACGGCCAAAGCCTGCGCCTGCTGGATACCAAGGAAGGCGCGGCCTTTGAATTTACCCTGGAAAGCGGGCACGCCCCCGAGGCGCAGCCCCATGCGGAGGAGAAGGATGCTGATCCGGGCAAACGCCAAGATTAACTGGACGCTGGATACCGTGGGCGTGCGCGCGGACGGCTATCATCTGCTGGATATGCTGATGCAGTCCATTTCCCTGCATGATACCCTGACGCTGGAGCCTGCGCAGGAATTGACCTTTTCCGCCGACGGTGCCACCCGCGTGCCGCAGGATGAGGGCAACCTTGCATTGCGCGCGGCGCTGGCGCTGCGCAGGCATACGGGAACGGAACGCGGGGCGACGATTCACCTGCACAAGCGTATCCCCAGTGGGGCGGGCCTGGGCGGCGGAAGCGCCGACGCGGCTGCCGTGCTGCATGGGCTCAATGCTTTGTGGGAGCTGAATCTGCCGATGGAAACGCTGCGGCAGATCGGCCTGACGCTGGGCGCGGACGTGCCCTTCTGCCTGATGGGCGGGCTTGCCCATGTGCGGGGCATTGGCGAGGTCATCGAGCCGCTTCCCTGCCCCCGCATCTACCATCTGGTCATCATCCAGCCCTGCCGCGGCCTGTCCACGCCGCAGGTGTTCCGCGCGCTGGATGGCATGGATATATCCGCCAGCCGTCCGAATACACCGCAGGCGTTATCCGCGCTGACGGGCGGCAATTTGGCCCTGTTGGCGGATAGCCTGGGCAACACCCTACAGCCGGTGGCTATCTCCATGCGGCCGCAGATTCGCCAGGCTATTACCACCTTGCGGGAGCATGGCGCGCGCGCCGCGCAGATGACGGGCTCAGGCAGCGCGGTGTTTGGCGTATTTGCGACCGCCGCTGCCGCCCGTACCGCCTTTGCAGCGCTAAGCCGCAGATACCCGCATTGCTATCTGACCCAGACACTATAAGCAAATAAAAAGCCGCCGCTTTCCAGCAATTTGGAAAGCGGCGCTTTTCTGTAATGGTTACTTGATTGCAAACACAACCGTCACGCTGGCGGATACCGTTACATCGCCCGATACGATAGCCGTCTTGGCGCTGCGTGCATCCATGGCGTAGGTATTGGCGATGCCATAGTCGCCGCCATAGCTATTGGAAGCGTTGATGGATACTACCTCGCCCAGCGTCTGCCCGGCGGCCTCGGCCAGCAGGGCGGCCTTGGCGGCGGCGTCCTCATAGGCGCGGCGCAGCGCCTTTTCATAGGCGGCGGTTTCGCCGCTGCTGCTGAAGGTGAGGCCGTACATCTGGTTTGCGCCAGCGGCGGTGGCCGCGTCAATTACATCGCCCACAGTGTCCAGCGCACGCACAGTAACGTAGAGCGTGTTGTCCACATGGTAGCGCACAGGGACGGAAGCATCGCTGTAATCGCGCTCAGTGTACACGGAAAAGTCGGAGGTGACAACATCCTCCTGCGCCACGTTCTGACCCAGGATGGCGGCGATGACGCGCTGCATGATTTCATTGTTTTCGCTCTGCGCTTCGGCGACGGTATCACGCACAGTGCTTACGCCGATGCGCAGCGTGGCGGTATCGGCGGCAAGGGAGATGTTGGATGAGCCGGATACGGATACGGTGCGGGATACGCCCTCGCCCAGGGCGGGCACGGCCAGGCACAGCGCGGCAAGCAGGCACAGCAGCATGATCAGGGCCTTTTTCATAATTTCTAATCCTCTTTCTTTTATTTGAAGGGTTCAGCCCCTTCACTTTATTAAACGGACGGGCGCGCGGAAGGTTCCATCTTTTCACTTGTTTTTTTCATCGTTTGCAGTATCATAAACGTACCCCATACAGAAAGGAAGCAAAATTTATGGATATCAAAGCCAAGATTGAGGAAATTGTAAAAAAGCTGCAAAGCGATAAAACGCTGCTGGCCTCTTTCCAGAGCGAGCCGATCAAGACGGTGGAAAAGCTGCTGGATATCGACCTGCCTGACGAGATGATCGAAAAGGTGGTCGAGGGCGTAAAGGCCAAGATCAAGGTGGACGACGTAAAGGGTATCCTGGACGGCGTGAAGGGCCTGTTTGGCAAATAAGGAGGAGCTGCGCCCCTTCATTACTTCTCGGTTAAGTTAGCTGTGCTTTTTGACAGGCAAAAACAGCGCGGGGATGGATATCATCTCCGCGCTGCTTTGCTGTGTATAAGAGCTTATTTCATTTCTTCCAGGAAAATCGGGTTGGACCAGGCGACGTGACCGTCCGCATCCGTTACCTCTACGCGCAGGTAGAACAGATCGTCCCGCACGGGGCATTCCATGGCCATTTCGGTGATGGGGGAGCCATCCTCGCTGCGCAGCAGCTTGGTCACGCGGGAGCAGAAGAATTTGACCGTTGCGCAGGGGGAGCACTTGACATGGGCGACCTTGTTGTCGTCGATATAGAAATCATAGATTTCCGGGCCGGTGGAGGCATAGAACGCGCCCTCGCGCAGCGCGCGCAGGATGTCGTTTACGTTCTTCTGCGCGTTGACGCGCACCCAGCCGCGGCAGTGCTGTTCCATGGCGTGGCCGTCGTCCGTGGCCACGCCGAAGATGCGCTTGCCCTGGCACAGCAGCTCATCCCAGAGGGGGCCGTTGTTAAAGTCCACGCCGTCCTCCATCACGCAGCCGCTGTTCCACAGCTCCATGGCGAAGTTGCCCTGCAGGCGCTCAAACTCGCGCGCAAAGGTGCCGCTCCACTGGGGATGGCAATAGATGGTCAGCTGCTTGTTGCGGTGCGCCTCGTCCAGAAACTGCTGGAACTCGTACTGATCCTGCACATAGCCGCGCTGGAAGGGCTGATCCTGCTCGTAAGGATTTTCAGGCTTTTCGGGGCCGATCCATACAGTATGGAAGCAGTGCACGCGGTGATGATTGGTGATGGTGCGGTCAAACTCCATGCCGGGGATGATCAGCACGCCGCTTTCAGGCAGGTAGTCCTTGTAGTTATAGGTGCGGTGATCGGTCAGCGCCAGAAAATCATAGCCGTGCTGCGCATGCATGGCGATTACTTCCTCGGGGGTGCCTTTGCCATCTGAACGGGTGGTATGGCAGTGCAGACCGCCCTTGAGCAGGGCGTTTTCGCCCTCAAAAGCCGCTTGCCGAAGCATAGAAAAAGCCTCCTTTGGTATGATAACGAATTGAATCGCGGTCATTGTAGCATAGGAGGCGCAAAAAGGCAATGCAGCGGGCAAAATTTCAGCGCCGTGCGTCAGGATGGAAACTGAAAGTCATACTTCATGGCCAGCGCTTCAAACAGCGCGCGCATAGCGCGCATGGCCAGGGAGCAGATATCCAGCTGGCTGATATGGGCCAGCACGGCCTGCTGCTCCGCCTCGGGCACGGCATAGACGCCCAGCGTCATGCGCAGAAAGCGCTCCAGCTTGCGTTCCAGCGTAAAATGCGAATCGCAGGGCATTAGCATGTAGGCGCGCATGATGCCCGCGGTGCCGATTTCCATCTCATAGAAATCGCGCGAGTCGCAATCGGGCAGGTAGGCGGAAAACAGCCGCTGCAGCTCCACAGCCGTCTGGCGGTGGATATAGGCTGAGGGCTCGGGCAGGGTATAGGCTTCCACATAGATTTCGCGCAGGTTTTCATTGATCTCCGCCAGCGCCAGCTGGATGGAGGTTTCAACGGCGTACAGCAGCGCAGGGGATGTGTTTCCCATGGTTAGGCTGTTGGCCAGGGCGAACTGGTTTTCAAACATGAACTGCACCAGTTCCATTAGCACGCCGTCTTTGCTGTGAAAGATGTTTTGAAACGTGCTGGAGGATACATCGGCGGCGTGGATGATATCAGCCATACGGGTGCCGCGGTATCCTTTTTCGATAAACAAACGCACGCATACGGATAGAATACGGCGTTTTGCAGCGGCGCTATCATAGCGGCGGGGCATGAGCATCCCTCATTCCAATTGATTTACACACCAATTATAACATATTTTTACAAATGGGGCAACAGGCTTTTACCTTGACAAAGAAAGGGGCTTGTACTATGATGAATTTGTCATAATGGTTAAATTTTGTATTATTTTTGCACATCCCGAAAGGAGAACATCCGCCATGAAAAAAGCCGTATGCGTGATCCTTTGCCTGCTGCTGGTTGCCTCCCTTGCTGGGGCGGGGCTGCTGTATGCGCAGACGCGCCGCCTGCGGGATGAAAACGCGCGCCTGGATGCGCAGGCAGCCGAGCGGGATGCGCGCATCGAGACCCTGACCGCCGAGGCCCAGGCCAGCGCCGATAGCCTGGCCGCGCTTTCGGAGCAGGCGACGGAAAAGGATTCCGAGCTGGCCTCTCTGCGCGCGGCTGTGCAGGAGAAAGAGAACAGCCTGGATCAATTGACGGATGAGCTGACCCAGGCCAAGGCGCAGTTAGCGGCCTGCAATACGCAGTTGACCCAGCTGCGTCAGGAAGTGGACGAGCATCAGGCCGCATCGGCCAGCGCGCAAACGGCTCTGGATGAGGCGTTGGCGAGCAACGCGCAATTGCAGCAGAAAAACAGCGATCAGGCTTTCTTGCTGACCGATGCGAATGCGCGCGTGGAAAGCGAAACCGCTGCCCGTCAGGCAGCAGAAGCAGAGCGGGATGCGCTGCAAAAGAAGTTCGATGAGCAAACGACGGCGCATCAGGCTGAGCTGGAAGCGCTGAACGTTCGCTTGCAGCAAAAAGAAGAGGAGCTGTCTGCGGCCGCGGCTCGGCATACCGCCGCTGTGCAGGCAATTTCCGATGCGGAACAGATCTTTGCCGCCTTCGCTGAAAAGGTAGACGGCTGGCGTGAAAACAGCGGTAATAATCCCATTTTGAACGGTCTGCTTGCGCCCTTCACCACTTTTGTGCAGCAAATGCGCGATGCGCTTGCACGCTGACTGGGGCGCTATGCAATTGCCCTGGCGTATGCTATAATGATTGCGTGAGCCTATACTGCAAGCACAAAAGAAGAACTGCGAACAGGAGAGAAGTCCATGCGCGCACTTGTTGAAAACTACATTTTGCTCTTTTTTGTCACCGCCATGCTGGGCTGGGTGATGGAGGTTGTTTGCAAGCTGATTCAGTTTCACCGCTTCATCAACCGCGGCTTCCTGATCGGCCCATACTGCCCCATCTATGGCTTCGGCTCGGTGCTGATCACTCTGCTGCTATCCCGCTATGCGGAGTCGCCCCTGGTGGTTTTCCTGATGGGCATGATCATCTGCGGCACGCTGGAATACCTGACCAGCTACCTGATGGAAAAGCTGTTCCACGCCCGCTGGTGGGATTACAGCCAGAAGCGCTTTAACCTGAACGGCCGCGTATGTGCCAACACGCTCATTCCCTTCGGCCTGCTGGGGCTGGGCATCATTTATGGCGTAAAGCCTTTTCTGTTTGGGCTGTTCGCCATGATTCCGCAAACCGCGATGGATATCCTGTGCGGCGTGCTGACGGCGATTATCCTGACCGACGCGGTGATTTCTACCACCGTGCTTGGCAAGATTCGCCACACGGCCGAACTGACTGGCGGCGACGATACCGAGACGATCACCCGCTCTGTGCGTGATGCGCTGCTGCGCCAGGGCGCGCTGGTGCGCCGCACGCTGCGTGCTTTCCCGTATGCCAAGCTGTATAATAAGCCCCTGCTGGAGCGCCTGCGCCAGCGCCAGCAAATGCTGAAGGCTGATTTCCAGGCCAAGCAGCAGCATATGCGCGAGGAGCTTGCCCAGCGTGAGCAGGCGCTGCGCGAGGAAATGAAAAAGCGCAAGCCGCAGAAGCAGGGATGACAAAGCCAAAACATGGAGTGCATGCTTTTATGAAAAAGATAGCTGCTTTTATCATCATGATGATTTGCCTGGCTACTTCTAACGCGCTGGCGGCTGACTATAGCGAGGCTGTTGTGGACGCATCGTCTGGAAAGCTGCATTTGCGTGCTCAGGCGTCTCAAACCTCTGATTCCAAAGGGCTTTATTTTTCTGGTACGTTGGTAAAATGTCTTTCAGCCCTTGATAACGATTGGGTAGAAGTACAAATTGGGCAAGAGACAGGATATATGATGTCCCAATACCTTAAAAGTGGTGAAGAAGCAGCGCATGTGGAGCCAAAAGCTTGGAACGGAACAGCGGCAAGTAGCTGTGAAATGCGCACAGGCCCTTCTGTAGGATTTGAGCTTATCTGTAAAGTGAATAAGGGTCAAAACGTAACAATATGGGGTGAATCTGTAAATCGCTGGTATTATGTGCAGATTGGCCAGAAATTCGGTTTTGTCAGCGGCAGCCAGGTTAGATTAGAGAGAGATTATTCTGTGGATCGTGAGAGTACGCCATCGATATCAGATGCCCTGGATTGGAAACAAGCATATAGAAATTGGCTACTTGTTAATGGCGAGAAGGATAGGACTTGTCGATATAGTCTAATTTATGTTAATCAAGATGGAATACCTGAACTGGCAATGTATGGAATAGATGAGGCAACTGGCAGCTATGTTCTAACATATCAACAGGGAAATATTGATGTATTGCAGACAGATCGACGTCTCTTTACTTATATTCAGCAAGAAAACCTGCTTAATAACTGCGATGGCAAACATAGTTATTACTGGGATAGGGTATATACAATTGTAAAGGGAAAATGGGTCAATATAGCCAATGGCACTTATTATGACTATAAAGATGGCTGGAGTGAGGAACAGAGACGCTATATTTGCCAAACCTACATTTTTAATGGAAAGCAAATGAGCATGGATAGCTACCTTCAGGCACTTGATCAAATCTATCCACGCTATAAGGAAATGAAACCTATGTTTGAATATGATTATGATATGATTATGTGCAAGCTACAATAAAAAGAAGCGTATACAAAAGAGGCTGTGAAAGAACGAAAAGTTCTTCCATAGCCCCCTTTATCTACAGTCTGACGCCGCCCCTTGGGGCGGCGCGTAAAACCAATTGTATTATTCTGCTTGCATAATTAGTTGAACAGATGCGCAGAGTCGTTTTGCACCTGCTCAAAGGCTTCTTCGGGCGTGATGCTCTGTTCCTGAATCAGCAGGGAGGTGGCGGCGGCGATAATCTGCACAAACTCCATGCGCTCGGGGAAGTAAGGCGTTTCGTTGCCATAGGCCCAGGCCAACTGATCGTAGGCGACGCGGGTGTTAGGATCCTCGGCCCAGGCAGCCTTCATGGTTTCGTTTTCAGCCACAGACTTTGTGCCAGGCACATAGCCCGTCTTGATGGCGTTGAGGGCTACCCATTCATCCTGCATGATGAAGTTGATGAACTCCCAGCCGGCGCGCAGCTGTTCATCGGAGTTGCCGTTGATCAGGCAAATATTGCCGCCGCCGCTGCCGGTGGCAGGCTCATCATAGTAGGGCAGGTAGGATACGCCCAGCTCAAAGCCGTTTTCAGCGGCGAACTTTTTGATGTTGCCAAGCGAACCGCAGGAAGCGATGAATGCGGCCAGCTTGCCGCGATAGAACAGCTCCGTGCACTCTGCTGAAGCATTGGTGGGCGCATAAGGCTTGCACCAGCCTTCATCTACCCAACGGCGCCAATCGGAAAACAGGCGCAGCAGGCTCTTGTTTTCCAGCGCGGGGGAGGTGCCGCCCTCAGCGACCAGGGGAGAATCGGTAGACCAGAGCAGGCCGCCCTGGATGAAGGAGGTATCCTCCAGCATCAGGAAGCCCCAGGTGTCCACTTCGCCGGTAGCTGCGTTGACGGTGTGCAGCGCCTTGCAGAAGGTTTCCATATCGGCAATGGTCTTGGGAGCGGTCAGCCCCTTTGCGTCAGCCATGGTCTTGTTGTAGTAGAATACGGGGGTGGAGCGGACATAGGGCAGGGTGTGCACTTCGCCGTCATGGATGGCAGGCACATTGAGGAACACGTTCAGCAGGTTGTTTAGGTCGAAGCCGGTTTCGGCCATATAAGGGGCCATATCGGCGGTCAGGTTGTCGTCCAGCAGCATGGCGGTGTGCGCGGAAGAGGTGACGGCGATGACCGGGATATCGCCGGACTGGGAACCAAGCTGAATCTTGGTTACGTTGGTGTTGTAGTTGCCCTGATAGATTTCTTCCACGATGATGCCTTTTTCTTTGCCGACCGTTTCGTTGAACGCGTCAACGGAGGCCTTGAGCACCTCGTAATTGGCGCCGCTTCCGCGCGTATGCCAGAAGGGAATGGTGATAGGGTCTTCGGGCGAGTATGCCAGGGCGATGCTGGCGGCGCTGATGAGCATGACCAGCGACAGGGCAAGGGCGACGAGCTTTTTCATGGGGGTACCTCCTGATTGATTTTAAACAGCAACCCTCTGCTGTTCTTACCTAATTAAAGTGAGTTAAAGCGATTTCCCCTCGAAGTACTGGCAGGGCAAAAACTGCGTGACGATCTCCTTATTGCCCTGAAGGTGGCGATAGATCTGCCGGGCGGCGCATTCACCGATCAATCGGTTGGGTTGAATCACGCCGCACAGCTGCGGATTGGATAGGCGAATCCAATCATAATCGGCGAAGGTCATCACGCCCAAATCCTGAGGGATGCGAACGCCGTTTTCATTCCAGTAGGACATTGCGCCTACCGTCATGGGGCTGGAAAGAATCAGCACCGCGTCTGCGTCGGTATTGTGCGCGATGCGCTGGGCAAACTGGCGGCCGTCATCGATTGTGGCTACGCCGTAGCAAATGTGCTCCTGCCGGAGGGGCAGCCCGTGCTTGGCCAGCGTATCCTGATAGCCCTGGATGCGGTGCATGGTGGGGGCAAACTGCGGCGTGGGGCTGATTAGCGCAATCTTGCGGTAGCCTTTTTGCAGCATTTGCTCCATCACCTGGCAGGTAATGGTGTAGTTGTCGATGTAAAAACCGCTCACCGTTTGCTTTTCAGGCGCACGATCGATGAGCACCACAGGGCAGGGCACCTGCGAATAATCATAGCCATTGTCGCTGAGTACGATGATGATACCATCCACCTTCCAGCTGAGCAGGTACTCAATCGCGTCCTTTTCGGCCTGCGGATTGTTGGACGACGCCTTCATAATCAGGTTATATCCGTGGGCGGAAAGCTCCTTTTCAATCGCTTCCAGGGATTTGCCATAGTAGGTGCCTGCATTCAGGCTGGGCAGGATGATACCGATGGTGTTGGTGCGCTTCTGCCGCAGCGAACAGGCCAGACGATTTTTGTGGTAGCCGGTATCGGCGACGATTTTCATCACCCTTTCGGTGATTGCGGGGCTGACATAGCGCGTTTGATTGAGCACGTGCGATACGGTGCTGGAGGAGACGCCGGCGAGCCGCGCGATATCTGTGATGGATATGCGTTCTTTCATGATATCAAACCTTTCAAAAAAACGATTGCGCAAACGTTTCGATGGAAAGCAAAATTATGATAGCACAGATTTAGCCGTGTGTCAATGCCGCCTGGACGCAATTCGTGCGAAACAGCAAAATTTAAAAGCACAGAATTTCTCCATTTTTTTGAAAAATACCTATTGACAAACGTCCATGAATCATGTATTATATCCCTTGTCACCGAACGCTGTGCATAAGCTCAATCGGGGTGTAGCGCAGTCCGGTAGCGCACGTGCTTTGGGAGCATGGGGCCGGGGG
>ERZ827150.922-NODE-922-length-40185-cov-4.456442_pt1 | contig 40185 bp, 30 predicted proteins | sample MGYA00519779_ERZ827150 | MGnify/ENA primary metagenome ERZ827150 (study PRJEB31778, sample SAMEA3449267) | human gut metagenome | biome: human gut; feature: human-associated habitat; material: faeces | place: United Kingdom | collected 2010/2012 ...
TGAAGGTCAGCGTGCCGCCCTCCTCCACCTCGTCGGCGGAAAGGATGACCGTCGCTCCTTCCACCGGGCGAAGATCGACGCGGTAATAGGTGGGCTCGGGTTCGGGCTCGGGCTCGGGTGCCACGTAATCCGGATCTTTTTCGCCGCAGATGGTACAATAACCGTTCTCATAATCATGACCGGTGGCGGGGATGTCTGCTACAACCTTCGTATCCGTATAAGTCTGGCCGTTAAATTCAACGGTTGCCGTATAAGTGGTTACGCCTTTTTTCGTGCAGGTGGCGGGTGTCTTGATCTCCGATGTAACAGTTGCGTTCGGGCTTTCCGTATGGGTTTCATCATTTGCACATGTAAATGTCACCATACAGTTTTTTCCATCCTCTGACCAGCTCCAGACAGGATTACCCCACGTATGGACGTGGACTGTAACTGCATCACTTGGGATGCTTCCTGCGCTGTTGCTCACCACGCAGCGGTATTGATAGCCGTTCATGTTGGTAGTGGTTTTCCCTGTGGAATAGGTAGCATCAGTGGCACCCTCAATATCCGTCCAGTTTTGGCCGCTGTCAGTGCTTTGCTGCCACTGATAGGACAGGTTACCACCGGTGGCCGCAACGGTAAAGCTGGCGGTTTCTCCCTCGGTCACAGTCGCGTTTGTGGGCTGGGTATCAATGGTGGGTTTGTTTTCGATTTTACCACTGCCGCCCGGTTCGCCATTCAGCGTACCGCCTGTATTCACAATGGTACCGTTGTTAGTCAGTTTCTCATTGCAGTCGAGAGAGGCACCCTGCGGGATGGTCAGGCTCTCGCCCTCGCTGATGGTGAGGTCGTCCTGCAAGGTGACGGAACCGTACACGGTGCCGTTTTTGCCGTCAAAGACGATGCCGCCGGTACTATCGCTACCTGTTTCGTACTGAATCCCAGTAGAAGAATTACTCGTAATTCCACCGGCACTGCCGTTGGCTCGCACGATGGCGTTGTTGCTGACGGTCAGGCTGGTAGTGGCATTGGTAGCACTAGGATCCCCCACATAAAACAGTATCCCATCACTGCTTCCAGTGCCGCTGGCGGTCAGGCTGCCGCCATTGACGGCAAGGGAGAGCTGTGGGGAGCTGGTGGCGAATATGCTGGACTGCACACAGACGCCAGCGTAGCCAGAAGAGGTTTGAGTAGTCTTTGCCACGACAGACGCGTCGTTGATGGTAAGGGAGGCATTGCCTGTTCCGCTTTTGACATATATTCCGTGAGAAGAACCAGAAACTTCCAGTATGCCGTTATCGCTGCTATTTCGGATGAGAAGGGAGGCATTTGTGCCTACTGTCTGTCCTTGTTCTGCATCCACAAAAATCCCATAGTTGCCTGTGATGGTATTCGTGCCAATCAGTTCGATAGTCAGGGCAACTGGTTGATTGCTGCTGCTGCACAGAGCATAGATCCCGGCGCCAAAAGGCACTTCTATTGCGCTATTATCTCCCTTAATCGTCGCACTGTTCAGCGTCAGGGTGGCGGTGCCATCGTAGTAGACATTGTAGTTATCATTGTTTGCCCCCTCGGTGGTCAGCGTGCCGTCGGAGTTGGTTTTCCAATAGCCGCTCCCGGTAATTTTTGTCTGGCCCACATAAAGTGTACCAGGCGCATCTACCGCCAGCGCCGAAACGGGCAGGATCGCGAACAATAAGATCGTCAAAATAAGCTGTTTAAGAAAGGGTGTCGTAGTTCCCGCGGAACTATAGCGTTTTTTCGCCATTTCCGCGCCGATAGGAAACCCGTCTTGTCTTAGGATCTTCTTTTGGGGGTTGTTTTTCATGTTTTTTCTTTTTATGTGTTTATACTCGTTTATCTCGACCGTAGTTTTGCGGGAACTCTCAAATTTATGAACGGTCATTCGCGAATGTAGGGATAAGTATCGGGAAAATCAAGCGGTTGGAGGATGATTTTTTTTCGTGTTGAGGCATATTTTTGGAAGAAGCGTTGTTTTAATTATCGGCTCGTGCGGCATTTCCCTTGCCAGGAATCGCGTTCGGCGAGGCGTCGGTTCACCCGGGCGGTGAACTCGTAGTTCTTCAAACCCCAGTCGGGCGCGATGAGCAGCTCCTTGGGCGATTGCGAGACGAAACGTTCGAGGGCGATGGCGGGATCAAGACGCTCGATGAAGTCGATTACCAGATCGATGTACTCGTCGACCGTGAAGAGATGGAAATCTTCCGGTTGCCGCTCGAACTCGAGGGCCATACGGGTGTGACGGATCAATTGCAACTGGTGCAACTTCAAGGTGGTGAGGGGAAGTTCGGACAGGCGGTCGGCATGCCCCAGGATCTCGTCGCGGCTTTCGCCCGGCAGCCCCAGGATCAAGTGGGCCCCGACGGCGATGCCCCGGGCGGCGGTGCGACGGATGGCCTCCTCGGCCTCGGCGAAGTCGTGTCCCCGGTTGATCCGGCGCAATGTGCGGTCGAGCGTGCTCTCCACGCCATATTCCACGAGGACGAGGACCCGTTCAGAGAGGCATGCCAGGTAATCGAGCAGGTGGTCGGGCATGCAGTCGGGGCGTGTCCCGATAACCAATCCCACGACGCCGGGATAGCCGAGCGCCTCCTCGTAAAGGCGCTCCAGTCGTTCCTGCTCGCCGTAGGTGCTGGTGTAAGCCTGGAAATAGGCAAGATAACGCATCTCCGGATATTTGCGAGAGAAGAAGCGGACACCTTCCGCCAGCTGGTCGGTGACGCTTTTGTCCGTCTGGCAATAGCTGGGGTTGAATGTCTGGTTATTGCAATAGGTACAGCCGCCACGGCCCTTGCTGCCGTCGCGATTGGGGCAGGTAAAGCCCGCGTTGATGGCGATCTTCTGCGCCTTGAAGGGGAAACGCTCGCGCAGGAAGTCGCCGAACTCCCGGTATCTTTTTCGTTCAGTCATGGCGCGAACTTAACGAAAAAAGGGGCTCGCCGAGCCTGCCCGCGTAGGTTTCCTTGCTTTTTTGTGCTACCTTTGCCCGTCACGAGTAAATGAGGACAATATAAAATAAGGATAAAGACATGAGAACTTGGGTATTGACATTGTTTATGTCGCTCTCTCTCGCCGGGGGAGCGTTCGCTCAGACAGGCTCCAAGCCTGTTGATTTGAAGGCCATTGTGGATGGTCATTTCCGCCAGAAGACATCGGTGGGCGAGATGCGCTCCCTGCCCGACGGTGAGTATTACACGGCGATGAACCCGGAGCGTGATATGATCGTGAAATACGCGTACCGCACGGGCGAGCCGGTGGACACGCTCTTCAACACGAAGACGGCCCGTGAGTGTACGTTTGATGATTTCGACGGCTATACGATCAGCAGCACGGGGCATCATTTGATTGTTTGGCGCGAGACGGAGGCGATCTATCGCCGCTCACGCAAGATGGTGGTCTACGACTATGACGTGCGCCGCAATTACGTGAAGCCGATCTCAGACGCGCCCGGCAAACAGATGATCCCGACCTTCTCGCCGGACGGCCGTATGTGCGCTTTCGTGCGCGACAACAACATCTGGATCCGTAAGTTCGACTACGACACGGAAGTGCAGGTGACGAAAGATGGCGAGCTGAACAAGATCCTGAACGGTATCACCGACTGGGTTTACGAGGAGGAGTTCTCGGTGACGAACCTGATGGCCTGGTCGCCCGATAGCGAATACCTGGCTTATGTCCGCTTCGATGAGTCGGAGGTGCCGGAATACTCGATGCAGGTGTATGGCGACGGCTATTATCCTTCTTATTATAAGTTCAAGTACCCGAAGGCGGGTGAGAAGAACTCGAAGGTTTCCCTGCATGCCTATTGTGTGCAGACCCGTGATACAAAGACGCTGAAGGTGCCGGTTGATGGCGACAGCTACATTCCTCGGATCACTTTCACGAAGAATGCGGATCAGCTGGCCGTCATGACGTTGAACCGCCAGCAGAATATCTTCAACATGTATTTCGTGAACCCGAAGAGCGGTGTCTCACGGCTGATCCTGCGCGACGAGAACAAGTGCTATGTTGACTCGGAATGGCTTACCTCGATCCATTTCCTGAAGGATGGCTTTACCTACGTGAGCGAGCAGGATGGTTATGCGCACATCTATCTTTACTCGCCGACCGGTGTTGTGCAGCGTCAGGTGACGAAAGGTAATTGGGATGTAACCCGTTTCATCGGTATCGACGAGAAGACGAAGACCGTCTATTATGAGTCGGCAGAGGAGAGTCCGACCCAACGGGCCGTTTATAAGATTGATGCCAAAGGGGTGAAGGTGAAGCTCTCTAAATCGGTGGGCACCAACTCTACCTCTTTTAGCGCTAACTACGCCTATTATGTGAACCGCTATTCGAATGCGAACACGCCGGTGCGTATCACTGTCAATGAGACAAAAACCGGTAAGGAGCTGCGTGTCCTGCAAGATAATGCAGCCTTGCGTGAGCGCTTGAAAGAGTATCGTTTCGCCCCGAAGGAGTTCATGACGGTACATACGGCCTCAGACTATGAGTTCAATGCCTGGATGATCAAGCCCGCTAATTTCGATCCATCCAAGAAATATCCGGTGATGATGACACAATACAGTGGCCCCAACTCGCAGCAGGTGCTCGATTCCTATAGCTTTGGTTGGGAATATTATCTGGCATCGAAAGGTATCATCGTGGTTTGCGTGGATGGCCGGGGCACGGGCGCTCGTGGCGAGGCTTTCCGCAAGTGTACTTATATGCGGATGGGTGAGCTGGAGTCAAGAGACCAGGTGGAGGCCGCACAGGCCTTGGGCGAACTGCCTTACATCGACAAGAACCGGATCGCGATCTGGGGCTGGAGCTTCGGTGGTTATAATACTTTGATGGCTCTGACCGTTGGTAACGGCACCTTCAAGGTGGGTATCGCCGTGGCACCGCCGACCGACTGGCGTTTCTACGACACGGTTTATACGGAGCGTTTCATGCGTACGCCGCAGGAGAACTTCGAGGGCTACAACGCGACCTCACCGTTGCTCCGTGCCAAGGAGCTGAAGGGCAAGCTTCTCCTGATTCACGGAACGGCCGACGACAACGTGCATTTCATGCAGTCGCTTGAGTATGCCGAGGCGTTGGTTCAAGCCGGCATACAGTTTGACATGCATGTCTATAAGGATCGCAACCACGGCATATCGGGTGGCAACACCAGCTACCATCTCTATACGAAAATGTCCAATTACCTGTTCGATAACTTGTAAGAGCGATGGTAGAACATGTGAAGAAGCCGGAATGGCTTAAGATAAGGTTGGGAGGCAATGAGCGGTTTACGCAAACGAAGCGGATTGTTGAGTCGCATTGCCTCCATACGATTTGCACGAGCGGGAAATGCCCCAACATGGGTGAGTGCTGGAGCCGGGGTACGGCTACCTTCATGATCGGCGGAGAGATCTGTACCCGCTCTTGCCGTTTTTGCAATACCCTGACGGGAAAGCCTCTGCCGCTCGACCCGAAGGAGCCGGAAAACGTGGCCGAGAGCGTTGCCCTGATGGGACTGCGCCACGCCGTTGTCACCTCCGTCGACCGCGACGATCTGCCCGACTTGGGTGCCGCGCATTGGGCACGGACGATCGAGGTCATCAAGCAGCGTAACCCGGAGACGACGATCGAGGTGTTGATTCCCGATTTTCAAGGGCGGCTGGAGTTGGTAGACCAAGTGGTCGACGCCGCTCCCGAGATCATCTCGCACAACATGGAAACGGTGAAACGTATATCGCCTCTTGTCAGGAGTGCGGCTCGCTATGAGACGAGTCTTGCCGTGCTGGGGCGAATCGCCGAGCGTGGTGTGGTGGCCAAGACCGGTATTATGGTTGGTCTTGGCGAGACACCCGATGAGGTCGAGGAGCTGATGGACGACGTGCGCTCGGTGGGCGTGCAGGTCCTGACGATCGGTCAGTATTTGCAACCCTCGCGTAAGAATATCCCTGTCGTCGAGTACGTGACGCCCGAGCAGTTCGAGCGTTATCGTGAGGTGGCGTTAGGCAAGGGATTCACGCACGTAGAGAGCGCGCCGCTGGTTCGCTCCTCCTATCATGCCGAAAAGCATGTTTAGGGTTTTAAACAAATGTCTCTTTCTTTTGTTTAATTGATGAATAGGAGGAATGAGACGATGAAGATTAGAAAGAGATTTGAGAATCAGGCGGTCGGATTGTTGCCCCTGTTGCTGTTTATGGTGATGGACAACTACTTGTCCTATAAGTTGTCCTTCGCCATCGGCGTGGTGGTCTGCTTGCTCTGTTTGGGATTGTACCAATTCCTGAGCAAGGGCAAGGTCTATCACTTCCTGCTGCTTCAGTCCGCCCTGACCCTCGCTCTCTATTCCATCTTCTTTTGTTTGCGGCTTGAGCCGGTCCTTTTCATCTACTCACCATTGATCACCGAGGTTCTTCTGGTGGTTGTCCTGGCCTTTTGCAGTTTCACCCGTCGGTTTGCCTTCTCCAGGTTACGAACCTCCAACTTGCCTCTTTATGAGCGTACTCTCATGCGCTCAGTGCTGAGCGAGTTTTATTTCGTGGCACAACTGACGCAGAGCCTGTATACGCTGCATCTCTTCATTATCCTGTTTTACTCGCTCTTGCCGGATTATATGACCGATTTACGGACGGAATATTTCCTGAACCGTGTCATGGGAATCCTGATCGGTCTGTTCGTTATTGTCTATGAGCAACTTCGTCTGACCTTCATGCAGGGGCGCTTGCGTAAGGAGATGTGGTTGCCGGTCTTGGGCGATAACGGGAAGGTTGTCGGCTGTATTGCCCGTTCGGTGAGTCGTTCGCTTCGCAAGAAATACTATCATCCGGTCGTGCGGATTGTCGTGGTGTGTCAAGGCATGCTCTACCTCGTGAAACGGCCGGATAATGAGTTTGTCTCGCCCGCTCTGCTCGACTATCCGTTGCGTTCGTATGTCCTGTTCCGTAAGAGCATCGATAACACGGCCAAGGGACTGGTCAACCAGAAGAGTCCCGGGGCTGCCCGTGATCTGCGTTTCCTGATTCGCTATACGTTCGAGAACGACCAGGTGAAGCATCTCGTCTCGCTCTATGCGCTTTGTCTCCACTCGGAGGAGCAATTGAAGCGGCTTGTTGGTCACAAGGGTAAATTGTGGACCATCAAGCAGGTCGAGGAGAACAAGGGTTCCGGCCTCTTCAGCGAGTATTTCGAGAAGGAATTTCCCTATCTGCGCAGTACTGTCCTGCTGGCGGAGAGCTGTACACGCCGGCACGATAAGTGAGGCGGTCGCTCAATCGGTCAGCTCGATCACTTCCAAATCCTTTATTTGTCCCGCATCAAGGACGAAACGAACCAGAGTGCGGACTTTGTGGAAGCCCTGTTTGCCAGCGGCGCCGGGATTGATGTGTAGGCAATCAAGTCGCTTGTCGTATTGGACCTTCAGGATATGCGAGTGGCCGGCGATGAACAATTTCGGGTGATATTCCGCCAGGATCTCACGGATGCCCGGGGCGTAACGACCCGGATAACCGCCGATGTGAGTCATGCAGACTTTGACGCTGGCTACCGTAAAAAAGGAGATCTTCGGGAAGCGGGTCCGGAGTGCCTGCCCGTCGATATTGCCATAGACTGCCCGAAGCGGGGCGATCTGCGCCAATTGGTTCGCCAATTCTTCCGAGCCGATGTCGCCCGCATGCCAGATCTCGTCGAGCCCTTGGAAATATTTAACGTAACGCTCGTCCCAGTAGGCGTGCGTGTCAGAGAGTAATCCGATTTTCATTGCCGTAATTTAAGTTTATCTCGCGAATTGTCTTTATATTTATGCGCCTAAGATAAACATATTATGGAAAATAGATACCACTATTTCAAGCGGGATATCAGCTGGCTCTCCTTCAACTATCGTGTTTTGCTGGAGGCCGAGGATACGAGTCTGCCTATCTATGAGCGGATTAAGTTCCTGTCGATCTACTCGTCGAACCTGGAGGAATTTTATGAGATCCGGGTCGCTGAGCATCGGGCGGTCGTGATGAAGAAACGTTTCTCTGATGAGAGCTGTGCCGAAGCCGAGGCGGTCCTGTCAGCCATTACCGACGAGGTGAACCGCCAGCAACGGGCCTATTATCGTATTTTCTCTGAGCAGATCTTGCCCGAGTTGAACCGCCAGAATATCTATCTTTACCAGAGCGAGACGGTCGAGCCATTCCATCAAGAATTTGTCTGCCGTTACTTTAACGAGGAGGTGTTTCCCTTCCTCTCGCCGGTGATGATCCAGCGGGATGAGATCCGGACCTTTATTCGCGACCGGCGGTTGTATCTGATCGTCCGGATGACGAAGCGGGGAAAACGGTCGGATGGCGTTTTCCATTATGCCTTGATGAAGATTCCTTTCTCGAAGGTGCCTCGCTTTATTGAGCTGCCTGATCATGATGGGCGGCATTATCTGATGTTTATCGACGACATGATCCGTGCCAATTTACAAAGTGTCTTTCCCGGTTATGAGATTGAGAGTTGCTACAGTATCAAGATCTCGCGCGACGCTGATATTTACCTGGATCATGAGGAGAAAGGCAGCCTGGTTGCCGATATTAAGGAGAAGGTGAAGAAACGGAAGATCGGGGCGCTGAGTCGTTTTATGTACGACCAGGCGATGCCGGAGGATTTCCTTCGCGATATTTGCGCCGCGTTTGGCGTAGCCGATGAGGATCTGGTGCGAGGTGGGCGATATCACAACTTGCAGGATCTTTCCAAATTGCCCAATCCGGTGGGCAAATCATTGGAACAGCAACCGTTGGCACCAATGCGAGTGCCGTTCCTCGATGGGATGGGTTCGATGTTCAAGGCGGTGAAGCGGCGGGATGTGTTGTTGCATTTCCCGTATGAGTCGTTCGATTACCTGATCCGCTTCCTGATGGAGGCCGCTTTCGATCCGACTGTCGAGGAGATCAAAATTACCCAATATCGGGTGGCGGAAAACTCGGCTGTAGTCAATACATTGGTTAGTGCGGCGCAGAACGGCAAACGGGTGACTGTCTTTGTTGAGTTAAAGGCCCGTTTCGATGAGGAAAACAATCTCTCGACCGCAGAGCGGATGAGGCAGGCCGGCATCCGGATCATCTATAGCATTCCCGGTCTGAAGGTGCATGCCAAAGTGGCTTTGATCCTGAGGAAGGAGAAAGCCGATGGTGCTCGCCGTCGTGACTTGGTCTACTTGAGCACGGGCAATTTCAATGAGAAGACCGCCAAGATCTATTCCGATATGGCGCTACTCACTGCCAACGAGGCGCTGGTGCGAGATGTCGATACTCTTTTTGCTCTCTTGGAAGGTCGCCAGCCGGAACCGGATTTCACGCATCTCCTGGTGGCACGGCATAATATGGTGCCCGAACTGCGGACAATGATCCAGCGGGAGATTGATCATGTGGCGGCAGGTCGGGAAGGTTATATCCTTCTAAAGATGAATGGTTTGCACGATCCGGGCATGATTGACGAGCTTTATCGGGCCAGCGAGGCGGGTGTGCGGATCGACCTGATTGTGCGCGGCATCTGTTGCCTGATGCCCGACCAGCCTTATAGCGCGAATATCGAGGTAACCCGCATTGTTGATATGTTTCTTGAGCACTCGCGGATTTGGTATTTCTATAACGATGGGGCGGAAGATCTCTTCCTGACTTCGGCCGATTGGATGAAGCGGAACTTGAATCGCCGGATTGAGACCGCTTTCCCGATTCTCGATCCCGACATCAAACGTGAGATCATCGATATCCTCCAAATCCAGCTGAGCGATAATGTGAAGGCTTGTCGCCTCGATGGCGAGTTGCGTAACCGGTTCAAGCGTGACACGAATCCCGTGAAGGTCCGGGCGCAAATGGCTATCTATGATTATTTGAGACGCAAGAACGAGCCGACGGACGAGTGACAGGTCTAAAGACCAGCCGGCTCGTCCGGCAAATAGCCGCTTCGGATACGCCACTCTTGCGGGTAGAGATTGTTCGAGCGGTTGCCCAAATGTTTCACGAAGCCCAGTGGTACACCTTGATAACGCATGAGCAGATAGCCTTTCGGTAATCCTTCCGGCAAGGTGATAGCCTCTTTCCTTAGATAACGGATTGCCTCTTCCCAAGTCAGTTCTGCGTCGGGAAAGGCTGATGGGTTCAGTTCCTGGCTTAGTGCGAGCGCTTGCGACGGGATCAGGTCTTTTCCCTTCGATTCGCCAACAACGACACCTGCCGAGAGGATTCTCAGTCGCTTGTCTCGAATTCGATCGAAGAAGGACTTATGCGCTGTCGGGATCATGCGGAGTTGTGGGCCGTCCCATTCCAACGTGATATTCTCTTTCTCCCTGAAATAATCCCAAGCCTCTTGGGGAATTGGTAAGGTTGTCTTTTTATCCTTTTTCCCCTTGTTCTTTGAGCTTTTTGTGGGGTGTTCGTTCTTTGCCTCATATTCTTCGTCACCCTCTTTGCGGAGAACGGCCAGGAAAAAGCCTTCACCCTTTGTTTTGTGTGGGAAGAAGCGGTAGACCGGATTGCCATAACGTAAGGGACCGGTAACATGCCAAGTCTCGTCGGTTGCGACAGGAAGCGCCTCGGCGCCCAGTTCCTCGACGATGTGGCGCACGTTCTCTTCATCCTCTTCTGTGTTGTAAGTACAGGTGCTGTATATCAATAAGCCTCCTGGTCGTAAAGCGGGCCAGATGTCGTGTAGGATCCGACGCTGGCGAGCGGCACAGAGTTGCACGTTCTCCACGCTCCATTCGCCGACGCTGGCCTCATCTTTCCGGAACATGCCTTCTCCGGAGCAGGGAACGTCGGTCACGATCAGGTCGAATTGCTCCGGCAGCGCTTCACCGATCTCGGCCGGGTCGTTATTGAGAACGATGGTTGAGGCATTTCCCCATTTGGCCAGATTCTCGGCAAGGATATAACTCCGGTTGCGGATCACCTCGTTACTGACCAGCAGGCTTCCGTCGGGCAAAAGGCTCGACAAGTGAGTCGATTTGCCACCGGGAGCGGCGCAGAGGTCGAGACAACGAACAGGAGTTGTTACATAGGTACGGATCGCTTGTTCGAGGAACATCGATGAGGCCTCTTGCACATAATAGGCGCCAGCATGGAAGAGCGGATCGAAGGTGAAAGCCGGGCGGCGTGGCAGATAATAACCTGTATCGCACCAACCAACAGGCTCGCCGTCTTTGGGCGCTTGCGTCCCTTTTGCCCGGTTGATCCGGACGCTGACTGGCGTATCGGCCATCAGGGCTGCTTCCAGTTGACTATACTCATCGCCCAGCAGGGCCTTTGTTCTCGTGATGAAATCTATAGGAAATGGCATGATTTATGATATGTTTTCCGCAAAAGTAGTATTTTCGCGCAAAATGAATCCTATGCAAGCAGCGCTTTTCCTGATTCCGGTTACTTTAGGAGAGACGGAGCATCGCCGGGTGCTTCCGGAATACAACCGGGATATCGTTTTGGGGATCCGGCATTTCATTGTCGAGAACGTACGGACGGCCCGTCGTTTCCTGAAGCGGGTAGATCGTTCGATCGAGATCGACGACCTGACATTTGCTGAATTGAATAAGCACACGTCGCCTGAGGCGGTTGCTGGTTATCTGGAGCCTTTGTCTCGTGGCGAGAGCGTGGGCGTCATCTCGGAAGCGGGTTGTCCGGCTATAGCGGATCCGGGAGCGGACGTGGTGGCGATCGCCCAGCGGAAAGGCTATCGGGTAGTTCCATTGGTTGGGCCGTCTTCTATCTTATTGGCTCTGATGGCCTCGGGATTCAATGGACAAAGTTTCGCTTTTCATGGTTATCTCCCGATCGAGGCGGCTGAGCGAACGAATGCGATCAAGCGCCTGGAGGGACGAATCTATTCCGAGCACCAGACGCAACTTTTCATCGAGACACCTTATCGCAATAACAAGCTGGTCGAGGAGTTGATTCGGACTTGCCGGCCTTCTACGAAATTGTGTATCGCCTCTAATGTCACTTGCGAGGACGAGTATATTCATGTCCGTCCGATCAAGGAGTGGGCGGGAAAGGTGCCCGACTTGAGTAAGAAACCGACGCTTTTCTTGATTTATAAATAAATGGAAGGTTATCAAGCGCACGAGACAGCCGTGATCGATGAGGGTTGCCAAATCGGTCAGGGAACGAGAATCTGGCATTTCTCGCATCTCATGACAGGATGTGTTGTGGGCGAGCGGTGTAATATTGGCCAGAACGTGGTGGTGTCACCGGGTGTCGTGCTGGGCGATGGCGTGAAGGTGCAAAACAACGTCTCGATCTATACGGGTGTCATCTGCGAGGACGAGGTCTTTCTTGGTCCCAGCTGTGTCTTTACCAACGTGATCAATCCCCGGAGCGCGATTGTCCGTAAGGACCAATATCGGCGGACGCTCGTTTGTCGGGGCGCATCGATCGGTGCTAACGCCACGATTGTCTGTGGGCATACGATCGGTCAATATGCCATGATTGGCGCTGGTGCGGTCGTGACAAAGGATGTGCCGGATTATGCGCTGGTCGTGGGCAATCCTTCTCGTCAGATTGGCTGGGTGAGCGCTTATGGTCATCGACTGGCGTTCGATGAGTCGGGCGTGGCGATCTGTCCGGAGAGCGGGCAGCGTTATCAGCTGGAGGGTGAGACGGTACGCCCTCTTTAAGAAGAAGGTTTTTAATTAGGTTGAAGATATGTCGAAGGTGAAAGAGATGACGACAGGCCCGGCCCTGCCGTTGATTTTTAGTTTTACGATGCCCTTGTTGCTGGGTAACCTCCTGCAGCAGACCTATTCTCTGATTGATGCCTCGATCGTGGGAAAATTCCTGGGCATAAACGCGCTGGCCTCTGTTGGTGCCAGTACTTCCGTTATTTTTCTGATCTTGGGCTTCTGTAATGGCTGTTGTTGCGGCTTTGGTATTCCTGTCGCTCAGAAATTCGGTGCCCGCGATTATGCGACGATGCGTCGTTATGTGACGGTCGCTCTTCAGCTTGCCCTGGTGATGTCTATCGTGATCGCTGCTGTTTCCGGTTATTATTGTCGGGACATTCTGCGGATGATGCGAACGCCCGACCTTATATTCGACGGGGCGTACGATTATCTGCTGGTTACCTTTATAGGTATTCCCTGTACTTTTTTCTATAATCTGTTGGCCAGTGTCATTCGAGCCTTGGGCGACAGTAAGACACCTTTCTGGTTCCTGCTTTTCTCGACGGTACTGAATGTCTTTCTCGACCTGTTTTGTATTCTGGTACTTGGTTGGGGCGTGATGGGCGCGGCGATCGCAACGGTGGTTTCGCAAGGCATATCCGCCCTGCTTTGCTATTTTTATATGATTCGCAAGTTCCCGATCCTTCGTCCCGAATCGGCAGATGACCGGAAATTCCATTCCGGCTTGGCGAGGACGCTTCTGGCGATGGGTGTTCCGATGGGCTTGCAGTTCTCCATTACGGCAATCGGTAGTATTATGTTGCAGAGCGCGAATAATGCCTTGGGTACGACCTGCGTGGCGGCTTTTACCTCCGCGATCCGGATCAAGATGTTTTTCATCTGTCCCTTCGAGAGTCTGGGGATCGCCATGGCAACTTATGGCGGGCAGAATTATGGCGCCGGCAAGCCTGAGCGTGTTTGGCAGGGCGTGAAGGTCAGCTCGGCGATGATGTTCGCTTATGCGTTGGTGGTCGCCGCTATCTTGTTGCTTTTTTCCCGTCAGTTGGCTCTGCTCTTTGTTGATCCGCATGAGACGGAGATCCTTGACAAGGCGGCGCTCTATTTGCACGTCTCCTGCTTCTTTTTCCCGATCTTGGGTCTGCTTTGTATCTTGCGCTATACGATCCAGGGTGTCGGTTTCAGTAATTTCGCCATGTTTTCGGGCGTGATGGAGATGATCGCCCGTACATTGGTCAGTCTTTATGCGGTGCCCGCCTGGGGTTATCTGGCGGTCTGTTTTGGTGACCCAACGGCCTGGATTGCCGCCGACCTTTTCCTGGTGCCCGCTTTTTGGTATGTATATAAACAGATAAAGAAAAGGAATCATGAGAAAGATGCTTTGTCCGCAATGTAAGATCTCGAGTTTTTATGTGAAAAACGCCAATGGCGAGCGTCGTTTGGTGTACGTGACCGCCGAGGGCGAGGTGGTGCCCAAGCGTCCGGAAGAGTCGCTCGAGGGATTCGATCTCTCGGAGGTCTATTGCCTGGGTTGCTCGTGGCATGGGGCGCCAAGATGTACCAAGTCGTCCGCTTGGTGATTCCCCTTTTTCAAATGATGCCCAAAGTTCGGGCGACACGACAGGCCTCGATGGAATTGCCTACTCGCAATTTCTCGAGAATTGCCTGGCGGTGGCGACTGACGGTGTTGATGCTGATAACCAGTGTCTCAGCCACTCGCTTGCTTGTCATACCCTGATCGATCAATCGGAGAACCTGTTTCTCGCGGTCAGACAGAAGGCGGGAATCTTCACGATCCCCAAGCTCGATCATCTCGCCGGTCAGTGAGTTGACGGCGACACTGGTTGCCTGGGGTTCGAACAGTTGAGGCGTGTACAAACAAAGGGCCAGGCGTAAGCTGTTGTCACTTGTGGTGTCCGGCAAATAGAAAAGTCGGTGAGTGACTGGCAGGAAATGGCCTGCCGCGTCGCGCATGCGTAATTTATCCATAAGAAAGAAATCAAAACGTCGCTCTTTTGGCAATCGTTTGATGAAATGAAAGAAACGGAGTTCTCCCAAATATTTACCTTTCAGGTCGTCAGGATGCGCCAATTTCAGGATCTCGTCTTCCCAGATGGAGCTGACCTCGTCGGTCTTGCCCGCTTTTGTTAGGCCAAGCGTCTTCGAGAAACCGCCATAATAGATATAACTGGTGTTTGAGCGCATATCGCTCAGGACCGAGAGTGCATTTTCCACTCGGGCATAGTGGCAGGCGATCATTTTATAGCGATCCAGTTCGTCGGGAGCCATTTGTTCCCTGACAAAGTCCTGTCGTAACAGTTCATGACTCAATTGGTGAGCGATATCCATGGCAAAAATGGTTATTAATAATCATTGCGCGCTCAGGCGCGGCATTATACCTTCGCGAAGGTAATCAAAATGAGAGGCAAATCATGGAAAGCGAAAAAGAGAAATGCCGGAGAGGCGAGTTGTATGACGCGAACTACGACACCGAGTTGTTGGCTGAGCGGCTGCGTTGCAAGGAGGCTTGTCACGAGTATAATCAATTGTCGCCCTCCAAAGTTGAGGAACGGGAGGCGATCATCCGGAAGCTGTTCGGAAAAACCGGCGAGCGTTTCCTGATCGAACAACCTTTCGTGTGCGATTATGGCTATAATATCGAGATAGGTGAGGATTTTTATGCCAACGTGAATTGTGTCATTCTCGATGGCGCTCGTATTACCTTTGGTGATCACGTTTTCATAGCGCCCAATTGTGGCTTCTATACGGCCGGTCATCCGTTGGACGTAGCGCAACGAAACCGTGGGCTTGAATACGCCTATCCCATCACGATCGGGAATAATGTCTGGATCGGTGCCCAGGTTTGTGTCCTGCCTGGTGTCACGATCGGCGATAACTGCGTGATCGGCGCCGGTAGTGTCGTTACCAGGAGTATTCCAGCCAATTCGTTGGCGGTGGGTAATCCTTGTCGGGTCATCAAGACTTTGGAAACGGAATCTTAAACATTTAAAATACAAATAGAGACATGAAGAGATTTTTTTTATTGGGCTTGTCGGTTGTCTTGTCCATCCAGTCCGGTTTGGCGCAATCGCTCGAGAAAATGAACTGGTTCAATGAGCCGGAGCGTTGGGAGATAAAGGGAGATAAGCTCACGATGTTTGTTACTCCACAAAGCGACTATTGGCGTATTTCGCATTATGGCTTTACGGTCGATGACGCGCCTTTTTATTATGCCACTTATGGCGGCGAGTTCGAGGTGAAAGCGAAGATAAAAGGCGACTACAAGAACCGTTTTGACCAGGCGGGTATCATGCTCCGTATCGATCACGAGAACTATATCAAGGCCGGTATTGAGTATGTCGACGGGAAATTTAACTTGAGTGCCGTCGTGACGCACAAGACTTCGGACTGGAGCGTGATCACGCTGGACAAGAAGGTGTCTTATATTTGGATCAAGGCGGTCCGCAGGCTCGATGCGGTAGAGATCTTCTATTCGTACGATGATAAGGAATATGTCCTGATGCGTAATGCCTGGCTTCAGGACAATACGCCGGTTCATGTAGGCCTGATGGCGGCCTCTCCCGATGGCGATGGTTTCCAGGCGACCTTCGAGGATTTCAAGGTGAAACATTTGCCTGACCAGCGTCGTTTGGAATGGCTCCGGAAAAATGCGGCGGAATAGGTTTGAAGTCCGTTTTTGATTCCACTGCAGTGCGTTGGAAATTTCACTGCAGTGGAATTAAAATTATACTTCGATGGCTCATTTTTTGTCCGAAGAAAAAAGAATTTTTTTCCGAAGGAAATTTCAATTTCCTTCGAACAAAAAGTTATTTTCCTTCGGACAAAATTTTTGCCTTGTCCGAAATGGCATGAAAAGGATTCCTGGAAAAGCCCGGGCGACATCCGTACACGTTTGTCAATTGGTTTGGCCTGTCATTTACTGAATATTTAAGGCGTTGGGGACGGGTTTGAAAGACACCGTTGGACGATATAATCTTGGATTATTCTCCTTAACTTCGCGATAATAGAACAGCAAGACGCATGAACGGATTGATCGCGAACAAGAACACGTTTTTCCTGTCCCTTTTTTGCCTGCTCCTTTCGCTGATGCCCGTATGGGGTGGGGCGAGAGCCGACGATTGGCAAGCTTGGAACCGGATCATGGTGCGTTATCGCCTGAACAGTCGCCTCTCGCTGGCAAGCCGTCTGGAATACCGCCAGACGCTCACGCCTTATCAAGCCGAGCGGGTCGGAGCCAATGCCAGTCTCACCTATCGGCCTTTCCGTTTTCTTGAGCTGGAGGGATTTTATGAATTTCAGCAGATCAAGAACAGTGGACAATGGCGCTGGCGCCACCGTTATATTGTCGGGGCGCAGGCAAGTGTTGGTTATCAATGGCTGAAATTCTCTTTTCGGGAGCGTTTCCAGCAATCTTTCTTTAAGGAACGGACGGAGAATCACTTGCGCTCGCGGATCAGGGTGGATTGCCTGCCGGCGAACAGCCTGTTGATGCCCTATTTTTTCTCGGAGATCTTTCTCTCCGCCCGCCGGGAGAACTTTTCGGAGATCACTCGTGTCCGTTATAGGCCTGGTTTGCGGATCGCCTTGTCTGGCGGCCAAACACTCGATCTGTTCTATTGCCGCCAGAATGATATCGCGACCGCGATCCATATTGTCGGAGCCGAATGGGTTATCGAGTTTTAGGAAACCGATACCGATCTGATGTTGTTATCTCTTCCAGCTTTCCTTGTAGCCTGCCTGTTTTTCCCTCTCCAGGATTGCCTGGAAAGCCTTGACCTTGTCTGGATATTGGTGGGCGACGTTTACCTGTTCCCCCGGATCCTCCTTCAGGCAATACAACTGTTCCTCTTTTGAGTTGCCCAGTTCCGTGTTGGTCAGTTTGTTGTAGGCTGGTCCGTCGCTTGGTGCGATGTATTTCCATTCCCCGTCGCTGACAGCGAGCGATCCGGCGGCTTCGATCACATATTCTCTACCTTTGGTCTCGTTGCCCAATAATGTCTGCAGGAAATCGTGGCTGTCGATGCCGGCTTGCCCATCGTATTCGACTTGTGCCAGCTTGGCCATTGAGGCGAAGAGGTCGATGTGCGAAAAGAGCGCGTCGCTCACCCCTGGCTTGACTTGTCCTGGCCAACTGACGATGAAAGGCACTCGTGTGCCAGCTTCGAAACTGCTGTATTTACCGCCCCTGAAGTGGCCCCATGGCTGATGATCGCCCAGGAGCGCTACCGCTTGATCGGCATAGCCGTCATCCACTACCGGACCATTGTCGCTGGTCAGGATGACCAGTGTTTGGTCGCTGATGCCGGCCTTGTCGAGCGCATCCAGTATCTCGCCTACTGTCCAGTCGAATTGCAGGATGGCGTCGCCGCGATAACCCATACCGCTTTTCCCGGCGAATTTGGGATTGGGGAAACGGGGTACGTGAATGTCGTTGGTTCCCACATAGAGGAAGAAAGGGCCAAACTTATGTTGGTCGATGAATCGGGTTGCCTTGGCCGCGATTGAGTCCGCTATGTATTCGTCTTGCCAGAGCGCTTTGCCTCCTCCTTTCATGTAGCCGATGCGTGAGATTCCGTTCACGATCGCCTGGTCGTGCCCATGATTGGGTGATGGCTTCAGTTTGGTCAGTAATTCCGGATGGTCCTTGCCTAAAGGCTCACCCGGAAAAGGCTTCTCATAGCTCACCTCGATCGGGGCGGACGGGTCGTAGTTGGCCACTTTTTGGTTTTCCATCCAGACGCATGGTACCCGGTCGCCTGTAGCGGCCATCAGATAAGAATAATCGAAGCCCAAGTCTTTGGGTCCGGGTTTCACAACACCGTTCCAGTCTTGCGTTCCGGTTTGGTCGCCCAGGCCTAAGTGCCATTTGCCAATAGCGCCCGTCGTGTGTCCGGCTGTCTTGAACAGGTCGGCGATGGTGGTTTGTTCCGGGCGGATCACCATGCCGGCATTTCCGGCGGCGATGCCGGTATCGTTCCGTCGCCAGCTGTAATGTCCGGTGAAGAGTGCATAACGGGAAGGCGTACTGGTGGCCGCCACCGCGTGTGCGTCGGTGAATCGTAGTCCCTGTTTCGCCAGGCGGTCGACGTTGGGCGTTTGAATACGTTTGGCGCCGTAACAACTGATGTCTCCATAGCCCAGGTCGTCGGCAACGATGAAAATCACGTTGGGAATTTTATTCCCCTTTTCTATCGGGGCGCTTTTGGGTGATCCGCCGCATCCCGAGAGCAAAATGGCGGATAAGGCACCACCAAACACTGTTCGAATCATAATGAGAGTCGTATTAAGAATTTAAGTGTTAAACCAGATGCCCAAATGTAAACAAAAAATAGGAATGGATCCTTTTGTCTTATGATCTTTGTCTGGATTTTCCCCTGCCTCCATCGAATAAGTCGGCGAAACGCGCTATATTTACTCCATATATTAAAGAAAGAGTGCATGAGAAAGATACGGTATATCGGTGCGGTCGCCTGTTTGTCGCTTGCGGTCGCTTGCCATCAGCCTTCAGAAAAGGGGAATAGTGACAATGAGTTAACGGCCAATGGTGGAAAAAAGGAGTTCCTGATGCTGGTGGGCAGTTATGCGGAGCCGACAGAAGAGGGTATTAAGTTATACCGCTTCAATGAGGAGAATGGTCAGGCCACTTATGTGAGTGGCTTAAGTGGCATCTCCAATCCCTCGTTTTTGGTGACCTCGTCGGACGAGAAACGGATTTACGCCGTTAGCGAGGAGGAAGACGAGACCTCGACCGCGCATGCGATCCGGTTAGAGAAGGAAAAGATGAGTTGGATGAACAGCCGGTTGACTCAAGGAGGCGCGCCTTGTAACATTACGATTGATCCTTCCGGTGAATTTGTCTTGACCGCCAATTATATGGGTGGCAGCATTACGGTCTTTCCACTGGATAAAGAGGGTGCTTTAGGTGAGGCGTCGCATGTAATCCGTTTCACGGGAAATGGACCGGATTCCTCTCGTCAGGAACAGTCGCACCTGCATAGTGTCCTTTTCACGCCGGATCATTCCTATCTGTTGGCCAACGATCTGGGAACGGATCGCCTTTATCTGTTCCCGATCAATCAGGTGACGGAACGGGGCAACGGGGCGTCGTTGCTCAATGAGTCGAAACGGGTAGACATTCCACTTGAGCCAGGTTCGGGGCCTCGGCATATCTGTTTTCATCCCGATAAGCCTTTCGCTTACCTGATTAATGAGTTGTCGGGAAAAGTTACGGCCTTTTCCTATGCGGAAGGCCAGATGGCGATTACGCAATATATTGAGGCGGACACGGTAGGAGCCCGTGGCAGTGCCGATATCCATGTCTCGCCAGACGGACGTTTCCTTTATGCCTCGAACCGGCTGAAAGCCGATGGCGTAGCGATCTTCTCGATCGATTCGTTGAATGGTTCCTTGACAAAGGTGGGTTATCAGCTCACTGGACGTCATCCTCGGAATTTCGCGATCTCGCCGAACGGGAAATATCTGCTTGTGGCCAGTCGGGATGATAATGTCATCCAGGTTTTCCGTCGCGACGCCTCGACCGGTTTACTTAAGGATACCGGGAAAGAGATCCGGACCAGTCGGCCGGTGTGCCTGAAATTTCTTCGTTTCTAAGAGCTGAGTCTTAGAAATCGGCCTTAGCTTCGACAATGATCCGCTTTCCCGTGACCGGATGGGTGAACTCCAGTCGTTCGGCGTGAAGATAAAGCCGTTTGTCCGGACGGCCGTAAAGCGTATCGCCGACGATTGGATTGTTAAGGCCTTCGGGATGGGCGGCGTGGACACGCAGTTGGTGCGTCCGTCCCGTTTCCGGATAAAAATGGACACGAGTGTGCCCGTCTTGTTGTCCGATCACCTCGTAACGGGTGACGGCCTCTTTGCCAAGTGTCGGATGGACGATTTGCCGCGGGCGGTCGTTGGGATCCAGGCAGAGCGGAAGTTGGATCGTTCCTTTTGCGGGCAGGGTCGGTCTTTCCAAAAGGGCGACGTAGCGTTTCTTGACCTCCCTTCGTTCGAATTGCGCCTGCAGTTGTTGGTGGATCCGCTTGTTCTTGGCGATCAGCAGGAGCCCAGAGGTGGCCATATCGAGCCGATGGACCAACAATGGGCCGTCGGCTTTCGGATAGTATTTATGGGCCCATTCGTAGACGGAGTTTAATTTCTCCTTGCCTGGCACGGAGAGCAGTCCGGCTGGCTTGTATACAACCGCCAGGTTTTCGTCTTCCCAAAGTACCTCCAGCTCAAGGTCTGGGAATTGCTCTTGCTCGAGTGGATTTTCCTCCACGTCAAGTCCCTGGAGCATGAAACGCAGCAGAGGTTCACATTTCTCCTTGCAGGACGGATAGAAATTACCATGACGTCGCAGTTCGTTCTTCGGTGATTCACCCCACCAGAACTCCGCCATCGCGATAGGTTTCAAGCCTTGTTGATAAGCGTATAACAGTAGTTTGGGTGCGGCGCATTCGCCCGTGCCGGCAGGTGGTATGCCACGGCCTGCTTCCTCGAAAATGATCCGGACACTTTTTCGTTCGCCGAGCGCGTTCTCCAGCAGATATTGGTCGAAGAGCTGTCGTTGTAACAGTTGTGAGCGTCGTTTCCGGGTCGCTTTCAGCTCATCTATCTTGATTTGGATCTGATTAATCCCGGTCTGAAGGGTGGATAGCCGCTCATTCATCATTTGGGTCAGTCGCCGGAGCTCCGCTTTCTGGAATTGGCTTTCCCGGATGAGTTGTGCCTCTTCTTCAGGCGTTAGAGTTTGTAGGCGTCGTTGGTCACGTTCTCTTTTGGCTTGTTTGGCCTCCTCTTTGGCGTGGTTGATCCGTTGCTCCCATTCTTGGCGGGTACTTTTGAGTTGGGCTTGGAGTGACAGGTATTCCGGATCGTGATTGAGCGCCTCGATCTGGTGGTTGATGACGGAAATCGCCGCCTCTTCCGTTTTGTAGCCATTCGATGGCTTGGAGAGATCGCATACGGGCGGAACAAAATAGGGCTCGTCGTTACGTCCGTCCAGGTTTCCGGAAAATGCGGCCAGGAAGCCGATCTCACCCGCCTTGTCTTGAGTGATCAGGACTCCAAACATCTTTCCTGATTCCTTGCCCTCAAGATCGAGAGTCTGTATATAAGCCAACACCTCATCCGCTGCGGCTAAGCAAAGCGGATGAGGCGTATAATGGAACGGATTGTTGAATCGTTGGGGAAGTTCCCCAGGTTTTATCCGTGTATTAAAAGGATGCCATCTCATGAATTACTTGATCAAATTGCCTTCGGCGTCAAAGGTAGCGATATAATCCCGATCGTCCAACTCCAGATCGAAAGCATAATAGATTCCGTCGGTCCGCTCGACGCAGTGGATATCGTCGATAGCTTGCGTACTCGGAAGCATTAAAGGCGTTCATGACGATCGCCGGTACCTCGGTTTGACGAATTTCCCATTCGGTATAGAGCCATTGTTCTTGTGCGTCAAAGATCACTTCCTTATGGATCCGGTTATCCAGGATGTCCACCTCCGTATATTGATTGTCGGTATCAATCTCCAGGATAGTCGCTTTAGGATAACGCTCTTGGATTAAGTTGGTAATCGCGTCGGGCGAGGGTGTTGGCTGGATCGGTCTGTTTTGGTTGCCGTCGGGAACCTCGTTGATCAAGTCGCCGTTCTCGGAGTAGTGCAGGGTCATCTCTTGCTCACCTGATTCGGCATCAAGGACATAGATGTTGCCTCGTCCAGATTGCTCCAGCAGGTCAACATCGTCGACACGCCAGGAGGCATAGAAACCACTCTCAAAACTGTTAATGACCGCCTTGGGTAATTCGTTGTAGGTGATATCGGTCTCGCTCATGATCCATGCGCCTGTTTGATCAAACCAAGCCTCGACCTCGTGCTTCCCATCGTGGAAATCGGCGACAAAATAATCTTTCTCAATGTCCCATTCCACTTGGCGTGCATCCGGATAGAGCTGGCTCAGGTTAGTGATCGCTTTATCGGGAATGTTGCTGTAAAGAATGTCGTCATTGTCGTCATCGTCGCAAGCTGTGAACAGGGCCGCACAGGCCAATGTGCCCACTAAAAATATAGATTTCACGTTCATAATTATTGAAATGTTGAATGTTGATTATTAATGTTATTGTTGAATTTAAAATGATTAGTCGTCGATATCGATCAGGTTACCGTTGAGGTCAAATTTCAGTTCTAACCCATTCGCCAGGTCGACGGAAACCTTGCGTTTGCCTCGCTCGACAGTCATAATCTTCTGGCCCGGGTAATTCTGGCTAACATATTGCCTGATCTCGTCAGGGATCAAGGTATCGGGAATGTTCTGCTGGAAAGATTTTACCTCTTTCCACTCTCCATCACGATTAAATTCGACACTGGTTCCGTCGGTCAGGATAACATCGTAGCTGTCTACCAGGAACAGGTCCTTATCTATTTTGATATGTGAGACCTTATTCCCATCGAAATAGTTATTCAGGAAGGTGCGACTCACCTGTGGCAACTCATTGATATTGTTTGTCACCTTATCGTTGTCGGCGCACGCCATATTCGTCATCAGCGCTAACCCTATTAAAATAATGCCTATTCTTTTCATCTTTCTCTTGTTTTAAGTTTACGACACAAAAATAGGGTGACATTTGGGAAAGATTTGGGAATCTCAGCGCTCTGGAAAGAATATTTGAAAAATATGTTTATCCGAATGATAACGGTAGGAAAGCTTAAACTCGTAAAGCTCGGCGATAGACTTGACTATCGCCAGGCCCAAGCCATTCGATTCCTTCCGTTGGCTTTGTTTCCCGAAACGGGCGAAAAGACGGTCACGGTCCAGTTCGCCGGGATGTTCGCCAGTGTTTGCCACGAGAAGGTGCCTTTGGTCGCTCACGACCTCAATCGTTCCACCTTCGTGATTGTGGACGAATGCGTTTTTCAGAAGATTGATGGTCAGGGCTGTTGCGAGCGACTCATTCATTTGGACTGGTAGTGGCTCAAGACGGCTTGTGTCTACCTTGATCTTCTTATCCTCGTAAAGCATCTCCAGATCGTCGAGTTGGGCTTGGATCTGCTGATCAAGACGGATCTCTTTCTCGTCGGGGAATTGCCGGTTGTCGATGCGGGAGAGTAGCAGTAGCGACTTGTTGAGCCGGACAATACCGCTAACAGTTTGGTGAAGACTCGCGATCTCTTCCAGCTGACGTTCTGTGCAATCTGGATTCTCAGCGAGGAGTTCCAGTTTGTTCACGCAGACCGCTAAAGGCGTTTGCAGCTCGTGAGCGGCATTCTCGACAAACTGTTTTTGTTTGTTGTAAAGTTCGGTACTTCGGCGTGTACTTTCCTCAACCACCTGGTTCAATGTCTTGAACTCATGCACGGAGGTTGGGTTGTCAAGAGGCTCATGTGGTTGTCCGACTCTGAACCTGTCCAACCAGTCTAGGAGCTTATAGAGCGGACGAGTGCTTTTTCGGAAAGCCCAATGGCTGACAATGAGCATGCAGAGGATCAGAAGCAAATAACAGATCGCTATACTGGTGGCGATCGTTTCAATCATGTCATCCTTTTCGAGTGTCGACATCTCGATTGTCAGTTCATAATAACGATCGTCCGCCATGCGGAAACAGGTTTGCAAAACCCGTACCGGCTCATATTCCATTTCGATTTCGATGTAAGTAGTCGTATCGAAAAAACGAACTTTATCCACGTCCGCCTTCTCTTTAGGTATTTCCCGGATATAATAACGGGTCATAAGCCCATCGTGACTTTTCAGGAAAGAGCTGTCCCGAATGGCCGACCGGATGATCAGTTCCTTATAATTCTCAAGTGTGTCGTTGGTCTCGTCGTTGATCTCATGAATGATCAGGAAATAGAAGGCCGCTCCCCAGATGGTAAAGATCAGGAGGAAAGGAACCAATAGATGGCGTAAGGCGTGGTGTATCAGTTTCATGGGGTCAGTCGTTGGTGGTCATTTTATATCCAAAGCCATAGACAGCCTTGATCTCGGCTGTCGCTCCGGCGTTCTTCAGTTTTTTCCGTAGGTTCTTCACTTGGCTGTAAATGAAGTCGAAGCTGTCAGCCTGGTCGATGTAGTCGCCCCAGACACTTTCTGCCAGCGATGCCTTACTGATGAGCCGATCGGGGTTGGCTACGAAATAGTAGAGCAGATCAAACTCTTTCCGGTTGAGTGTTAGTTCCTCTTGCTCGATATAGACGGCGTGGCGGTCGGGATAAAGCGTGATGTTTCCAACACGGAGACTTAGTTCGCCATCCTGTTGTTTGCGGCGGATGACGCTCTTGACACGGGCATTCAGCTCAGCCAGATGAAACGGCTTGGTTAGATAGTCGTCGGCACCCAGGTCAAGTCCCGTTACTTTATCTTCGATCGAGTCCTTGGCGGAGATGATGATCACGCTGTCGCGCTTACGGCGTTTCTTCAGTTCTTCGAGCAGCGTCAGTCCGCTGCCTCCGGGCAACATGATGTCCAGGACGACACAGTCGTAATCATAGTCGTTCAGTTTCATTCCAGCTTCATTAAACGTGGCGGCCGATTCGACGGTATAACGCTCTTTCTCCAGCGAGCGGATGATTGTTTCACGCAGGCTGTCCTCATCTTCAACTACAAGGATCTTCATTGTGGAATTAATTAAATTGGTTCGATAAGACAAAGCTACGGAAATATTCTGGCAAAATCTTGGAATTCTAAAGGGATCTCTATGAGTGGAATGGGAATTAATGAAAAAGTTTGTATCTTGTGTGATCTTTTAGAAACGCTAATATTATATGGAAACGACCGGTCATAATGAGCAATTGCTGATTCAAGGATTGAAAAATCATTCCCGGAAAGCATTTGACGAGATCTATCGGATATACGCCAAACGTTTGTTCGCTTATTGTAAGCAATATACGAAAAGAACGGAGGATGCGGAGGAGATCGTGCAAGATGTCTTTGTGCGTCTATGGAACAGTCGGACAATTATCCGGCAAGAGGATTCGCTTCGTTCGCTCCTGTTCATTATGTCGAAGCATTCTTTGATCAATGCTTATCGGGCAAACTTAAACTCATTGGTATATGAAGACTATGTGGATTATCAGTCGGAGTTAGCTGTTGATGACATAGCGAATAAGATTGAATATGATGAGTTTATCCGTGAGCTTAAGAGAGCTTTGGGAACTTTGCCGGCGACCCAGCGGAAAGTTATCGAATTGTCAAGATTACATGAGTTGTCAAATAAGGAGATAGCACAAGAGCTATCCTTGAGTGAGCAGACCGTGAAGAGTCAATTATCGTTGGGATTGAAGGCTTTAAGGTCAGAATTGAAGCGTTTCCCTGCTATCTTGTTCTTGTTATCAATTCTTAATTAATAAGGTTTTTCGGTACGTTGAGTGTCTTTTTGTTGTCTTACTAAAAAAATATGATGAAAGAGTTGGAACGAAAATATAGAAACGATCAACTTTCGGTTGAGGAATTGCGCTTGTTAAGAGAGCGTGTGAACGCGATGTCGGATCAAGACATTGAGAGGGAAATGTATGAGGTGTGGATGGACGAGGAGCCAGGTTCGGGAATGGAGTTCACTGAGGAGAGAAGCGATCGGTTGAAACAGCGGATTGATACTCAGATCGACGTGTCGAACGAGAAGGTAAGTCGTCATTCATATTGGCTTTTAATGAATCGGATCGCTCGAGTGGCCGCTATCTTGTTGTTGCCGGTGTTTGTTGTTCTGACGATTTATCTGTATCAAGAGAATGGACGGATGGCTTCAGAAGAGATGGTCGTGTCTACCGGAAAAGGTGAACGGGCGAATATAACTTTACCCGATGGAACGGCTGTTGCCTTGAACTCGGAATCAAGCCTGACTTATACGCCCAAAGTTTTTAATAAGGATAAGAGACAGATCCGTTTTGAGGGTGAGGGCTATTTTCAGGTGGCTAAGAATCGTGATTGTCCTTTCCTGATTGATGCGGAAGGATTGAGCGTGGAAGTATTGGGTACAACCTTTAATTTGGATGTCAGGCGATCGGATAAAACAGCCGAGTTGATTTTGGAGGAAGGAAGCGTGCGTTTCCATTCACTTAAGGCCGGAAAGGATGCTGTGTTGGAGCCGAAGGAAAAATTAATTCTTGATCAGGAAACAGGACAATTTGTTATAGAGTCTGGACGTAATGTTGAGACAGAAACCGCTTGGAAACGTGGTGAGCTCGTTTTTGAGAATGTCGCATTTGAGGATCTGATAAATTCTGTGGAAAAGAACTATGGTGTCCGGATAGAGACAGATTATCGATCGGATGCCGTGGATTCGTTTACCGGAACAATTCCTTCCAATAATCTTCTTGAGGCATTGACGGTTATCGGGAAAGTTTATCATTTATCTGTTTTGGTGGAAGGTGATAAGATTCGCATGGAAGTAGAGTGATCTTTGGAAATAAATCCTTGGATAATAGTGGACCACGTTGTGATGTTGAGATCTGTCGGCATTGCGACGTGGTTTTTTCTTCCCTTTTTCCGGTAAAGAGGATATGCTCCATAGATATATTATATAACATAAATATTTTTCGGTACTTTTTATTTAGCGACTTGTCTTTACTGGCAAAAGAAATTTAAAAAGGAATTTTATCAATAATTTAAACTGTAGAAACATGAATAAAAAATGTGTGTTGCTCGTGTGCTTGTCGCTGTTTTGCTGCGTAAGCTTGTTCGCTCAATCGCGACGGGTTACGGTGCATTTGCGGGATGTCTCCTTGAAAGAGCTTTTTCAGGAAATTGAGAACCAGACGACCTATCGTTTCTCGTACCGGAATACGGTTATTGATGATTCGAAGGATGTCAATGTCTCGGCGGATAGTGTCGATGTCTCGGTTGTGCTTGATCAGGTTTTGGGTGGAAAAGGTCTGACTTATGAGATTCTTTCGTCAAAATCGATTGTTATCTCGGAGAAGAAGGGCCAAACTTCTGGACATGCTCAGGCTGATGGGAAAAAGGTGGTAAGTGGTGTTATTACGGATGACGCGGGAATGCCCGTAATTGGCGCGACTATTTTGGAAAAAGGAACCACAAATGGAACCATTACCGATTTTGATGGAAATTTTAGCCTGACGATGGCTTCGCAAGGAACGCTTCAGATCTCTTATATTGGCTATGCCACACAAGAGATCGCTGTCGCTGGTCAGGAATCGTTTAATATAAAATTGAAAGAGGATTCCGAGCAATTGCAGGAGGTGGTCGTGACCGGTTATACGACTCAACGTAAGGCTGATTTGACGGGAGCCATTTCTGTCGTGAGTGTAGATGAGCTTACCAAGCAAAATGAGAACAACCCGATGAAGGCGTTGCAAGGTCGTGTGCCGGGTATGAATATTACGGCGGATGGTAACCCGAGTGGTTCGACAACGATTCGTATTCGCGGTATCGGTACATTGAACAACAACGACCCTCTTTATATTATTGATGGTGTGCCTACTAAAGCGGGTATGCATGAGTTGAATGGCAATGATATAGAATCAATCCAGGTCTTGAAGGATGCGGCTTCCGCCTCAATTTATGGTTCTCGTGCGGCCAATGGCGTTATTATCATTACGACAAAGAAGGGAAAAGAGGGTCAGTTGAAGGTTAATTTCGACGCGTCCATATCCGCTTCTATGTATAATAATAAAATGGAAGTCCTGAATGCGGAAGAATATGGTCAGGCCATGTGGCAGGCTTATGTAAATGGTGGGCAAGATCCGAATACGAATCCGTTAGGTTATAAGTACAATTGGGGATACGACAGCAATGGTTATCCTAAGTTGAATGGCATTAGCATGTCTCGTTTCCTTGATTCTGATAACACGGTGCCATCCGCGGATACGGACTGGTTCGATGAGACGACTCGTACGGGTATTATTCAGCAATATAACGTATCGGTAAGTAATGGCTCAGAAAAAGGTTCCTCTTTCTTCTCTTTAGGATATTATAAAAACTTGGGTATTATTAAGGATACCGACTTTGAGCGTTTTTCCGCCCGTATGAATTCGGACTACAATCTGATTGGCAAGGTGTTGACTATTGGAGAACATTTCACCTTGAATCGTACTTCTGAAGTCCAGGCTCCGTCAGGGTTCTTGCAAAATGTATTGCAATTCAATCCATCCTTGCCGGTCTATGATATCAACGGAGAATACGCGGGCCCTGTAGGTGGTTACCCTGACCGTGAGAATCCTGTTGCCCGTCTGGATAGAAATTCAGATAACCGTTATACTTATTGGCGTTTGTTTGGAGATGCTTACATTAACCTTAATCCGTTCAAGGGCTTTAATATCCGTTCGACGTTTGGTTTGGATTATTCCCAGAAGCAACAGCGTATATTTACCTATCCGATTACTGAAGGTAATGTCTCGAATGACAAGAACGCGGTAGAGGCTAAACAGGAGCATTGGACAAAATGGATGTGGAATGCCGTAGCCTCTTATAATTTGGAAATCGGTAAGCATCGTGGAGACGTGATGGTCGGTATGGAGTTGAACCGGGAAGATGATGTTTGGTTCTCTGGATATAAGGAGGAATTCAGTATTTTAAACCCTGATTATATGTGGCCTACCGCCGGAACAGGGACCGCTCAAGCCTATGGTTCGGGTGAGGGATACTCGTTGGTCTCTTTCTTTGGGAAGTTGAATTATACTTATAATGAAAAATATTTGGCCTCAGTAACTATCCGTCGTGATGGTTCTTCACGTTTTGGTAGAAATAACCGTTACGCGACTTTCCCTTCTGTCTCTTTGGGTTGGCGTATCAGCAATGAGAGTTTTATGAAGGGGATTCATTGGTTGGACGATTTGAAGATTCGTGCCTCATGGGGACAGACAGGAAACCAGGAGATCTCCAATATAGCCCGTTACACGATTTACGTTCCTAATTATGGAGTGACCGAATCTGGTGGACAGAGTTACGGAACCTCTTACGATATCGTTGGTACAAATGGAGGAAGTATTCTGCAATCTGGATTTAAGCGTGACCAGATAGGAAATGACGATATCAAATGGGAGACGACTACCCAGACCAACTTAGGTGTTGACTTCTCTTTATTTAATCAGTCTCTGTATGGTTCTTTCGATTGGTTCTACAAGAAGACAACCGATATCCTTGTGCAAATGGCAGGTATTGCCGCTATGGGAGAAGGTAGTTCTCAATGGATTAACGCCGGAGCGATGAATAATAAGGGTGTCGAATTGAACCTGGGTTATCGTAATACGACCTCATTTGGCTTGAAGTACGATGTGAACGCGAATATTTCGGCCTATCGCAATGAGATTACGGCACTTCCGGCTACTGTAGCGGCCAATGGGACCTTTGGTGGTAATGGCGTGGAAAGTGTCATCGGCCATCCGAATGGCGCTCAGGTCGGTTATGTGGCTGACGGTATTTTTAAGTCACAGGAAGAGATTGACAATCATGCGGTTCAAGAAGGAGCCGGGTTGGGACGTATCCGGTGGCGCGACCTTGATGGCAATGGCGTTATCAATGAGAAGGACCAGCAGTGGATTTATGATCCGACTCCAGCGTTCAGCTATGGATTGAATATTTATCTGGAATATAAGAATTTCGATCTGACGATGTTCTGGCAAGGCGTGCAGGGCGTCGATGTGATTAGTGACTTGAAAAAGGAGACCGATTTGTGGAGTGGCTTGAATATCGGTTTCTTGAACAAGGGTAAACGGGTTCTTGACGCGTGGAGTCCGACGAATCCGGATTCAGATATCCCCGCGTTGTCGCGTGATGATATCAATAATGAGAAACGTGTATCTTCCTACTTTGTGGAAAATGGTTCTTATCTGAAATTGCGTAATCTTCAGATCGGTTACAATGTTCCGGAGAGCTTTGTGAAGAAAATAAAGATGGAACGCTTGCGTCTTTGCTTAAGCGCACAGAATTTACTGACTATCAAGAGTAAGGATTTTACGGGAGTAGATCCTGAAAATCCGAATTTCGGCTATCCGATTCCTTTGAACGTGACTTTTGGTGTTAATGTCAGCTTTTAAAACAAGAAACAATTAAAATGAGAATTATGAGAAATTTAGTATATGCGACAGTCTTAGGTGTTACGTTGGCTTGCTCTGGATGTTCTGATTTCCTGGAAGATCAGGTCCCACAGGGAACCATTGATAATGAGCAGTTACAGAATCCTGATTATGTAGATAATCTGGTCATTTCGGCTTATGCGGTATGGATTTCCGCCGAGGATATTAACTCCTCTTTCTCGATGTGGAATTACGATGTCCGCTCGGATGATGCCTATAAAGGAGGAAATGGAACGGAGGATGGTGATGTCTTTCATACATTGGATATCTCTCAAGGTATTATGACCACGGCTTGGAACATTAGCGATATGTGGCAGCGCCTGTATAATTGTATTTCTCGTGCCAATACGGCTTTGCAGTTGCTGGACCAGATGGATGAGAATACCTATTCGCTGAAACAGCAACGCATCGCGGAGATGAGATTTTTACGTGGACATGGGCATTTCTTGTTGAAGCAATTGTATAAACATATTGTATTGGCGAATGATGAAAGCCTGGCTCCGGAAGACTATAATAATTTGTCCAATATGACCTATACCAATGACGAGAGTTGGCAGCAGATCGCGAATGATTTCCAGTTCGCCTATGATAATCTGCCGGACACGCAAGCGGAAAAAGGACGTCCTACCAAGGCAGCTGCCGCTGCTTATCTGGCGAAAACATATCTGTATAAGGCCTATCGTCAGGATAATCCGGAAAATAATGAGGTAACCAGTATCAATGCGGAAGATCTGAAAAAGGTCGTTCAGTATACGGAAAAGTCGATCATGTCTGCTGGGGGATATGGCCTGGAACCGGATTTCCACAACAACTTCCGGCCTGAACCTCAATATGAGAACGGATGTGAGTCCTTGTGGGCGATGCAATATTCCATGAATGATGGAACCAACAACGGTAATTGTAACTGGTCGTATGGCCTGATTGTCCCGAATATCCCGGGTGTAACGGATGGCGGTTGTGATTTTTACAAGCCGAGCCAGAATCTGGTAAATGCTTTCAGGACCGATAATGACGGACTTCCCTATCTTGATACCTTTAATAACAAGGATTATGATGTGACTTCGGATAATGTGGATCCTCGTTTGTTCCTTACCGTAGGCATGCCGGGATTCCCGTATGAATTCAATACGAAGTACATGATGGACAAGTCTTCTACCTGGAGCCGTAGTAATGGCCTTTATGGTTATTATGTCACGTTGAAGCAGAATGTGGATCCGGATAGTGGCTATCTGATAAAAGGAGGATGGTGGGGAAGTTCCATGAACCACATCGTGCTCCGGTACGCGGATGTTTTGTTGATGCGCGCGGAGGCCTTGATCCAGTTGAATGACGGACGTATTGGTGAGGCTATAAGCCTGATTAATGAGCTTCGTAACCGCGCGAGCCAAAGTACGACCATGATCGCGGATTATCCGTCTCAATATGGAGTGACTTTTTATGTAAAGCCTTATACCGGATCCTATACACAGGACGAAGCGTTGAAGATCCTGAAGTTTGAGCGTCGTGTGGAATTAGCCATGGAGTGTGACCGTTTCTTTGATTTGGTGCGTTGGGGAGAAGCCGATCAGGTTTTGAATAAATATTATGCGGAGGAGGCAAATGATTGTTCGGTCTATTCGAATGCTTCATTTACGAAGAATAAAAATGAATACTTGCCTATACCGTTTGCCCAGATAAGCGCAAGTAATGGTCATTATTCGCAAAACTGTGGTGGCTGGTAATTTTGAGTATGAATCTTAAGGAATGAATATTATGAACGCGATAAAACATATTAATAAAATTCTTTTTATTGTCCTTTCCCTGGCGTTTTTGATGGGGTGCGACGATAATGAGTCAAATCTTCAATTGAGTGGAGATACCTGGTTGAAATCTTTAGTGATAGATGATTTTCAGGGTGTCATTGACAATGGCGATAAAACGGTCGTAGTGAGTGTTCCCGTAACTTATGATACGGATGCCATGAAGATAACGGCAATCGAGGTTTCCGAGGGCGCTGAGGCTTCAATGCGTGTGGGGGATGTGGTTAACTTCTCTTTCCCTCAGACGATAACGGTTACGAATGGTGATGCCTATCTGGAATATACGGTCACCGTAAAGCGTGATGAGGCGAAGATCATCTCGTTTAAGTTGAATGATACTTATACGGGCATCATTGATGAGGATAATCATTCTATTCAGGTTCGTGTACCGACCAGCGTGAATATTGCCAGTTTGATTCCCACGATTGAAACGACGGAGGGGGCCGAAGTGACTCCAGCCTCAGGCCAGGCTGTTGATTTTACGGATCCTGTAGAGTTTACGGTTACTTGCCAGAGCGCGAAATCCACTTATGTGGTTACGGTTGTCCAGTCCGATTCTCCCCTCGCGGTGTATGTTGGTTTGGCTTCTTCTATTGATGAATTGAATCCGGAGGAAAAGGAGGCCGCGAGCTGGATGCTGAAGAATATCTCGAACGCGGAGTATCTGTCATTCGACGATGTCCGTACCGGAAGAGTGGATTTGAGTGGCTGCAAGGTGATGTGGTGGCATTTGCATGTCGATGGCGGTATTGACAATGAGGCTAAGTTTGACGCCGCGGCTCCAGCGGCTGTACAGGCTGTCGCTAAAATGAAAGAGTTCTATGAGAATGGGGGCAGTTTGTTGCTGACACGTTTCGCGACATATTACGCTGCGAAATTGGGCATAACCAAAGATGGGAAAATCCCCAATAACTGTTGGGGCGGCGCGGAGCAATCCGGTGAAACGACTACAGGCCCGTGGAGTTTCTATATTACGGATCATCAGGATCATGCGCTTTATTCGGGCATAACTGCCGAGACTATTGATGGCAAACCGGCTATTTATACCTGCGACAAGGGTTATAACATCACCAACAGTACGGCCCAATGGCATATTGGTACCGATTGGGGCGACTATGCGGACTTGAATACATGGGAGACCCAACATGGCGCCGTTAGCTTAGGATATGGAGGTGATGACTCTGTCGTGGTATGGGAATATCCATCCAGCGAAACAAGCGGTAAGGCGCTCTGCGTTGGTTCTGGATGCTATGACTGGTATTCTGCTGGGGTTGATGTTTCCGCTGACCAGTATCATGAGAACGTGGCGAAACTTACCCAGAATGCGATTAATTATTTAATGAACGCATCAAAAAAGTAATCGAATAATCGTTGTCCGGTAAGGGATTCTCCAGTATCGGACAACATTAAATAAATAATGTAATTTATGAGAACAATGATATATTCTTTAGCTCTGGCGGCATTCATGTCGCTGGGAAGTTGTAGTGATGACGATCCTATATTGACACAGAAAGACTGGCAAGGAACGACGACCTATTTTGCTTCGACAGATGAACAGTTTTCCACATATTATAAGCCATCCGTAGGGTATGTCGGCGATCCGATGCCTTTTTATGATCCGGTTGAGCAGGATTTTAAGATTCTGTATTTGCAGGATTTCCGTCCGAACCCGGAGGCGACTTATCATCCTATTTGGGGGGTGAGCACGAAGGACCTGGATTCATATCTCTCGTTGGGTGAATTGATACCTACGGGAACGGCGTCGGAAGCTGACGCGGCGCTAGGAACGGGCAGTACGATATATAATGACACTGAAAAATTGTATTATACATTCTATACAGGTCATACCGCTAAACAAGAAGTTGTGATGATGGCAACTTCTCCTGATTTTAAAGTGTGGACGAAAGATAAGTCTCTTTATTTGTGTGGAGATGATTATGGCTATAGCGTAAAAGATTTTCGTGATCCTTTTGTGTTTAAGGGAGATGATGGTGTATATCATATGATTGTTTCCACATTGAAGGGTACAAAAGGTGTATTGGCTGAATTTACTTCCTCTGATTTGAAATCCTGGAAACATAACGGAGAGTTCATGTCGATGATGTGGGATCGCTTTTACGAGTGTCCGGATATCTTTAAGATGGGTGACTGGTGGTATCTGGTTTATTCGGAAAAGCTTGCGGCTGTACGCAAAGTACAATATTTTAAAGGTCGGACATTGGATGAATTGAAGGCTTGTACGGCTAATGATGCGGGAATTTGGCCCGACAATCGTGAGGGCGTTTTGGATTCACGTGCTTTTTATGCGGGAAAGACTGCTTCTGATGGAACGAATCGTTACATCTGGGGGTGGTGTCCGACACGAGTGGGTAATGACAATACGGCTGTAGGAGCTGCTCCTAACGAGCCTGAGTGGGCAGGTAATTTGGTCGCTCATAGACTTATCCAGCATGAGGATGGAACTTTGTCATTGGGTAGTGTGGAAGGTATCGATAAAAAATATACTTCAGAATCCTCTTTGAAGGTGATGGCTAAGAGTGAGAATGGGGTTAGTGAGAGCGATGGCAGGTATGTATTGTCTGGAGATGCTTACGTCTTGTTTAATCGATTGAATGTGCGTAATAAACTTTCCTTTACTGTTAAGACAACGGATAAAACAGATAAGTTCGGTTTCTCTTTTGTACGAGGTACTGATTCAAGGAAATATTATTCTATTGTGGTAAATCCAGAAGAGGAAGGTAATAAGAAGAAATTGAACTTTGAGGAACAAGGTGAAGATGGTATAGGTTTTATCAGTGGTATTGACGGATACTTGTTTACTTCTCCTTCCGATAATGAGTATCATGTAACTGTTTATACGGATAATTCTGTTTGCGTTGTTTATATTAATGACAATGTCGCATATACAAACCGTATTTATGGCACACAAAAGAACTGCTGGTCTATAAATTGCTACGAAGGTACTGTTGAGATTAGTGATGTTGAGGTAAGTTATTATTAATGCGTGGATTTATGGATTTGAGTTTATTTTCATCAAAAAAGAGTTTGTTGGCTATTATGCTGGGAGTTGCTCTTACAGCTCAAGGAGTAGAGAATAAATTTGTTATTAGGCATTTGGCTAATGAGCAAAATATAATAGTCTTAGAGTCAGCGAAGAAGTTTTTACTTCTTCCTGTTCAGGAAAATGCGCCAGAGGGAAAGATTAACATTGTTATTAATAATGAATCGCAATTGGATCAGAGCATCAATGTACGTCTGGCTCGTGAAAGAGTTGATTATTACGTGCCGTTGGATTTATCAGCTTATGTGGGAAAGACAGTTTCAATTGATGTTGCTGGTATGCCGTCATCTTCATTATGCTGGAAGGAAATGAAGATCGCTGATACCTTTGATACCACGAACCGGGAAGTCTTCCGCCCGCTTTATCATCATACGCCCGCCTATGGCTGGATGAACGATCCGAATGGTATGTTTTATAAGGATGGTGTTTATCATCTTTATTTCCAATATAATCCTTATGGTTCTACTTGGGGAAATATGACTTGGGGACATTCGACAAGCGAAGACTTGACCCATTGGACTTTCCAAGGTGAGGCGATCGTGCCTGATGCTTGGGGCACGATATTCAGTGGTTCTTGTGTTGTTGATAACGATAATACGGCAGGGTTTGGGGCTGGTGCGGTTATCGCGTTCTATACCTCGGCGAAATCGACACCATGGGGTGATAGCCAGTCGCAGAGTATGGCTTATAGCTTGGATAACGGAAAGACTTTCGTCAAGTATGACCATAATCCGGTCTTAATTTCTGAGGAGCGTGATTTCCGTGATCCGAAAGTTTTTTGGTATGCTCCTGGTAAACATTGGGTAATGATACTTGCTGTTGGGCAGGAAATGTGGATCTATTCTTCTGGAAATTTGAGAGAATGGAAAAAAGAAAGTCAGTTTGGAGCGAAACATGGCGCTCATGGTGGCGTTTGGGAATGCCCGGATTTGGTGGAATTACCAGTCGAGGGAACAAACGAGAAGAAATGGGTATTGATTTGTAACTTGAATCCTGGTGGTCCTTTTGGTGGTAGCGCCGCTCAATATTTTGTTGGTTCTTTTGATGGCAAACAGTTTGTCAATGAGTCGCCGACTCAAACAAAATGGTTGGATTGGGGTAAGGATAATTATGCGACAGTCACTTGGCATGATGCGCCAGACAACCGTTGTATTGCCTTGGGTTGGATGAGTAATTGGCAATATCAGACGGTGCTCCCGACAACGCAGTATCGGGGTGCGAATACGATCGCACGGGATCTGACGCTTTATGAGGTGAATGGTGATTATCTCCTGAAATCCTCGCCTTCGCCGGAGATAGAGCGGATTCGGGGTGAGGAGAAGCAGTTCTCTTCATTTAAGGTGAGTGATACCTATGAGTTGGACAAACTCTTGGATGATAATAAAGGAGCATATGAGATTGAGATGACCATCAAGAATTCAGGTGCTTCGAAGATCGTGTTTTCGTTGTTGAACGAACAGGGAGAGAAGGTTTATATGTATTATGATATAGCCCGTGCCCAATTCGTTATGGATCGTAGCGAGAGTGGCCGGATTGATTTTAGCGATGATTTTCCGGCGGTGACAGTCGCTCCGACTAATGAAAGTGGTGATATACGGCTTCGTCTGTTTGTCGACCGTTCGAGTATTGAGGCTTTTGGTGATGATGGTAAATTTGTGATGACCAATCGTGTTTTCCCTTCCAATCCTTACAATCGACTCTCGTTTGAGTCGGTTCGTGGAAGTTATACGGTCAAGTCTTTAAATGTTTATAAGTTGGATTAGTATGATGGGACGGACGAGTTATTTAAGATTAATCCCGGTGATGTTCTGTTTCTTCGTCATGGGATTTGTGGATTTGGTTGGTATCGCTTCCAATTATGTGAAGGCGGATTTGGGGCTGAGCGACTCAAGTGCGAATATATTTCCCTCATTGGTGTTTTTCTGGTTTCTGATCTTCTCAGTCCCGACAGGTATTCTTATGAATCGGATCGGGCGCAAGAAGACTGTGCTGCTGAGTTTGATCGTGACATTTGTCTCGTTGGTAATCCCTATTTTCGGGAGTGGTTATCTGGAGATGTTGATCTCCTTTTCCTTGTTGGGAATTGGGAATGCTTTGATGCAAACCTCCTTGAATCCTTTGTTGAGTAATATTATCGCTGGAGATAAGCTGGCGAGCACACTGACCTTCGGACAGTTTATCAAGGCGATTGCCTCATTCTTGGCGCCTTATTTGGCTATGTGGGGCGCTATGGGGATCTTGCCTGATTTCGGATTGGGCTGGCGACTCCTTTTCCCGGTTTATATGGTGATCGCCGTTGTGGCTATCTTGCTATTGGGTATGACACCTATTGAGGAGGAAAAGGCGGATCGGGCGTCAGGTTTCAGGGATTGTTTCTCTCTGTTGGGTAAGCCTTTCATCCTTTTGTCTTTTATCGGTATCATGTGTCATGTTGGTATTGATGTCGGAACCAATACGACAGCGCCAAAGATCCTGATGGAACGTTTGGAATTATCGTTATCTGATGCGGGATTTGCGACAAGTCTCTATTTTATTTTCCGTACGATGGGATGCCTTTCGGGTGCTATTATTTTACGACGGGCTTCGGCCAGGAACTTTTTCGCCTTGAGTGTCATCTTGATGTTGATTGCGATGGTGGGCCTCTTTCTTTTCCATTCGAAAACGATCATATATATTTGTATCGCCTTGATTGGTTTTGGAAACTCGAACATTTTCTCGATCGTTTTCGCTCAGGCGCTTTCTGCGCTTCCTGACAAGAAGAATGAGGTATCGGGCTTGATGATCATGGGATTGTTTGGAGGTACGATATTTCCATTGGCGATGGGATTGGCGAGCGACGCTTTGGGGCAAAATGGGGCGATCGCTGTCATGGCCTTGGGCGTGATTTATTTATTAACCTATACATTTAAAATTAAACGAGAACATGAATAACATCATTGTAGGAATGGGCGAGGCTCTTTGGGATGTGTTGCCCGAAGGAAAGAAAATCGGTGGCGCTCCTGCCAACTTCGCTTATCACGTGTCACAATTCGGATTGAATAGCTGCGTCGTTAGTGCTGTCGGTGAGGATAAGTTGGGTAAGGAGATATTAGATAATTTTGATGAGAAACAATTGACTTACCAGATTGAGCAGGTGCCCTATCCGACAGGAACCGTACAAGTAGAGTTGGATGAGGCGGGTGTTCCTTGCTACGATATCAAGGAAGGAGTTGCCTGGGATAATATTCCATTCACGCCGGAATTGGAAGATTTGGCCCGCCGGACAAGGGCGGTTTGTTTTGGATCATTAGCGCAACGAAGCATTGTGTCACGCGAGACGATCAACCGTTTTCTCGATACGATGCCGGAAGGTGAGGATCAGTGGAAAATCTTTGACATCAACTTGCGTCAGGGTTTCTATACGAAGGAGATTCTTTGCGCCTCCATGCGGAAATGCAATATATTGAAGATTAATGACGAGGAACTGATAACATTAAGCCGTATGTTTGGCTGGCCCGGCATCGATCTGGAGGATAAGTGTTGGATCCTGTTGGCTAAGTTCAATCTGAGAATGTTGATTCTGACATGCGGCGTGAATGGTAGTTATGTCTTTACGCCGGGTGAGATCTCGTTTGTTGAGACTCCGAAAGTGGAAGTAGCCGATACGGTAGGTGCTGGCGATTCGTTTACGGCCGCTTTTGTCGCTGCTATCTTAAAAGGAAAAAGCGTAGCGGATGCGCATCATCTGGCAGTGAAGGTCTCAGCTTATGTTTGTACCTGCAATGGGGCCATGCCGAAGTTGCCGGAAGAGTTGACTGGCTTAGCGTAATTCGGGTAACTTTTTTATTCATTAGAGCTGCATCAATTATTTCAATGACTACATAAGGGTGGAACGGTCGGGGGATTTCCTCCGACCGTTTTTTATTGGTAAAACAGCATCGCTTGAGTATATTTGTGGAATAAATAATTAAGAGAATTTCAATCCATGATCAAGATATTAGCGACAAGCGATTGGCATCTGGGCAATGTTTTCAAGGGTTTCGACCGGCAGGCGGAGCATGCTCATTTCCTGGAGTGGCTGTTGGCGACAATCGACCATGAGCGGCCGGATGTCCTGTTGGTTGCGGGCGACGTGTTTGATAATAGTAATCCCTCGGCTGCGGCACAACGGCTTTATTACGATTTTCTCGACCGGGTGACGGTTGCCGCTCCAGACATGGCGGTGGTAATTATCGCTGGCAATCACGATTCAGCGGCCCGGTTGGAGGCACCTCGAGCTCTGCTTGAGCGGCGGGGCGTTCAGGTGCGAGGTGTTGTTCGTCGGCAGGCGGATGGCCAGCCGGACTGGGCGGAATTGCTGGTGCCGGTCGAGAGCCGGGATGGCGAGCGCGCTTGGATCATGGCGGTTCCCTATTTGCGGGATGGCGATTTTGCTCGTGATGCCGGTTATGGGGAAGGAGCGGTTGGTTTTATCCGCTCGTTAGTGGCCTATGCGAACCAGAATTGTCGGAAACTGGACGAGGCATTGGTCTTGATGGCCCATCTTTATGCGACAGGGGCCGAGATCGCTGAGGAGTCATCGGAACGACTGATCGTTGGTGGTTCGGAGATGGTCAATATGGGACAGGTGAGTGATGCGGTTACGTTGGTTGTCATAGGCCATATCCATAAGCGGCAACGGATCGGC
>ERZ827150.942-NODE-942-length-39511-cov-6.530515_pt1 | contig 39511 bp, 31 predicted proteins | sample MGYA00519779_ERZ827150 | MGnify/ENA primary metagenome ERZ827150 (study PRJEB31778, sample SAMEA3449267) | human gut metagenome | biome: human gut; feature: human-associated habitat; material: faeces | place: United Kingdom | collected 2010/2012 ...
TATCGCATAAAAATACCCCCAATACCGGATGTCCAGTATTGGGGGTACATATCAGTTTCGCGCGGTTTTTTGTTGACGCATACAGTATATCACAGGCGCTCAGATGAAGGAAGGGGAAAAACGGCAAAAGTTCGGATTTTTTTTCAAATTCTTAACGGAATGTAAACGGCACGTGAAGCAAATTATGCAAAATGTAAAAATCAGCGCATAAAAACCGCACGTATCGGAAAACCGACGCCGCCCGGTTGCGAAACGGGAACAAAAAAGCTATAATAAAAATTCGGAAAAAACGAAGCGGGGAATGGACAACGATGAAAAAGGAAAACGACCTTGGCCGGGATGAGATCGGCGCGCTGGTCTGGCGCACGGCGCTGCCGAGCATGCTGGCGCAGTTTGTGAGCGTGCTGTACAGCATTGTGGATAGGATGTACATCGGCCACATCGCGGGTGTGGGCGAAACGGCGCTGGCGGGCGTGGGCGTCTGCGGCCCGGTGGTCACGATGGTCGGCTCGGCGGCGGTGTGGATTTCGTGGGGCGCGTCCCCGCTGATGGGCATCCGCATGGGCGAGGGCAGGCCGGAGGAGGCGAGGCGCATCCTGCGGACGGGGTTTTGCATGCTGCTGGCGTTTTCACTGGCGATGATGGCGCTGGTCATCCCGCTGCGCGAGCCGATGCTGCGCTTCTTCGGCGCGAGCGACGCGACCTATCCCTATGCGGACGCTTATTTCACCGTGTATCTGACGGGCACGGTCTTTGCGCTGCTGGCGGCGGGGCTGAACCAGATGATTATCGCGCAGGGCTTCGCCGCGCAGGCGATGCGGCTGGTGGTGCTCGGCGCGGCACTGAACATCGCGCTCGACCCGGTGTTCATCTTCGCGCTGAACATGGGGGTTCGCGGGGCGGCGCTGGCGACGGTACTCTCCCAAATGGCGAGCGCGGCAGGCGCGGTGATCTTCCTGCGCGGCAGGCGGGCGGCGATTCGGCTGGAGCGCGGCGGCCTGAGCCTTCCGGCGGCGCGAAAGATTCTGACGCTCGGCTTTACGCCGTTCGCCATCATCGCCATCGACAACGTGATGCTCATCGCCATGAACGCGGTGTTGCAGCGCTACGGCGGCGCGCTGGAGGGCGACCGGCTTGTGACCTGCGCGGTGATCGCCCAGAGCTTCATGCTGGTGATGACGATGCCGCTGGGCGGCATTTCCGGCGGCACGCAGTCCATCCTCTCGTATAATTACGGCGCGCGGCAGTTTGGGCGCGTTCGGGACGCGCAGAAAAAGATCTTCCGGCTGTGCATGGGCTTCACGGCGATCATGTTCGTGCTGGCGCGCGCCGCGGGGCCGCTGTTCGTGCGCCTGTTCACGAAGGACGCGCAGGTGGCTGAAATCTCCGCGTGGGCGATTCGCGTGTGCACGCTGGCGGCGATTCCGCTGGGCGCGCAATATGAAATCGTGGACGGCTTCACGGCGCTGGGGCAGGTCAGGCTTTCGTTCCCGCTGTCCTTCTTCCGCAAGGCCGTGTATTTTGCGGCGCTGTTCATCCTGCCCGCGTGCTTCGGCGCGAGGGCGGCGTTTTATGCCGAACCGGTCAGCGACGTTCTTGGCCCGCTGGCCTCGGCGATTGCGTATAAGCTCTGCATCGGCCCCGTGCTCAGCGACGGCCATGCCCGCGTTTGACGAACCACCAAGGAGGAAAAACCATGAATATTCCCGCTTTTTTGACGGAAAGACTCACGGCGCAGTATGGCGAGGAGACGGCGCGGCGCATTGCGGCGGGCTTTGGGGCCGGGCGGAAGACCACCCTGCGCGTCAATCGCCTGAAAGCCGAACCCGCGCAGATTGCGGCCGCGCTTGCGGACGCGGGCATTTCGGCGCGGCGCGTGCCCTGGAGCGAGGATGCGCTGGTGCTCGAAGGCGCGGGCGAGGCCGCGGTGGCCGCCCTGCCGATGTTTGAAAACGGCGAAATCTACATGCAGAGCCTCTCCTCGATGATTCCGCCGCTCGTGCTGGGCGCGCAGGTCGGGGAGAACGTGCTCGATATGGCGGCCGCGCCGGGCGGAAAGACGACGCAGATCGCCGCGCTGACCGGGGGCGGCGCGCTGATTACGGCCTGCGAGCGCAACAAGATGCGCGCCGAACGGCTTGAATACAACGTGAAAAAACAGGGCGCCAGCCGCGTCACCGTGATGAACATGGACGCGCGCCAGCTCGATGATTTCTTTGCGTTCGACCGGGTGCTGCTCGATGCGCCTTGCAGCGGCAGCGGCACGGTGACAGAGGGCTCGCGCGGGCAGTTTTCAAGGGAGTACCTCGACAGAACGGTGAAGATGCAGAAAACGCTGCTGGATAAGGCGATTCGGCTGCTCAAGCCCGGCCACGAGCTGGTGTATTCCACCTGCTCCGTGCTCAGGGAGGAGAACGAGGAGGTCGTCGCCGCGGCGCTCAAAAAAGGCGGCGTTCAGCTCGTGCCGATTGACACGGCGGCGTTTGACGGCGTTCCGCTTCTGCCGACGGATATGCCCGGCGTGATGTGCGTCTGTCCGGATGAATGGTACGAAGGATTCTTTGTAGCGAAGATGAAAAAGAGCGCCAACACAAAGAAGTGAGGCGCTCTGTCGATCGATAACGGGCGCGCGACGCGCGCCTCAGACTGTAGACAAAAAGCTATTCCCCCCCGAAGGGGAAGAATAGCCCTTTCCGCCAATGAAAGAATAGCTGAATTTCTTGCCTTTGCTTATTGTTGTTTCAATGATTGCATGGAAAAGAATTGACGGACAACAATAAATGTGGTTTAATTTGGTTTGTCGGCAATGAAAAGCCGACCATTGCGTAGCGGCAGGCTGGACACTGTTCCTTAAAACTTCGGTTGAAAGGAGGTGGAAGCCATGCCGAACCTTCTGCTTGTGATATCCGGCGTTTGCATTGTGGCCTATGTGCTGCGTGAAACGCTGGAAGATCTGCAAAAGAAAATGAGCAGCCATGATCCAGACCATCATAGCCGCTCGAATAAGCAGGGCTAAGGCCCTCTGAAAGCCTGCTGCTATGCTTTGATTATAGCATCGTTTCGGCTGCTCGTCAAGGGCGGCCGATTGTTCTTTTCAGGCGCTCATTCCTCGCGGATCAGCCCGATCAGCAGCTTGAGCGACGGGGAAAGGTATTTGTTTCGGTGCCAGACGATGTGGCAGGTGCGCACGAGCGACGCGCCTTCAATCGGGCGCGTGAGCACCGCGCCGGACGCCAGCGCGCGGCGCACCAGCCGTTCCGGCAGAATCGAAAGCCCAATGCCCGCCGCGACCGCGCGCACCAGCGCCTCCGTGCTGGCGCTCTCCCAGAGGGGCGAGACGGACAGGTCGTGCGCCTCAAAGACCGTATCCAAAAAGGCGCGGCCGGAGCTGCCCTTTTCCCGCAGAAGCAGATCGCAGGCCGCCACATCCGCGAGGGTGAGGCGGTCTTTCTGCAAAAGCGCGTGATTCGGCGGGAGGATGAGCACCAGCTCATCGCGGGAAAACGGCTCGCCGGTCAGGTCGCGATGCTCGATCGGCGCTTCGATCATGGCCAGATCGAGGCGGTTATCCAGCAGCATCTCCTTGAGCGTATCGACGTTGGCGACGGTGGCCTGCAGGCGCAGGCTCGGCCGCTCCTGCTTCATGCGGCGCACAACGCCGGGCAGCTCGTAGTTGCCCAGCGTGATGCTCGCGCCGATGCGCAGCATGCCGCGCTCGTCGCCGTCGCTCAGCTCGCGCTCCATCTGGTCGAACGTATCGACGATGTGCACGGCGTAGGCGCGCATGCGCCGCCCGCTGTCGGTCAGATAGAGCCGCTGATTCAGCCGCTCGAACAGACGAACGCCGTATACCTGCTCGATTTCATGGATGGAGCGGGAGACGGCGGGCTGGGTCATGTACAGGTTTTCCGCCGCGCGGGTGACGTTCATCGTGCGGCAGACCTCCAAAAAGATGCGGATGTGGCGGATGGTCACGGCAATCGCTCCTATCATATCAAAAATGATATGGCTCTGATGAAATAATAGCATTTTACACACGGAAATGCAAGCGATAAGATAGAAAGGAATGGGAACGGAGAGAAGGCGGAAAAGGCGGAGCGCCGGCCGTCCTCCCCGAAGGAGGTTAATGACTTGGATACGAAAATCAAGGCGGTGAGCCTGAAAAAGCGGCTGGTGACGCTGTTTTTTTCCATGCTCTCCATCAGCGCGTTCACGTTTGGCGGCGGCTTTGTCATCGTGACCCTGATGAAACGGCGGTTCGTCGATGATCTGGAATGGCTCGACGAAAACGAAATGCTGGATATGACGGCGATTGCGCAGTCGTGCCCCGGCGCGATTGCGGTCAACGGCGCGATTCTCGTCGGCCAGCGCGTCGCGGGCGCGGCGGGCATCATCGTGGCGACCGTCGCGACGATCATTCCGCCGATGGTGATTCTCTCGCTCGTGTCGTATTTCTACGCGCTGTTTGCGGATAACCCGTATGTGGCGGCGGTGCTCGCGGGCATGCAGGCGGGCGTGGCGGCGGTCATCGTGGACGTGGTGCTCAACCTCGGCATGGGCGTCGTCAAGACCAGGCGCTGGCTGCTGGATGTCATCATGGTTGCGGCGTTCGCGGCGGCGATTTCCGGCGTGAACGTAATCTATATCATTTTGACCAGCGGCGTGATCGGCGTGATCTGCGCGATTGCGGGAAGGGGGAAGAAAGCCCATGCTGCTTGATTTGTTTCTCTGCTTTGTGCAGGTCGGCCTGTTTTCAATCGGCGGCGGCTACGCGGCCATGCCGATGATACAGGCGAAGGCCGTCGAATACTATCACTGGCTGACGATGGGCGAATTTACCGATTTGATGACCATTGCGGAGATGACCCCCGGCCCGATCACCGTCAATTCCGCGACGTTCGTCGGCATCCGCATGGCGGGCATACCGGGCGCGCTGGTGGCGACGATGGGCTGTATTCTGCCGTCGCTGATTATCGTGTCGCTGCTCTCGTGGCTGTATGAAAAATACCGCAGCATGGACGCGATGCAGGCGGTGCTGGCCTGCCTGCGCCCGGCGGTCGTGGCGCTGATCGCCTCCGCGGCGCTGACGATTCTGCGGGTGGTCGTGTTCGCGGGCGGCGTGGTCAGCGCCGAGGCGGTGCAGATGCTCTACGTCGCGCTGTTTGCCGCCGCGCTGGTCGTGCTGCGCGTCAAGCACAGCAACCCGATTCTGGTGATGGTCTGCTGCGGCGCGGTTTCGCTGATCGCCAAGTTCATCGCGGGGTGAGCGCGCCGCTTCTGAAACGACAAAAAAAGGCGCGTCCAATTCGGCAACGCGCACGAAATCTTTCGTTTCTTCTCTAAAACCCCTTGCGAAATGAAGCAGAGCGTGATATCCTCTTTATTATATGAACACAGGACAAGGGGCGATGGACATGGATACGATTGATAGGAAGATTTTGACCATCCTGCAGCAAAACGCGCGCACCCCGCTCAAGGTGATTGCCGAACAGGTGTTTCTCTCCTCTCCGGCGGTCAGCGCGCGCATCGAGCGGTTGGAATCGGCGGGTTACATTCAGGGCTATCAGGCGCAGCTTTCCTGCGCGGCGCTGGGCTACCAGATCAAGGCGTTTATCAGCCTGGAGGTGGAGCCGAGCCAGAAGCCGGAGTTTTACCCGTATATCGAGGGCTGCCCGAACGTGATGGAGTGCAACTGCGTGACGGGCGATTATTCCATGTTCATCAAGGTGTGTTTCCACACGACGCAGGAGTTGGATCAATTCATCAACCAACTGCATCGGTTCGGCAGAACGCGCACGCAGATCGTCTTTTCCACCCCGGTGGAGCATCGCGGTATTCCCGCGATGGAGCCGGAGGAAAACGAGTAACGCGATGGATTGCCCGTTGCCTTGGCCAATGACGCAAAAACCGGAGCTGTCGCAGAGGCGGCTCTGAATAAAGAAAGCGAACGAGATCATTCGAAAGGATGTTCGAGTTCGCTTTCTTTGATGTGCAGGAAATGCGAGGCGGGCAAGTGTAATTCCGTGTCATAATCCGCGGCATAATCTTATTAAAACAATGATAATTCACAATAATTGAGCAAAAAGCAGATTCTGCACAAAATGCGGGCGCGCAATGCGCGCCCGTTACCGGAATCTGTGCATAATTTCGGATTTGCTCATTCACTGATTCATACAAAAATCAGAAAAGAGGAAATTATCATGCAGGCTGTTATCGAAACCATCTTTGACACCGTCTATCTGGTGTCCGTCATCACTATCGGTATTCTGATGATCCGCGGAAGCAAGGGCAGCAAGCAGTTCCGCCTGTTCGGTCTGATGGCCGTCGTGCTGGGCGCCGGCGACTCCTTCCACCTGATCCCCCGCGCGCTGGCGCTGTGCACCACCGGCCTTGAAAACTACACCGTGCCGCTCGGCCTCGGCAAGTGGATCACCTCCGTCACCATGACCGTCTTCTATGTGCTGCTCTACTACGTCTGGCGGCAGCGCTACCAGATCAAGGGCAAAAGCAGCCTGACCGCCTCCATCTACCTGCTCTCCGCCGTTCGCGTCGTGCTCTGCATGATGCCGCAGAACCAGTGGCTCAGCGCCGCCTCTCCGCTCTCCTGGGGCATCTACCGCAACATTCCCTTCGCCCTGCTGGGTCTGCTGATTATCGTGCTGTTCTACCGCAGCGCGAAGGAGCATAACGACGCGGCCTTCCGCTGGATGTGGCTGACCATCGTGCTCAGCTTCGGCTTCTACATCCCGGTCGTGCTCTGGGCGGACACCATCCCGATGATCGGCATGCTGATGATCCCCAAGACCTGCGCTTACGTGTGGACGGTTCTGATCGGCTTCTTCGCGATGAAGAAGGAGTACAAATAATCCGTCGGCACACATCAGCGACATCACACATTCACGTTCATACAAGGAGGAAAAGGAAATGAAACGCTACATGAACGCTTCCCTGCTGTACGCTCTTCTCGCCATGGTCGGCGGCGTGTTTTACCGCGAGTTCACCAAGTTCAACGGCTTTACCGCCAGAACATCCCTCGGCGTGGTGCACACGCACTACTTCCTGCTGGGCATGGTGTTCTTCCTTCTGCTGCTTCTGCTGGAAAAGAGCTTTTCCTTCACCGGCGCGAAGACGAAGCGGGCGCTGACGACCTATCACATCGGCCTGAACATGACCGCCGTCATGCTCGTCGTCCGCGGTATTCCGCAGGTGCTGGGCACGGAGCTTTCCGCCGGGATGACCGCGGCGATCTCCGGCGTCGCCGGTATCGGCCACATCCTGCTGGGCGTGAGCATGGTGATGCTGCTCCTGCAAATCAGGCGCGCGGTTTCTGAGGCGCGTTGATCGCCGCTTTCCCTGTCGCTTTACAAGAATTGAGCAAAATCAAAAAATTCAGCGATTCTTTCATTTGCGGAAAGGGCTATTCTCCCCCTTCGGGGGAGAATAGCTTTTTTTCTACGGTCTGACTCCTCAGGCCTGACGCGCGCCGCAGAACCCCGCAATCACGGCGACAAGCCGCTCGATTCGAATCGGCTTGGGCAGATGCGCGTTCATGCCCGCCTCCATGCACTTGCGCGCGTCCTCCTCAAAGGCGTTGGCGGTCATCGCGATGATGGGGATGACCTTCGCGTCCGCACGATCCAGCGCGCGAATCGCCCGCGTCGCGTCGAGCCCGTCCATGTTGGGCATCATCACATCCATCAGGATGGCGGCGTAGGTGCCCGGCTTGTGGCTTTCAAACGCCTCCAGCGCCTGCCGCCCGTCCGACGCGGCCTCGACCTCCGCCCCGCGATCCTCCAGCAGCTTTTTGACGATTTCGGCGTTCAGCGCGTTGTCCTCAGCCAGCAGGATGCGCAGGCCGCGCACATCCGCCGCCTCCGTCCCCCATGCCGCCTGCTGCGGTTCGGGCAATTCCTCGGCGATTTCAAAGGGCAGGGTAATCACAAATTCCGAACCCTCGCCCTCCCGGCTGCTCACCTCGATGCTGCCGCCCATCTTGTCAATCAGGCTCTTGACGATGGCCATGCCCAGCCCCGTCCCGTGATAGACGCTCCGCGCGTCGGTGTGCTCCTGCGCGAACGGGTCAAAGATGTGCGCCAAAAACGCCCGGCTCATGCCGATGCCCGTGTCGCGGATCACCCAGCGATAGGTGACGATTCCATCCCGCTCGCCGACGTTCTGGCAAAGCGTCGTCACGCTGCCGCCGACCTTGTTGTATTTGATGCAGTTGCCGTAGACGTTCAAAAACACCTGCCGCAGGTGCAGCGGGCTCCCGTATACGCAGTCGGGCTTCATCCGCTCGAATTGCCGCCTGTCATATTCAAGCGCAACGCCCGCCTCGGCGGCGCGCTGCTCCACGATGGTCAGAATATCGCGCAAAAGGCGGTTCAAATCGAGCGGCTCGTGCGCCAGCGTGATTTCGCCGCTTTCCAGCTTGCTCATTTGCAGCACATCGTTGATGAGGCTGAGCAGATGGTTGGCCGCCACCTTCATCTTCTCCCGGTTCGCGGTCAGCAGCGCGACGTCGCTCGGGTGCGCGTCGTCGATTTGCAGCAGACCGATGATCCCGTTCAGCGGCGTTCGAATGTCGTGGCTCATGCGGGAAAGGAAGCTGGTCTTGGCCGCGTTGGCGCGATCCGCCTGATCCACGGCGGCGCTCAGCTCGGCGTTCGCGGCGCGCAGCTTCTCCGCGTATTCCTTCTGCACGCGATACTGCCGCTCCTGATAGCTCTGCGCCGTCCGAAAGCGAACCGCCTTGGCGAACGCGAGGACGACGGCATAGAAAATCAGCGCGAACAGCATGCTCTGCGGGGTCGTTGCAAACACCGTCTTTTCCGGCATATACACATAGACGTAAAAATTCCGCCCGCACCCCATCATGCCGTAATACCGCCGAAAAGAATCCTCCGGCCAGCTCGCGCGCACCAGCTCACCGCTGCTGTACGCCTGACGAATCTGCCGCAGAATCGCCATTTCCTCCGCGTTGCCGCCGATGAGCGTCTCGTCGTTGCTGGCCACGACCCTGCTGCCGCCGGTGACGACAATCGTGCCGCTCGTTTCCGGGCTGTACCCCGAAAGCATGAGCGCGATGGACAGCCGAAACGCATCGAGATATTCCACCGGCGTTCGGTAATACGCCGCGACGATGCCCGGCGCATCCCGCCGCCCGACGGCGGCCAGATCAATCATGCTCCCGTCCGCGCAGACAAAGCGCGTGGCGTAGCGCTTTTCGGGGTAAAGCGCCGCGTCCAGCAGCGCGGGGGAATCCAGATATTCGCCAAGCTGCCGGGGCGCTTCGCCCGTCCCGTGATAATCCGACAGAACGAACCCCGTCTCATCCATCACAATCAGCCCGGAGACATATCCCATCTGCGCATACTCCGAAAGCGGCGCGCTTTCTTCGCCGTCCGCCGCCATCTGACGGGCAATATGGCCGACGCTCTCCATCACGCGCATCAGGCTCTTGGTCTCGCTGGCCAGCTCAATGCGGTTGTAGCGGTTGCATTGTTCCTGGATGTATCGAATGGTCGTCGCCATCTGCTGCCGAGCGGAAACCGTGTCCGAATGGGCCGCCGTCAGAAACACGACGCCCAGCAGCGCCAGCGCCAGCAGAATTTCCATGTGGACGAGGCGAACGGAAAGCCGGTCAGCTTTTGATTTCGCCTTCATCGCTTTTCCCCTCCATGTATCGCAGCGGCTCATCCAGATACCGCCCGATGATCTCCTCCATGGTTCCGTCCGCCCGCATCTGCTCGAAGATATCGGAAAGCGCCTGTTCCAGCCCGCGCGCGTCGTCCAGCGCGAAGGCCACGCCCAGCCCGACGGTCAGCAGCGGCTCATCCAAAATGCGGTATTCCAGACGGTAATCCGACATATACTGCAGAATCGCCGTTTCATGCGCGGCAATGGCGTCGGCGTAGCCCTTGCTCAAAAACGGATAGATCAATTCCCGGTTTTGCAGCGAAAACACCTCGCGCAGCGCCGGAAGCCTCGGGTCGGCGTGCGAGAGGAAAAGCTCCTCCGGCTTCGTCGTGGATTGAACGGCCACCCGCTTTCCGGCCAGGTCGGAAAGGGCATAAATATCGCTGTCCCGGCGCACCGCGACCACCTGTCGGCTGAGCATGTACGGCTCCGTCCAGCGATACTGCGCCTCCCGGCCGTCGATGGAGAAGCTGCCCCATATGCAGTCGATCGCGCCGCACTCCACCAGTTCCTTTTTATCCTCCCAGTCGATGACCAAAAACGCCGCCCGATACCCCAGCCGCCCGAAGGCCTCGGTCGCCAAATCCACGTCAATCCCCGTCGGCAGGCCGTTCGCGTCCTCATAATTAAAGGGCGGATAATTGTCGCTGCCGACCACGATAACGGGTCTGTCGTCCTCCTTCGCCCGTTTGGCCGCGTTTGCGCGGCTGCATCCGCCGATCAGCAGCGCGGCACACGCCAGCGCGATACACGCCAGCGCGCTGAAAAAGGCGGCGACTTTTTCCCTTCGCATAGCAACACTCCCCTGTTCCTGCGCTCGTCGAAGCATCCTATTATGTAATATATTTCTATGTTTATTAAATTATTCCTTTTTTCTCTTTTTTCGCGAAGATAAAACCTGCCCGCGCAAAATCCGCATTTTTCGCGATTTGCGGTTTCGCAGTTTACAGAACGGGGCAAAAACCCTATAATTAAAGAAACGAACGTTTCGTATTTTTGTAAAAACGTCAAATCATTCCCCGAAGGAGGAGGTTTTCCAATGCCATCCATTCGCCTGACGGGCGATATCGCCCACATCATGGAAGGAACGAGGGCGCAGGCGGCCGATTTGAACCTAACGCTCGCGGAAGACGGTTTCCCCGTCGCCGTGACGACTCGAAAAGGGCCGCTGGAAGTGCTGACGGAGGCGGAGAGCGGCGCGATTTTCTGCGGGAGCCGCGCCGAATTTTTCCGCGGGCTGACGATGCTCGTCGCGCGGTTTGACGAGCGCCCCTTCCGCGTGCGGGAAACGCCCTCGCTCGACCTGCTCGGCGCGATGCTGGATTGCTCCCGAAACGCCGTTCCGACGATGGAGGCCGCGAAGACCTTCCTGCGCAGGCTGAGCCGCATGGGCTACAACGCGGTGCTGCTCTACACCGAGGATACCTACGAGGTGGCGGGCAGGCCGTATTTCGGCTACCTGCGCGGGCGCTTTTCGCAGGCGGAGCTGCGCGAATTGGATCAATACGCCGACGCGCTGGGCATTGAGATGATCCCCTGCATCCAGACGCTGGGGCACATGGCGCGCGCGCTCCGCTGGCCCTGCATGGAGGACGTGCGCGACACAGACGACGTGCTGCTCTTGGACGAGGAAAAGACGTATGCGCTGATCGAGGAGATGATCGTCTCCGCGAGCAGGCCGTTTGCGACGCGGCGCATCCACATCGGCATGGACGAGGCCTACGGGCTGGGGCGCGGCCAATACATGGACAGGCACGGCTATGTGCCCCAGAGCGAGCTGATGCAGAAGCATCTGGCGCGGATCGGCGATATCCTCAAAAAGCACGGCCTGCACGCGATGATGTGGAGCGATATGTATTTCCACATGGCGCAGCCGGGCAGCGCCGCGGCATATCCGGCGGGCTGCACGCTCAGCGAGGCCATCGTCGCCGCCGCGCCGAAGGACATCGACCTCGTCTATTGGGATTATTACACGGAGGACGGCGCGCTGGCGCGCCATCTATTCGCCGAGCACGCGCGGTTTTCGGCGGATACCCTCTTTGCGGGCGGCGTATACACGTGGAACGGCCCCGTCCCCGATTACGACAAGGCGGAAGCGACGACGCGCGTTTTGATGACGGCGTGCCGCGAGGCAGGCGTTCGGCAGGCGTTCGCGACGATGTGGGGCGACGACGGCGCGGAATGCAGCCCGCTGCTCGGCGGCCTGCTGGGGCTTCAGCTCTTTGCGGAAATCGCGTACAACGGCGGCCGGGACGACGACGCGCTGGACGCGCGATTTGAAGCCTGCACGGGCTGCCCCGCGCAGCCCTTCCGCGCGCTGGGCGCGTTCAACCGCATCGGGCTTGACGCGCGGCCGGGCGACGTGATGAACCCGGTGAAGCAGCTTCTCTACGAAGACCCGCTGATGCCGCTGTTCGAGGCCGACTTCGCGGGGCTTGAGCCGGAGGCGCACTACCGCGTTCTCGCGGCGCGATACGCGCGCTACGCCGAGGAAAACCCGGCCTTTGCGGATTTCTTCGGCTTCTACGCGCAGCTCGGCCGCGCCGTGGCGGCGAAATGCGCCTATCGGGCGGCCGCCGCGCCCGCCGTGCGCAGGGGCGACCGTCGGGCGGCAGAAAAAGACGTTCTGCCGCTGTGCGACGCCTGCATCGAGGAGATGCGCGCGCTTGCGCGCTGCTGGCGCGCGCTGTGGATGAACAGCCTGCGCCCGTTCGGGTTTGAGGTCATCGACATCCGCCTGAGCGCGCAGATCGGCCGGCTGGAAACGGCAAGGGAACGCATCGGCGCGTTCGCGCAGGGGCGGCTCGACGACATTCCCGAACTGACGGAAGAAAAGCTCCCCTATTTGAAGCAGGCGGACGGCACGCTGGCGAACCTGAACATCTGGAGCGCCTGCGTATCGCCCACAAACGTCAGTTGGAGTTTTTAAGGATGGGGTGAACGGCCATGCAGAAGCAGAATAGGACGCTGCGCAGGAGCGTGGAGCGGAAGGTGCCCGGCTATGTGCGGGTCATCGTCGCCCTGCTCTACGCCGCGACGCTGCTCTTTACGATCCTGGGCGCGATGTTCGGGATTCTCTTCATGCCGCTGGCGCTGGGGTCGCTCTTCGGCTGGTGGTATCTGATGGGCGAGGCGCGCGTGATCTATGAATACCGGCTGGACGGCCGGACGCTGACCGTCATGCGCACCAGCGGCATGCGCTCGCGGCAGAAGGAGATCGAGTTTTTCACCCTCCAGCTGGACGACCTCATCGCGGTCGCCGCCGAGGGCACGCAGCCCATGCGGGACGCGGAGGCGCTGACCCTGCGCGGCGAACGCAGGCGCGTCTGCTACGACGTATCCGCACAGGATCCCGATCGGGCGTGCGCGTTCCTCTACGCCAAGGGGAGCGGCGCGGACAGCGGGCGCTTCGTTCGGGTGTGCTTTCTGCCGTATCCGGATTTTGTGGGCGCGATACGGGCGCTTTGCCCCGGAAAGGTGATGATGACGGATGGCGAAATATGAAAGCGAGACGCAGAGCATGATCGAGAATCCGCCAAATCTGCAATGCCGAAATTATCCGCCCGCCACCGATTCCATGATTATCTCCCTGACGGATATCCCGTGGTACCCGCCGTACACGCCGGACGGCAGCCATTACCACAACTGCCTTGAAATCGGGCTATGCCTCGCCGGGGAGGGCATGGCAGAGATGGGCGGGGGAAGCTGGCGCTTTTCGGCGGGTGCGCTGCTGATGGCGCCCAAGGGCGTTTACCACGCCCAGCACAACGCGGGCACCCCGTTCACCCACTGGCGCTATATCGCCGTGGACAGCGACCGCATGCTGGCGCAGTCGCCGCACTGGTGCTCCAAGGCCATCCGCGCCGCGCTGCAAACAACGTGGCACGGCGGCGTCTATCTGCCCCCCGGCGACGAGGACGGCGCGCGCGCCGCGTCGATCATCCACACGATGTTCGATTTGGAGCGGAGCGGCGGAAACGTCCTGCCGGAGCTGGAAGCCTATCTGCTCCTGCTGCTGACGGGGCTGGCAAATCTGCGCGGCCGCGCGGCCAAGACGAACGTGATGGCGGGGCTGGATACGCCGCTCGTGCCGCCCGCGCTGGAACCGGCGCTGCTGTACGTCTCCCAGCACTACGCGGAAGAGATTCTGGTCGAGCAGATGGCGCGCAGCTGCATGATGAGCGAAAGCCATTTCCGGCGGATGTTCACCACGCTGGTCGGCGTCGCGCCGCTGGAATACATCAACCGCTACCGCATCCACCGCTCGCTGAACCTCCTGCGCTCGACCAGCGAGCCGATTCAGAACATCGCCGCGCGGACAGGCTTCCCCTCCATCACGACGTTCAACCGAAATTTTCAGCGCTGCGTCGGGCAGAGTCCCTCCGCGTGGCGAAAAAATGCCCAAAAAGCGCACGAGTGGGCGTGCGGGGAAAAGCAGCCGGACGGCCGCTTTGCGAGGAAATAGTCATTTTTGAACATATTGCAGTCGAAATTGAATAGTATTGTGCCGAGAAGTATGGTAAAATGTATACAAGAAATCGGCGCAGGAAAGTAAAATGCCGTGCAGAATCAACAAAAAACTTTTGTCGATTTACGGCATTTTGTTTTTGCCGAGGGAACGAAAAGACGACCAAGAAAGAGGAGGACTGGATTTTTATGAAAAAGCTCGTTACCTTGATGCTGGCGCTCGCGATGATCATCAGCGCGGTCGGCGTGCTGGCTGAAGCGGATGGAAAGATCACCATCTGGACGTGGGACCCGACCTTCAACATCAAGGCGATGCAGATTGCGAAGGAGATGTATCTGAAGGATCATCCCGACGCCGTGATCGACATTCAGGAAAAGCTCTCCGAGGATATCGAAACCGCGGTCATCGCCTCTAACGGTGATACCAGCACCCTGCCGGACATCCTGCTCGTTCAGGATAACTCCTTCCAGAAGTTCGTCACCAACTATCCGGAAGTGTACGCCGATCTGACCGGCAAGTACGATTACGAGGGCTTTGCTCAGGGCAAGCTCGCGTATTCCATCGTGGACGGCAAGAACCACGGCATCCCGTTTGACGCCGGCACCGCCGTCGCCGCTTACCGCACCGATTACCTCGAGGCCGCCGGCTACACTGCCGCCGACCTGAAGGACATCACGTGGGAGCGCTTCATCGAGATCGGCCGCGACGTGAAGGCCAAGACCGGCCGCCCGATGCTCTCCGGTCAGGCGGGCGCGGTGGATACCGTTCTCATCATGCTCCAGAGCTGCGGCGCGTCCATGTTCAACGAGGATGGCTCCGTCAACCTGAAGGACAACGAACAGCTCAAGGAAGTCATCGACTTCTACGCCACCATGGTCAAGGAAGGCATCTTCATCGAGGTCAACACGTGGGACGAGTACATCGGCACGCTCTCCAACCAGACCGTCGTGGGCACCATTCAGGGCTGCTGGATTCTCTCTACCATTATGAGCCTGCAGGATCAGAAGGGTCTGTGGGCGATGACCAACCTGCCCAAGCTCGTCAAGGCCGAGGGCGCGACCAACTACTCCAGCAACGGCGGCTCCAGCTGGGCGATCATCAACGACAAGGACATCGACCTTGCGCTTGACTTCATGCAGATGTACCGCAACGTCGAATTCTACAACGAGATTCTGCCGGCGACCTCCGCCATCGCGACCTACACCCCGGCGAAGGAAGGCTCCAACTACACTGCGGGCTCCGAGTTCTTCAACGGCGAACCGATCTTCGCCGAGATCGTCGAGTTCGGCGCGCAGACCCCGTCCAACATCACCGGCCCGTATTACTACGACGCCCGCGAAGCGCTTGGCACGGCGATCACCAACATCATTCTCCAGGGCGGCGACGTGGATACCGAGCTGGCCACTGCCGAGGATACGGTGAACTTCACCATGGGCTTCTGATCCTGACGGAATTTTCTTGAGATCAACTGCCGCTCTGGGTCTTCCGGGGCGGCAGTTCTTCCCATCCGGGGTTATATCAAAGAGAGGTGGCTTACCATGACCAACACCGCATCCGCGCCGAAGAAAAAGAAGCGCCTGTCCATGCACCAGAAGCAGAGTCTGGCGGGCTGGGCGTTCCTGATGCCTGCGACGCTGCTGATCTTCATTATGAGCTTTTATCCGATGTTCAGCGCTCTGCTGACCTCCTTCAAACGCGGCAAACCGACGGCGCTGGTCTGGTCCGAACCGCTTTGGAGAAACTACCAGTTCATGCTCAAGGACAAGGTCTTCATCCAGTCCGTGACCAACACGCTGACATATCTGATCATTCAGGTGCCGATCATGCTGATTCTGGCCGTGATCTTCGCCTCCCTGCTCAACAACAGGGATCTCAAGTTCCGCGGCCTGTTCAGAACCTGCATCTTCCTGCCGTGCGCGACGGGTCTGGTCGCCTATTCGATGATCTTCCGCACGCTGTTCACCTACGACGGCATGGTCAACAACATGCTGCTCAAATTCGGCCTGATTTCCGAGGCGATCAACTGGCTGAACGACCCGGTCTACGCCAAGGCGGTCATCATCATCGGCCTCGTCTGGCGCTGGACGGGCTACAACATGGTCTTCTACCTCTCCGCCATGCAGAGCATCGACTATTCGATCTATGAAGCAGCGCGCATCGACGGCGCGAACTCCTATCAGCAGCTCATGCGCATCACCATTCCGCTGCTGCGCCCGATCATTCTGGTGACGGCGATCATGTCCACCAACGGCACGCTCCAGCTCTTCGATGAATCCGTCAACCTGACGCGCGGCGGGCCGGGCAACATGACGATCACCATGTCGCACTATATCTACAACACCATGTTCACCAAGAACCCGAACTTCGGCTACGCCGCCGCGATGTCCTTCGTCATTTTGGTCATGGTCGCGGTGCTGGCTGCAATCCAGATGAAAGTGGGTGACAAGCGATGAGAGAAGGCGCCCTTCGCAAAAACGCCACGCGCGCGGTCATGTACATCTTTCTGATCGCCGTGTCGCTGATTTCCGTATTCCCGCTGTATTGGAGCTTTATCTCCGCGTTTAACAACACCCAGCAGATTCTGGGCGGCTGGCTGCTCCCGAGCACGCACCTGCTGGAGAATTTGCAGCACCTGTTCGAGCAGCACAACGTCGTGCGCGCGCTGAAAAACTCGTTCGCGACGACCCTCCTGCAAACCTTTGCCGCGCTTGCGGTCAGCTCCATCGCGGGCTACGGCTTTGAAATCTATCACGACAAGGCGAAGGACACCGTGATGGCGATTCTGATGCTGGCGATGATGGTGCCGTTTGTGGCGGTTCTCGTTCCGCTGTTCCAGATGTTCACCAAGGCGAAGCTCATCAACTCGTGGACGGGCTTCATCCTGCCGAGCATCGCGACGCCGTTTCTGATTATGTATTTCAGAAACAGCGCGCGCAGCTTCCCGCGGGATACGCTCGAAGCGGCGCGCATCGACGGCCTGAATGAATTCCAGATTTTCATTCGGATGTTCATCCCGATGATGAAGCCGACCTACGCCTCCGCCGCGACCATCACGTTCATGGGCGCGTGGAACGCATATCTCTGGCCGAAGGTCGTCATGCAGACCAACGAGGCGATTACCATGCCGATGCTGGTCGCCAACACGATGGGCGGCTACGTCATCGACTACGGCGTGGTCATGGCGGCGGTCACGATCTGCTCGCTGCCGACGGTCATCATCTTCTTCTGTCTGCAAAAGAGTTTCACAAACGCGGTTGCGGGTGCAGTCAAATGATGGTACAATGAACCCAATCAGAGGGGCTGCATCGCTGAACATTCAGCCTGTCAGCCTCTCTTTTTGAATCGAAAGGAAAAAAGCATATGAATTTTGACGTGAGCAGACTCAAAGACCCCCTTTTCTTTGCCGAAAACCGGGTCGCGGCCCATTCCGACCATGTGGCTTACGCCAGTATGGAGGAGCTTTCCCACGGCGAAACCAGCCTGCGCTGTTCGCTGAACGGGCTTTGGAAATTCCACCACGCGCTCAACGCCGGTCAGGTCATCCCCGGCTTTGAGGCGGCGGATTACGACAGCCGCGGCTGGGCGGATATCCACGTCCCGGCGCATATCCAGATGGAGGGCTACGGCGCGCCGCAGTACGCCAACGTTCAGTATCCGTGGGACGGCTATCAGGCGGTGGAAATCGGCGAAATTCCGCAGGAATACAACCCCGTCGCCAGCTATATCAAGACGTTCTTCGTGCCGGCGCAGATGGTCGGCAAGCGGGTCTTCATCTCCTTCCAGGGCGCGGAGAGCTGCATCGCCGTCTGGCTCAACGGGCGCTACGTCGGTTTCTCGTCGGATTCCTTCACGCCCAGCGAGTTCGAGCTGACGGATTACCTCGTCGAGGGCGAAAACAAGCTCGCCTGCCGCGTGGAGCGCTGGAGCGCGGGAAGCTGGCTGGAAGATCAGGATTTCATGCGCTTCTCCGGCATTTTCCGCGACGTCTATCTCTACGCCATCCCCAAGGCGCACATTGCGGATATCCGCGTGAAGACGCTGCTTGACGACAGCTTCACCGACGCGACGCTCGACCTCGCGATGAAGATGGAGCTGGATGCGGCCGTCGGCGCCTGCCGCGTGAAGATGGCGCTGCTCGACGGCGGCGAGGTCATCGCGGCGGCCGAGCGCGTGGCGGAGGGCGAAATCGCCGTGCAGCTTCCGGTGAAAGCGCCGCGCCTGTGGAGCAGCGAAGCGCCGAACCTCTATGACCTGCTGCTGACCGTCGAGGACGGCAGCGGCGAGGTGCTCGAGGTCGTCCGCCAGCGCGTCGGCTTCCGTCGGTTCGAGCTGAAAAACGCCGTCATGTATCTCAACGGCAAGCGCATCGTGTTCAAGGGTGCGAACCGGCATGATTTCTGCGCCGAAAGCGGCCGCGCCATCCCGGAGGAGAAGATCCGCCGCGATCTGCTGACCATGAAGCGCAACAACATCAACGCCGTCCGCACCTGCCATTATCCCGACAGCAGCGCGCTCTACGCCATCTGCGACGAGCTGGGTCTGTACGTCATCGACGAAAACAACATGGAGACGCACGGCATTTGGGACATGGTGGCGCGCGGCAGAAAGCCGGTCGAATACGCGCTGCCGGGCGAGCGCATGGATTGGCTGCCGATCCTGCTGGATCGCGTCAATTCCACCTACCAGCGCGACAAGAACCACGCCAGCATCCTCATCTGGAGCTGCGGCAACGAATCCTTCGGCGGCGACGTCATCTTCGAGATGAGCCAGAAGTTCCGCCAGCTGGATGACACGCGCCTCGTTCATTACGAAGGCGTGGCGCACGACCGCCGCCGCAACGAGACGACCGACATGGAAAGCCAGATGTATACGCCGGTCGCGCAGATCAGGAAATACCTCGCCGAGCACCGCGAGCGCCCGTTCATCCTCTGCGAATACACGCACGCGATGGGCAACTCGAACGGCGCGATGCACTGGTACACCGAATACGCCTATGAGGAGCCGCTCTATCAGGGCGGGTTCATCTGGGATTACATCGACCAGTCCATCCGCACGAAGGATCGCTACGGCAACACGACCTACGCCTACGGCGGCGATTTTGACGACCGCCCCTGCGATTACAACTTCTGCGGCAACGGCATCGCCTATGGCGACGGCGAGGAAAGCCCGAAGATGCAGGAGGTCAAATACAACTATCAGGATATCTTCGCCAAGGTGACGGATACGAAGGCCGTCGTCACCAACCGCGCGATGTTCACCAACACGAGCGCGTATGACTGCGTCGTGATTCTGGCGCGCAACGGCGAAACCGTCGCCTCCGCGCCGCTTGCAACCGACGTTCCGCCGATGGAGAGCCGCGAATATGACCTGCCGTTCGCCCATCAGGCGCGCGGGGGCGAATACGCCGTGACGCTCTCCTTCCGCCTGAAGGCGGATACGGCGTGGGCGCCGCGCGGATACGAAGTCGCGTTTGCGCAGGGCGTCTATCGGGTCGAGGAAGAAGCGAAGTTCGAGCGCTATGCGCCGCTGCGCGTCGTCCGCGGCGATTACAACACGGGCGTGCACGGCGAGCATTTCAGCGTGCTCTTCGGCGACCTCAAGGGCGGCCTGACCAGCTACCGCTGGGGCGGCAAAGAGATGCTCAAGTCCATCCCGAAGCCGAACTTCTGGCGCGCGCCGAACGACAACGACTGCGGCTGCAGCATGCCGCTCCGCTACGCCCAGTGGAAGATTGCGTCCCTGTACGCGGCGACGAACGCCACCGCCGAGCTGGCAAAGAAGAACGGCCACCCCTCCGCGACGGAAAACCCGGACGGCTCCGTGACCATCGGCTACACCTACGGCTTGGGCACAAGGCCGGATGCGCAGTGCGAGCTGACCTACACCGTGCATCCCTGCGGACAGGTGGATGTGAAGCTGGATTACGATCCGGTCGCCGAGCTGGGCGACATGCCGGAATTCGGCGTGATGCTCAAGATGGACGCGGACTACGATCAGGTTCGCTTCTACGGCTACGGCCCGAATGAAAACTACGTGGATCGCCGCGAGGGCGCGCGTCTGGGCATTTTCAAGACAACGACCCGCGAAAACGTATCCAAGTATCTCGTCCCGCAGGAGTGCGGCAACCGCACGGGCGTGCGCTGGGCGGAGGTCACGGATTACCGCGGCCGCGGCCTGCGCTTCACGGGCGACGGCATGGAGTTCTCCGCGCTGCCGTACACGCCGCACGAGCTGGAAAACGCCATGCACGACTACGAGCTCCCGCCGATCCATTACACGGTCATCCGCGCGAACCTGCAGCAGATGGGCGTGGCGGGCGACGATAGCTGGGGCGCGCAGACGCACGAGGAATACCTGCTCGACACGGGCAAGCACATGAGCTTCACGTTCAGCTTCAAGGGCATCTGATTTCCCTTCGCCGCAGTCTGCAAAGCGTCAAATCTTTGCGTGCACGGGCGATTTGACCCATTCACAGCGTTATAAAAGCACGGGGCTGTCAAGCTAACAACACCAATATTTCAAGAGTAAAACGAAGCATTTGTGCCCGAAGGTTTCCAAAGGGCGACCGGAAAGCCCTTTGGTGGGGCGATGGGGCAAAGCCCCATATCCAAAATGCCTATATATTTGCTTCTTGAAATATTCGGTTTAAGCTCGACAGCCCCGTGCGCACTTATATGCGTTTTTGTAGGCTTCCCCTTATCTTTCTTTGGCTTCCTTCTCCCAGACTTTCGGCTGATAGCGCATATCCGACACGTTGTAAACGGTGATGAATGCCTTCGGGTCTTCCCGATTGATGAAATTCATCAGCTTCTGATACTCGCTCTTGTTGACGATGGTGATGATCTCGTTGTGTTTTTCAAAGTTATACGCGCCGATGGCCTCGTAGATCGTCGCGCCGCTGTGCAGATCCTGAATGATGAACTGGCGGAGCGCTTCTTCCTTCTCCGTGATGATACAGACGCGGCGCTTTTTATTGTGGTCGAAGATGAAGTGATCCAGAATTATGCCGTTGAAATACGTGCCGAGAAGGCTCAGAACCACGGTCTTTTTATCGTAGACCAGCGCGGCGGAAAGCGCCACGCACATGCCCGACAGGGACATGGCCCTGCCCAGCTCGATGTGCAGATACTTGTTCATTACCTTCGCCACGATATCCAGCCCGCCGGAAGAAGCGTTTCGGTTGAAGAGGATGCTGAGGCCGATGCTGACCACCAGAATGTAGCAGAGCACATCCAGCTCCTGGCTGCCCGTTATGGAGACGAAATTCGGGAACAGCCTTTCAAAAAGCCCCAGAAACACCGGCAGCAGCACGCTCGTGTAAACCGTCTTCTGCCCAAATTCCTTTCCGCAGGTCATAAACCCGATGACAAGAAGCACGACGTTCAGGACCATCGTGATGGCCGACAGCGGAAGCGGGATAAAATTGGTCAGCACGATGCCGAGGCCGGAGATGCTGCTGATGGACGTGTGACTCGGCACGAGGAAGAAATAGACCGCAGCCGCAATGATGGCCACCGCCACGGTCAAAATCAGCGTTTCTTTGGCGACGTCCTTGCCGCTCAGCTTTTTGTTCATGGTTTGGGTTCCTCTCAATCTTTGTTTGATCCTTCGGTTCGTTCACGGCGACAGCCGATCGCGCCATCATCCTCCCCGCGCACTCCGGCGCGGTCTTCGTCCCCTCGCGGGGCACATCGACAAACGCCGTCCGTTTTCAGGCTCGAATCTTTTTTATTGTATCATGTCAAAACGCCCTTGTCACTCCAAAAAGATGCGTTTCATACTAATTCGCAGTTAAAATGCTTAACAGAGCGCATCAGATTTTTTGTTCTGACGAAGCCAAGTGAAGTGAGGCGTACTGGAGGTACGTTGAACGGAACGAGGCAAAGTCAGAGCGAAAAAGATGGTGCGCGGATTAAGCCATTTTAACAAGAATTAGTATCAAGCGAAAACAGCGCCCCTTCTCCAAGGCGGCCAATCCGCCCCTCTCCGGCAAAACCGGCTGAAACACAAAAAACTCCCCACATGACGGACAGCGCAATTCAGCGCTGCCACGCCGTGGAGGGAGTTTTTTATTTTCGTCTCATAAGGCGACTCGTTTATCAGACAAGTCTTCTCAATCGGCCATAAACGCTTCCGTCTTACGCGCGGTCGTTCTCGTCAAACGGGTCGCCGCACTCCGGGCAGAACTTCGGCGGGTGCGCGGGATCGGCGGGCTTCCAGCCGCATTTTTCGCAGCAATAGACCGGCGCGCCCGCGGGCCGCTTCGCGCCGCATTCCGAGCAGAATTTGCCGGTGTTGACCGCACCGCAGGCGCACGTCCAGCCCTCCGCAGGCTTGGCTTCGGGCTTCTTCGCGCCGCACTCCGGGCAGAATTTGCCGGTGGCCGTCGCGCCGCAGGTGCACGTCCACGCGCCCGCGCTCTGCTGAACCGGCGCGGCGGGCTGCTGTTGCTGCTGCGCGCCCATCTGGAAGAGCTGCGCCGCGTTGACCCCGCCGCCCTGCTGAGCCATGTTCATCCCCATGAAGCCGGTGAACGCGCCGCCCTGATTCTTGGCCGCGTCCTGCATGGCCTGCGCCTGCGCGCCGACCAGATGCGCCGCCGCCATGTTCGCGTTGCGGAAGACGGCGTTCTTTTGCAGCTCCTTAATCATCGCCTCGTCCTCTTCGGAGGCCTTGACGGAATTGACGCCGAAGGACACGATTTCCACGCCGCGCAGGTTCGCCCATTTTTCGGAAAGCACGTCGTTGAGCGCCTCGGCGATCTCCGCGGTGTGCCCCGGCAGCGCCGAATAGCGGACGCCCATTTCGGAGATCTTGGCGAACGCGGGCTGGAGCGCCGTCAGCAGCTCGCTCTTGAGCTGGCTGTCGATCTGCTCGCGGGTGTAGTCGCCCTCCACATTGCCGCAGACGTTGGTGTAAAAGAGCATCGGGTTGGTCACGCGGTAGCTGTATTCGCCGAAGCAGCGAATGGAGATGTCCACATCGAGGCCGATGTTGTTATCCACCACGCGGAAGGGCACCGGGCTGGGCGTTCCGTATTTGTTGCCCAGAATCTCCTTGGTGTTGAAGAAATAGACGCGCTGATCCTTTCCGGCCTGACCGCCGAAGGAGAGGCGGTCAAAGGTGGTCTTCAAAATGGCCTTGGCCTTTTCGCCGTTCAGCGCGCCGTAGAAGATGCTCGGCTCGCCGTTCTGCTGGAAGACATATTCGCCCGGTTCGGCGCAGAAATCCATGATTTTGCCCTGATCCACAATCAACATGCACTGGCCGTCCGCCACCGCGATGACGCTGCCGTCGGAAATCACGTTGTCATCCTCGTGGCGGCTGCCGCCAAAGCGGCCCTTGACCTTTTTCTCCGCCTTCGTCGCCAGCACATTGTCCGGCAGCGCGTCCACGTAAAAATATTCCTTCCACTGGCTGGCGAGTGTGCCGCCGGCGGCGTTCAATGCTGCTGCAATCAATCCCATATGTCTTTGCCCTCCTCGTTACTTCTCCGTTATTTTTTCGTTATTTCTTCTGCGTATCGTCTTCAATCTTCCGCCTCGTCGTACTCTCATAGAGGAAATGATCGAAGTTCACGTCCAGGCGGAAGGAGCCTTCCCGAATATAACCGGCCGCCGCGCTCTGCTGCGCTGCCTGCCTGAGCTGACCCTTCAGCCCGCCGACAACCGCCAGCGCGATGATGGCCGCGATGACCGCGCCGATCAGCAGCGAGCCGCTGCCCATCTGATCCAGCAGCGCCAAAATCAGCGCCGCAATGCCGAACACACCGGCGAACACGCCGCCGCCCCACAGCAGGGATTTCGCCTTGTCGGCGGGCACATCGCAGGTGAGCTTGCCCGTCTGGCCGTTGATGGCGAAGGTATAGGTCTTGCCCTCCTTCACGGTGGTCATCAGCCACACGGGCAGCAGCGCGGGCGTCGCCCGTCCGCCTTCCGTCTCAATGCGCTTGCTGCGCTCGCTGACCTCGTCGTAGCCCGTCACCGTGTCGCGCAGGGTCTCCTCCACGCTGCGCTCCACGCGCTCCACGGCGCGCTTTTCGCAGGCGTCGCTCTCCGCGTCCGCGTGATCCGCCATCGCGCCGGCCAAAACGGCGCTCTGGAAGGGAATCGCGGCGCTCAGGTCGTAGGGCTCCAGCGACTCGGTGATCTTGTCGTCGAGCTTCACGCTGCCGTCCACGGGGATGTTTTCAAAGCTCATCTGTCCCCGGCGGCGCACCAGATAGTGCCTCGTGCGGGAAACCTCCCACTCGCCCTCCTGCTCCGTGGTCGTCGTCTGCGCGTCGTAGACGATATCGGCGCGCGCGTCGCAGTCAAACAGCCAGTAGGGCACATACAGCCGACGCATTTCCGCAATGCGGTTCCGGCTGTTCAGGAAGATGTTCGGCAGCAGCCGCTTGCCCTTAAAGTAATCCTCAAACTGCTTCTGCGCCTGTTCCTTCGTCACAACGAACGGAATCACCTTTTCCGGCTTCACGCCGCCTTCGAGACGGTCGGGCAGGATGGTCGGGCTGCCGCAGTAGGGGCACTCGGCGGCGGTGGTGGTATCCTCGGTCATCAGCTCCGCGCCGCAGTTCTTGCAGTGATAAATCTGCACGCCTTCCTCGTCCGCCTGAAATCCTTCCTTCGGCCGCTCGAACACGATCTGTTCGCCGCTCTCCGCCGTGTTCAGCATTTCCAGCGCTTCCGGCTCAAAGCTGTTCCCGCAGGAGACACATTCCAACTTGCCGCTTTTGCCGCTGAAGGTCAGCGGCCCGCCGCAGCAGGGGCAGTTGTAACTGGCTGTACTCATACATGCATCCTTCTTTCATGTTGCACATGTTGTAATCGAGGCTATTTTCCCGTAAGCCCGTATTTGGGCGCTGGGGCAGGCCGTTCAGTCCGCTTACTTCGCGCGCGGCTGATCGCAGTATTTGCAGCGCATCGCGCCGCCCTTTCGCTCGCGGTTCTTCGCGCCGCAGCCCGAACAAACCCACTGCACATACTCGTATTCCGGCGTATACAGCTTCACCGTCCGCTCATCCGCGTTGATTTGCAGGTTTTGCAGGTAGCCGCCGCTGACGAGCGCCCTGAGCTTTTGGGGCGCTTTGGCGGAGGAAAGCGTGGTTTGAAGCTGATCGAAAGTCAGGCTTTCCTCCGGCGTGGCGAGCAGCGTCCCCGCGATGCGCCGGGCGCTGGCGCTCCGCCGATAGTGCGCGAAGGTGCGCACGACCGGCGTGAACAGCGCGGCCAGCAGCAGCACCGCCATCACCCCGGAGAGCGTCTTGCCCTCCCTGAACAGGTCAATGCCCGCGGAGGCCGCGCCCAGCCCGAAGATCGTGCAGACCGCCACAACGGGGATCGACAGCCGCCTTTTCTCCTGTGCCTTTTTCGTCAGATACGGATTCGTCGTGTTTCCGGCCATTATTCGTTCACCGCCGCCTGACACGCTTCAAACGCCTCGTAGGGATCGCCGCCGCCGATGACCGCATGGATGCCGTCGCCGTATTCTTCCATGTAGCGCATCGGCTCGTTAATCAGATAATACAGCTCGTTTTCGCCGGGGACAACGTCCTCCACCAGATTGCAGGCGCGGCAGGCGACATAGAGCTTGTCGTTGGAGTGATCGACGCGGAACTGCGCGTAGAAGATTTCGCTGTTGATCAGCGTGGTCAGCACCGCCAGCGGCTCAAAAACCGCCTCTTCTCCCTGAATCGGCGCGTCCACGGTCACGGACAGCATATCGTCGTCCACAAAGACCATCACATTTACATATTCCAGCGCGTTTTCAAGGGCAAAGCTCATCGAAAACGTGTAGTCGTCGTATTCGTATTCGTATCCGTTCTCGTCCAGAAAGCCCTGAACCATGTTCTTCATCTGGTCTTCCTTGCTCATCGGGGCGGATTCGGCGAGCGCCGCGCCCGTCAGGGTCAGCATCATCACCAGCGCCAGCGCCAGCATCATCATTTTCTTCATCAAATACATCCTCCTTTTGATTGGTTTTTTCGTCAGTTAGATTCCTTCGGGCGCGAAGTGCATCATCATGGAACCGAAATAATCCATGTCGAAGCCCTGCGCCGTGGGCACGAGGTTCAGCGCCTGCGTGTAGTAATCCATCACCACGCCGTCCGCCTCGCCCGCATCCGTGGGCACCTTGCCGTAAGCCCACGTCAGGCCGGGGATATTCGCGCCCGCCATGACGAAGGTCACCGTGCCGTCCTCGTTGAGCAGCACGGAATATTCGTATCCGCCCAGCTGCGCGGCGGACATGTTGTAGCCGTTCACATCCGCGTCGGTCATCACGTATTTCTTCCCGATCTCGATGCCCGCGCCGCCCTGCGCCGCAGGCGCTTCGGGCACGGCGGGTTCGGGCATGGGTTCCGCGGCAGGCTCAGCCGTCGGTTCTGCGACGGGCGCTTCGGGCGCGTCGCCGGTGCGCTCGCACCAAAGCGTCGCGTCGCTCATTTCGATGGCAAGCGTTCCGTCCTCGCGCAGGGTAGCGGCAAATTCGCCGTCCAGAACGGGCACGATCAGCGCGAAGTCGTTCATGCTGCACGGCAGGCCGTCCATCGTCATGCCCTGCAGGGTCAAATCGCAGGTATCGCCGTAGACGACCAGCGTATCGCCCGCCATGTCCGCCGTCTCCGCCGGGAGCGTCAGGCCGTCCATCGTGACGCGAACGACCGTCCAAACGCCCTTGATCTCCTCAAGCGTGGCGCTCTCGTCGATGACCGGGATGGACGCGCCCGCCGCCTCCGGCTTCTCGCGGCTCAGCGTCATCATCGCGCCGTCCTCGGAGAGCGAAAGCACGCCGTCCCTGAGCGTGAAGACCATCGTGCCCGCCACAAGCGCGCCGTCCTGCATCGCGCATTGGAGGTGATCCACATCGCCGCCCATGTTCATCTCGGCCGTGCCGTCCGCGCTGATGGTCACGGTCACATCGAGGCCGAGGTCGGCCAGCGGGTAGGCCTCGCCGTCCAGCTCCATGCTCAGGCCGTACCACGTTCCCCGATATTCCTCGGGGATATCGGCGCTCTGCGCGGCGGGTTCGGGCGCCGCTTCGGGCTCGGCAGTCGCTTCCGGTGCAGCAGTCGTTTCCGGTTCGGGGGTCGTTTCGGTCTTGGCCGGTTCGCCGTTCGCCTGCGCAGGCGCGGCGATTTCAGCGCCCGCTTCCAGCTTCAATTCCGGCAGCAGCGCGGACAGATTCGGCGCTTCAGGCCGCGTGTGCGCGCAAGCGTCCGTCACCACGGTCACTTCCACCGGCGAGCTGTTCCAGCTCACGCACTTCTGCGCCCGTTTCAGGTTCTCCTCGCTCATGCCCTCGGGCACATGCACGGTCAGCTTCGGCGCGACGTTCATCATCAGCCCCGCGGGCGACGCGGTCAAATCGCAGCCGTCGAAGCAGACCTCGGCGAGGTTCGGGCAGTTGACGATGCAGTTCTCGTTAAGCATCTTCACCTTGTCGGTGAAATGCAGGCTGGTCAGGCTCTGGCACTCGGCAAACGCGCCGTATTCCACGCTCTCCGCATCGGCAACGAAGGTCTTCAGCCCGGAGAAGCCGAACGCCTGCTGGCCGATGCTAATGAGATGCTCGCCGAAGTACAGGTTGCCCAGCGGGCCCGCGCTGTCAAAGGCGTAGTTGTCGATTCTGCGCACGCCGTTGACAAAGATCACGTTGTTCAGGCTCCGGCAGAGCATGAACTGGCTCGAGCCGGTGCTCTCCAGCGGCGCGTAGCAGACGAAGGTTTCAAGCTGCTGGCAGTAGCCGAGCATCATGTCGGGCAGCTCCCGAATGGTTTCCGGCAGCACCAGCGTGCGCAGGTGCACCCATTCGGTGCGGTTGGTTTCCACGGAGGAATCGGTGTAATCGTGGCAGGAATCGAAGGCGTTGTAGTTGGCGAAGCCCACCACAGTCACGCCGTCGATTTCGCGCGGCAGCACCACGTCCACGTCGGTTCCCGTATAGGCGGAAATCAGGCCGGTCTCCGGGTCGAAGTCGAAATTCTCCGCGGCGGTCGGCTCGAAGGGCATCTTCGCGAACTTCGTCGCCTCGCCCTCGCGCAGGATGGGGTCATACCACGGGCGGGCAAGGGTCTCGTTCCACGCGGCCACCTGCTCGTCGGTCGCGTCGGCGGACAGGCGGAGCTCCACATTCGTGCCCTCCACGGCGGAGAGCGGGAAGCTGCCCCTTTCCGGGATGACCAGATGCGCCAGCTTCGTATCCGCAAAGGCGCGCTCGCCCACGTTGACGTCGCTGCGCAGGGTTACGCGCTCCAGCGCCGCGCCCTCGAACGCGCCCGTGCCGATGACGGCCACGTTTTGGAGATCGACCGTGTTCAGCATCGTACCCGCGAACGCGCCCGCACCGATGACGGCCGCGTTTTGGAGATCGGCCGTGCTCAGCTTCGTGCCCGCGAACGCGCTTTCCCCGATTTCGGTCACGCCCTCGCCCAGCGCCAGCGTCGTCACTCCGCTGCCCTCAAACATATGCGCCGGAATCGCGCCGGTTTCAACCGTCACATCGGCCAATTCGGGCAGGTTGGCGAATACGCCTGCGGGGATGAGCGCCGGGTCGCACTTGATGACCAGCTTTTTCAGCCCGGTCAGCCCATCCAGCGCGCCCTCCCCGATCTCGGTCAGGGATTCTGGCAGGGTCAGCGCCTCCAGCTTCGCGCAGCCCGCGAACGCCCGCGCACCGATGGTGGTCACGGAATCGAACAGATCCACGTTTTGCAGGGCGCTGTCCATGAAGGCCTCCGCGCCGATGGTCGTAAACGCATCGTTGTGCGAGACGGAGAAATATTCGATGGTCTGGCTGCCCTTGAACACGCCGTCGCCCAGCCCGACGACCGGTTCCTTGGAAACCGTGAGGTGGGGATGGATGCGCGTCTTTGTGCCGGTATACTGGGTCAGCATGCGGTTTTCGTACTGATACGATCCCTTTTCGGGGGACGAGGCCGTCGGGTCCTGCGCGCGCCAGACGCGGCATGTCAGCCCCAGCGCGTCCACATACGCCTGCCACTGCTGCATCTGCTGCCTGGTGCCGCGGTCGCTCAGGTCGATATCCGCCAGATAATCGCAGCCCGCAAAGACGTTTTCGCCCAGCGCAGGCGGGGTCTCGCTGTTCAAAACGACGTATTGAATGTTGTAATCGCCCTTGAACGCATTGGAACCAATCGCTTCGAGCGTCGAGGGCAGATAGAGGTCGCCCATGTTTCTGCAGGCTTCAAACGCGCTGTCGCCGATGGTCTTCAATCCCTCGGGCAGCTCCAGCGCGTCGGTCACGCCGATGGCATAGAAGGCGTAAGCGCCGATATACTCCACGCTCGGCAATTCCAGCACGTTGCTGCGGTAGGCGTTGTAGAACGCATAATCCCCGATGCTCTTCAGCGTGGAGGGGAACACGATGCGCGCCAGCGTTTCGCAGTTGTAAAATGCGTTGTCGCCGATGGTTTCCAGCCCTTCGGGCAGCTCCGCCAGCGCGATATAGGTGTGCTGCGCAAATGCCTTGGGGCCGATGGCCTTCACCGCCGCGCCGCCGATGGTCTCGGGGATGGCGAGGTAGGTGGCGAAGCCGTTGTAGCTGGTGATGGTGCCGGTCGCGGGATCAAATTCGAAATCCTCCTCCGCGAAGCCGTTGTTTTCCACGACCACGGCGTTTTTGCCGCTGGGCTGGACGGGCACTTCAATCCCGGCGCGTTCAAACGCCTCCGTGTACGCCTCCAGCTCGTCATCCGGAACATAGGCCACCGCGTCCTCCGCGATGAGGCTGAAACATCCCTTGTCGATCAGCGGGCAGACGCCCTCGAATGTGATCTTCCGCAGCGCGTCACAGAAGCGGAACGAGTTCTCGCCAATATAGCGCACGCCCGCGGGAATGGTGATCTCGCTCAGCGCATTGCAGCTGAAGAAATTCATGCGGTTGATGACCACAAGGCTCTGGGGCAGCGTAACGCTGGCCAGATTTTCACACGAGGCGACGGCGCCGCTCCTGAGCTCAAGCACCGTCTCGGGCAGCGTCAGGGACGTGATCGTATCGCCCTTGAACACGTTTATGCCGATCACGTCCACCGTGAAGCCGTCGATCTCGGCGGGTACGGTCACGTCGCCGCCCGCGCCGTTGTAGCCGCGGAGTATGGCGTAATTCAGGTCGTAATTCCAATCGGTGGATTCTGCCGCCGCCCAGACGCAGACCGTCAGCGTCAGCAGCGCGAGAGCCAGACACAGCCATTTTTTCATGGATTGATTCCTCCGTTTCTGTTTTTTATGTTTCACCAATATCCAATTTTGTCCGCGTCGATTTCATATTCACGCATCAGCGCTTCAAAAAATGCTTGAATAGCGCCCTTCTTTTCATAATAGCCGTCGGGAAAGCTGTTTGTGCCGACAGCGTCGATCCCGCTCCCGTCTTCAAACGCAACATTCAGCGAGAAGCTTTCGCCGTCCAGCACGGTGCTGTCTTCCTGCCGATAGCCGTCCCACGCCGCCAGATCCAATTCGTCCAGCAGCGCGGAAAACGCCGCCAGCTCCGCATCGGTCACGGGCAGCACGAAGGTATAGGCAAGATACAGCTCGATGGCAGCGAGGCGGCCCCGCTTCGTTTCCCCGATCTGATAGCTGCGCATCTGATCGACGGACATGCCCGAGCAGGAAAACGCGAAGGTTTTCACCGTCGGCATGTCTTCGTGCGGCGCGGCTCCGGCAAAGCGCGGGCACAGGCACAGCGCCAGCGCGGCGAGAAAGCCCGTAAGCGTCCATTTCCATCGTCTTTTCATGGCGTCGTCCCCTTTCTTACAGCGCGTCCATCGCGGCGACCAGATAAGCGGGGGTTACGGAAGCATAGAGAAATGCGTCGATGCGGCGATCCTGCCGGGCGCAGACGACCTGACGCGCCAGCTCCGGGTCGCTGTTTTCGTCGCAGAGCAGCGCGAACTTGCACCCCGGAATCTTCGCGCTCAAGCGGTCGATCAGGCTCAGGCGGCTTTCCAGCGTATACGCGCTCAGGCGGCTGACCTCCATCAGCAGGATATCCGCCGGCATGGCGGCGCACAGGGAGAGCGCGTCGCCCGTCCGTCCGGGCAGAATCTGCTCCACCCGAAACTCCCGCGTTTCCGTCAGCGCGTGGGCAATCGCCTCCGACAGAAGCGTATTCTGCATGCTGACCACGATGTTCTTCATGTCACTTCCCCCTTGCATACTCAGTGTATCAGAAAAACGCGCATCGCACATCAACCGTTTGGCTATTTTTTAACGCCAAAAAGCGCAGACTCTGCTCAAATGGGCAGAGCCTGCGCTTTTTCTCAAAGAATCAGCCTGATTCAGTTTCTTCGGTTCAAAATGACCAGCCCGCTTTCCCGCGCGCGGACGGCCAGCTCGGTGCGGTTGCGGAAGCCCGTCTTCTCCAACATATTCAGGATATGCGTCTTGACGGTGGCCACGGACATGTTCAGCCGGTCGGCGATCTCCTGATTGGTGTCGCCGCTGGTGATTTCGCGAAGGATATCCAGCTCGCGCTCGGTGAACTGGTAGCTGCTGGCCATCCCCAGCGTCAGCTCCGGCGAAGCGCCGGGATAGACGGATTCGCCGTTCATCGTGCGTTCCATCACGTCCAGCAGGCTTTCGCGCTGCTCTTCCTTGTACCAGAAGCTCTCCACGCCGATTTCCTTCGCCCTTTTCAGGTAAGAGCATTCCGGCATGGAGGTCACGATGATGATTTTGATTTGCGGAAAGGCGCGCTTGATCCGCGCCGCCGCGTCCAGCCCGTTTTCGCCGTCCCGCGTAATCACGTCCATCAGGATGAGATCCACCGGGAAGCGCAGACAGTAAACGTCCGCCAGCGCGGCGTTATCAATCGAAAGCGCCAGCTCGAACCGCTCGGAGGCCTGCACCCGCAGTTCAAACAGCTCGCGGGGCATGGTCTGATCCTCGACGATCATCACCTTGTATTTCATTCCATCGCCTGCCTTTCCCGCTGCAAAATCAGCGTCAGTTGAAAGCGTGGAAGAACGGCAATCTCCATCGCGCCGCCCGCGGCTTCCGTCCGCGTGCGCAGCGCGGTGAGGCCGCTCCCCTCGACAATCGGCGCGGCGGGCACAGCGCCGTCGTTCAGATAGCGAACCTTCCATGCGGACGCGGTCTTCTCGCCGAAAATCTCAAGGCGCGTCCCGCCCGCGTGGCGCACCAGATTCGTCAGGCACTCGTGCGCGGCGGCCTCCACCAGCTGCGCGTTTTCCGTGCCCTCCTCGGGGAACGATCCGCTGCGCGCGATGGTCACGCCAATCGCCTTCGCCGCGCGGGAGAGCTGTTCAAAGGTATCCGGCCGCTGTTCCTCGACGGATTTCCCCAGCAGAAGCCGGGTGTTCTGCCGCCACGCGGCGCGGACGGCCTCCGCGTCGCCCTGAGTTCCGGAAAGAAACTGCCGGGTTTGCAGCAGCGCGCGGCCGATGCGGTCGTGGATGCGGGTTTTGGCGCGCAGAATCTCCTTTTCGCGGGTCGCCTCCTGCACGTCCTGCCCGTATTGCCGAAGCCGGCGGTTCATGGCTTTCAGGCGCAGATTGTCCTTCTCCAGCGCATGGCGAAGCCGCGCCTCTTCGGTGATGTTCGTGCCGATGATCTGGTAGACGACCCGCCCGGCCATCTCCATCCGCCTGCGCTCAAAGCTCCACGTCTGCCCGTTTTCCAACGAGACGATGGGCTGGGCTTCAATCGCGCGCCAGAAGGTGTTCGCGTTGAGCAGCGCCTCCCCCGTGAGCTGATGGCTCAGTTCGTCCATTTTCAGGTTTTTTAGGCAGGGCTGGCCGTTTTCCCACGCGAAGCACAGCGCGGAGGGCAGGTGATCGCAGCTCTCCTTGATGGAGAACGGCGAAAGCTGCCGCCTGCTCCCGCGGAGCATCAGACCCAGCGCCAAAAGGCTGAGCGCCGTCGATATCAGCGCGGCGGCCGTCCAGAGCGGCGCATGCGCAAGCGTTTCACAATCCGGCAGGCGGGCCAGCAGCACGGACAGCAGCGCAAAGTCCGGCGCGGCGGCGGCCAGACAGAGCGCAAAGGACGCCCGCCGACGGCGGCGCGCCGCGCTCATGCCGCCAAGCAGCGCGGCGACGGTTCCAATCAGCAGCAGCGTGCAGAGCAATCCGGCGTCAAGCGCGTTCATCCGCCGTCACCTCCCCGGTCAAAGGAGAGCGTCGCGCACGGCGCGCCGTCCGCATCGTCAATCGTCAGCCGCCCCTTTTGCGCGTAGGCGCTTTCATCCGGCAGGCCCGCCGCATCCTCGAGCATCAGCCGAACGGAAAAGTGCGCACCGCACTCCACCCGAACCATCATCGCGCTGAGCGAGGGCAGTGCGGCTTCCAGACAATCCTCGAAAAAATCATAGGCCGTCTGCGCGTCCCGGCTGCCGACGCTGCCGCTTCCCTCCTGATGCAGCGCGCAGGCGACGCCGTATTGCGTCAGATAGGTCAGCGATTCCCGGATGCAGTGCGTCAACTCCTCCGCCGGCACGGTCTCCTTCTTTTCGCAGATCAGCGCGAGGTTGACCCGGCGCTTGACGTATGCGCCCAGCAGGCAGACGTGTTTCAGGCTCTGCGCGGTTCCGTCCTCCAGCAGCCGATTGATTTGAAGGAGCTGCGGCTCGACGAGCCGGAGCATCGCGTCCATGAGCCGGTTCTTCTCCTCGATCTCCGCGCGCTGGCGTTTCAGCTCGTTCTCGGCCTGAATCAGCTCGTTTTCCTCCGAAAGCTGCGCGTTGACCTCTGAAAGCTGCGCCCGGATTCGGTTGATTCCGGAAATATCCTCCACCCAATAGACGCGCCCACCCCGAATCGGCGCGCTTTGCAGCCGCGTATCCGCATCCAGCAGGACGGGCTCGCGCGCCGCTTCCCGAAGCTGCTGCCGGGTGAGCACGGGCGCGCTCTGCGCGCGATAGCGCGTCCGCCCCTGACTGTCCACAATCTGCGCGGCGGCGGTGGATTCCGCAAAGAAATAGCGGTAGTAGCCGTTGGTCGGCACCAACCCGACCTGAAGACAGCTCTCCCAAAACGCCGCGAACGTCAGGCAGAGACATTCCGGCGTCTTGTGCAGGGTGTAGAGGTTGGCAAAGCTCAGTGCGCAGAGGGTAAACCCGCCCCCAAACGCGAGGAACGGCACCCACGCGAGCCTCCGGCTTTCGCAAACGCGGCACTTGCGGTAAACCATCACGCCGGTCGCCAGCAGCAGCGCAACCGACCACGCCATCGCGAGGTAATATACCCAGCCGTGGATATATGCCGCCTCCAGCGTTTCCGCGCCCAAGGCGGGGCGAAACGCCTGATGATGCAGGTTGTTGGTCAAAACGCCGCCGATCAGCAGCGCCGCCGGGAGATACATCAAATGCCACCAGCCCGAAAACGCTTCGTCCTCCCGCCTCCCCATCTGCAACGCGGCGAACAGGCTGAAAAGCGGCGCGAGCACCTGCGGCACATAGTACAGATACCACAGGTAGCGGTTGATCTCTCCAGCCTCAAAGAAGCGGTATTTCACCGCGCGCAGAAACAGCCACAGCACCGCCATCGCGCAGCCGAGCATCAGATAGCGCCGCACCCCTCGATGCAGGATTCGATGCGAAATGGAAAATCCCCACGCCATGGCCAGCCCGATGTAGATCAGGTTGGTCAGCAGGAAGAACACGGCGGATGGCAGCGGCGAGGCGGCACGATCAAGCTGGCGAAACACGCCGGCGAGGATGAACAGCCCGAGCGCCAGACAGAGTTTCGCCATCGAGCGCCGTTTAACGCCAGCCATTCGCCCACCTCCCACCTAAACCGCACAGACGGGCACACCCGCCGCGCGCTTAAAAGTATATTCACTATATCATAAAAGCGCCCCAAAAGCCAGCGTCGGCGGTTTGTGTCTTCGCGCGCCGGTGTCAGCAGTTCTTTGGGGGGTTGTCCTGCTGCGTCGAAAGCCACGCGGCACATAACCATATGGCAGTTCCGGTTGCGGCGGCTTATGGCTTGTAAACCGACAAAACCGCAGAAATCAAGCACAAGACCCACTTCACGGAAGAAAGATTCTATAAATCATGGCCGGAGACGGTGATAAAAAGCCTAAGAATACATGAAAAAATCACCCTCCGTGTCTATAACGGAAGGTGACATTTCGTGTGTCTATACGGATATAGTGATACCATGTGGCTCCTTGCCCGGATGACGGATAGGCGGTTCATTTTTCGGATTTTTGAACCAACGCGATCGTTTTGAACCGTCGAGGTGAACCGCCGTCCGAAGCAGCGCTACATGTAGTTGGACAGGGACGAAGTGGTCATAAAGCCAAATTGGCAATTCTGTAGGCCTTTTGAAATTGTCTGATTGCTGCAGAAGATTTAGCTCCCCATTTTCCATCTTCGATAAGCGTAGGCGAAACGCCCCCATCTAGCTGTTTGCCGTTGTCAAGGTGCTGGAGGCGGTTTCAATGCGGCGGCCTGCCGCGTCGTAGGTATAGCGGGTCACACCGCCATTCAGCCCCGTGACGCTGGTCATGCGGTTCATGCTGTCGTAGGTGAGCTGGTCGCATGGCAAAGGGCTCCATACCCATGATTCGAGTCAATAACATAGACTTAATTTATTCGATGAAAGCTATAGGAATATCTTCTAGTTACGCTGTCGATAGCCTTCGAAGAACCAATATAAGTGTTCACATAATCGAATTGATTTTTATCACTATCAAAATGAACAAGACATAAGATATAGGAATCTGTTCCCAAGGAAAAGTAACTTGGTAAGGAGGAAGTATACCAAGAAAATGACATGGGAGTATCAGGCAAGTCGATATCGTCTGTTGAGTAACCAATATATTCAAAGTTTGTGTTAAGTAACGACATCTTTTTGTTGAGGAAAGATTCTACATTATCATTATCGGAAATAATTTCTGATGAGAATGATAGCGTAATAGGCCAATCAAAAAGTACACTTGCAACAATGTGTAACACAAATGCAAGGAGGAATAGAATTATCAATGCTTTTGCAACCGAATAAATGCTTTTTTTCATTATCATTTCTCCAATTCTTTGAAAGCTAAATAATATTGATATGCATTTTTATATCTCCTAACAATCCAAATCCCATATACAGGTGATGCCACCCTTGATACGAAGATAAAATAGTTAAGGAACCGCTGATTAATCACAGATATTTCATTACAATTGACAAATCTGTACGCGAAAGTAGCCTTTCCAGAGCCTTTTCGGGATTCGGATTCCCTGTAATCCGCTCCTAGAGGCCCAAATGGGCATAATACCCCCTTATCAGGCGATCTCAAGTTTTTGGAGAGACCGTCCTGCACGTGCCAGCATGTAGAGATTGGAGCTGAGGAACAACGCATATAGCCGATTTGCGTTCTTCTGCAATCCGCGATATGCCGTTTTGGCGTATCCAAACTGACGCTTCACGATCCTGAAGACGTGTTCCACTTTACAGCGTATAGACGCCTTGCGATGATCGATAAACCGCTCCCAATCAATTGCATTGTCGGATACTTTCGGCAGGCTTCCCGGTCGGCGAACGATACGGTAATCGATAGAAGCCAAGTGTTCGTTTTCCTTGATTTCAGGACGCTTTTGAATGCCTACAAACCCAGAGTCTCCGTAAACAACTTCGTCATCAGATCGTATCAATTTTGAAGCTACCGTGATGTCATGTGTATTGGCTGGTGTGACTTCTATGGTATGAACCAGCCCTGTTCCAGCATCCACTCCAACATGGCACTTCATTCCGAAGCGCCATTCATTGCCCTTCTTTGTCTGGTGCATCTCGGGATCGCGCTTCTTTTCCGCGTTCTTGGTCGAACTCGGTGCATTGATGATTGTCGCATCGACGATCGTGCCGCCCCTCATGATATGACCGGATTCCACCATGACACGGTTGATTGCTTCAAAGAATGCCTTGTTCAGATTGTTCTTTTCCAGAAGCCTCCTGAACTTGAGGAGCGTCGTTGCATCCGGAGCATCTTCCTCAAAGAAATCAATCCCCACGAATTTGCGCATGGCATAGCTATTGTAGATAGCGTCCTCAACGCCTTCGTCCGACAGGTTGAACCAGCATTGAAGCAAATACATCCGCAGCATCTTTTCAATTCCCTTCGGAGGACGGCCGCGCTTTCCGCTCGGATCATACGGCGCGATATAGGCCACCCATTCCTCCCATGGGATGATTTCATCCATGATCTCAAGGAATTCCTCGCGCTTGGTTTTGCGTTTCCTTGCGCTGTATTCCACGTCGCTGATGGTTTCCTGCTTCATCCTGATGCACCGCCTTTGCTTGATACCCCTATTATATCAGCTATTGATGCTTGTTCATATCACGATTTAATCAGCGGTTCCTTAAACAGATAATATGTCCGAATCAAATCAAACTGGAAATATTCTCGTCCAACACGCTTCTGAGCTTTTAGAAGATTATTAATAACAAACGGTTCTTCTTCAGCTTCGTAGTCGATAACTTCCAGCACACTCTTTGCAAAATCTGCTTTGAATGTCGTAAACGCTCCTTCCAACATTGAATGTGGCAATCTGCCGTCAGCAACATATCGAACCATTCTCTTATAAACCAATGGGAAATCCTTGGTTATGAGTAATGCCACTTCTCGCACAAAGTGTAATGGCGCGTTTATATGCCTCAGCGTCCTCGATGTGGTCGAAAGCAATTCGTGCCGGACGGATAGCGAGTTCACCCAAGCGTTCAGCTTTATGCGGCGTGAGGAGAAAAGCGTCCAAACCTTGGTTAAAATCCACGAACTGCTGTACTGACTTGCCAGTTTTAGGATTAATATAAGTCGCACCTTTCTGGAACCCAAGTGCCTTGATCTCGTCCACAATATCATCAAAATGTGGTGAGCGGAGCACATTGTTGTCCATGAGAAGCAGATCTTTCTTCGGACCGAACTGCTCGTCGACTCTTCGAATGCTTTCGTTGATTGAGATGAACGGGATATACTCTGGCTCCAATGTCTGTACAGCACAGAACTGGCACTTCATACCGCATCCCCGAGTCATGTAAGTGAAGTAAGCATCGTGCGCCGGATAAACATACTGATCAGCGATATCGTCAAGTATGCCATAGTCAAGCGTCATTGTCTCGATGCATTCTTCATGCTCTAGCCCCAGTGTCCCCTTCCTATTGAGCAATCCGGTATTATTCTTGACCGTCGGGAAATGCTTGGCAATCAGATCGGGCATAAGTGTAGCTAGGATGCCACCTGTATAAACCTGCGTAGGATCTTTCGCAACGGTAAGCGCGTACTCGATAGCTTGCTTCGTTCTTTCCCACTCGAAAGTAAACAGAGTCGTTACATAAACTCTGTCCCATTTCTTGTCTTTATAAGCATCCGGAAGCTTACCCTTTGCGAATCGCACATAGTCATGATGAATATACTTGTGAAAGTACGATATCTTCATCAGACCGATAGGCGGGTATTTGTTGGCGTATCCAGGTTCTAGTAGCAGTATGTCCGCCATAAAAGTCTTTCTCCTTAAGTTCGTTTGGTTTCCAGTACGTAAAGGTAATATCTCGCTCTCGTCAGGGCAACATATTCTCGACGTTTTTCTATCTCATTACGGGGAATACCGGGGTAATCGTTTTTAAGGTAGATGATTACATCCGCCTCCAGCCCCTTAAACTTCTCCGCTGTCTTGAAGCATATCTCAGTATCCTTGATTTCTTTCAAGTCCTTAAAGGAAATATCGTACGCACCGACTCTATTTTCTGTTGCCAGAACCGATTTATCGTATGACTCGTCTGAGAGAATCACAATTGTAACGTATTTTCCATAATCCGTTTCCGATATAAATCGTTCCAGCTTCTCGTCGATAAGGTCGATCAGGCTCAGGCTATATGTAAAGAACTGCGACGGATCAAGCGCCACTTTAGCGCCCAGCACAGCTCCGCAATCTTTACATTTAGCCTGCATTGGGAGCTTCCTTTGACACGAACGACAGGTAAAACTGTATTCACCGTCCCAGTAAAGGTCGGTCACGCCGTGAGTGGGACACCGTGGATGCTGCGGAGTTGCATAGCCGCATTTGCAGAAGTAGATCTGGCGGAACTGAGACAGCTCAATATGACAGTTGCGGCAGCGCCGATTCCGACTATACCCGCGTGGCCGATGTAGCTTCGACCGTGGGCAAAACGCCTCAGGCATGGAACGGCAGCATCTTCAGCATGATCAAGAGTCTGTCTGAGAATGTGGTCGTGCCGATTGCCGGGATCATTCTGACATTCGTCATGTGTCTGGAACTGATCCAGCTTCTGATTGACCGGAACAATATGCACGACGATGTATGCTAATAGCGAGGACTTTCAAGTCCTCGCTATTACAACGATGGTCAGCTCATTTGTGG
>ERZ827150.949-NODE-949-length-39352-cov-5.554317_pt1 | contig 39352 bp, 35 predicted proteins | sample MGYA00519779_ERZ827150 | MGnify/ENA primary metagenome ERZ827150 (study PRJEB31778, sample SAMEA3449267) | human gut metagenome | biome: human gut; feature: human-associated habitat; material: faeces | place: United Kingdom | collected 2010/2012 ...
CCGCCCCGCTGCTGCGCGAGGCCACGCTGATCTGTGAAACGCTGGACGGCCCCACAGCCCTGAAACTGCTTTCCCACCAGGCGCTACTGCGCATCCCCCTGCCGGACGGCGCATCCCGCCTTACCCTGTGCCTGGAATCATCCTGGGGCGGCGGCGATATCGGCCTGTATGGGTGCGAGATAGTAGAAGCATAACCTTTTTGCCTGTCAATCCTGATAAAAACTACACTGTTATTATCGCTGCGCAGCAATCGCGCGGACGGTTAAACCGCCACTTTGTCGGTTTGATTGTCCGCACTATTTTTATATCATTTTTCATTCCAGCGCGATCAAAGATGTTTAATATGGTATTTTTGTCGCATTTGTTCAATGAAAAGTCAGATTATTGCTATTTACTTTTTGAAAATTTACCCTCTATAATGGCTTTGTTCATATCGCATGTGCCATGAGATCAGCACAGTTTTATCGTGTACAAATTCAAAACACTTAGGAATATGGAGGCCACACTTTCCATGCACCAGAAAAGCAGCAGCGCAGCCATGCAGCAGCGCACTTGGAGAAGAATAAAGAAATCATTTACGCGCTATTGGCAACTTTATCTGCTGCTAATACCGGTTATCGTTTATTTATGGTTATTCAACTATGTGCCCATGTACGGCGTCCAAATTGCTTTTCGCAAGTTCAGCCCTCGAAAGGGCATCACGGGGAGTCCTTGGGTTGGGCTGTACTATTTTAAGAAGTTCATTACCTATCCAGACTTTAAGCGAATCCTGATCAACACCCTCGGCATTACCTCGCTGTCTCTGCTCACTTTTCCCGCCTCGATCATCCTGGCACTTTCCATTAACGAGCTGCACAACCTGCGCTTTAAAAAAGCCGTGCAGATGGTTACATACGCGCCGCATTTTATCTCCACCGTGGTTGTTTGCAGCATGGTGCAGCTCTTTCTGGATCGCAATAACGGCATTATCAACCACCTCATCGCGCTGCTTGGCGGCAAAAGGACAGCTTTTCTTGGGATTCCCAATGCTTTTCCCGCCATTTATGTAATCTCCGGTCTGTGGCAGCATATCGGTTGGGACTCAATCATCTATATCTCCGCACTGGCTGGTGTTTCCCCCGAGTTAGTTGAGGCTGCGCGAATCGACGGTGCAAACCGTCTGCAAATCATGTGGCATATTCACTTTAAATGCATTCTGCCAACAATTATGATCATGCTGATCATGCGTTGCGGAAGCATCATGTCCTTGGGCTTTGAAAAGGTATATCTGCTGCAAAATTCGCTAAATCTTGAGCGTTCACAGGTTATTTCCACCTATGTATATGAACTGGGACTGCTCAACGGCGAAATGAGTTACTCCGCCGCTATCGGCTTGTTCAATACGGTGGTAAACATTTTATTACTGTTGATTGTGAACACAATCAGCAAGAAATGCTCCGAAATCAGCCTGTTTTAAGAAAGGAGGAAGTTATTATGATCGCAATCCGCGAAAAGCATCGCATGCGGGAATCCGCCGGTGACCGGGTGTTCAATATCTGTAATATTCTTCTCCTTTCCATCCTGATTCTCTTGATGCTTTATCCTTTGTACTTTACCGTAATCGCCTCCGTCTCCGAGCCCTATAAAGTGGTAAGTGGACAGGTGTATGCGCTGCCCAACGGCTTTACGCTGGAAGCCTATCAAAATGTATTTCGCGATAATCGCGTCTGGTCCGGCTATAAAAACAGTTTGATCTATACCATATGTGGCACGCTGCTGAACCTGTGTCTTACGATACCAACCGCCTATGCCTGGAGCAAAAAAGACTTGTTTGGTCGCAGTGCTTTGGCCGTTTTTCTTCTGATCCCCATGTATTTTGGCGGCGGCCTGATGCCTACATATTTGCAGATAAAATCGCTGGGGTTGATTAACAAGCCTTATACGCTTATCATTCTGGGCGGTATCAGCATTTACAATACAATCCTCACACGCGTCTACTTTCAAAACTCCATTCCAGAATCCCTATATGAAAGCGCCACCATTGACGGCGCAAGCGAATGGATCAATTTCTGGCGCATCGCCCTGCCGCTGGCGAAACCAATTATTGCCGTCATTGCGCTCTATTATGCCGTAAGCCGATGGAATGAGTATTACAACGCCTTGATTTATGTCAGCAAAGCTGATTATTTTCCGTTGCAGATGCAATTGCGCAACATCCTGCTGCTAAATCAAAGCATGGCGGAGATATCCGTTGATTCCATGGACGCAGCAGAATTTGCAGAGTTTGAACGCAGACAGTACATGGCCATGTCCATGAAGTATTCTCTCATTTTTATTGCGTCCGCACCCTTGCTAATCGCCTATCCCTTTGTACAAAAGTTCTTTGTAAAAGGTGTCATGATCGGTTCGCTAAAAGGATAATTGCAGAGCGCCCCGATCCAACGCTCTGTTAAAAAAGGAGGTTCTTTGATGAAAAAAATTCTCTCGCTGCTGCTTGCCCTGGAGCTTGTTTTAAACGTAGCCTCCGCGCTGGCTTTCTCCTCTGACTACCGTGACTACGTAGATTGGCCGATCACCGATCAGCCAATTACGGTTACCATCGGTATCAAGCTGGATAACTCCGCAACCGACTGGACGCTGGAAGACAACTGGTTTTTCAATTGGGCCATGGCCAAGACCGGCCTGACCTTTGAATTTGAAACCATTCAGGCTTCGGCGCTGGCCGACCAGAAGCAGCTGCTGTTCAACTCCGATCAGCTGCCCGACGTCATGTGGGGCTGGGACCTGACGCCTGTAGAAATGGTCAAGTACGGCAGCCAGGAAAACATGCTGCTCCCCTTGAACCAGTACATGACCCCTGAAATCATGCCCAACCTGTGCAAATGGCTGGAAGCCTACCCGGAAACCTATGATGTAATTACCGCTCCGGACGGCAACATCTACTCTTTGCCCTATTTTTATAAACTGACCCGCACGGCCGGCGGCTCTACCCGCGTGTTCATCAATGAAACGCATTTGAAAGAGCTGGGCAAAGAAAAGCCCAAGACGCTGGACGAGATGGTGGACGTGCTGTATGCCTTCAAGCAAACGCATCCCGATCTCACCCCCGTGGGCGCCTCCGCCAGCGGCAGCGACCTGCGTGATTTCTTCCTGAATTCTTATGGCTATGTATGCGAAGGCTCCAATGACTATGGTATGGGCATTGCCCTGCGCAATGGCAAGTTGCTCATTCCCGCCGCTGATCCCACCTTTAAAGATTTCCTGACCCTGATGAACCAATTCTACAACGACAGCATCATTTATCAGGATTATTTCCTGCTTGACAAGGACACTGTCGGTGCGGAGCAGCTGGCAAGCCGAGTACTGCTGATTGAAAATGCACCTCCAGGAGACGACTATGACAGCTGGAAAAACTGGACCGCTTCCTATCCCCTTACCAGCGAACAAAACAGCGAACGCGTATGGCTGGGACCCAAGCTGTTCCAGTGCGGCGGTATGGCTCTCTCTTCCAATTGTGAGCATCCCGCTGAATTCCTCAAGTTTATAGATTTCTTCTACAGCGATTTGGGTATTGTCTACACTTGGAACGGCCCCGTGACCGGCAGTGAAGATGCCATGGGCAATGAGAACGTCGGCTACACCATTGCGGAAGACGGCAACTTCGTCACCACTGGCGTTAAGAACGGCCTTTATGCAAGCGCTTGGCCCAACAACCTGCACTTCCAGCTTCCTTGCGGCATCTGTGTGGGTGCCAACTGCTGCTCGGTTACCCATCCTGAGCTGAACACCGAGGTTGCGCTGCTGAGCTCCGCCGCCGGCATCGAGCCAAAGACGACCGCCTGGAGCGTAACCAGCAATAAGGACAATTACTTCCGCGCTTCCATGGAAGAATTCGTAACTCCTTATGAAACCTCCGATTATCCCTTCTATGTATACATGACTGAAGAACAGACCAACCGCGTAAACGAGCTCCGTGCTGTGATCGCCCCTTATGTGGAAAGAGAAGTAGCCGAGTTCATCACCGGCGCCCGTTCCTTGGATGAGTTCGATCAGTTTGTAAGCGAGCTGGAAAGCATGGGCATCCGCGAGTACGAACAGCTGTATCGTGACGCAACGGGCCGCTAATACAATATCGCTTGCGTAAAACAACTATACTCAGGTAAAATAAGTGAACCATTTGTCAGGCTGTCGGGACGGCGGCAGCCTGATGAATGGCTTTCACCTTTTATCAAATGCAGGAGTTGAAACCAATGAAGCGGCAAAAAACAAGTTGGCATTCTTTTACCCCCGCAGCCTCGTCTTTGTATGGAGAATATATTTTCCGTTATGCCAGCTTCGTCGTGCTTGCCTGCCTAACAGTTGGTTTTTGTATGCTGATTCTATCCGCATTTCAGGAAAACAAAGCCATCCGTGAGCAGGAATTCAACCGTTTAAAACTGGCTGGCGCATATCTGGATGATCAAGAAGCCATTCTTTCTGAAGTTGCTGACAATGTGATGGTTAACGTTTATTACAAGCCGTTTTTTTACAAGCAAAACACATTGTATGAGCTGGAAATCATCAAGGATCTGGCTAAATACAGGGGTTATTCTCCGCTCATTGAACATATACTTCTGTATTACAAAGAATCGCCAGATTACTTATATTCCGAGGCCAACAAATGCAGTCTACCCGTCTATTTGCAAAAAACGTTGAATATTACGCAGGTTGATACGTTTAGAAACCAGCTAAACAGCATCTCTTCTTTCGCCATGTTCACCCCTGCAGAAGCGCCGAATCTTATCTGCGCTGCATACGAGTTAAAATTGACAGGCATCCTGGATCATTCTGGAGACGCCTATCTGCTTTTTATTATTCCTGTCGAGCGTTTAAGCCGGCATATTGAACGCATCAGCGGTATCGCCAGTGAGCATATTGCAGCCATTTACCTGAATGATCAGCTACTGTACAGCCAAAGCGGCGCTGCGCATACGCTATCTCAATACCAGGCCGACGACAGAATGCTCTGCGCCTCCGGTAACCTCTTTTCCGTTGTCATTCAAGCCGACAGCATCTGGAATACCGATCGCTTCGGTTCCTTCTGCGCCGCAGGTGTTCTTGTCATTTTGGTTTCCGCATTTATCCTGGTTCTATATGCCGCAGCAAAAGCAAAAAAGAATTATCAACCCATTGGCGAGTTGATGACGCGCTATCATCTGCCCAATGAAAACGAAATCATGCAGCTGGATAGCCTGCTGGAATCGCTGCACAAAACCAATGTTGCTGCACAGTACGAAATGGCTGGTCTGCTGGAAGTCATGGACGATCAAAAGAAAAAGCTAAAGGAATACCTGCTATTGTCCATGTTAGGCGGCACCCTGCAAAACATTTCCCCCGCGCAGTTAGAAAGCATCGGTCTGAACACCACGCATACCTTATTCTGCGTTTTCGTGTTGCATCTGCCATTATTTGAAGAGCCAAACGCTAAAATTATTTCCGTAATCGAATCCGCCTCAGACAGCCAAACGCAGCTTTCCGCTGTCAGCATCGGCGATAATAAATATTACGCGATCATCGCCAGCGGCAACGATTCACTTACATTGCTTGAGCTATCCGACATGCTGCAGGATATCCTCTCCCCCGTTGCATCAAATGCAACCGTTTGTGCAGGCAGCGTTGTGCACAGTATGAATGAATGCTCTCTGTCGCTGCACACTGCGCTGTACAGCTTATACCAAAGCAGCACAAACACCGCTATGTTGGGTAGCGATATGATGAACGGCGTGCTGGAAGCCGCGGATAATGGAGATTATGACCGTGCAGCACTTCTGTTCAACAATATGTGTGAATTGGTTTTCAAGTTCTACCCCATCACCCATATGTGGCAGAGCGTTTTCTCTCAAGCAGCAGAAAAGATTAACACACTCGCCCTGTGTTATCATCTTCCGAATAACGCTTCCGCTTTCCATGCCCTTCTTTTTTCAGGCAAGTATAATCAGTTCATTCAACGCTGTCAAGAAACGTTAAAAAGCATCGCTGCAGAGGTTGAAAAGCAGCGCAAAAGCAATAGCCGGCCCGCCATTCAGCAGCATATTATGGATTATGTATCGCAAAATGCTTATGATGAGTCCCTTTCGTTGGATTGCGTGGCAGATCGTTTTCATCTCTCCAAGCGTCAGGTGGAACGATATATAACCGATGGCTTCGGCCTGAGCTTTAGAGATTACATTACCCAGCGAAAAATCGAATACGCCAAAGAACTGCTCTTAAAAGGAATCAGCGTGGCGGACACCTCCAGCGCGATTGGCTACAGTAACGTAACTTATTTTATCAAGCGATTTAAGGAAAAGGTTGGCGTAACTCCCGGCAGCTACAAATCCAGTTTGGAAGGATTCCGCCACATTGAATAAGATCATTTCCGCCACACATTGAAATGCATGGAGGCACTTTATATGATGCAGGACAAGCTCATCGGACACATTGAGAATGATGTTTATCGTATCACTGCGCCGCAGGGAGACATCAGCAACAACCGCCCTTGGGCACAGGACGTGCCCGCATTTGATGGCAGTAGCTACCAGGGCATCTACTCCGGCGGCGACGGCAGTTTTATCGTATGCATAGATCGTGCCACACTGGCAGAGATTGAACGCTATACGCAAAAGCTTATGCAATGTGGCTATCGCAAATTTGCTGAAAACAAGATCGCGAGCAACCGATTTTTCACCTACGAAAACGGCTTCAATCTGGTTTATTGCTATTATATTGCTTATACCCAATCCATCAAGATCATTGCCGAACCGTTCTATCCTTATATTACCGCTACGCCGCGTCAGACACTGTCCCGACCAGCCATAATCGCCAGCTCCGTTTGCGATCGCAATTTCTATGTGCGCTTGCCCGATAATACGCTACTGGTTATCGATGGAGGCTGGCGCATTGAAGATTGGTGTCTATATGATCATGCAGAGCTGATACATAAAATGTATTTGGAAATGTCTCAAATCCTTGGCAATGCCCAAACCATTCATGTTTCCATGTGGTTAATCACCCATGCGCATACCGATCATGCACGCGTTTTGGAAACGCTGTATCAAACCGATTGGAGCGCCGCATTTCAGATCGATCAGATTCTCTATAATTTCCCTGCGCCCAATCATATCGCCAATACGGATGAAGCTACGGCAGAACAGATGGCCCAAATGGATCGCAATATTCGTACCTGGCATGCGAAAGCCGGTGTTTCGTTTCCTTATGAGCGCATCTTCTATAACTGCCCCTTCCGCGTATACGATACCAGTCACTATGAAAAAGTCTGCCGGCACGCCTTTATGCAATATCCCGCAACACAAATCAAAGCCCATACCGGCATGCATTTTGATCTTTCTGGCGTTACGCTGGATGTGCTTCATACCCCGGACGACGATATGCCCACTCTCTTCAACAATTTCAATAACACTTCGCTGGTCGTTCGCATGACCTATCAGGGTTCACCCATGCTGTGGCTGGGCGATATGGGGGAACTTCCCAGCGATTCATGCGTAAAAATGTATGGCAATCTTCTCAAATGCGATTGCATGCAGGTATCCCATCATGGCTGGGGCGCAGCAACGCCGGAGTTTTATGCCCTTGCCCGTCCCTCCATACTATTCTGGAACAATTCCGAGTTCGGCTTCAAGCATGCTGATTCTCATCAGGGCTATGGAAAAACAAAGACCAGCACCGATCTATATCATATGGACTGCGTCGTCAAAAACTATTTCTGTAATCGCATCCACATGTCGCATGCCTATTTGCCGGTACAAATACCCGAGCTTCCCCCTTTCAAGATGAGCGATTTCATCATCGCTTCCAGCGCAGTATCCGATAGAACCTATTACCTTCGCCTGCCAAACAGTCAATTGATCGTTATCGGCGGCGGTTGGCGAGATGAAGACTGGGCACAATACGATCATGACGCACTACTTCGCGGCATGTATCATGAAATGTGCGCGCTTGTCGGAAGCAGCAATGTAACCATTGCCGCTTTCCTCATTCCAAATCAATCAGCAGATTACCATCGTTTTTTAGACGCGCTGCCCGGCACTGATTTTCTGAATCATCTGCAAATCAACAGTGTCATCTGTAGTTCTTTACCTGCCCATTGCATAAAAGGCGCTTTTCCCACGGCAGATTTTCAAAAGAAGCCGTGCTTTTCTAAGCGTTTTTCACTCTGCTCCCCGCGCACTGGCGATGTGCTGCATTTTGGAAACGTTCAGGCACATGTTCTTTACGCCCCTAATGCAAACTCACAATACAATTCCATCGGTGATACCTCGTTGGTTGTTCGTTTCGTATATCAGGGGAAAGGCATCCTGATCACCGGCGATATGACGGATTCACTTAGTGAGCAGCTTCTCTCACAATACGGCAGTCATCTTCGCAGCGACGTCGTTCAAATCGCCAATCATGGTTGGAACAATTGCGGAAGCGTGCAGTTTTATCAAGCCGTTGCAGCACAGCTGCAATTGTGGACCAACTCAGAATACGGCTTTCAGTTTTTCCGCAAAGATGAAGGCTATCAAAAAACGCTCGCCGCAACAGCAATTTATCACCTAAGCACCTGTCGGCAAAATGTATTTTGCGATCAGGTAAGCATGCAACGCTTCCATTTCCCGTTGGAAGCCGCTGAGCTGCAGCAGGATGTTTAACCCATTATGGCTTTACTTTTTTGTTATGCATTTCTATTAGCATCGACGCCAAAAACCCTGCGGCGCAGATGACGCCGCCCCAGAAAAGGCCGCCGGAGATATTCTGCCCCAGCGCCAGGTCAATCGCAAGGCCGGTGAAGATTTGGCCCAGGAAGGACAGCAGCGTCAGGCGGAAGGCGCAATGCGCGGCACGGTGATATTGAGCAGCAGCACCACCGTTACGCCCAGCATGCCGCCGCACAGCATCCACGGTGCGGGCGCGGCGGAGGCCTTTAGCGCCGTGCCGCCCGCCAGCAGCCACAGCAGCAGGCAGCAGGGAAGACCTGTTAAATGATTGAAAAATGATCCCGTTAGCGCGCTGGCCTTTTGCGATAGCCGCGCGTTCACCGTGCGCGAAAACACATTGGTCACACCGTCGGCAATGGATACGATCACCGCCAGCGCCGTATCCGCAATGGACGCGTCCAGCATCACCGCCACGCCGATCAGGGAGATTCCCATGCCGATCCAGGTGGACTTGGCCACGCCGCGCCGGGGCATGCCCAGCAAGCCCAGCCCGTCCATCAGCGCGGCGGTCATGGTCTGCCCCAGCAGGTCTAACGCCGTCAGGCTGGTTACGCTGATGCGCCCAAAGGCGAAATTGTTAAAGAACGTGGTCAGCACGCCGATTACGCCGCCCAGATAGGTCCAGGCAGGGGCATGCCGACGGGCAAATATTTTTTCCCGGCGGATCAGGCACAGTATCAGCGCAAAGGCCGTGCCCACCACATGGATCACCACCGCAGCGGTGTACTCGCCCACGCAGGCCGTCAGCCCGCCGTTGATGGACACCATGATGGAAATCACCGCGCCCGTCAGCAGCGCCAGCAGCATACTCATTGTCATCATCTCCCATACATGCCTATTGTACGACAGGCAGCGCTCTCCGCATAGGACATTTGTCATGGTATTTGCGGGCAAATTGGTGTACAATAGCGGCAAAGGGGGCATACTGATGCAGTCAATCGCCTTAACCGCCGCGGCACGCGCGACCCTGAGCCGCTATGGTCTGGATGCGCGTACCCTAACCGGCTGCCGGGTGCAGCAGTATCAGCCGGGCGAAACCGTGCTGCGCCAGGGCGATGACGCGACGTATTTTCATATTGTGCTGGATGGCGCGGCCAAAGTGTGCGTTAACGCGCGCAACGGGCGGCATCTCATCCTGTGCTATTATGCCTCCAGCGGCGTGCTGGGCGATGTGGAATTGCTGCTGCCCAGCCCCAAAACCACCAACACCGTCAGCGCCTTTTCCTGCGTGGCGGTGCCGCTGCGTGAAAACCGGGTCGCGCTGCTGGGCAATCTGTCCTTTGTCAGCCGCATTGGGCAGGAGCTGGCGCAAAAGCTGCTGCGCAGCAGCGATGCGCACATGATCTCAGCCCTCTATACCAGCCGCGAACGCCTATGCGCCTACATCCTCACCACCCAGCAGGGCGGGGTTTTCCGCGAATACCTGACCGACGCGGCACTGTCCGTGGGCGTCAGCTACCGGCAGGCGCAGCGCATTATGCAGTCGCTCTGCTCCCTTGGCGTGCTGCAAAAGGTTGATTCCGGCTTTCAGATTCTGGATATGCCGCGGCTGCGGGCGCTGTCCTGTCAGGACGAAGCCACCGCCTAATTGTCGCCGCTTTCGCTGTCTTGCGCTTTTGGGGCGGCTATGATATTATATCCCTATTCAATGATAGGAAAGGAGCTGATTCGCCCATGAAAACGCCCGCAAAGCGACCCCATACGCCCTCGCGGCTGGGCATCCTGATGGCCTCGCTGCGTCCCCGACGTTGGCTGTATCCAATCTACGCGGCGCGCCAGCTGCGGCTGGAACGGCACGAAATCAGCTCCGCGCACGTCCCAAGATCGCTGAGCGGGCTGAAGCTGGCCTACGCCTCGGATATCCATTACGGCGCGCTGCTGGATGCGGAGCGCGTAAATGATCTGGCGGCGCGTCTCAACGCCCTGGAAGCCGATATCATCCTGCTGGGCGGGGATTATGGCGAGGACGCAGCCCACAGCCTGGAATTCTGGCGCATCGTGCCTGCGTTGCACGCGCGCCTGGCCGTGTGCGCAGTCATCGGCAATCATGACCGTGCGGACGGCGATATCGACGCGCTGTGCGCCGCCATGCAGTCAAAAAGCGTCACCCCGCTGCTTAACAGCGCGCTGACGCTGCGCAGCGGGGAGGATACCATCGCCCTGTGCGCCACGGACGATTGCTATTGGGGTGAGCCCGACTATCAGGACGTGGCCGCCCAGGTGCGCGGCGCGGATTATGTGATTTACGCCCCCCATGCGCCCGACGCATTGGAGGACGCTTATAATGTACAAAGGGATCCGTTTTTTGATCTGGCTCTGTGCGGGCATACGCACGGCGGTCAGGTGACGCTGCTGGGCTTTGCGCCCTATACCGCCAGCCGGCGCGGGCTGCGCTACGGCAACCATTACCGCTCGGGCGAAATTGAGGAGCACGGTGTCACCGTGCTGGTTTCCAACGGCGTGGGCACCACTTGGCTGCCGCTGCGGCTGGGCGCGCGGGCGCAGTATCACCTGATCACCCTCAGCCGCGCGCGGGCGCAGTAAACGGATCTTCATCAGAAAAAAAGGAGAGAAATACAACCATGTGGTTCTGGTATTCCCTGGCTGCCCTGCTGTGCTGGAGCGGCTCGGATTTGTTTTCCAAAATTGGCTGCCGCGAAAGCGGCGATAAAACCGCCTACCTGAAAATGGTCATGGCCGTGGGCGTTGTGATGGGCCTGCACGCCTGCTACGAAATCTTCGTAAACGGCGTAGAGATCAACCTGAGCATCATCCTGACCTACCTGCCCGTATCGCTGCTCTACATCGTATCCATGGCCATCGGCTATATCGGCCTGCGCTACATCGAGCTTTCCATTTCCTCGCCCATCTGCAATTCCTCCGGCGCGCTGGTGGCCATCCTGACCCTCATCACGGCGGGGCTTGGCGATATGGGCGCGCTGCAGCTGATCGCCATCACGCTGGTGGCCGGCGGCGTAATCCTGCTGGGCGTGGTGGAAGCCACCGAGGACGACGAGCTGCGCGCCGCCCGTCAGGAGGCGGGCAACCGCAAATACGCCAAGTCCTTCCTGGCGCTGCTGCTGCCCATCCTCTACTGCGTGCTGGACGCGGCAGGCACCTTTGCCGACAGCCTGGTGCTGGAAACCCTCGACGAGGGCTCTGCCAACGTGGCCTACGAACTGACCTTCCTGGTCGCCGGCCTGCTTGCGGGGGGGTACGTGCTGTTTGTCAAGCGCGAAAAGCTGACCGTGCGCAGCGAAGGCCCCAAGTATCTGGGCGCTGTGTGTGAAACCATCGGTCAGTTCTTCTACATCTATGCCCTGGCGGACAAGGCGCACGTGGCCATGAGCGCGCCCATCATCGCCTCCTACTGCGCGGTGTCGGTGCTGTGGAGCCGCCTGTTCCTCAAGGAAAAGCTGAGCTGGAAGCACTACGCGGCCATCGCCATTACGGTGGCGGGCATTGCGATTATCGGCCTGTTGGATCCGTAACCCATCCGCAGCTACTAACGCCCTGTCGAAATATCGGCAGGGCGTATTTATTTGCCTTCCAGCATATCCTCCATGCCGTACAGCCCTGCCGGGCGGCCGATGCTCCACCGGGCGGCGCGCAGTGCGCCATGGGCGAACACCGCGCGGCTTTCGGCGCAGTGTACGATGGTCAAATGCTCCTCGGGGCCGTAGAATCCTGCCTCATGCAGCCCGCGCACCGTGCCGCCGCGCACGGACAGGATGCCCTCCCGCGGCAGCGCCATGGCCTGTGCCAGCGCAATCGCCGTCCCGCTGGGCGCATCCACTTTGCCCGCGTGATGCCGCTCAATCAGCGCGCCGTCCCAGCCCGGCAGACTGCTTGCCGCCTGCGCCAGCAGCCGCGCCATCACCGCCGCGCCCAGGCTGAAATTGGCCGAGCGCAGGATGGGGACGCGCTGCGCCGCCGCGTGGATTTGCTGCTGCTGGGCAAGCGAATAGCCCGTCGTGCCGCTCACCAGCGGAATGCCGCGCGCCAGCACGGCGTCAAGCACCGCATCCAACGCATCCGGATGCGAAAAATCAATCGCCGCCTCCGCCTTTTCCCCCAGCGTAAAGCCGTATTGTGCCGCCAGCGCCGCCACCTCGCGCCCCATGCGGCCCTCCGCGCCAAATAACAGCAGCCCCGTCATGCGGGCAGCAGCCCATGCCGGGCCAGCAGGCTCTGCAATCTTTCACGGCTGCCTGGCTGCAGGGGCACCAGCGGCAGGCGCACCTCGGCGCGGCAAAGCCCCAGCAGCGACAGCGCGTACTTGACCGGGCTTGGGCTGACCTCGCAGAACAGCGCGTCCGTCAGCGCAGCCAAGTGGCGCTGCTGCGCGGCGGCGGACTGCTCGCAGCCCTTCTGCTGGGATTGGCACAGGATGCGCACGGCCTCGGGGCACAGGTTGGACAGCACCGAGATCACCCCGCGCGCGCCCAGCCGCAGGGCGGGCGCCATCCACTGATCGCTGCCACAATACACAGGCAGCGGAGTCAGGGCGGTCAGGCGCGCAAGCTGCCCCAGATCGTCCGCCGCCTCCTTCACGCCGATCATGCCCGGATGGTGCGCCAGCCTTTCGCAGGTTTCGGGCAGCATGTTCAGCCCCGTGCGCGCAGGCACGTTATAGAGCATCACCGGCAGCGCGCTTTCATCCGCGATGCGCGTAAAATAGGCATACAGCCCGGCCTGCGTCGCCTTGTTGTAATAGGGAGTCACGCACAGCTGCGCATCGGCCCCATGATCGGCGGCAAAGCGCGCGCGGCGCAGGGTGACGCGCAGGTTATTGCTGCCCGTGCCCACGATCACCCGCACGCGGCCCGCGATGCGCGTCAGCGCGTGGGCGGTCAGGCTCTCCCATTCCGCATCGCTGAGCGTGCTGGGTTCACCCGTGGTGCCGGCAATCAGCAGCGCGTCAACCTTTGCGCTGATCTGCCGTTCCAGCAGCCCATCCAGGGCAGGATAATCAATCTGCCCGCCGCAAAACGGCGTGATCATCGCGGTGCATACGCCTGTAAACAGCGGCGTACCGGTCATATGAACGCCTCCTTTTCATGCAAAAAGCCCTTAGGAACAGTGTGTCCCAAGGGCAGTAATTGCATGCGTCAGCGACGGCGCGTCACATGCAGCATGCGGCGCAGGCACAACACAGCCTTTTGCCACAGATTCAGTTGTTCGTTCAGCGCGGTATACACGCGCCCAGCCTCCTGCACGGCGGCAGACGACGGCATGTGACGGCCATACTGCACGGCGCTGACCGCCTCAGCCAGGCTCTGCAGCGATACGCCCAGGCTGTCCCCCAAGCGCGCGGCATAGGCCAGCGGCGTTTCGGCATGCTGCCGAGGCTTGCCCAATTGCGCGGCGCATTGCAGCGCAGCCTGCCACAGCAGCAGCAGCGCAGCCGCATCATCCTTCGCGCGGGCAGCGCGGTACATGGGTTCGGTTAAGCGGGCGCGCCAGGCAAGCAGCAGCATCAAAGCCAGCAGCAACAGCAGCGCCAGCCAGGGCAGCCGCGGGCCAGGATCCTTGGGCGGATCCTGCGGCGGAGGCGTAGGCGTGGGAGTCGGCTGCGCTTCGGGCGTAGGCGATGGCGTGGGCGTTGCGCCCTCGGGGGCGGGGGTCTGCGTGGGGGTCGGCTGCGCTTCAGGCGTAGGTGAGGGAGTAGGCGTGGGCGCAGGCTCGGGCGTGGGGGTCGGCTGCTCCTGCTGCTCGGGCGGCAGGCTGCCGTCAGGCGTATTGCTCTGATCCTGATCTCCCGCGCCGGGGGTCGCGTCAAACGTCACCCAGCCCACTCCGCGCAAGTACACCTCCGTCCAGGCATGGGCGTTAAGCCCGCGCACGACGGTCGTACCGCCCGCCTCTGGGCGCACCAAATACCCTTCGATATAGCGCGCAGGCAGGCCCGCCATGCGGCACATCACAGTCATGGCTGAGGCAAAATAGGTGCAGTAGCCCTGGCGCTCGGCCAACAGGAACCAGGCCACAAAGTCCACATCCGTGGGCGGCGTTTGCACCTGCAGGGTATAGGTGCAGGTATTTTGCAGATAATCGCGCAGCGCCACGGCCTTTTCCCACGGCGTATTACACCCCTGAGTCACGCGCTGGACGATATCATAAATATCCTGCTGCATATGGCCGGGAACGTCCGTATACTGCGCTTGCGCGTCGGCATAGGCCGCATCCTGGGCGTTTTGATTGCTGGCAACCAGCGCAGCCATGCCTGCGTCGGTGGCCTTCATGGGCAAATATTCAACGGTATAGATATCCCTGGGCTGCAAATTGCGGCTCAAAAACACCTCGGTGCCCAGATTGAAATAAGCGTTGGCCGTACCCTCGACGGTCAGCGTGCGCAGGCGCTGGGGTACAAAGAGCGTGCTGGCGCTGTCGGTAAGCATGATCACACGCGCCATTTTTTCGCTCTGCGCCGATACCAACGGATAAGCAGCCTGGGTCAACTGATCGCGCAGCTCCCGATATCGGCGCGAATACCAGCCATAGCGCTGGGCGCTGATGCTATCGTACCACGCTCCGCCCGTATAGGTATCCAGAATCGCGCCGCGCAGGTAGACTGTTTCATCGGTTTCCACCTGCATGACGATGCGATCGCTGGGCGAGGGTTCGCCGCCCAGACGGCCCTCGCCCTGGGGCATCCAGCCGTCTAAAGCCAGGCTGTAGCGCGAGCGCTGCTCACGGAACAGCAGCGTATCGTCCAGTATTTCGCTCACACGATCCGCTAACTGCGCCAGCGCGGGCACCTTGGTACCGTCCGCCGGAGCCAGCGCCATGGACAGCGCGCACAGCGCCGCCGCAGCAACCAGCGCAATGGCAGGCATAGAACGGCGCTGGGGCGTATCGCCCTCGGGATCGCGCGCATGCGTCCAGGCATACAATAGCAGCAGCGCGGGCAGGGCGGGCAGCATATACGCGCTGGCCCCGCGCAGCCCCAGCAGCCACATGCTGCAAAGCAACGAACCTACAATAAAAATCGGCGCATACAGGCCGTTATCGGGCGAAGCCAACGCAGTGCCCAGCAAGGCGCAGTACAGCGTCAGCTGCAAGGCGATCGTATCGCCATACAGCGGCAGCGCAACGCCCGCCCCGCGCAGATGCATCGCAATGGCATTCCCGGCGTTCAGAGCGCTTTGTATCCAGCCGCCGCCCAGCAAATAATGCACGCCGGCCGCCGCGGCAGCCAGCAAAAGAGACAGCGAAAACAGGTATTTGCGCGTGCGCAGCAGGGAAAACACCCCCGAAAGGCCCGCCGTGCAGACGGCAAAGCGCAGCATCTGCCCCTCCAGGCCAAAGCCCTTGAGCAGCGGCAGGCCCAGACCCAGCGCCAGCAGCCAGGCAATCAGCGCGCTCAGGGCCGCGCGCAGCCCCTTATCACGCAGGCGAGACATAGCACACCTCCACCATGCATTGCTGCAGCCGCGCCACATAGGGACGATCCTGCTCGGCGTCAGGCGTGCGCGTAATCAGATACACGCGCGCGGACGGCCCCATGCGCCGGATATGCGCAATGCCCTCCACCACGTCCGCGCTCAGGCGGGAGGTGATAATCACCGTCGCTCCCGTGCTGCGCATGCGGCGAAGCTCCAGGTTGAGCACGCGGGCAAAATCCGTGCCGCCCGTAAAGGGCTGGCGCGCCAAAAGCTCGGGCAGCAGCGCAATGCCGTCCGAGCGCCCCGCGGCCATATAAAATTCCGCCGTCCGTTCGCCATAAAAGGGCATACGTACCGGCGAATCATCGCGCGACTGCATCATGGCCACCGACAGCGCGGTTTCGCACAGGGTATCGCGCAGGATGGCGCGGTTTTCCTCGCTTTCATCCGCCGCCCCAGGCAGGGTGCAATCCATCAGGATCAGCGTATCGGGCGGCGCGGGCGTTTCATAGCGGCGCACGGTCAGCTCCCTCCGGCGGGCAGACAGCTTCCAGTGCACGCGCTTGAGGGGATCGCCCGCGCGATAGGCGCGCGTATCATCGGGCGAGGACAAATCCTCGCTGGTACGGTTGGGCAGCGCGCGGCCATCGTCCGAGGACAAAAAGTGCAGCGCTTCCACCTCAAAATCGCGCGGCAGGGCCAGGCACTGCGCGGTCTCGCCCCCGCGTACCCGAATTTCAAACAATCCGAAGATATCCGAAAATACCCAGCTTTCAATCCCCACATCCACCACGCCCACATGCGGGGCGGGCAGGGATATCTGAGCGCGCGCAGGAAAGCGCTCATAGGCGCACTCATACAGCTTGTCGCCCCCACGCACGATAACCAGCACAGGCGATATGGGCGGCAGGCGCTTATAATCAAACGCAAGCTCCGCCTGCATGTATTCCCCGCGCGGCACGCTGGGCGTTGTCAGGCGGCAGCGGACATGCAGCCGGCGCTTGGCGATCAGCACGGTCAAAAGCGAAAACAGCAGCGTAAGCACGCCAAAAACGGCGGACAGATACAGCATCCGTCCGCCCAGCGACATCCCGCAGAACAGGCAAAAGATGGATATCGCCAGCAGCGCGCCGCCCCGGCGGGTCATTGCGCGCCCGGCACCGGCACGCTGGAAAGCAGCCCCAGCAAAATCTGCTGGGCGGACTGCCCTTTCATGCGCGCCTCGGGGGTCAAAATCAGGCGATGGGAAAGCACCGGCAGCGCCATGCGCTTGACATCGTCGGGCAATATATAGTCGCGTCCCGCCAGCACCGCGCAGCCCTGCGCCGCGCGGATCAGCGCAATCGCCCCGCGGGGCGATACGCCCAGCGCCAGGGCAGGATGCTTGCGCGTCAGCGCCGCCAGCTGCGCCACATAGGCGCGCACCTCACGGCTGCAATACACCGCGCCCACCAGCTCCTGCATGGCAACCACATCGCCCGCGCCACACACGCTTTGCAGGCTAGACAGGGGCGACGCCTGGCCGGAATAGCGCTCCAGCACGTCCATTTCCTCCTCGATGGAGGGATAGCCGATGGTAATGCGCAGGAAAAAGCGGTCCATCTGCGCCTCCGGCAGCGGATAGGTGCCCACAAAATCCACCGGGTTCTGCGTGGCCAGTACCATGAAAGGGCGCGGCAGCGGATGCGTAACGCCGTCCACCGTCACCTGCCCCTCCTCCATCACCTCCAGCAGGCTGGACTGGGTCTTGGGCGAGGTACGGTTGATTTCGTCGGCCAGCACAATCTGGCTCATCACCGCGCCGCTTTTATATTCCATTTCGCCCGTTTGCAGCGAGGGCATGGTAAAGCCCGTGATATCGCTGGGGGTTACGTCGGGCGTAAACTGAATGCGCTTGAACGAGCAGGACAACGACCGCGCCAAGGCGGCCACCAGCGTGGTCTTACCCACGCCCGGCACATCCTCGATGAGCACGTGTCCCTTGCACAGCAGGGCGATGAGCGCCAGCTCTATGGCCTCATCCTTGCCCACGATGACGCGGCGGATGTTCTGCTGCAGGGTGTATACAATGGAGCGAACCTGGTTCTGCTGCATGGCTGCTTCCTTTCAAAGACAGATTTACACCCTTAGTATACCGCGAATCGACATTATTTGCAATGTTTTCGTAAAGAAGATGAAACATTTACATCTGTAGTTTGCCCGCCGTCCAGCGCGTTATCCGCGGGTCAGCGGGTTCCACCTGCCGCGCAGGCAGTAGGTCAGCAGCAGCAGGAACAGCAGCAGGTTGTGCGCGATCATGCACGCCCAGGCCGCCACCAGCCCCATATGCAGCAGGCGCGTGCAGACAAACGTGCCCAGGATGCGCACGCCCCACATGCCGATGATATTGAACACAAAGGGCGCCATCGTGTTGCCCGTTCCCTGCAGCATGCCCTCCAGGATGATGGCGACGCCGAAGAACGGCTCGGACACCGCCACCATGCGCAGCACCGTCGCGCCCAGGGCGATCACCGCCGCGTCGATGGTAAACAGGCTCATCATGCCCGGCGCAAAGATGAACAGCAGCCCGCCGGAAACCACCATCAGCACCATCTCGATGCCCACCAGCATCCGCGCCAGCCTGCGCATCAGCCTTTCATCCCTTGCGCCCAGCGCGTTGCCAATCAGCGTAGCCGCTGCCGTCTGCATGCCGTAGCCGGGAATGTAGAAGGCCGATTCCACGGTGTTGGCGATGCTGTGCGCCGCCAGTGGAATGGTGCCCAGGGCGTTAATCATGGAGGCGAAGGCCACATAGCCAAACGATGTGCCAAAGCGCTGCAGGGCAGAGGGCAGCGCCACCTTGAGGCAGGGGCGCAGCACCTCCCAGTCGGGGCGCAGGCGCTGGCCGCGCGGGGAGATCACCGGGTGCTTCCACAGCGCGCAGGTAATCCAAACGCCGCCCACCGCATAGGAAACCGCGCTGGCGATTGCCGCGCCGATCACGCCCATGCCCGCGCCGGGCAGCCAGATGGACAGCCCCAGCGCCCGCACGGTGCGGGATTCATAAATCAGCAGGAAGTTCAGCACCACGTTGACCAGGTTCATCGCCAGGCCCGCGCGCATGGGCGTTTTGCTGTCGCCCGTGGCGCGCAGCGCGGTGCCGAATATGGTGCTGGCCGCGCGCGCCAGCATGGGCATATACAGGATGGCAAAGTACTGCGACGCCACCTGCTGGATCTCGGGCGCGGCGTGCATCCACACCGGCACGCGGCGGCTGAGCAGCAGCGGAATCACCGTAAACAGCGTGCCCGAAAACAGCACGGCCAGCACCGCCTGCGAGGAGGTGCGCGCCGCGCGCGCCCGGTCATCCGCGCCGTAGGCCTGGGCGATAAAGGACAAAAACCCGATGCCCAGCGCCGACACCGTGCTGCCAATCAGCCAGCTGACGGTGGTGGTTGCGCCCACGGCCGCCGTGGCCTGCGCGCCCAGGCGCCCCACCATGGCCGCGTCCACATACTGCACGGCCGTGCTCATCAGCTGCTCCAGCATGGTCGGCCAGGCCAGCGCCCAGATCATCCCCAACAGCGCCCATCCCTCACCCCGAAAACGCTTCATTCTCATGGTATCCTCAACTCTTCGTATTTGCGCATACGCAAAAACCAGCATAGCGCGCGCAGAGGAGGTTTGTCAATGCGAAAATTGCAAAATCGCCTGTTTTTCTCCCACAACGGCTGCGATGTATGCTATAATAAGCCGATACTTGCGTATTTAAGGAGGATGTACCATGCGTTGCGGATGCATTGAGTGTGGCGCGTTTATGATCCATGCCGACGACGCGGAGGCGTGTGTGTGCCCGGAGTGCGGGCATCGCTGCAGCGCGTGCCTGGGCACCAACACGGTGGTCAGCCGCGAGCAGCTGAAAAACCTGGCCGCCGTGCGCTGGATCAATCAGGATATCGACCGCGCGCGCGACGCGCTGGCCGGCAAGGATACAGACGAGGAGGACGAGCCATGAGCGGCGCGCTTCCCAAACTCATTGCGGTGGTAGGCACAAACGCTTCGGGCAAAAGCAGCCTGGCCATCAGCCTGGCCCATTCGCTGGGCGGCGAGGTAATCTCGGCCGATTCCCGCCAGGTCTACCGCGGGCTGGATCTGGGCAGCGGCAAGGTGACGGCGGAGGAAGCGCAGGGCGTGCCGCACCATCTGCTGGATGTGTGCGACCCCGGCACGTTTTTCACCATGGCGGATTTTCAACGCCTGGCCTATCGCGCCATTGATGATGTGCTTGCGCGCGGCCGCGTGCCCGTGCTGGCGGGCGGCACCGGGCTGTATGTGGACGCGGTGTGCGACGGCTATGTGCTATCCAATATCGAGCCCGATTTATCCTATCGCCGCGAGCTGGAAAGGCTGCCCACCCCGCAGCTTTGCGCCATGCTGCAGGCCGCCGCACCCGGCAATGCCATCGATCCCCAGAACCGCAACCGCATGATGCGCGCGCTGGAAAAGCTGCACGACGGCGATACCCTGCCCGCGCAGAAGTGCCCGCGCTACGACGTGCTGCGCCTGGGCGTCACCTGGGATCGCCCCACACTGTGCGCGCGCATTGACGAGCGCCTGGCGCGCCGTGTCCAGCAGGGCATGCTCGAAGAGGTGGACGGCCTGCTCAAGGCTGGCGTATCGCCTGATTTTCTGTATCGTCTGGGGCTGGAATACCGCCTGATCAGCCAATACCTGCTGGGACAGTTTGCCACGCAGGAGGAAATGCTGGAGGCGCTTTCCCGCGCCATCAAACGCTTTGCCAAGCGGCAGATGACGTGGTTCCGCCGGGATACGCGCATCCATTGGCTGGATATGCGCGCCGACCCGCTAAGCGAAGCGCAAGGATTGTGCGCGCAGTTTTTGGCGGAATGATAGGATAAATACGCAAGGGGAGCCGTGAGCGTTTTCGCATTTTTCAACCTAATTTGAAAAGCAATGAAAAAAATGCCTGGTGGAGCTTGCTCCTAACCAGGCAACTTTTTTATCTGCTTCAGATCTTTTTTAGAGCCTTCCGGCTTTTTGCCTTTGTTTTCCTCACAGCAGCACAATGCCCGCATCGCGGCACACGCGGCGCGTTTCAGCGTCCCACAGGGAGGATTGCACCTCGCCGATGTGCTCCTTGGCCAGCAGCAGCATGCACATGCGGCTCTGGCCGATGCCGCCGCCCATGGTGAAGGGCAGCTCACCCGCCAGCAGCATCCGGTGGAAGGGCAGCTCGGCGCGCTCCGGGCAGCCTGCCTCCGCCAGCTGCGCGCGCAGGGATTCGGGCGATACGCGCACGCCCATGCTGGACAGCTCAAACGCGCAGCCCAGCACGTCGTTGTAGAACATGATATCGCCGTTGAGCGCCCAGTCGTCATAGTCCGGCGCACGGCCATCATGCGGCTTGCCTGAGCGCAGCTTGCCGCCGATTTGCAGAATGCCCGCCGTGCGGTGCTCGCGCAAATAGGCGTTCTCGCGCTGCTTGGGCGTTAGATCCGGATACATATCCTCCAGCTCCTGCGTGGTGACAAAGCTAACGTCGCGGCAAAGCTCCACCGGCAGCTGCGGATACTTCCATTTAAGAAAATCCAGCGTGCAGCACACCGCCGTAACAATGCGGCGCATCGCATCTTTTAGGGTATCCAGCGTGCGGTCCTGCTCGGAGATGATCTTCTCCCAGTCCCACTGATCGACATAGACCGAGTGCAGGTTATCCAGCTCTTCATCCCGCCGGATAGCGTTCATATCGGTATACAGCCCCTCGCCCATCGGGAAGCCGTAATCGTGCAGCGCCAGGCGCTTCCACTTGGCCAGCGAATGCACCACCTGCGCCTGCGCGCCGGTTTCGCGCAGCGTAAAGCTGACCGGGCGCTCCACGCCGTTCAGATCGTCGTTCAGGCCGCTGGCGCCCTCCACGAACAGCGGAGCGGACACGCGCTTGAGGTTCAGCGCGTTGCTCAGGGATTTTTCAAAGGTTTTTTTAATCAGCGCGATGGCTTCCTGGGTATCGTACAGCGACAATACCGAGCGGTAGCCCTCGGATACGACAACACGGCTCATGCGTCGGCCTCCCGTCAGATGATTCTTCAAGGATACCCGCAAAAGCCGGGGATGTCAATCAAAAGGTTGCTTTTCTATTGTTTTTCGGGCTTAGCCCGCGCGGCGCGGCGCATTTCGTACAGGCTTTGCAGCGTTACCGCCAGCAGCACGATCGCCGCCCCGGCAATGCTGTATACGCCGGGATTTTCGCCCACGGCCAGAAACACCCAGATGGGATTGAGCACCGGCTCCACATTGCTGATGATGCACGAGGCCACGGGAGATATACCGCGCCGCGCGCCCAGCGCCAGAAACAGGTAGCCCAGCCCCAGCCCCACACCCAGCCCCACGCCGCAGCCCAGCTGCGGCAGGGACAGCGAAAAATGCGGATCAAAGCAGGCCGACAGCGCAAAGGGCACGCTGGCCAGCGTGCCAAAGTACACGTTGTCCAGCGGGTCGTTGCCCGAATAGCGGTTGGCCAGGAACATCATCGCAAAGGTAACGCCGCTGCACAGGCCCAGGATGTTGCCCAGCAGCCGCCCGCCCTCCAGGCCGCCGGCAAAGCACAGGCACACGCCCAGCATGACAAAAAACGCCGCGACGAGCTCGGATTTGAGCGGCCGCTGCTTTTTGAAGAGCAGCATATACAGAATCACGAAGATGGAGGCCGTGTATTGCAGCACGATGGCGTTGGCCGCGGTGGTCAGGCGCGCCGCGGACAAAAACAGCAGGGACGTCACCGTAACGCCCACTGCGCTGAGCCACATGCCCCGGTTGGGACGGACGCGAAAGCTGCCTCGCGCCAGCCCCAGCACCAGCAGCGCGAAGATGGCGCGCACACCCGCAAGCGTAAAGGAGCTCCACCCGACAAGTTTGGTAAACATGCCCGTGAAGCTCCATGATAATCCGGCCGCGAAGGTAAGGAGCGCGGCTGCTCCGTTTGGCTTTGGCTGCCTTGCTTCGTTCATATTCCGATCCGCATGGAAATCCTGCGGCGCGCCTCCATAACTGCATCCTTATAGGGGGTGCGAATGGTGTATACATAGCCGTAATCCACGCTGCCGTTCGCGCGGGTGATGCGGTAGCGGGACAGCCCGTACTTGCCCCGGTCGCGCAGGATCTCGATATCCTCGGCGATGACCTCGGCCAATACGCGGGTGCGCGTGCGGCTCATTTGCCGGTGCCCGCACTGGCACAGCTCAAACACGCCCAGCGTGCCGGGCGGGCAGACCAGGGTGAAGGTGATGCGGTCGCGCTCGATGCGCACCTGATCCAGATCGCGCGCGGCGGCGCGCAGGATGAGCGGGTAAATGTCCTTATAGAGGCGGCTGTCGCGCAGCGCTTCCATGCGGTACAGTTCCTTCTGGCGCTCGCGCTGATAGCGGATCAATAGATAGATTCCGACGGCCAGCGCCAGCACCAGCGCGATATACGCCAAAGAACCCATGGCAGGCCGCCCCCTCTTTCCTAAATATAGTGTATTGTATCATCGTTTCATCACAAATTCAAGTATTGGAAATCTATATATTGTACTGTTAAGGGAATTGTAACACAAATTAAGAAAGCCGAAAAGATTATTTATCCCGTCCTCTTGACAGAAGGGCAGTTGCGGCGTATCATATGTGCGAAAAGTATAACTATTCTTACTTTTACAATTTGTATGCTTGGAGGAATCAGCCATGCCGGACGGCAAGCATCTATTTGGAATGGTGCGCATTGGGGAGAAGGGGCAGATCGTCATCCCCAAGAAGGCGCGCGACATCTTTGACCTGCATCCTGGCGATCAGCTGCTGGTGCTGGGCGATGAGCAGCAGGGCATCGCGCTGGTCAAAGCCAGCCAGCTGCAACAGTTTGCCACCGATATTTTGAAGGCCATGCGCGGCGAGTCGGAGGAATAACCAATGGAAGCAATTGTAACCAACTCGCTATCGCGCTCCTTCGGCCAGCGCAAGGCGGTGAATAACGTCAGCCTTACGGTGCACGAGGGCGAGTTCTTTTCGCTGCTGGGCGTAAACGGCGCGGGCAAAACCACGCTGATTCGCATGCTTTGCTGCCTGTGCGCGCCCACGTCTGGCAGCGCGCAGGTGCTGGGGCAGGATATCGTGCATCAGGCGGCGCAGGTCAAATCCATGATCGCCGTATCCCCGCAGGAAACCGCCGTTGCCGGCAATCTAACCGTGCGCGAAAATCTGGAGCTGATGGCCGGCGTATACGGTCATAGCGCCGCCGAGTGCCGCGCGCTTGCCCATGAAATGATGGATCGCCTGCGGCTGAATGAGGTGGCAAATCAGCGCGCCAAGACGCTTTCGGGCGGCTGGATGCGCCGTCTTTCCATCGCCATGGCGCTGGTGAGCAGCCCCAGGGTGCTGTTTCTGGATGAGCCGACGCTGGGACTGGACGTGCTGGCCCGGCGCGAGCTGTGGAGCGTGATCCGTAGCCTGCGCGGGCATACCGCGCTGGTGCTGACCACGCATTATCTGGAGGAGGCCGAAGCGCTCAGCGACCGCATCGGGATCATGTCCCACGGCCATCTGATCGCTCTGGGCACGGCGCAGGAGCTGATTGAAAAGACCGGCGAAAGCAGCTTTGAAAACGCCTTTATCGCCCTGGCCGGAGAGGGGGACGCTGCCAAATGAAGCAATTTCGCAAAGCCGCCGTGCTGGCGCAGCGCACGCTGAAGGAAATGCTGCGCGACCCGCTGACACTGTTTTTCGGGCTGGCGTTCCCCATTCTGATCCTGCTGTTGCTATCGCTGATTCAATCCCACATTCCGGTGGATATGTTCCGCATTGAGCAGCTTGCGCCGGGCATTGTGGTGTTTGGGCAGTCCTTCCTGTCGCTGTTCGGCGCGCTGCTGATTGCCCGCGACCGCAGCACCTCCTTCCTGATGCGCCTGTATGCCGCGCCCGTGACGGGGCTGAGCTTTCTGCTGGGATACCTGCTGCCCCTGCTGCCGCTGGCACTGATGCAGGGCGCGGCGGTATACGCCGTGGCGCTTCTGCTGGGGCTGCCCATCTGCTGGGCGCTTGTGCCCGCGCTGCTGGCCGGGCTGGTCTGCTCGCTGCTGTTCATCGCCATCGGGCTGCTATGCGGCACGGTGCTCAACGACAAGCAGGTAGGCGGCGCATGCGGCGCGCTGCTGACCAACCTGACTGCCTGGCTCAGCGGCATCTGGTTTGATATTTCACTGCTGGGCGATGCCTTTGGCAGCGTCGCCCGTGCCCTGCCCTTCTATCATGCTGTGGAAGCCTGCCGCGCCGCGCTGAACGGCGGCGCTGTGTGGGGGCATTTGGCCATCGTGCTTGCCTATGCTGTGGGGATTCTGGCCGTTGCCGCCTGGTGCTTCACCCGGCAGATGAAGCAGCGGTGAGGGGGAGACGATGGGGGAACGATTCTTTCTTGGAGCCCAAGGAAGAATCAAAGAAAGCTGCGTGGTTTTGCAGCGCTCAGCCTTGTTTTCTTACCACGCTTCAATCTCCGGGGCCATGCAGCGACCATTCGCGTTATTCTCCGGATCGATGATTTCCCCGCTCTGCGCATTGATGATGATGGGGCGGTAATAGGGCTCGTCCTCCAGCCAGCCATCCGTATAGAAGGGGCCGCTGCGCTCTGCCTGCGGGCCATCCTGCTGGTATTCGCACCACACCACCCAGGCAGGCAGCAGCAATTGCTCCTGCCTGTTTTCTGTATCAAACTGCACATATCCCAGCGCCACCCGATCCACCGCGCGCACATACCCGGCATAAATCAGCGCCTCTACCTTGCCCTTTACGCTGTCAAAGGGTAGCAGCGGGATATCCGAATGCAGCACGCCGGTTTCCTGATAGAACCAGCACGCCAGCAAAAACGCATCCGCGTCGAAAACATCCGCCGAGGCGCAGCCCCGTTTTTCCAGCCAGTAATCCTCATTGCCAACCGCCTTGACGCTAAACGCGCTATGCACGCTTCCCATATAGGAAATGCCGTGGAAAACCTGATGGAATTCCAGGTGATAGTATCCCTTCTCGCTGATCGGCTTTCCGCTCGCCTTGTAAAAGGTACGGTCGAACACGGCTGCGTTCATCAGATACAGCGCATCGCCTGGAAACAGCGCCGTAATCTGCGCTTGGGCAATATCCGCCGCCTCGCCCAGAAGCAGCGGGTTATTGTCCGCATAGGCCGCGCCCAGCTGATAATCCGCCAGCAGATGCGCATCCCAGCCCATTTCCACCTGACTATAAACATCGGTCTGCCGCGTCTTGCCCCACATGGGCGGGGTTGCGTGGTCGTAGGCCGTCACATAGGCCGTGGAGGCAAAGCTGTAGGAATGGACGCGATCCTCCCGCATGGATTTTTCGCAGAAGGCGGTCAATTCCTGCGCGATCGTATCCGCCACGGGCGGCGCGGCGCGCACCGTAAGCACCGGCGCGCTATCCACGCGGGGAATTTGAATCTCCTCGCTCACCTGAATCGTCCTGCCGTAAGCCGTATAGGTTTGTTCCCATCGCGGCGAAGTGACCGCAGGCAGATCGCGGATTGCATACCGCTGCACCTCCGCGCCGGCGCCGCCAGGCGGCAGCAGGCATACCAGCATAATCCAAAGCAGATACCTTTTCATTTTTCCCTCCAACATATCGCATGGACAAATAATTCTCTTTATAGGACGTTCCATGCGGCGCAATTGGTTCATTGTGCTGGAAAAAAAGCAGCGTTACCGTTCATCACATCCCCTTCTTTTTCCGCATAACATCGAAAGAGGGGGGATTTTTATGGGCAATTATCGGGTGTATGTATACGCCATCTGCAAAAATGAGCGTGCTTTCGCCGCGCGGTGGATGCAATCCATGCGCGAGGCGGACGGCGTTTATGTGCTGGATACCGGCTCCACGGACGGCACGCCGGAGGCATTGACGGAATTGGGCGCGCAGGTGGCCTGCGAGGAAATCACGCCCTGGCGCTTTGACACGGCGCGCAACCGCTCCCTGGAGCTGGTGCCCGGGGATGCGGATATCTGCGTATGCACCGATCTGGACGAATACTTTACCCCAGGCTGGCGCGAGCAGGTGGAATCCGCCTGGGCGGAGGGCGCGCAGCAGCTGCGCTATCCCTATGTGTGGTCATTCAATGCGGACGGCAGCGAAGGCACCTTCTTTTATGCCGATAAGATGCACGCGCGGCAGGGCTTTGAGTGGATTCGTCCCGTGCATGAGGTGCTGCGCTATACGGGCGGCGGCGAAGCGCAGCGCGCGCTGTGCCAGGGCATGCGGCTGGAGCATCATCCGGACGCGCAGAAATCCCGCGCGCAGTATCTGCCGCTATTGGAACTGGCTGTGCAGGAAGCGCCGCAGGATGACCGCAGCCTGCACTATCTGGGACGGGAGTACCTGTTCCATCAGCGGTGGAATGATTGCATCGCCACCCTCAAGCGGCATCTGGCTCTGCCCTCGGCCACCTGGCGGGATGAGCGCTGCGCGTCCATGCGCTATATCGCCCGTGCCTATGGCGCACGCGGCAACGCTTACGAGCAGGAATGCTATCTGCTGCGCGCGGCGGGCGAAGCGCCGCACCTGCGCGAGCCGTGGCTGGATCTGGCGCGCATGTATTATGCCAGGCAGAACTGGCCCGGCGTGGCCTATGCCTGCGAGCGGGCGCTGCAGATTGCCGACCGCCCGCGCACCTATATGACCGAGCCGGAATCCTTCGGCGCGCTGCCATGGGATCTTTTGTCCATCGCCTGCTACCAGTTGGAGCAGTATCCCCGCGCCGCGCAGGCCGCCCGCGAGGCGCTGCGCCTGGCCCCGCAGGATGCGCGCATTGCCGAAAACGTGCGGCTGATGGAGGAAAAGGCGGGATGCGGCGCCGAAGAATGAGCTGGAGCGTTCATTATAAAAAGCTTCTTCATTAAAAGAAGCCCGCATAAAATATTCCGTTTTCCCTCATCCGTCTTGCTATGCGCTCGACACCTTCTCCCGTTTGGGAGAAGGCTTTTATCGTTGCGCGTTTTTCGGGCGGCAGCGGCGCTATGACGGAAGAAAGCAACGTTCCCCGTTCCCCTTACTCCCCGCTCATGCGCAGCTTGCCCTGCAGGCGCTGGCAGAAGGTCTCGTCGCCCGTGCGCACCAGCAAAACGCTCTGCGTGCCGCAGTGCAGCGTCACGCTGTCGCGCGGGCGCAGCGGCTCACGGCGCAGGCCGTCCACCACCAGGTAGGGCATGTCCGGCTCCTCCGCGTCGTAGGCAGGCAGCCACTGCACGCGCACCGTATCCTGCGCTGACACCACCATCGGCACGCCGGAGGGCGCGTGCGCGCAAATGGGCGTAACGGCCAGCAGCCGCGCCTCGGGCATCAGCACCGGCCCGCCCGCCGACAGGTTGTACGCCGTCGAGCCGGTGGGCGTGCTGACGATCAGCCCATCCCCATGCAGACGCATGGCCAGCTGATCGTTTACATATAAATACAGATATAGCGCGTGCTGATAGGCCCCACGGTGCAGCACCATCTCGTTCAGCGCGGTAAACTCCGGCTGATCGTTGAGCGCGCCGTGCATCAGCATGCGCTTTTCCAGGTGATAATCGCCGGCCAGCAGCCGGGGCAGCACCGCCTCCGCCTGGGCAAGCTCGCAATCCGTCAGATACCCCAGGTGCCCGCAGTTGACGCACCATACCGGGCAGGCCGCGTGCAGCTCGTGCACGGCGCGCAGCAGCGTGCCGTCGCCGCCGAACACCAGCAGCATGTCCGCGCCCTCGGCCCCCGCAGCCAGCAGCACCGTGTGCCCATTTTGACGCAAAAAATGCCCGGCGCGCTCGCACAGCGCCAGCGCGGCAGGATTGGAACGGTTGGGATACAGCAAAAACTTCATACAGCGCCTCGATATCCATAGGGTGCGCGCACGCGGCGCGCTGCATTCATGATATAGAAAAAAGCCGCGCAAGTCAATCCGCCGCGCGAATTTTTGCCGCCCGGCCCGTTCAATTTGCAATCGCAGAATAGCATAATTTACAATTACAATGCTTGCTAAAAGTGGAGAATAGTGGTATTATATATTACGGAAATGTTGCAAATTTATTTCAAATCCAACGATGATCGGAGGTTCACATGATGAAGCGTTGTAAGCTTTTGGTTCTTCTCATTCTGGTATGTTTGCTGATACTGCCTGTATTTGCCACTGCTGAGACACAGGAAGAATTTGAATTGCGCTGCTTTAAAAAGACAGCAGCTGCAGCGACTGTTTACAGCTATCTTAATTCCTCTGAAGGAGAAGTGATTGATTACATTCCGGCTGGTACGTATGTGCAATGTAAGAGTTCCACGAGAGATGGCAGAACAACTGTGGTCTACATGAAAAATGGTGTAAAAAAACAAGGAACAATAAAAGCTAAATTAATAGACTGCACCTCTACTATCCGCAAATCGGATGGCCTTGCTTATGACATTCATGAAAAAGACCCGAATTATGCCGCCAAGATTAAAGAAGGCGTTCTTGAATTTGACGTAACGAAATATAGTGATTCAAGTGCATATTATCTCTACCGTGCTGGTGCTGGCCCTGAACCTGAGCGCAAGGATGGCAGCAATGCTGCAGAAACGCAGACCACTTCTCAGACTGACACGCAGACGAGCGAGGTCAGCACGTCCGTTGGCATTGTGGAACTGGGGCGTACTTCCTCTAAGATTCAGTATCAGGGCAAAACGGTTAGTGTGTCAACCTCTGACCTGACGTTCAGCGAAAACGTGCCAGAGAACAAGAAGCTGGCCACCATCTACGCCCCGCGCACCGGCAAGGCCTCACTGCGCCAGACGGCCTCGTCCAAGGGCACGCTGCTGAAGAACTGCAAAGCAGGCACCATTGTATCTGTGCTGGCCATCGGCAACGGCTATACCCGCATCAACTATAAAGGCACGGTAGGGTACATCAAAACCGCGTGCTTGAAATTCTACGGCGATAGCGAAAGCACTGCCCAGGGCGTGCTCAGCTACAAAGGCAACACGGGCGGCGGAACTACCGTCAATGTGCGCAACACGCCCAAGGGCGACAGCGCCAAGGTAGCCGAGTGGCGCACCGGCACGGAGGTGACCATTTTATCTCATGCTAACGGCTGGTACGAGATCGAGGCCAACGGCATGCATGGGTATGTGATGGATGAGTTTTTGACGGAGAAATAATTGATATACAACGAAGAGTGCCCCTCCCTGACGGGAGGGGCACTTGTAAGTTTGGGGTTACAGGCTGTACAGATGGGCTTCCTTGACCCAGCTCGCGTTCCAAGCGCTTTCACTCAGATTGACCTGCGTGCGGGTGTTGTAATTGGGGTTCATTACATACACCAGACCGTCCACCTTGTAGACCACCAGGTAGGTCGCGCCGCCGCAATAACTATGCGCACTGTTCGCTACTACGCGCACCAGCGCCAGATAACTGAAGTTTTGCACATAGTTTTTGATGTTGGCAATGCCGCTAACCCGACCATGATAGCGCAAACCATATTTGAGAGCGGCTGCCTCAAAGAAATCGGAAGTTACACCGGTATTGCCATTTTCATCTCTAAGGCCGTTCTCCTGAACATAGTTGCATACGATAGGCGGAGTAATCGCCATGCCCCGCAGCGTGGAGGCGATCATGGCGAAAGAAGTGGGGCAGTTGCCCGAATCGCCAATGGTTTCTACCTGAGAGGTATTGGCAGCATTGAAAGGCTCATTGCGCCAAAGTTGTGCAGAACCGTTCATATACCACTGCTGCGGAGTCTGATTAACGCGCCAATAGCGAATAGCGTCATCAACGCCTCGCTTGGTGCCGCAAGAGACGCCATAGGCATTCAGCTTAGCGCGGGTATTGGCATCTACAATGCCAGTAACCGTCAGGTTGTTGCGCTGCTGGAAGTACTTGACTGCCCACAGCGTATAGTAATCAAATTTAGTCGAAATCTCGCAGTAATAGCCGAGCTGATTCAAGCGAGCTTGCAGAGGAATAACCTGCGCGTTAGAGCTGTCAAATGCCAGATCTTCGGTAATCACCGTATCCGGCGCGGGGATTGTATCGCCGCTGGGATCGGGATCAGGATCGGGAGTGGGGGTGTTGCCGTTGGGGTAAGACAGGATGGTCAGGAACTGAGACTGCGCCCAGCCAGTGCCGTTGCTGTCGCTTACGCGATACCAGCCAGATACGCTGGTGTAATCCAGCAGGCGCAGAATCGAATTCTGCGGAGCCAGGAAGATGCGAGTAGCACCGGAAACCGGCTTCTTGCGCACATTCAGGCCGCCGGAAACCGTAGTAACCTGGCAGGTGCCGCCATCTTCGGTGATGGCAACGAACTCCGCAACCACGAAGCCGCTGTACCCAGCGTAGGAAGTAGCAAACCATTCGTTCTGGCCGTCCACAGTGGAAACCTGCAGCGCAGTGCCGTCGGGAATGGAAGCGAGTTTCGTCGCGCCAGTGCTGCAAGAAGCACGCAGGTTCAGGGCACCGCCACGAACATAACCGTTAAAAGTAGCCATAGTAAGAATCTCCTTTATCTTTTTTATCTTGCGCTTTGTATTGCTGGCCAGCTTTCCTTTGCGCATTTATAGGATAAAGGATCTGGAAGGTTTTCGGGAGTGACAGAATAGTACAAAAAACGTGCAAATATAGACACTGATAAAAAACAGACCGCGCGAACTGGCGCGATCTGCTTTTCGGAGGGTATTATTTGATTACGTACTTAGACCAAGCCCAGTATGTCCAATGGTCGTTCATGACCGTAAGCGCAGGCCCGCTTGCCTTGGCGGCAGGCTCTCTGGCAAGTACGGAATAGCTGCTTGAGGATTGGTAAACGGCATGCTGGAGGCCTTTGCCGTCGCCAAAGTCATGCTTGCCCGCATAGACGCCTGTATGGCTGGCATAGTAATAAGAATTGCCGATTGCTTTTCTGCATCCCTGGTATACTTCCATGCCGGGGATCAGGTTGTCTTTGCCAAGATCTGCGATAGAACCGAAGAACTGGCAATGGAGACAGAAGTTCGTCGTGGCTCCATGATAGCCTTGCTTGCTGCGGGCTAAGAACGTGTAGCCGGAGCAATCGCACTTTACCTGATCCTTTTTAGAAGTATAGCCAAGGTTCTCTTGAGATAGCGCATGGAGCTTGGACAAATACATCGGCACAGTGACAGGATGTCCGATCCCGCGAAAGGCGACGATCTTTTCTCTTGCTTCTGCAATGGTATTGAGCCTTTCTGCTTTCATAACTTTATAGGTACGGCCAATGATGTTCTGGATATTGTCATGCCCCTGGGCATAGGGGAGGTTCTTTCTTTCAGTCATGTTTTCATCTCCTTTTACTTATTTTGCATTTGGACAGCCGGCCAGTTTTCCTTTGCACAGCAATATCATAAAGGGCTATATAAGCTATAGACAGCGCAATAACCGAGCAAAAAACCAACAATTTTAGAGCCTATATGCTATATTGTTCGCTTTTTCACCTTTTCTGTATGGTTTTCTCACTCCCTTTTTTTAACTGCTTCTCGTACAATATTGTCATGGGAAGCCCCATGGTCATGACCGCTCCCCTACAATACCAAAGGGCAGAGAAAGAAGGGATTTATTTTGTGTGCTGTAACTGAGGAACAGATTAAGAAGCTGTTTTCCTATGATATCGAAGCAGAAAAGCATGCAATAAACATGATGCTGAGCGGAAATGACCAGGAGATCTCCTCTGCGCTGCAGAATAGGATCAATTTGGTTGCTAAAAAGGAAGCCGCTATTCAGGCCTTCTATTGCATCCTGACTGAGCATGAAAGGCTGGTTATCAAGCGCCACGTTGTGGATGGTATCGACTGGACGTGCCTTTCTGCGGAATTTGCGCAAAAGTGGGGCGCGGAGAATGCCAAAAGCACCAGAAGCCTAATTTACTACAAGAACCGCGCATTCAAGAAGATGGTGCAGTTCGTTGAAACGCACCGCGATATCTATGATTTCTCATGGATTGAGACGCTATAGGTTCAAAAGTCAAAAATGCCCCCTCATTTTTAGAGGGGGCATTTTCACTTGGGTATTGACACTTCTTTTTGCCGATGTTATATTGTTTTTTGCAAATATCAGGTGCTTTTATAACTGCTATCGCCGTTTAGCTTAAAAGTACTTTGCACATAGTTTGAACTTATATGTTCATGTTTTGACTTGCAAAAGAACAGGGAGAGAATGCGATGACAAGGGAATTCCTCATCTATGATGAGAATGAAGTGGGGCATACGCTAAAAATGGATGATACGCAGCTATGTGCCTATATAGATGACAAGCAGAGAAAAATCGCTCCTAAAGACTATCTTTTCTTGTCTGCTCTTGCGGATCATGTGAATGAGGTTGTCTCGAGGGAAGAATTGATTGCGCAGGTTGAAGGCACGTCATCGGGCATGGACAACCGTACTGTTGATGTTTATATATTTCATTTGCGCAAAAAGCTTGCTATCAATTGCATTCAAACTGTTATTGGGAGAGGGTATCGCTTATCTGGCATGCGGCATAACGAGCGCGGGTAAGAAGTGAGGCATTTTAAAGGATGGACAAAATGAAGTTGATGCTCTATTCGCCCCATCAAACTAATGCAATTATGCTGTTGGATCGCACTTGCCGCACCGTATATTGTAATGGCCAATGTATTGTTATCTCGGCAACAGAGTTTTCTTTACTATGGGCGTTAGCCGAGAAAAGTAGAAAGATTGTTTCCAGAGAGGATTTGTTGCAATGTGCATGGGGATATAACGCTATAGGTAAAACAAGAACAGTGGATGTTCATATCCAGCGCTTGCGAAAGAAAATCGGAGCTCTCTATATAGAAACAGTCTATAAAAAAGGCTATAGGCTATATGCGGATATTATGTATTATTCGTGAGTCAGAGGGTAACAGTCACAGAATAAGGACATGGGAAAAAGCTTGTGCTGTGCAGCGAACTAAAACTTTAATTGATGCAGGCTATGATATAGCAATGTACTTGTTTGCCAATGAAAAAAGCTGCTCTTCGAGTATTACTCGGAGAGCAGCTTTGCCTTTAAAAAAGTTTATTTAATTGCCTGTTGCTTTTGCTGAACAGCTACATAGTTGGGCTTACCATAGCCCACGATTCGGGTATCGTTCAGCGCGAAAATGCGGCTTGCAACCTTGCTGCCAGAGTTTCCTTCCCATGTGGTCAGAGTATTTTTGCCAACGGCAGCGACAATTCCCACATGGCTGACATTGATATGGCTGGCAGCGTTAGCCCAGCGAAAGTAAATGTAGTCGCCTGGAGTAGGTACATACGCGATCTCTGCAGCAGTCAATCCGGGCGTCAGGTGCCTGACTGCACTGTAATTGCTGATAAAACGAGCTTTGTGCTCGGGGCTTTTGAAATAGAATCCGCAGCTGTTGGGATCGTTAATGAACCAAACCATACCAGTACCGCAATTGGAGGTGTTGGGAACCATGTCTTGAGGCATTCCGGCATTCATTGCAAGCCAGTCAGCAAAACGATGACACCACTCACCAGAATAGCCGCTAAAGCAAGCGGCGTTATTTCGGCCAAGTTCAGGCATTGCCATAAACAGCATGCGGTCTACAATATTGGAATGTACAGGCGTTGTTAGCGTGTTAATGTACCTTTTTGCGATGTAGGCAGGCTCACCGCGATATAGCGACTCGTACCATTCTGAGGCTGCGTCTTTGATAAGAACAATGCGGTGGATTGGCCATACACTGTTCCAGCACTTAGCGGAAATGCTGGGCTGGCGGCGCACATTGAGTTCGTTTACATTGACTTGACCGTAGCACCAAGTGGAAGTGAATGGCGATACGGAGATATATTGCTTCATAACATAGCCGGCATAGCCTGCATAGTCAGTGATATACCACGGGCTATTAGCATCAAAATCGACGATAGTAATAACAGTATTGTTTGGAATTTGAACCAGCCGGTCCGCAGAAATAGAAGCTGTACGGCGCAGATTCAGGACGCCACCAGTGACAGTGCCGCTCATTTCGATGGCGGAGGCACATTCCGTCAATGCAATATATTGCTTTTTAACAAAGCCCATGTGTGCGCCGTAGCAAGCAGCATACCACGTATCGTTGTACTCGCTAAGGATAAGCAGGGTTTCATTCAGAATGCTTGCAATTATAGCTGCGGAAGAATTCGCAGCCGCGCGAAGATTAAGGCGACCGCCAGTGACGGCGCCGAAAATGCGGGTGAGCATATTACCACGTCCTTTCTTGCTATGGGCATAGAAAAGGCGGAGCCTCCGGAGAGGCTCCGCCAAAGGGAAAATTTACGATATTTAAGTATTAGAGAATAAAGCGTATTGAGAGCCTAAAAGAATATGAGGAGTGCATTCAAGATACGATGTTAAGTCATTAACTGTGTGAATATCATCAAAGAAAGAAATTCCCCTTTTTAGTGCTGAAAGAGGTACATTGAGTTCATTTCGAAATTCATCTTTGCATCGCTTCCGAACATACCAGTATATTAATGAAGGCTTTGTCCCAACATCTTTCTCTATAGCGATTCCAACATTAATATAGTAACCATTAGTATCCCACTGGGAACCTTGAACATTGACACAATAGACGAGCTCGCCATTGGAAAGAAACCAATAGTTTTTATTCTTCTTATATCCCAATGGCTTGAGATAATCATGCACGACTAAGAGAAAGTCTTTTTTGTTCATTGAAATCACCTTTCAAAAATGCTTAGTAAAGCACCAATGTTTGCGTCCATTCACCGCCAAGTAAGTTGGCATATTGATTCAACTGCTTCCAACCTCGAGCAATGGCACGCGGATTGTTCGGCTTTAATTCATAGATTATTCTATTAACATAGTCAATGCCATCAGCGCGGCGAACAACCGGTTTACCGTTTATCATGCCATGAATAGTTTGCTCTTTGTCGACTCCTTCACCATAATTCCAATTATAGTGAGTATCACGCCCCCTTTTGGCTGCTTCTGCAACCTTCGGATTGCGAGAACCCATACAAACATTATGAACCAGTACGCTAATTTTACCGACATAATAAGTATGGAAATCTTCAACCTCGAAGTTGTATACCTTGACAGACTCAGTGAGCTTTTCCTGATCAATGGCATCGACATAAGCTTCTCCGCCGTCCAGCAGTTCAAGCTTATCACCAACTACCAGATTCTTGGCTGCAACCCAACCCTTTCCCTGTACAAAGAAGGGATGCCCCACAGTGGTGGTAATGGTTTCGCCATTTACCTGTAGGTGTACCAGTTCGAACTTCTCATTGCGGAAAAGGCGAACGACGCGCTTCAAGGCACGTTCGCCAGTTTCAGGATCTTCAGCCCATACCAGCTGATCAGGCTTGATTTCTTCAATCGGGACCAGCCCATCTTCGGTATGGATCAGCGTGCCAGCTACGAAACAGAATTTGCTGGTAATACCGCCGATGATAAAACCGCTAACAGCGCCGCCGAGAAAACCGTCTACTGCACCGTCAACAGCTGCTTCCAGTGCGTTATCCCAGCTGCCGGTTTCGATGCGGCTCTGAATGGCACCGGTAATAGCACCGCCAACTGCACCAGAAACAGCACCATTAGCGGCTCCAATGGCAGCACCGGCAGCAATACAGGCCACACCGCCGGTAGCAACTGTGGCAACGACTGCAGCGCCAATAATGATGGCGGCACTAATTGCAATCTTGGCCCAGTTAGGCAGGGACCAGGAGCCAGCCTCATCCTTGAGGTTGACCGGATCATTCATGCAGTAGATGAAGAGCTGATAGCCGTTAATGTCACCATCAGCACCCATGGACTCGACATCATCCGCGTTGATGAAGCGGCACAGATCCGGATTGTAGTATCTGCTGCGCAGATAGTACAGCCCGGTTTCCTCATCATAGATGTAGCCGCGATACTTGAAGGGGTTCAGTTTGCCAAGCGTGTTAGCCAGCGAACCAGTCGTGTTAATGATTTGTCCCCAAGCATCGTAAGAATAGGATACTACCTGGACACCAGCATTGTCAACCAGGCCAATGATATTATCCTGTTGGTTATAAAGGTAAGCATAGGCAGCACCGTTAAACTCGACAATCGCGGGCTTGTTTTGCGCATCATAGAAGAAATGCAGGCTGTCGCTGCCGTTGGTCAGGTGAACCAGGTTGCGGCCATGCATGGAGTATTTGGTGGTCCCTGTGGAAGTCGCAATTTTCTGAACACGCAGGCCATCCGCATTGTACACGAAGGTAACGGTTTCACCACTCTTGGACATGCTTTGCAGCTGACGCCCCTTGGCCCAGGTATAAGTCCAAGTACCATCATTCAGCGGGTTGCCAATTTCATCATAAGAAATTGCTTTGCCATTGAAAGCGGTCAGCTTATCTTTCCAGTTGGAATCACCGTAACTATACGTGTTTGTCTTTACAGCTGCGCCAACCGAACCAGTAGTAAATGCATACGCAACTTTGCTTTGGATATTGCCGCCCAGATCATAGGTGTACAGCCAAGTAGTACCCGCAGCACCGGCAGTGGTGTCATAGGGGTCATTTGCACGAATCAGCTGGCCCAACAGATCATACGCATAAGAGATGGTTTTATTGCCATCGCTGATGCTGACGATGTTGCCGCAGTTGTCATAAGTATAAGTTAAAGTTACGCCCTTCTGAGTAATGCTTTGTACCAACGGCGTGGTGCTGTTTGCTCCATGAGCGCCAGCCAGATAGCTGTAAATAGTTTCTACAGCGACGCTGCCGGTATTTACCGTACGCTTAGATACACGGCCGAGACCATCGTAGGTATAACCAGCCTGACGAGAATTGCCAAAGTCAATCAGCGTTGGACGGTTTTCGTTGTCATGCGTGAAGGTGGTAGTGTAGGTATTACGGGCGGTACCGATTTGTTCTTTGAAGGTTTTGATATTATTGAACTTATCATAAACCAACTCCCCGGTATATTCATGAGAACCATTTTCCAGAAGCGTTTTTCGCTGAGGGCGATGGGCGGCATCGTACTCAATGACAACAGAAACGTTGCGAACATTGTCCTTTACCAGCGCGACTTCACCGTTTGCACCATAAACATAGGAGAAACGGTCGTTGGCGTCGTTGTCATAACGGGTACCAACAATGCGCTTAAAAGCGTCATAGGTATGTTCAACCTTGTTGCCATTGCCATAAGCAACATTGGCGATGGTACCGTTTGCGTTATACTCGGTTGTAACCAGCGGCTGCGAACCTACTTTTACCGATTTAAGCCGGCCAATCGCATCGTATGCAAGGTTATAAGCAACGCTAGCCTGACTTCTGTGGCTGAAGAATTAGGGGTGACCGCCGCCTATCTGAGCACGGTTTTTCACCGGGAAATGGGTTCCAGCTATTCTCAAACCCTTTTGCGGATTCGTATGGAAAACGCCGCAAAACTGCTCTCCGATACTCAACTCAAGGTTCGAGAGATCGTACAGGCTGTTGGCTTTCCTTCTGCCAAACATTTTACTCACGTATTCGGACAGTACTTTCATTGTTCTCCGGTAGAATTCCGAACCCGGAAAATGAGAATGCCCCTGTAGTATGGCGAGCGGAACGGCCAGGTTTATCATAAAAGGATGCTATTAAGAAGCCGTAAATGATTTGACAAAACTTAAAAACACGCCCTTTTGACCGCAGCGGGGTAAAAAATACAGGCGCGGAAAGCGATTTTGCCTTCCACGCCTGTTTGCATGATCGGAATGATGATTGTATCGGGATACCTTCTTAAGAAAATGTCTGAAAACCCTTTGCCATAAGGGCTTTTGAGCCGCCATGGGGGTAAAAGAAAAGTACCAGCCTTTGTATCAAAAGCTGATACTTACTATGTGTCTATACGGACATAATGATACTGCGCGGCCCCTTGCCGAGAGGACGGACGGGCGGTTCATTTTTTGGAATTTTGAACCGCCGAGAGCGTTTTGAACTGCCGCTCTCGCCATGAGGAAAGAAAATAGGTCCATTATAGTTCGGATCATTTGAAGGCTACAATTGAAGACTATACGAAGAATATCAGAATCCATTACTTGAAACAGTGTCTCCGGCGGCATCCCAAAGTTTTTTCAAAGTGTTCGTTCCCGCCAGCCCATTCACAGTCAATCCATTAGCGCTTTGAAAGTTACGGACTGTGGTATCAGTGTTGGAGCCAAATACTCCATCAGGGGTGATACCAAGCGCCAATGGAAACGCCTTCTTTCATGCCTGAGGCTCAGTAATGCCAAAGGGCGGATTCCAGAACGCTCATCCCCGGTGTGGAGCC
>ERZ827150.954-NODE-954-length-39188-cov-6.679733_pt1 | contig 39188 bp, 31 predicted proteins | sample MGYA00519779_ERZ827150 | MGnify/ENA primary metagenome ERZ827150 (study PRJEB31778, sample SAMEA3449267) | human gut metagenome | biome: human gut; feature: human-associated habitat; material: faeces | place: United Kingdom | collected 2010/2012 ...
AAAAAAAAAAAAAAAACGGTAAAAAAATCTTTTTTTTTTTTTTTTTTTTTGTCGCTTTTTTTAAATTATCTTTACAGTCTAACCTGTTAAAACTACTTTTATGACTGTAAAGAGAATGCTTTGTCTGCTTTTCCTGCTGTGTGTGGGAGAGGCGTGGGGACAGAAATGGGAAGTCAACTCTGTCCGCAACGATTATGTTTATGTCGCGCGTTTCGATCGCTTTGAGACGGATAAGGATCGGACGGTCGCCGATGTGACCCTGCGTTATACACCCGGATGGTGGATTCAGTACAGTGTCGGTGGGCAGTATCTACGGGATCGCGATAGCGGCAAGATGTATAAACTGATAGGTGCAGAGGGGATTGAATTGAATCGCCGGGTCAATATGGACATGTCCGGAGAGATGAAGGCACGGCTGATTTTCGAACCTTTGGATAAAGAGGCAAAATGTCTCGATTTTCATGGATGGAATCCACCGTTTCAGAATACGTGGGGCATCTGGTTGTCGGATCCACCGATGACACTCCCTGCATGGGCCGAAGGCGCATGGATGACGACGGACGGATCGAACCGTTGGATGTGCGGATTTTTTCCTCAGGTGGCCATATGGAAAAATGATTTCTGGGAGTATGGCGAGGTGACCAAGAAGGGGCGTAACGTATGGGTAGAACTCAGGAAGGAGGGTAAGGACACAACGTTCTGTCTGCGAGAAGGGAAAGCGGGCACCTTGTTGTTCGGAGCCGATGGCAAAAGCTTCGATACATTGGGCAAGGAGTTCGTTTCCCGTAGCGGCGGTGAAGCCTCGACGTGGAGCTACGATCCCGAAAAGTACAGGAATGAACTTTATAACAAGGGAACTGCTGTAATTCGGGGTATTTTCGAAGGCTACACTCCGGATCTTGGCTTTACGACGGGTATTATTGAATCTCGCGACATACTGATTAGGAAAGATTATGTATATTTGATCGATATCCAGCCCGACGGTCGTTTCGAATTGAAGATGGAGCTCGAGCATCCGCAACATGTGACGATGAAGTTGAACGATGCCTTTAACGGAAAGTTATTTGTCGAGCCGGGCGATACGCTGATGTGTCGGTATACATTGACAGATGTATTTAATCCTCAATATGTAGGTAACCGGATTCCGATTCGGATGGACGGTTCTCGTTTCATGGGGCGGGCAGCAGAGTACAATATGTATTGGAGTATAGCCGAGCAGATGATGCCCAAGGCAGATACGATGTATAATTGGGAAATGACGTGTGTGAAACAGGGGGCTGCCGATGAGTTTAAGGCGAGTATCGACAGGCGTTTGCAGATGGTGAAAGATTCGTTGAAAACGTTGGCTTCCCGATATGCGATCAGCGATCGGACGATGGATCTGCTTTGCGCTGAATATACGCAAAGAGAGTATGGATATAAATCTAGATATGCCAATTCTGTTTATTGGTCGCGTATTACGAGCGAAATGACGCCGAATGGATATGTCAATAAACTCAATCCGGATTTTGTCCCATTGCCGGGCGATTATTTCGATTTCTTTTCGATGGATTGGATGGATGATCCGCTGATGATAACCGGATCTGAATTCGATAGGTTGAATTCAAGTGATTATCCGTTTTCGATCCTGCGGATTTACAATTCGTTCGATGATAATGAAAATAGCCAGTTCGGGGCTAAAAGTACAGCGGAATTTAATTGTGGCGTACAAGGTCTGGTGAATGACATAGCCTGTGTGACAGATAAAATCCGTACGGAGCATCCAGAATTGACAGAGAATCAGTTGGCCGAATTGGACACTATCCAACAAAGTTATTTGACGAACAACATAAATAAAAAATTTGAGGATACGCTAATCTGTAATATGTTTAAGCGATATTTAGTCGAATTTTATGAACAAGAGATATCCCGGAAAGTAAACAGCGCAGACCGCCTTCGAGGAAAATATCTCTATTCCCGTGCTTTTGATACGTTGAAGAATTATGGCCTAGATCGCAATCTGGTCAATGATTATGGGTTGTATCAAAGTTTTAAAGATTATATGACATTGTATGCAGATTCATCAAACCAGTCTATCATGGGCCAAATGAGTCGGGTATTGCCCTATATCAAAACGCCGTATGTTGCTAGACAAGTCATCCAAGATTATACTGATATATTGGCGTCACGGGGTGTATCAGGGAAACTTTTGTCGGAAGTGAACCAATCGCAAACTCCAGCAGACAAGTATTTCGAAGAGCTGATCGCCCCGTATGCGGGAAATGTACTCTATATCGATTTCTGGTGGCTCGCATGTGCCCCATGTAAACAGGAGATGATTTCAGCCAGAAAACATATTGAAGCGATGAAAGACCGGAAGATCAAATTTCTCTACATCACTTCAGAGACAGATTCTCCGCTTGGAGCGTATCAGAAATTCCTCGATGAGTATCAGATCAAAGGAGAACATTTGCGGATAACGAAGGACCAATGGAATTTATTGGTTTCAAAATTCAACATTCAAGGCGTCCCGCATTGCGTAATTGTGAATAAACGGGGAGAGGTGGTCGATAACAATTCAGGTCGTTTCCGGACTATGTCGAATTGTTTGGACGCACTCGATAAGCTGATCGAAGAGTAGAACAGGGCGCTTGCGTGAAAAAAGATTTGGGCTGTCGATATTCGACAGCCCAAATCTTTTTCTCTATGGATTATCTCTATAACCCCGTTTAGAGTTGATCTTTGGGTTTAGGAATAAATTTGGTCCGAGGTACTTAATCTGCTTGTGCAATATTGATTTCGGGACTTGGATTTTTTTCCGGTCTCGAATCGTTTTTGGCTGCATCCCGATCGTTCGAAGTACTCGATTTTGCCCGTTGTGGCCGACGTCGCCGATTCGGTCTCCGTCTCGGGGCAGCTTGTTGCGCCGATGTCTCTTGGGACGTTTCCTGTGGTGTCTCCAGAGGGGCAGTGTTATCGACAGGATTTTCTGGAGATGCTTTAGAGGAATTGGTCTCCGTAGGTTGTTGCGGCTTTTTCTTCGGTTTGTTTCGTGGAGCCTGTTGGGGTCGTGCGGAGGATGCCTCTTGCTGCTTTGAGGCCGTTTCTTGAGGTTTCTCTGGATGTGATGTCTTCCGAGATGTTTTTACCTGTGGCGTTTCTTGAGAGCTTTTTTTGACGGGTTGCGTATTGTTCCTTGGAGAGCCTTGATGAGCCTCTTCCTGTTCTTGTGGTGCTTTTTTCGAAGCTCTTTCTCCGTTGCCTTTTTTGGTCGGTCGACGCTCCTGCTCGCTCTTCTCCGGACGGACAGGATCTCCATACATCTGCAGGGCTCGTCCGTTCCTTACAGAGACCTGCTTCGCCCGCGGTTTGCGGCGTTTTTTGGGAGATGACGCTTGATTTTTGGAGGCGTTTCCCGAATTTTGTTTTTGACGCTTCGGATTGGCCGGAAACCATCCTTTGCGGACGCGTTCCTGCTGTTCGAAAAGCTCTTTGATCGTCCAGAATGAGGAGAAGGCAAATACGCCGGCCAATGCTCCCACCAATACGTTATCGGTTGCCAGCGAACCGGCGACACCTCCGAGTCCGAGCAGGAGGAAAATCCACCAGCACCGGGTGCCCCAATAGTATTCGGCCTTGATGACGACCGGATGAAAAAGTCCTATGATCAAAAACGTGGCGATCCCAATGACCAGCCCGAGTAGGTTGTGTTCCGTTAAAAAATCCATTGTTTTTTCAGTGTTTTGTTGTGTGTTACGAGACTTGGTCGCTTTACAGATGGGTCCGGATGAACTCAATGCAGCGTTCGATCAGGTGGTGGCGCGAGGAGCCCATGCTGTGGTTCTGATCGGGGTAGATCTGCATTTCGAACGGACGGTCTGCTGCCGTCAGGCGTGCGACCATTTCGTAGGTGTTTTGAATGTGTACATTGTCGTCGGCTGTCCCGTGAGCGATCAGGAGCTTGCCTTTCAGTCGGTCTGCCATCCCGATCGGCGAATTGTCGTCGTAGCCTGCGGCGTTTTCGGACGGAGAGCCGTTGTAGCGTTCCGTGTAGATCGTGTCATAGTAGCGCCATGACGTTACGGGTGCAACGGCTATGGCCACTCGGAATATGTCGTTACCCCGCAAAATACAGTTGAGGGCCATGAATCCTCCGTAGCTCCATCCGTAAATGCCTATCCGGGAGGCATCCACGTAGGGTAGTTCGCTCAAATAGCGTGCCGCTTCGATCTGGTCCTCTGTCTCGTAGCGTCCGAGCTGCCCGTAGGTACACTTTTTGAAGGCCTCGCCGCGGAAACCTGTACCCCGTCCGTCAACGCATGCCACGATGTAGCCCTCCTGAGCCAGCACTTCGGTCCACTCCATCTCCCATTGGTCGGCAACACGCTGCGAGCCCGGTCCGCTGTATTGGGTCATCAGCACCGGATACCGTTGGGTCGAATCGAAATCGATCGGACGGATCAGATAACCGTTGAGCTCGTCGCCGTTTTTCGTGCGGAACGTGAAGAACTGTTTGGTCGGAAGTTGCAGCTGTTGCAACTTGTCGCGAAGTGCGGCGTTATCCTCCAGTGTCCGTACCGTTTCGCCGTCGGACCGATGCAAGGTGACCCGTTCGGGAGTCGTTGCGTTCGAAAAGTAGCTGAGGTAATAGCGGAATCCTTCGGAGGGGACGATCCGGTAGGTTCCGTTGTCTTCGGTCAGCTGTTTTTTCTGTGAGCCGTCGCAGCGAATCGAGTAGAGGTTACGGCGCAGGGGTGAGGTCTCGGTCGAAAGGTAATAGATCCGGTCGTTGCCGAATCCGACCATCTCGGTCACCTCCCATTCGCCTTCGGTGATCCGGTTCAGGAATCCTTTGCGGATGCTGTACAGATAGAGGTGCATGTATCCGTCCCGTTCGCTGCGAACGACCAGACGGTCGCCGTCGGGCAGAAACGTAACGGTCGAGCGGTCGGGTAGCTCGACGTAGCGGTCGTTCTGCTCCTCATAGATCGTTTTCTGGCTGCCATCCTTGCGGCAGAGGATGACTTCGAATCGGTTTTGCTTCCGGTTCAGTCGGTAATAGGCCAACTCTCCGGATGGCGTCCAACGGAGGTGCGGAATGTATTGATCGGTTTCCGTTCCGGTCTCTATTTTCACCTGCTCACCGGAGTGCAGGTCGATGCAGTGCAGTTCGACGATCGAGTTCTGTTCACCGGCTTTGGGATATTTGTAGGTGTAGGTCTGGGGGTAGAGTGCTCCGTCGAAACGGGTCATTTCGTACTCTCTGACCCGACTCTCGTCGAACCGCAACCATGCGATGCGGCGTCCGTCGGGCGACCATTCGTAAGCGCGTGCAAAGGCAAACTCCTCTTCATAGACCCAATCCGGGACGCCGTTGATGATCCGGTTTCGCACTCCGTCGAACGTGAGTTGCTGTTCCTCTCCGGATTCGATCCGGGTGACGAACAGGTTGTTGTCCCGGACGAAGGCGATCCGGGTGCCGTCGGGGGAAAAGGTAGCCTGTTGTTGTGCTCCGGCTTCGGAGAGCGGTTTCAGCTCTTTTTGCCGGATGTCGTAGATCCAATATTCGGCCGTAAACGATCGCCGATAGATGGGAGTAATCTGCGTGGTGAGCAACAGGTATTTTCCGTTCGGACCGATCGCATAATCTTCGACCTGAATGGCCGGTGAAACCGCTCCGCCGTCGAAGAGTACCGTGCTGTCCGTTCCGGTTTGATAGTCGTATCTGACGATCCGATTCTCTTCGAGGGTCGTATAGTGTTTTCCGTCGGCCGTACTGCGCCCGCCCCTTACGCTATTTGGGGTAAACTCGCCTCTTCGGATTGCATCGTATCCGAATCGGGGCGATGAACCGTAAGAGAGAGTCGCAAGTATCGCCATACCGAAAACTAAAAAAGTTTGGAGAATCGTTCGTGTCATGTGTTATTCGTCTGCTTTACAGGCTTTGAGGCTCATATCGAGGCTTCGTATCTGGTGGGTCAGCGCGCCGACCGAGATGAAGTCCACTCCGCAGGCTGCATATTCACGCAGGTTGGCGAGCGTAATTCCGCCTGAGGATTCGGTCTCACACCGTCCGCCGACCAGCTCAACGGCTTGTCGGGTCATTTCGGGCGTGAAGTTGTCGAACATGATGCGGTCAACGCCCAGACTTACCGCCTCGCGTACGTCGTCGAGCGTACGGGTCTCTACCTCGATCGGGAGGTTTTTGTTTTTGGCTTTCAGGTACTCTTTCGCCTTGTTGACGGCGGCGGTGATGCCACCCGCGAAATCGATGTGGTTGTCCTTGAGCAGAATCATGTCGAAAAGCCCCATCCGGTGGTTGCCACCACCACCCAAGTGTACGGCCATTTTATCCATGACACGCATGCCGGGTGTAGTTTTCCGGGTGTCGATCACTTTGGTCTTCAGGCCCTCGAGCTCCTTGACGTAGACGGCAGTCTGGGTGGCGACACCGCTCATGCGCTGCATGATGTTGAGCAGAATCCGTTCGGCCTGCAGCAGCGAGATCAGGCGCCCCTCGACATAAAAGGCAATGTCACCCGGACGGACATGTGAACCGTCTTCGATCCGTTTGTCGAGTTTGACATCGGGGTCGAGTCTGCGGAGTACGATTTCGGCGATCTCGACTCCGGCAAGAATGCCTTCCTGTTTGATGAGCAGTTTCATGCGGCCGCGTTCGTCGTGCGGAATGCAGCAGAGCGAAGTGTGGTCGCCGTCGCCTATATCTTCACGGATAGCCAGTTCGATCAAGTCGTTGACGAACGGAATGTATTCTTTTTTCATTTTTCAGTTTTTGAAGGGTGTTTTCGGTGAACAAAGGTAAGAAATATTTGCGGAAGGAGGATGTTGTCGGGAGATATGATGCGGGATCGCTCTATAAATGAGCCGAAAATTTCCTTGTTTTTATAAAAAAACGTACCTTTGTCGGATATAATCGGGTGAGAAAAGCGTTTGTTCGGGTTTTGCAAGAGGGATATTCCCGAAACGATCTTGCTGATATTCGGTGTGTTGTGTGGGAGAAAGTGCGTTTGAATATCATAAACCGCGCAAAACCGGATGCGACGAATAAAACCGTTTGCCTTAATTTCGCACCGATGAAGTATAACGAGTAGAATTAAAAGCATATAGAATCATGAAAAATCTCAGAAGCAGTGTCTGTACGACGGGACGTCGGATGGCAGGAGCGAGAAGCCTGTGGCGAGCCGACGGAATGAAAGACGAACAGTTCGGACAGCCGGTGATCGCAATTGTCAATTCGTTTACACAGTTTGTGCCGGGACACGTACATCTGCACGAGATTGGACAACAGATCAAAGAGTGGATCGCCGAAGAGGGGTGTTTCGCAGCCGAGTTCAACACGATCGCTATCGATGACGGTATCGCTATGGGACACGACGGAATGCTCTATTCCTTGCCTTCGCGGGATCTGATCGCCGACAGCGTTGAGTATATGTGCAATGCGCACAAGGTCGATGCGATGATCTGCATCTCGAACTGCGATAAGATCACTCCGGGGATGCTGATGGCAGCCATGCGGTTGAACATTCCGACGGTATTCGTATCGGGTGGTCCGATGGAGGCCGGCCGGATGGGAGATCGTGCGTACGACTTGATCGACGTAATGGTCAAGGGTGCAGACAAGAACTTTTCCGATGAGGATTTGGCTCGTCTGGAACATGCGGCCTGTCCCACTTGCGGATCGTGCTCGGGTATGTTTACGGCCAATTCGATGAACTGTCTGACCGAGGCGCTCGGCCTTTCGCTGCCCGGCAACGGAACCCTTGTGGCTACCCATGCAGATCGCAAGGAGCTGTTCCATAAGGCAGCCCGTTTGATCGTAAAAAATGCCCGCGAGTACTATTTCGAGGATAACGATGCGGTTCTGCCGCGTTCGATCGCTACGCGCGAGGCCTTCCTGAATGCCATGTCGATGGATATTGCGATGGGCGGTTCGTCGAACACCGTGCTGCACCTGCTGGCAGTGGCTCAGGAGGCTGGTGTCGATTTCAAGATGAGCGATATCGATATGTTGTCGCGTCGGGTTCCGGTCTTGTGTAAGGTGGCTCCTAACACGCCGGTCTATCATATTCAGGATGTTCATCGCGCAGGAGGTATTCTCTCGATCTTGGGAGAGCTCAATCGGGGCGGATTGTTGGATACGTCGGTACGTCGTGTAGACGGTTTGACCTTGGCCGAAGCGATTCGCGAGAACGATCTGAGAAGTTCAGAAGTGACCGAAGAGGCCAAAAAACGGGCCCTTGCCGCTCCGGGCGGACGTTTCAATCTGGTGTTGGGCTCGCAGAGTACCTACTATCCGGCTCCGGATCTCGATCGGGAGAAGGGTTGTATCCGTGATTTGGAACACCCCTATTCGAAAGATGGCGGATTGGCCGTTCTGTTCGGAAACATTGCGAAAAACGGTTGTATCGTGAAGACGGCCGGTGTGGACGAATCGATTCTGCGGTTCGAAGGCAAAGCCCGCGTGTTCGAGTCTCAGGAAGAGGCTTGCGAGGGTATCCTGAACGGAAAGGTCAAGGCCGGAGATGTGGTTGTGATCCGTTACGAAGGACCTAAGGGCGGTCCGGGTATGCAGGAGATGCTCTATCCGACCTCGTATCTGAAATCGGTAAATCTCGGGAAAGCCTGTGCCTTGATTACCGACGGTCGTTTTTCGGGAGGAACGTCAGGCCTTTCGATCGGACATATATCGCCTGAGGCAGCTGCCGGAGGTGAAATCGCCCTGCTCCACGATGACGATACCATTCTGATCGATATTCCAAACCGTACGATCAACGTGGAACTCTCTGCCGAGGAGCTTGATAAACGCCGTGAGGCTATCGTTCGCTTCGAACCGGTGAAGCGAAATCGAGTAGTCAGTCGGGCCCTTAAGGCCTATGCGTCGATGGTGACTTCGGCCGACAAGGGCGGTGTGCGAGAGGAGATTTAAAGAAACAGGCAGCACAAGTTCTTTTGGGAAAGCATATTGTAAGGCTTTCTGAACGGATGTGTTGCGATCTATTCAACCGGTAATTAAAAGGATTTATGGCAAATAAACAGAAAATAAAAGGAGCTGAAGCGTTGTTGTTGTCCCTGATAGAGGAGGGGACCGATACGATATTCGGCTATCCGGGTGGACAGGTGATTCCGATTTACGATCATTTGTACCACTTTACAGATCGGATCAATCATATTTTGACCCGCCACGAACAGGGTGCGGTACATGCGGCTCAGGGATATGCCCGGGCTACGGGAAAGGTAGGTGTCTGCTTGGCGACTTCGGGCCCGGGAGCGACGAATCTGGTAACGGGAATTGCCGACGCCATGCTCGATTCGACCCCGCTGGTTTGTATTACGGGACAGGTCCCCTGTTCGCTGTTGGGTACCGATGCGTTTCAGGAGGCCGACACGATCAGTATGACGATGCCGATCTCGAAATGGAATTATCAGGTCACGCAAGCCTCTGAGATTCCGAGTGCGATTGCCCGGGCTTTCTACATTGCCCGCAGTGGTCGTCCGGGTCCGGTGCTCATTGATATTTCGAAGAATGCACAGGTCGAGGAGTTCGATTATAGCTATAAGCCGTGCATCTATTTGCGAAGCTACAAGCCCCATCCCGAACTCGATCTGACCCTGATCGAGAAGGCCGTAAAGATGATTAACGCTTCGGAAAAACCGTTGATTCTTGTCGGACAGGGCGTTAAATTGGCTCATGCCGAAGAGAAACTGCTGGAGTTTGCAGAAGCTGCCGGAGTACCGATGGCATCGACGTTGATGGGTATTTCGGCCGTGCCGAATAATCATCCGCTGTTTGTGGGTAATTTGGGAATGCACGGGAATTTGGCTGCAAATGAGATGACTCAGCATAGCGACTTGATTATTGCGGTTGGCATGCGGTTCAGCGATCGTGTGACGGGAGATGTGAAAAATTACGCGCCCAATGCGAAGATTATCCATATTGATGTTGATGCAGCTGAACTGAATAAGAATATTAAAGTTGATTTGCCGATTCATGCCGATGCAGCCGATGCATTGGAAGCGCTGAAACACGGCATTCAGTATAAAGACCGGTCGAAATGGATGGCTCTGGCCAAGGAGAACGACAAGCGTGAATATGCCGAGGTGATCCTTCCGAGTACCGATCCCGAAGGCAAGTATATTTCGATGTACGATGTGATCAGCACGCTCGCTGAGGTAGAAAAAGGCAATGCCGTGATCGTTACGGATGTAGGTCAGAACCAGATGTTCAGTGCACGTTATTCGAAGTTCAACCAGACGCGGAGTTTCATCACCTCCGGCGGTTTGGGAACCATGGGCTTCGGACTTCCAGCGGCCATGGGAGCCAAATTAGGTGTGCCCGACCGCGAAGTTGTGGCGGTTATGGGTGACGGAGGTTTCCAGATGACCATGCAGGAACTCGGCACGATCATGCAGAATAAGATCGGCGTCAAGATGATCGTGTTGAACAACACCTACCTCGGGATGGTTCGTCAGTGGCAGCAGTTATTCTACGACAAGCGCTATTCGTTTACCCTGTTGGAAAATCCCGATTTCCCGACTATCGCTTCGGCATACGGAATAGCCAATCGCCGGGTAGAGCGTCTGGCGGATCTGAGAGCGGCCATTCAGGAGCTTGCGGATGCTCCGGGAGCCTATTTCCTCGAAGTCGATGTGTTGCCGGAGGAAAATGTCTTTCCGATGGTTCCGGCCGGAGCATCGCTGTCGGATACGATCTGCAAGGAGTAAAACTTAACGAAGCGGAGAATTATGGTTAAAGAGTATATAGTCATAGCATTTACGGAGAATCAGATCGGAGTACTCAATCGGATCACGGCGCTCTATTTGCGACGCAAGATCAATATCGAGAGTCTGAAAGTCTCCGAATCGTCGATCAAGGGGATCAGTATGTTTGTGATCTCAGCCTTCACGACGCAGGAAATCATCGAAAAGCTGGTACGTCAGCTGCGGAACATCATCGAGGTGATTCAGGTTGAGTACTACTCGGACGATGAACTGATCACCCAAGAGATTGCGCTGTACAAGATATCGTCGAAGATTGTACGCGAAAGCGGCACGGTCGATATGCTTATCCGTTCATGGAACGCCCGGATCATCGAGATGAACCCGTCGTTCGTCGTGGTGGAGAAGACGGGCACGCGCGAGGAGATCGAGAATTTGCGGGCCGAATTGGAGTCTCGCAAGATTCTGCAGGAGTTCACGCGTTCGGGCAGTGTGGTGTTGCACCGCGACTCGTTGGAAAATACGTTGAATCAATTATAGGAGTTTAAATTTTCAAAACCGATTTAAAACCGAAAAATCATGGCAAAAATGAATTTCGGGGGAGTCGTAGAAAACGTGATCACACGTGAAGAGTTCCCCCTGAGCAAAGCGCTCGAAGTTCTGAAAAACGAGACCATCGCTGTAATCGGATACGGAGTACAGGGTCCCGGACAGTCGTTGAACCTGAAAGACAACGGGTTTAATGTAATCGTGGGCCAACGTAAGAATTCGAAGACTTGGGATAAAGCGGTTGCTGACGGTTGGGTACCGGGCAAGACGTTGTTCGAGATCGAAGAGGCCTGCGAAAAGGGTACGATTATTCAGTATCTGCTTTCGGATGCAGCACAGATCTCTGTATGGCCGACGGTTAAGAAACACCTGACAGCAGGTAAAGCCCTCTATTTCTCGCACGGTTTCGGTGTAACCTATTCTGATCGTACGGGCATCGTTCCTCCCAAGGATGTGGATGTGATCATGATCGCACCGAAAGGTTCGGGTACCTCATTGCGTCGTTTGTTCTTGGAGGGCCGTGGCTTGAACTCGAGCTATGCCGTAATGCAGGATGCAACGGGCCGCGCAATGGATCGTGTACTGGCTTTGGGAATCGGTGTAGGTTCAGGATACCTGTTTGAAACGACTTTCCAACGTGAGGTTTATTCTGACTTGACCGGTGAACGTGGAACGTTGATGGGAGCAATCCAAGGTATCTTCGCTGCACAGTATCAGGTGTTGCGTGAAAACGGACACACTCCTTCCGAAGCATTCAACGAAACGGTAGAAGAGCTGACTCAGAGCTTGATGCCGTTGATCGGCGAGAATGGTATGGACTGGATGTATGCCAACTGTTCGACTACTGCACAACGTGGTGCACTCGACTGGTGGGGTCCGTTCCGTGATGCGACGCTGCCTGTATTCAGAAAGCTGTATGCAGAGGTGGCATGTGGTAACGAGGCACAGCGTTCGATCGACTCGAACAGCAAACCCGATTATCGTGAAAAGCTGAATGAAGAGCTTAAACAACTGCGCGAAAGCGAAATGTGGCAGGCAGGTGCTACGGTACGTAGCTTGCGTCCCGAACGGAACAAATAGTATCAGCTTGTTTCGATTTATAGCGGCTCGAGCTTGAAAAGAAAAGAGCAGAAGGACCCCTGCGAAGGGAGTCGGCTGGATCTTCTTGGATAGAACCGGGCGCGCTCAGATAATATGAAGACTCGGAAGCGGAGGGTATTGGAATCGATACCCGGATTGCTTCCGAGTCTTTTTCTGTGGATTGGGGTAGAGTTTGGGCTTGGGAGTTCCGAGAGGGACATAGCGATCATCTGAATAAAATGGATCGGCCGGGAGTGTGCATTCGTGAGCATTCGGATGTAAAAAAGAGCGGATTCGGTCCCGTTTGATTCGGGAAACAATAATAAGCTCGAAATATCTCCGTTCGTTTATTGAAAAGGATCATGAGGAAAGCGTAGGTTGATGGAGCGAAGACATCTGTGCACCTTGGTTTTTGCTCCATTTATAACTACCTTAGGGGCGATAAACATAAACGCTATTTTATGAAGAAATCGATCATTGCATGTTTGCTGTGTCTGTGTGCGGGATTTGCAAGTGCGCAGACACGGTGGTACAATCCGATGCAGGCCGAAGGGCGTGTGGTGGAGGGACAAGGATGGTATGAGGAGTTGTCGGGAAGCTACAATCGTTTGCCCGATCGGATTCGAGAAAAGATACGCCCGTCGTTGTGGAATTTGTCAACCCACTCAGCCGGTCTTTCGGTACTTTTCCGTACGAACGCTCCGTCTATTACGGTCCGTTACGGTGTGTCCGGAGAGATAGATATGCAACACATGCCAGCAACAGGGGTTTCCGGAGTCGATCTGTATGTCATGAACGAAACCGACGGAGAGTGGCACTTTACGGCAAGGGATATCGATTGGCGTTTTGGCGATACGATTCGCTACACATTCCGCTATGCAGGGGACGATCTACACGAGTATCGACTCTATCTGCCGTTGTATAATCATGTCGAATGGTTGGAAGTGGGGGTTGACTCAACCATGCAGTTCGAGTGGGTACCGTGCGATGACGCTTGTCCGATCGTGGCTTACGGGACCTCGATTCTTCAAGGTGGTTGTGCTTCGCGTCCGGGAATGGCGTGGACCAATGTACTCTCACGCCGTCTGCAATATCCGTTGATCAATCTGGGCTTTTCGGGAAACGGGCAGATGGACCCGGAAATCATAGATCTGATTGCCGAGGTGCCGGCTCGACTCTACATCATAGATTGCATTCCGAATGTACCCTATATGGAGGACGAACAGTTTGTGAGCCGTTTCCGGTATGGAGTGACCAAGCTGAGGGAGGCGAGCGGCGCTCCGATTCTTTTGGTTGAGCACGAAGGGGGCATGTCCCAGTTGGGCGATCCGGGTGTGCTGCACAAAAACGAGCTGCTGAGAAACTGTTATGAGGCGCTGTGCCGAGAGGGCGTGAAGGACCTCTATCATTTTAAATGCGAGGAGATGGATTTCCCGGAGGATGGAACGGTCGACGGTGTTCATCCCAACGATTTGGGTATGGAGGCTACGGCTGCCGGTTATGAAAAAAAGATTCGCGAAATATTTCGGGATAATCGCTATTTTTGTCCCGAGCAAAAATAAGTGAGAATTTAATAATTGTGTTTTATGAGCAAGGATAGCAAAAAACTTCATTTGGGGACGCTTTGCGTGCAAGCGGGCTGGACGCCTAAAAAGGGAGAACCGAGAGTTGTGCCGATCTATCAGAGTACGACTTACCGATATGAGACGAGCGAACAGATGGCCGATTTGTTCGACCTGAAGGCGAGTGGGTATTTTTATACGCGGTTGCAAAATCCGACCAACGATGCGGTAGCAGCCAAGATTGCGGCTCTCGAAGGCGGTGTTGCAGCGATGTTGACCTCGTCGGGACAGGCAGCTTCGTTCTATGCTATTTTGAATCTCTGTTCTGCGGGCGATCACATCGTTAGTGCTTCGACGATCTATGGCGGTACCTACAATCTGTTTGGCGTCACCATGCCCAAAATGGGAATTGACGTGACCTTTGTCGATCAAAACGCTTCGGAAGAGGAGATTGCCAAGGCTTTCCGTCCGAACACCAAAGCGTTGTTCGGAGAGACGATTTCGAATCCGGCAGTAGAAGTGCTCGATATTGAGAAATTTGCGCGGATCGCTCACAGCCATGGGGTACCCTTGGTTGTGGACAACACCTTTGCCACGCCGATCAACTGTCGTCCCTTCGAGTGGGGGGCTGATATCGTGACACACTCGACGACGAAATATATGGACGGACATGCGACCAGTGTAGGAGGAGCGATTGTCGACAGCGGAAATTTCGATTGGGAGGCGCACGCCGATAAATTCCCCGGACTGACGACACCCGATGAGTCGTATCACGGTCTGACCTACACCAAACAATTTGGCAAGTTGGCCTACATTACGAAGGCTACGGTTCAGTTGATGCGAGATCTGGGATCTATTCCTTCGCCGCACAATGCATTTCTGTTGAACATTGGGCTGGAAACGCTTCATCTTCGTGTTCCCCGTCACTGTGAGAATGCGCTGAAAGTGGCCGAGTATCTTCAAAAACGGAGCGACAAGGTGGCTTGGGTTCACTATTGCGGTTTGAAGGGAGACAAGTATTATGAGTTGGGTCAGAAATATTTGCCCAATGGATCGTGCGGAGTGGTAGCTTTCGGGCTGAAGGGAGGTCGCGATGAGTCGATCCGGTTTATCGACAGCCTGAAACTGACGGCTATTGTGACACACGTAGCCGATGCACGGACCTCTGTACTGCATCCTGCAAGCCATACGCACCGCCAGTTGACCGACGAGCAGTTGGTAGAAGCCGGTGTAGCGCCGGATCTGATCCGTTTTTCGGTGGGTATCGAAGATGTCGAAGATATCATTGCCGATATCGAGCAGGCATTGAATTAGGTAAAGTAGTGAATAATTTGGATTTCCGGACTATATAGGGATCGGAATAGTACTGAATTTTATATTGAGAGAGGAGAGCGAGGCGCATCCAAAGTTAGTGGATGTGCCTCGCTTGTTGTTGCACGAAAATTCGACTATTCGATATTTGGGAGAAATGTGTTTTGAGATTTCGTGAAATGTTTTTTGGGGATTCGGAAAAAGTGCTATTGGATTGAGGCTTCGTTCGATTTGGATGTTGAAGAAACGATAGAGTCCACTTGTCCCTTTCGAATCATCTCGATCAGTCGGTCTAGACTGTGGTTCTCCCCCTTCAGCCACTCCTCGAACGGGTGGTCGATCGGTATATCCACCGGAGGATAGCGATATGAATCTTCCCTGCCCGAGAACAGCGCTAATTTGCCTACCGGAACCCAAAACGGCATATCCGAGTTCCGGGGTAGAGGAATATTAGGTGCACTACCAGAAGTCACTTCCGTGAAGCCTCCGCAATGTTGACCGGCTACCCGACCGATACCGAGATGTTGGAAGTATTGTACCAGTATCTGTGCGGCAGAATAGGTCGGATGTCCTGTCAAGATATACACATTCCCACGATAGCTGTGTTTCCGAGGTCGTGGCTGGTACTGCATAGAGAAAAGAGTATCCGTACGAAAGAGTGTCCCTGACTTCATACCTCCGACTAAATCCGACAGCCGGCGACGGTCGGCCTTGGGTGTAAGAAGGTCATTGGACATGAGTGCCTGCACGATCTCGCGGTTGTCGTCCGTCACCCGGTAGATTTCCGTCCGATCGACCGGACAGTCCGTGAAATAGTCCAATGTCTTATAGACATTCTCAATCATGCCTCCCGGACAGATACTCAAGTCGATAATCAGATTTTCGATCTTGTCCCGGTCGATGCGGCGCATCGCACGCCGAAGCATACGGGGGTAGCGCCAGTCGCGGTGGAACAGAATCAATGGAGCATATCTCTTTCCCCACATTCCATTAATCGATAGTACGCCGATGCCGTCCTTCATATTCCGGTATTTTATGGGACGAAGGTGACTGCCTATATTAACGCGTAGACGATGTTTATCTCCCGATTTTTTGAACTCCTTATATATGTCGCCCCGCGCCATCCCGTTCAAGACAACGGTATCGGGACGGTCGCTACCCTGAGCCTTGTAGACCACTTTGAAAGGAGGTTGGTACCCGCGCATCAAGAAAAAATTGGCGAAAGTATTCCAGCCGCGTGGATCGGTTTCATCGGAGGTATTCATCCATGCCATGGCATAAGTTTCTTCGCCCGGGAACATCGTCCGATTTTTTAGGGCGGTTTCCTGTGCATCAAGACCGTTGACGCTCAGAATCTGGGCATGAGCCGGAATCACTCCTGTATAATCTTTCACATTATATACCGTTCCGTCTTTCCATGTCTGAACCCAAAGCGGGAGAATCGAATCATTTTCCAAGAATATACGGTACCGATTATACACTCCTCCGTCGGGAAAATCAAAATGCTTGTCTTGTATCAAAGCGCCAAGATAACACCAGTTGTAAAGATACTCCCATTTATTGTTGGACTGTACAGCTTTACTTCGAGCAATCTCTACTCGTCGGTTCCACTCCTCGTCGCTCATTCCCCGGCGTCCGGAGATATAGGTGTTCTCTATGTGGTCGATAATGAAGTTGACCTCATTCAAATACAGACGATGGATCGAGTCCATAAACCGGGCAGCCTGTATGCTGTCCATAACGGGTAGTGGTGCAACATCCTTTTTCTTGCAGAATCCGGATGCCGGAAGTAAAATTCCCAATAGGGAAAGCGATATAAAAAATTTACGCACGAACATAGGTTTTCCAGTTTTCATAGGTTCTTAGGATTAGGCTACACGTAAGTTGGGAGGGTGAAAACGGATAGGCAGATACTGTCTTGAGACAAGTATCAAGCGTTCATACAAATATCTGTCCCATAAAGATAGAAATAATTGGGTGATATAGGTAATAATTTCTTCATTTTTAGCAAAAAGAGAGGCGGACCCGGATGTCCGCCTCTCCTCACGAAAGTAAATCTTGTCTATGATTATTTTACCTCTTCGATAATCAGTTCGGGTTGATGGGTCAATCCGGCAGGAAGCAGTACATATTGGTTCATCGTGAACGAACTGCCTTCGGTAACCCAGTTCTCAGGTCCATAGGCACCCACTAAAGCAGGAAGCGCATGTAACGGGCCGAAGGTGTTTCTGCGGGTGAGCACAACGTTCAGTTCTGCCGTATCGCCTTTTTCTGCCACTTGGGTCAAGTCGAGCTGATAGGGTAACCAGCCACAGATTTGATGGGCATACTCGTTGTTCAACTCGATGCATCCGCCATCGAAACCGTCCATTGTCAACATAATCCGTTCTCCGGCTGCTGGTTTGGGCAGGTTGTTGATCTTGTAGCATACTGCACCCGAGTAGAAGGGCAATCCCTGTGTTGAAATATCGCCGACTTTCAGCTTGCTTGGAAGAGCTGTAAGCGTCTTTTGGATGCCGTTCAGACTTACTCCGAAGTTACCGATCAGGTAGATGGCTTCGAGGTCGAGATTCTGGCTGAAATGGCCGATCAATTCGATCTTGTTCGCACCGGTCTGCAAACGGCGCGCGGGGATTGCGATCTTGTGGATGCTGTTATCGATGAACCAGCCGTTCGGCGTGTTGTCGATCTTCCGTCCATTGACCAATACGGTGAATCGGTCGGGTGTCTCCATACAGAGGAAGACCGAGTCGGACGGCATAACCGAAATGTTGAACGGGAACTCCATCCGGATAACACCCAACAGTTTCTTGTAGTCGTCGCTGCGATATTTTTCAGCATACCAAGGCTGGAGCATACCCCCTCCTCGATAGGGCAGACCATAATGTTTACGGAGTGCCCGGTCGATTTTCAGAATCTCGGTCAACGGTTGTTTTTCTCCTTCGTCGAGTTGCCATGTGGCGACATCCAATACACAGATATTGGGTTCATTCAAGGTGTATTCGTACGTGTCGGGCAGGACCTGACGGCTCTTTTCGGTGATGGTGGGCTGATCGGCTGCGAAGGTCGGGTATTCGGCCGAAATCGTGTAGACCTTCTCTTCGATCGGTTCAAACGAGGTGAACAGTACCGATCCCTCTTCGGCCGAGCTGTTGGCCGGTTGTTTCCATACTTTGCCGGTTTTGCAATCCCACAGGGAGATATTGCCGGCGAACGGAAGGATAACGGTTACGGAGTCGTACTTTTTGTTGCGGTCCAGATTCATCAGGACGACATAATAGCGGTCGTTGTCTTTCCGAACCTGTCCGTAGATATTCGACAGGTTGTTACCGGCAGCGTCGGTTACTTGCACCACAGGCCGGATTGTGTTCTTTACGGCTTCCAGAACGGGTTGTTCGGCATAGTCGACCTGAATACATTGAGCGGCCAAGGCAGCCGGAGCATCCGAAGGTTCAACGTCTACGTATTTGGGAGCTTCACCCATGAAGATGACATCACCGCCGGCTTTGGCAAATTTCTCGAGGGCCTTGAGCGTTGATTCGCGCATGGTCTCCATGTTGCCGACCAGAACGGTACGATAGGAGGCTTGGCCCACTTTGAAGACCGGATTGCCCTCGTCGTCTTTTCCGATTTTGGACAGGCGGCTCATCATTTCTTCGTCGCCATAGTCGAAGTCGATTCGTTCACCGGCCAGCCAGTGGAACAGATCGGCATATTTTTCCTCCATTTTGCTGATTTCGGGGGTTGCCGACCACAGGTTGTTGAAAGAGGATACGCAAACTTGGCTCCATACGCTTTCGATCGGGTTGACGATCAACACATCGCACACGGGAGCTCCCTGATTTAGCATGACGCCCAAACGGGAGAAGTAGTCTTCGACATATTTATACTCCTTCCACCACGGGGATTGGAAAAAGATGCTGGCCGGATAGTCACGTTTGGCCTCGCCTTCCATCGTGTACCACGACAGGTGGTGGCAGCGGAGGTTGATACCAAACAGGGCTTGCCAGTCGCCTACGGCTTTGTGGCTGGCAAAGTTGAACTGCCATCCGGTGCATCCGTACAGTTCGGAAAGCAGCCATTTCTGTCCCAGCTGACGGGCAACCGAAGAGAGTTGTTTTACGACCCAATAGGAGTTGTCGTTTTCGGTGAGCATATCCACACCGGGGGTCTGCATGTACTCGTAGTAACGCATTACCGAGCCCAGAACAGAGGTCTGGTTCGAGAAGGTGTTTTCGTGCAGGACGTGGCCGGTGTAGATCATGTTGTTCTTGGCACACCAGTCGTATTGCGGTTTGGCGAAATTCTTGAGGAAGAGCTTTTCGGTCAGTTCGCAGTATTCCCATTTGACGTCGTTGACCCGTTCTCCGTTTTCGCGCAGGAAGAGTTTCGGCAGATCGGCAGCCAGATCGCCGCCAAAGGCTTTTTTGTACTCTTTGAGCATGTTCGGCGTCCACGGAACTCTGTTGGCACCGCTTTGGGCACCCCCAGCTGCATTTCCGAAGAGATTTCCCCGGTGGGGTTCATCGGTGAAGATCCCGACGATATTTTTACCGATACGGTCGCCGCAGTACTCTTTGTAGGCTTCGTGGGTCAGCTTGATGTAGCGGTCCGTAGCCTCGCGGCTCATCGGATCCAGATAGGTGTATCCGTTGTAGTTGTCGTTGCACGGAGCTGTTTCGTGCTGGAATTTCAGCACGGTCTTTCCGGCATATTTCGACATGTCGGACTCTTTGGTCAGCTGTTCCAGTTCCGAGTAGTTGATGCCGTCGAGCTTGCAGGCAAATGCGGAGACGATCGAATCGTTGTCCCAAACGAACTCTTCGGCCGGCATCGTGTACAAGGTGACATGGTTTTGCCGGTATTTCGGGTCTTTTGTGACCATACCGCCTGCACTTCCCGAGGGCCAACGGTCTTCGTCGTAAAGGTAGGCCTCCATGCCGATTTTTTCGGCTTCATCGGCCACGGCATTGGTCAGGTCGAACCAGTCCCAGCCCAGATATTCGGTTTTCAGGCCGACGCGGGAGTGCATGAAGGCACCGCCCATCCCCATCTCTTTGAAGACATGGAGCTGTCGGATCAGCTCGTCTTTGTCGAGCCGTCCGTTCCACGACCAGAACGGTTTTCCGCGCCATTCGTGTCCCGGATCCTGGAACGTGGTGTAGAGCGAATCATCGCTCAGGGTGACGCTTTTCTGCTTGTTTCCGCCGGAGGAGCACGAGAGCATGACGGCTGCGAGGACAAGCGAAACGAATAAAGTAATATTTCTCATAGATTGAATTTTAGTCGGGAGCGCTTTGCTCCGAGATCGAACGCTTCGAGACGGACGAAACTCCCCCAAGTTTTCTACAAAAATGCAAAAAAATATCGATTTTCAAAACCATAAGCGATATATTCAGAGGGTTTTTGGTACATAAAGTCAGAAAACTCTCTTTAAGAGGGGACGTGTCAAGGATGGGGCTATATGAAAATTATGTAAAAAAATTTTTTTAAAAATGGCTGATCAGAGAAATATTGTCCGTGAAAAGCGTTACCTTCGCAGCGGAAAACGAAATGACGGAGCGATTCATGATCGTCTTTCGTTTCCGCAGGATAAATAAGGTAAAGGTTTTATGGAATTTTTTCATGACTTGTTCTTCGGAAACAGCGCATTTTGGGGTGGCGGAGTAGCACACTCTGTATTGATATTGGCGCTGGTCATTTCGCTCGGTGTGGCTTTGGGCAAGCTCAAGATCGCCGGCGTTAAACTCGGAGTAACGTGGATATTGTTTGTCGGAATCGCTTTCAGCCATTTCGGTATGACGCTCAACGAACATCTGCTCCATTTCCTCAAAGAGTTCGGACTGATTCTTTTTGTCTATTCAATCGGTCTTCAGGTCGGGCCGAGCTTTTTCTCTTCGTTCAAGAAGGGAGGAATTCAGCTGAATATGTTTGCCACGGGGATTGTCCTGTTGGGTGTGTTGATTACGTATGTCATCTATCTGATTACCGGTTTGCCGATTACGACGATGGTGGGTATTCTTTCAGGAGCCGTGACCAACACTCCGGGTCTGGGTGCGGCGCAGCAGGCATACAGCGACATGACCGGTATCGATTCGCCCGATATTGCTACGGGATATGCCGTTGCCTATCCGCTGGGTGTACTCGGAATCATTCTTTCGATGATTGTGATCCGTTGGGTGTGCAAGGTGCGTTTCGAAGAGGAAAACAAGGCAATGACCGTTCAGCAGAGTGACTCGAAAGAGGCGGTTCGTATCTCTGTCGAGGTGAAAAACCCCTTTATCGCAGGGAAAACGGTTCTTCAGATTAAAAGATTGATCAACCGCCAGTTCGTCATATCGCGGGTGTTGCATCCGGACGGACATATCGATATCGTAAATGCAAAAACGACGCTTGCGATGGGTGACCGGGTGTTGATTGTAACTACGACACACGATATGGATCTGTTGGTTGATCTGCTTGGAGAGAAGATCGATATGGAGAAGGAAGAGTGGGAAAAGCTCGACAATCAGTTGATCTCCCGACGGATCATGATTACCAAGTCGAAGCTGAACGGACAGCATATCGGATCGCTTCGTCTTCAGAGTTATGGGGTGAATGTTACGCGGGTCAACCGAGCCGGTGTGGACCTGATTCCGAACCACAACCTGCAACTGCAGATGGGCGACCGTCTGACCGTTGTCGGAAGCGAGTCGGCGATCAATGCCGTTTCGAAGGTGCTCGGCAACTCCATGCGTCGACTGAATGAACCGAATCTGATTCCGATTTTTGTCGGCATTTTCTTGGGCGTGGTATTGGGAAGTGTGCCGATTATGTTTCCGGGCATTCCGCAGCCGGTCAAATTGGGATTGGCTGGAGGTCCGTTGGTGGTTTCGATATTGATCAGCCGTTTTGGTCCACACTATAAATTGGTAACCTATACGACCATGAGTGCCAATCTAATGCTGCGTGAGGTCGGTATCGCGCTGTTCTTGGCCTGTGTCGGATTGGGTGCAGGCGAAGGTTTCGTGCACACGGTGCTCTATGAGAACGGATACCATTGGATCGGTTACGGATTTATCATCACGGTATTGCCGCTGTTGATCATCGGCCTGATTGCACGGAAGTTCTTCAAGTTAAATTACTTTACGCTGATGGGTGTTGCTGCAGGAGCTATGACCGATCCTCCAGCATTGGCTTACTCCAACGGTGTTGCAGGTAACGACATGCCATCAGTGGGTTATGCCACGGTCTATCCGTTGACGATGTTTCTGCGGATTCTGACCGCCCAGCTGTTGATCCTTTGTGTAGGGTAGTGTATTAGGGAAAAAACAATTTTTTAGATAAACGCCGTTCCTAAACGGCGTTTTTTTTATACCTTTCGGGAAACTAAAACATTATCGTTATGAATAAGAAGTTATTGCATGTGATTCCGCTGTTGACGGTCGGAGCACTTTTGTCATGTTCGCAGGATCAACGAATCGTCGGGAAGTGGGTAGAGCCTATTCCGGGTGGCGCGATCGAAGGAGTACAAGGATTCGAACTGAAGGAGGACGGAACGGCAGCCTCGATCAACATGGCGACATTGGTTTATGACGGATGGCGTGTTTCCGGGAAAAAGCTGATTCTCTCGGGTGAGAGTATCGGTAATGGTGTTACGGGTCGTTTTGCGGATACGTTGAATATCCAAAGGATAACCGGGGATACGTTGGTTCTCGGTCAAGGAGAGGCGACCTTTGTATATACTCGTTTTCAAGGACCGGTTCCGACTCCAAGGGCTAAAGAGAATCTTCGCACGGTAAAGGGAACATTGATTTTGGGACATGAGGTGCGTTCGTTCAAAGCCGAAGGGGATACACTCGAGTATTGGGTGACAGATAGTACCGGGACATTGGAGGCAAGCTATCAAAAGACGGTGGGTGATGGAGCAGAACCCTATACACCCGTGTACGTGGAGTTGAAGGTCCGCGATCAGGGGAAGGCTACCGATGGCTTTGCGCTCGATTACGATGGGGTTTATCAGATTGAAGAGATTGTTGCAATAAAACCGATGGAATAGGGTATCAATGCCGGTTCGATAAAAAAGCTGACTCTCTGCGGAGCCAGCTTTTTTATTTCTTAGGGGTGTTGTCGGTTGAATATCTTATGTGTTTGTTATGTGTTTGCAGAAAGGGCCGATATGTGGTGAAAGGAAGCGTTCGTTATTGAGCGGTTGTTGTTGTCCGGCCTTGTCTGCGTGCTTCGCGTAACTCTTTCCGTCGGGCCTTTTTCTCCTCGCGGACTGCCTTGCGAGAAACCATCTCTTGCTGTTCCGTCTCTTTGCCGGGCAAGGTGCTCTCGTCGGATTCAGGTAAGGCGGTCGAATCCGAGGGTAGCGGCGGTACGGATCCGTTGGAGAGGGTGTCCGTCGGCAGAACGGGGACCGGACGTACCTCGGGAAGAGAGTCGATAACCGGAATCGAATCCTGCTCGATGATGCCTTCACGTTGCAGCTCGAGGCTGTCGGCTTTGCTGAGCGGTTCCATTTGGGTCTGCACCGCAGCTGTATCGACGACGGGAATAGCCTTTTCCATCCGTTCCAACCGAGCCGCATCGATCCCTTTATGGAAGATGTCGGTAATCGTATGCCGGAGGTTAATGCGGGTCGTATCGATCAGGGTGACGTAGGAGGGAATGTTTTCATCCTTGTATTTGGCCTTTCCGATCCGGAATTTGAACTTATCCAATGTGCCCGATATGTTGAGTCCGAGGCGGAACGGGATGGGCGATTTCAGTACGGAAATGTGATAATCGAAACTCATGTCCAATTTGTGGATTCCGCTGACGGCTGCTTTGTAGCGGTCCATCTCGATGATAAACGGAAAGATCTCGATCTGGTTGTCATGTACGAGGAAGTTGACCGATATGCTGTTGATGAGGTTCCGATCGCGGTTTTTGAAACGCAACATTTTTGCGATCTCGGTAAAGGTCTCACCGTCGAGCAGCACCATGTTTTCTCCGTGGATGCTGCATGCGGCGTTGAGGCTGGGCAGTTCGATGTTCATCATCGTGTCGACGGAGGCTGTTGCGGCGAGCTGGCAGTCGACCACACCTTCGAACGAACGGAGCATGGGCAGTAACGAGTCGACCGAAGGGATCAGGCTGATCAGCCGGTCGACCTTGACTTTGCGCAACTCCAGATCGAATCCTGTGATGATGTCCTTTTTGCTTCGGGTGGCATACAGAGCGGTCAGGGCCATGTCTCCAGCATCGGTCACAGCATTCAGGTTGTTGATTTGCAGGCATCTGTCTCGAGCGATGAAGGCTCCCTTCAACGAATTGAGGTGCAGCGTTCCGTAGATTCCGTAGCGGCTGTGAAGATCGATCTCGGCATCGATATTCGACGGAACGATGAGCAGGGCGTTTTCGTAGGTTGAGTCGGTGATTCCGCTCTGCTCCTCGATTACCTGCTGCAACTCTTCCGTATTGTCGGCTTCGGCCACCATCTGTTTGTAGCTCTCCGAAGAGTTCGTATATTGGGATCCTACCGAAGCGGCATGAATCAGCTCGTTGAAATTCAGTGTGTCCGATTCGATAGACATCTGGATCTTCAATTTCCCGTTGCGGAGCAAAACCTGTTTCAGATTCGAAATTTTTCCGTTCAGCTCGAGAGAAGACTCACCGGCCTTCAAGACGGTTTTTTCGAGTTTGACTTCATTGGTCGTAAATTTGATGTTGGCGTTTTCGATGCGGTTGGACAGCGGAAAATAGGGGGTTGCAATTCGACCCGAGGCAGCCCGGATCGATCCCGAAGCGTTCCATCTGCGGAATTTGTCGGCGATGTTCTTGTCGAGCGACATGTTGAGGTCGGCAGCGGCGAAATCGTCGGGTTGGTGAGTGGCCCGCAACCGCGCGAAGTGATGGAAAAGCAGCGAATCCCGAACGACCGAAGGATAGATCTTTTGGAGTGAATCGAGCAGAATCCGTTGCCGGATTGTGTCGATTCTGTTGCGGACAAGGGTGGCGTGGAAGTCGACGCGGCTGTCTGTAAAGTCGCACCAATTCATCCGGTCGTTGGCCCAAAGGTCGCCGGCATCGAAGGTGAGGTCCAGTTCCGGGATTTTGGGATCATCGGCAGAGGGTTTAATCCCGAATGAGCTGTTGACTTGGCCCAGTCTCATGCGGGATGAATCGGAGAGCATGGCGTCGAACAGGTGGGCAGATATATTGCCTTTTATCGGGTGAACGGCTGTCGTGTCGCCGCTTAGCGATGCGACGGCGCTTTGCAGGGTTGTTGAGGCTTTCGATACGGCGATCCGCGACTGATCTTTCATGCGCAGATCAAGCGAGTCGGCATCGATACGGATACGCAGCATCTCTTCGTCGAACTGTTCGATGGAGTCGAACCGACGAAATCCGGAACCGAACTGAACGGTTCCGTTGTGGGCCAGTACAAAGATCGAATCGCTGGGGGCATCGACCAACAGACTGTCAGTCGAGAGCAATCCGCCGATCCGCACATTGCCAAACCTTTCGAGACAGAGGTCGTTTTTACGGAATTTGGCGATGGCGTCGATCTTCAGGTTTCCGCTGACAAACATACGTTCGGAGGGGTAGAGTCGGGAGAGTGTATCCAGATTGACCCCGCCCGAAAGCCTTGTCGTGACCGAAGGGTCGCCCAACAGATCCCATATCGTAGCTTGACCGGCCAGTTGGATGCCGGATCCCTCGATGTCGAAATCGTTCAATCGTATTCCGGTAGAGTCGGCTGTATCGGGATTATATCGGAGCAGGGCATCGATTTTGAACCGGTCGATTCTGGTCGGAGAACCGGCGTATGCGAAGTGTCCGCCGTTTGTCGATACTTCGGCTTCGATGTGGGGAAAGAGTTGTCCGGCAGCATGGAAACTACCCATAATGCGGGTCTTCAAGGTTAACTCGAGGTCCGTGTCGATATGCTTGACTCGGGGGAACAGCGATTGAGGAGCGAGCGCAACGAGACGGTTCAGAGCTAAAGGTTCAATGTCGCAACGCAGGCCCTCTGTCTTGAGGGTGTCCGAGGCAAAAGCGATCTTACCGTCGAACCGGATCGGAATCTCATCGATTTTTAGATCCAACCGATGGAGTGCGAGGGCGTCTGCCTGTTTGAAGTTGAACGACAGGCCCCCCGAAAGGGCTATGGGGAGCTGCTCACACATCTGTATGGAGTCCTTTCGTACGGAGGCGGTCAGTTGTATGTCTGTTTTGTAGCGGTCGATAAGAAATTTTCGGATCTTCAGCTGATCGATATTGGTTTCTGCGAAAAGCGATTGCGAACGGTCGTCGAAAACGAGGTGTCCCTGCTTGTGGATTTCAATCCGCGAGAAGTTGATCTCGAACGGATTTGTTTCGTCAGCACTATCGGAAGAGGTTGTGTCTGAATAGATTTCCCAGTTGGCTTTGCCGGAAGGCGAAACGAAGGCATAGATTTCCGGGGTCGTAAGCCCTACGTATCGGATCATGGCTTGTGAGGCGAGCAGTCTGGGCAGATTCAGAGCCACGACCAGCTCTTCGAAGCGCAACAGGGTGTCGGCTGCGGCGGGGATCTGCGTTTTTACGGAGTCGGGCTCCGATTGCAGGGCATGAGAGATAATCTCTCCGCCGGAGAGTTTGACGCTGACGTGAGGGAAGTGCTCCCAGAGGGAGAGGGTCACCGTATCGAAACGGACCGATGCGTCTAAGTATTGGCTGCTGTATTTGTTGACAAGCGGGGTGAGGCGTGAGGGTGACAGAATCATCACTACGGATCCGGCTGCAAGCGCGATAAGCAGAATGAGTACGGCCAGCAGGATGCAGCAGAGTTTGACGATGCGTCTGATCAGACTCTTTTTTTTGCGAGTCGGTTTCCCCTCAGATTTTTGATCGGAGCGGCTGTTTTTGTCTTTCATGATCCCCCGTATTTACAGAAACAAAGATAGCTATTTTGTGCGATTTTGGTTCTTGTCGAGGGGAAGAGGTTCTGTTTTTTCCAAGAGGCGGAAAATAAAAAAGGAGCGAATGCATTCGCTCCTTTTTTATAGCTTTCGTAAGCTCTGTTAGAAGGCTTTCTTGTAAAGCGCCAGAATATCTTCAACGGTAGCTTTACGCGGGTTACCGGGCGTACAAACGTCGTTGAAGGCAGCTTGAGCCAGCGTAGGCAGACCGCTTTCCGGTACACCGATCTCTTTGAGGTGTTGCGGAATGTGTACCTTGATAGCCAGAGCCTTGACAGCGTCTACGGCAGCCTGAGCTGCTTGGTCGTCGTCCATCTTCGAGGTGTCGACACCCATAGCGTTGGCAATCGTACGGAATTTGGCTTTTGCATTGCTCTCCTTGTTGTACTCCATTACGAACGGCAACAGCAGGGCGTTGGCAACACCGTGCGGAATGTCGTAGTATGCACCCAGCGGGTGAGCCATACCGTGAACCAGACCCAGACCGACGTTCGAGAAGGCCATACCGGCGATATACTGAGCCGTAGCCATACCGTCACGAGCTTCGATGTCCGAAGGATTCTCAACGACTTTGGGCAGCCACTTCGAGATCATTTCGATTGCTTTGATTTCGAACATGTCGCTCATTTCCCATGCGCCGAGCGTGATCAAACCTTCGATAGCGTGGGTCAATGCATCCATACCGGTCGAAGCGGTCAGACCGCGCGGCATCGAGAGCATCAATTCGGGGTCGATGATGGCGAGGGTCGGGATGTCGTTCGGGTCGACGCAAACCATCTTCTTCACGTTCTTTTCGTCGGTGATGACGTAGTTGATGGTTACTTCGGCAGCGGTTCCGGCCGTGGTAGGCAGGGCGATTACCGGTACCGATTTCTTTTTGGTGTTGGCTACGCCTTCCAGCGATACGACATCGCTGAATTCGGGGTTGTTGATGATAATACCGATAGCTTTAGAGGTATCCATGGAAGAACCGCCTCCGATAGCGACGATGAAATCGGCTCCGGCAGCTTTGAAAGCGGCGATTCCGTTTTTCACGTTGGTAACGGTGGGGTTAGGTTTTACCTCATCGAATACTTCGAACGGTATGCCGGCCTCTTTCAGTACATCGGTTACCTGAGCGGCTACTCCGAACTTAACAAGATCCTTGTCGGTTACGACCAAAGCTTTGGTGTATCCGCGTTTAGCGACCTCTTCTGCGATCATTTTTCTCGAACCGACTCCAAAATAGGAAGTCTCGTTCAAAATCATTCTATAAGCCATAGCGATTTATATTATAAAAACAACATTGAAAAACCGTACCCTGAAGGGGTGGATCCTTTTGCGGCAGTTCGGTTCCCGTTTTTTCGGAAAAGGCGTCGGATGATCCCCCTTTTGCGCTGCAAATGTACAATAAAAATGAGAATAAAAGAAATGTTTCGTGGTATTGGATCGAACAGTTTTTTGTGAAATTCGGGGAATAAGATTCTGTATAATAGGGGAGAGGGAGATCAGGCTTTCGATTCGGCAGGTAGGGCGAGACGCTTGGCCCGGATGCGGGCGGCGCGGTCCAGACTGTCGGGGTGGGTCGAAAAGAGTTGGAGGATGGCATCCGGTCGATTCCCGGTCTGTTCGGCAAGGCGATGGATCTTTTCCAAGGCGTCGGCCATGGCTATCGGGTCGTAGCCGTTGCGTTGGAGAAATCCGAAACTGAAGTCATCGGCGGCATACTCCTGACTTTTCGAGAAGTGCGATTCAGCCAGTTTTTCGGCAATCGAGCCCCACTGGGATGCACTGAGCGATCCGAGCACCCCGCCGGCGGCACCGAGAGCGTTGCGGGCGGCGGAGGTGAGGTAGGCTTTGCGCATGGCGTGCAGGGTGTCGCTGTTGCGTATGTGTCCCATTTCGTGTCCGATGATGGCCATCAGCTCCTCGTCCGACATACGGTCCATCAATCCCGAAAAGACACGGATGCTGCCATCGGCCGTAGCGAAGGCGTTGATCTGGCTGGTCCGGTACACTTTAAAGTTGAGCGGTACGTCGTTTACGGCGATATATCTCGAGGTCAGCCGTTCGAGTCTCTGGGCATAGGGGTCGTCAGCCGGAGGGATGGCGTTTTGTGCGTCGGTATAGGCGATGTATTTTCGGGCCATGTCGAGTACATGTTGGTCCTTGAGCGTAGCGGCCTGAAGCACATCGACGGTAGCCTGTATGCCCGGATTGGGAATACGGATGCGCGATCGGGTGACGACCACTACGTAGATGATCAGGGCGATAATGATTATTTTCAGCAACATTTTCGGTGTGAATTAATTCGGAAAACGGGTATAAAGTTAGAATAAATTGTAATTTCGCGCGAAAATAAATTCGAAATGTTTATGAAGACGACACCTTTTACCCGATATCATCGTGAAAATCGGGCGCGTATGGTTGAATTTGCCGGATATGAGATGCCGGTTGAATTTACGGGAATCAACGACGAGCACATGGCCGTGCGGCAGCGGGCCGGAGTTTTCGATGTGAGCCACATGGGCGAGATTTGGGTCAAGGGACCGCGGGCCGAGGAGTTTTTGAGTTATGTTGCGGTGAACGATGTCCGGAAACTTTTCGACGGGAAAGTCCAGTACAGCTGCTTGCCTAATGGGCGTGGAGGGATCGTTGACGATATCCTGATCTATCGGATAGACGCCCAGACCTATCTGTTGGTGGTGAATGCGGCCAATGTCGAGAAGGATTGGAAGCATCTGACCGAGTGTGGAGCCCGGTTCGGTATGACAGCGGGCAAGGAGCTGTACAATGCGTCGGACGAAATCGCGCAGCTTGCCATACAGGGCCCGGAGGCTATGCGTATCGTACAGCAGTTGTGTCCCGAGCCTGTGGAGCAGATGCCCTATTATACGTTCAAGAAGACAGAAGTTGCCGGGATTCCGAATGCGATTCTTTCGGCTACGGGATATACCGGAGCGGGAGGCTGTGAAATCTACGTGGCCAATCAGGATGCCGATCGGCTGTGGGATGCTCTGTGGAGCGTTGGCAACGACTGTGGGCTGAAAAATATCGGTCTGGGGGCACGCGATACGTTGCGGTTAGAGATGGGTTTTTGCCTCTACGGTAACGACATCGACGACACGACCTCGCCGATCGAGGCAGGTTTGGGGTGGATAACCCGTTTCAGTGCGGACCGCGACTTTATAGACAAACCTTTGTTGGAGCGACAAAAACAGGAGGGAACGAGCCGTTCTTTGGTAGGATTTGAGTTGACCGAACGCGGAATCCCTCGTCACGGGTATCCGTTGACCGATCCCGAAGGACGGGAGATCGGTGTCGTGACTTCGGGAACCATGTCGCCGGTATTGAAAAAAGGTATCGGAATGGGGTACGTGGCGGCTCCTTATGCGGCAGTGGGGTCGCAGATTGCGGTGACGATCCGGGGCAAGGCGATTCCGGCTCGGGTCGTAAAGCGTCCTTTTATTCATAGCGATTCGGCTAAATAGCGATCCGAACGGATCAAGAGAAAAAGAGGGTTGCGACGTGCAGTCTGAGCCGTTGCCCGGAAAAGAGACGAGGGAGGACGTCCAAGACGTCCTCCCTCGTTGTTGTATTGCAGAGTCTCGAACTCCGCCTATCGAGCGGGTCTATCGAACTTTGCCGGCAGGAAGGTACAGGTCGACCAGTTGGCGGATGCGAGGAGCCAACGAGCGGAATTCGGGTAGCGATGCAAACTCTTCGAGTGGGACCCAGCGACAACCCTCCGATTCGTTGGGATCGATCCGGACCGAATCGTCCTCGCCGTTGAACAGAAAGGCGAAACGCATGTCGTGATGCGTATGGGCCTCCTCTTTTTTTGCGTCGCTGCGGGGAATGAAGTGCGAATCCACCTCGATCAGGCACGATGTCTCGTTCGGAAAGCGAAGCGGCTCGAGCTGCTCCTGCCGAATTTCTGTCTCCTCCCGGATTTCACGAATTGCCGCGGCCGAGACTGTCGCATCGCCCGTTTCGACATGTCCTCCGGGTTGCAGCCATTTGCCGAGCTGCTTGTGTTTCAACAGCAGGATACGTCCGCTTTGCCGGCTGACTACGATGCCTCCGGCCGTAATGTGTCCGGTGAAATTTTTCCGGTTGTACAGCGCTGGTCCATCGAATGCGGCGACAAAATCCGTAAAGGCGGTCTTCTTGGTCCGATCTTCAGGAAATCGGGCAAGGTAACCGTTCAACATCTGTTCGATATCTGCTCTTGTATTCATAAGTGGATGGTTTGCAACTGAGGTCGATCGTCTATTTGTTCTGAATAAAATGGGTCCGAACTCTGGGCTCGTAAGTAGGCAAGGCGATTCCGTTTTTCCGGCCGCTTTCGATACATTTCAGCAACCAGGCCATGTTTTGTCCCAGAGTGCGCATGGTCTGTAATCCCTCCTTGTCCTTCCGTACATCGTCCGGCGTAAAGCCGTGTACCGAGTTCCAGTATTGAGACGACACGATGGGCATGTTGCTGATGGTGAAATATTGGTTCAGCTGTTCGAACGTAGCGGAGGCTCCACCCCTGCGGCACGATACGACCGATGCACCCAACTTGCCGGCCATACGGCTCTCCGTAGCGTAGAACAACCGGTTCAAAAACGAAATCAGCTGTCCGGTCGGAGCGCTGTAATAGACGGGAGAGCCGATGACGATGCCGTCGAACTCATCCAGCCGTTTCTGTACCTGCTGTACGATATCGTCTCTGAAGCAGCTGCCACTCTGCATGCAGTGGCCGCAGGCGATACATCCGGCGATAGGTTTTTTGCCCAGATAGAGCAGTTCTGTTTCGATGCCATTAGCCTGCAGGGTCATCTCCACCTCGTGCAGGGCGGTATAGGTACAGCCCGTTTGGTGCGGGCTGCCGTTAATCAAGAGTACTTTCATACGGGATCAGAATTTATGAGCCAGCTGGGCTGCCTGTTTGCATCCGTCGGTTTTGTCGATGTCGCCTTCGTTCAGTACATCCGGAACGAGCACTTCGCCTGCTATTTCCCATTTTAAAAGAGCCGCCGACCGTTCAATAGGAATGCGTACACCGTCCATTACGGTCGGATCCTCTTCCTCGCAGCAGGTGATGATTCCGCACTTTTTGCCCGAAATCTCCTTGCCGGCTATGCAGAACGAGTAGAGTCGGTCGATGACCCCCTTGATCTGGGCCGGAATGGAGTACCAGTAGACCGGTGTTGTGAATACGATGGCGTCGGCGTCGAGTATGGTGGGGGCGATGAGGTTAAAATCATCGTCGAAGGTGCAGGCTTTCCCTGTTTTATAGCAGGTCTGGCAGGCGTGACATCCTCCGATCTTTAAAAATGCGGCATCAAAACGTTGTACGGTGTGGCCGCAGGTTTCTGCCTCCTTGATGAAAGCATCCGTCATGGCAAAACTGTTGCCCTTTTTGCGGGGACTTCCCGTGATGACAACGATTTTCATATCCTGTTCCTCCTATTTTTGAATGGTATTCGAGTTTTGGTTGTATGCTTTGGCGACACATTTCCATTCACCGTCCATCTTCATCAGCAACAGGTAGTCGGTGAAGTCGATGCGTCCGCCCCATTTCTCCTCCAGCACGCGAACTACGGCAAGGGTCTCTTCCACGTCGATCACATCGATACGTGCCTTGAAGTCGTTGCCGGCTCCGACGGAATCCACATTTTTGTAAAACTGTTCGATGCTGCCGTGCTCCAGTTTGCCGTCCAAATAGCCGAACAGGACAGCTTCGTCGATAAACAGCTCCTTGGCGTAGCGGCTGTTACCCTCTGCCACGCTCTTGACAAACTTCATGGCGGCTGCCTCCACGGCTTTGTACTCCTCGATACTTGCTCTCATAATGTTTTGTCGTTTAATTGATTATCAATTGACGCAAAGGTAAGACTTAGCCTCTTTTTGCGCAAGTACCGAAAAATTATTCATATACCGAATAATTTTTCGGTATACCGTTAATCCGGTTCATTATACGTATTTTTGTAGGGTAATAATCCGACAAAAGCTATGTATGAGAGGAAGATTCCAGTCGATTTGGACTGTCCGTTGCGTTTGACCATGAGTCTGATAGACTCGAAGTGGAAATCCTGTATTCTGGACGAGTTGCGTTACCGTCCGTTGCGGCCGAGCGAGCTTCACAAGATCTTTCCCGAAGCGACCCCTCGTGTTCTGGATCTGCAACTGAAGGAGCTGGTCGAGGATGGTTTGGTGTCGAAAACCATCTATCCCGAACTGCCACCCCGTTCCGAATATACCATCACCCCTTTGGGTAGCTCGTTGATTCCGATTATCGATGCCATGATCGAGTGGGGAAACAGGAATCGGGCGCTGTTCGAAAAGAAGTATGGTCAGAGTCCGGATCTACACTGAGCGTTGGTTCTGAACGATGGCGGTAGTCCTGTTGCTCCAGCGTGCTCGTTCGATGTTGTTCCCCCCTCTTGGTATAGGGTCGTCAAAACTTTTTTTGTACGAGAGTCAGCAAAAAACCGGTAAACATACGATGAAACGTAGGTATACCGAAAACTCTTTTTTGCGTGCCCTTAGCGTGGAGTTGAGCAGGTAAAACGGAATTACACGTAAATCTTTAACTCCTTGGCTGAGAGTACATGCAAAATAGTTTCGTAGAAAGGTCTAATCGATAAATCTAAGCACTTCGTCGATGTCCTTACGTTTCGGAGCATCGTGGTGTTCTCCGTCTTCGTATCCATAGACAATAATAGCGGCAACTTTTTCATTCTTGGGCAGATTTATTCTTTGAGCGATCGCCTCGTTGTTGATGACACCCAAAATACAGGTTGCCACACCTTTGGCATAGGCAGCCAGACAGAGTTGCAGGCAGGCAATACCTGCATCGAAACACGCCCAGTTATCCGACACGGTTTCTTCGGAGCTTTTTTCAACTTTTCCTGTCAAAGATCCGCTCTCTCCGGTTACATAACTTAGAACAACCATGCCGCTGGCCCGCTTTATCGTTTTCATGTTATAAACAAAGCCTTGAACACAATTGTCGGCAATGTCTTCAATCCGCTCTCTATTGTCTATAATGTTGTATCTGGCGATCTGGTAATTCGACCATGACGGAGCAAACTGACTCAGACGAATGATCTCAGTCATCAACTCTCTGGAAACCGGTTCATCTTTATATTTTCGTACACTTCTTCTGTTTGTCAGTAATTCTATTGCGTCCATATTAAGCACAAATTAAGCGATCAAAAAAAGACAAGGCCGTTCTCCCATTCTTCAACGAATTACCCCAATCGCAGAGTAGACGACTATTGCTTCAGGGTCCGTTCGATGTACTCTCTGTAATCTTTGATTACGGGTTTGTAATCGCTGCCGAACAGTGGCGACGAGATCAGAAAGTCTGCAGACGAGCGGTTGATGGCTGTGGGTACATTATATAGGGTAGCCACGCGGAGCAAAGCCTTGACATCGACGTCGTGCGGCTGAGCCTGCATCGGATCCCAGAAGAAGATGAGCGCTTCGATTTTACCTTCGGCGATCATGGCTCCGAGCTGTTGATCTCCTCCAAGCGGTCCCGATTTCAATAGGGTAATATCCAAGTCGTCTTCGTTCAGTTTCTCCTTTCTGCGGTCGCGTAGAGTGCGTTCTACCATCTTTCCCGTCGTACCGGTGCAGACCAAGTGGTGTTTGAGCAGTACGGCCCAGTTCCAATCTACCCATTCGGCCAGATCGCGTTTCATGTTGTCATGGGCGACCAGTGCCACGCTTTTTTTCTTTTCCATAATCTTATCCATTAAATATCCGCAAACAAAGGTAGGAAACTTTGTCCGGAAATGGCAGCCCAAACAACTTTTTGTGACGAATTATTTAAAAAATTTGCTGCGACAGATAAAATGAGGATTCAACAGCGAGGGTTTGTTGTATTGGAGCCCGACATTTCCATCGAAGGATTGGGTTGCACCTCCGGCTTCGGCGAGGATGACTTCGCCCGCGGCCGTATCCCATTCGTAGGTGTCCGATGTCCGGAAATAGATCTCCACACTCCCTTCGGCCAACATGCAGAACTTGAAGGAGCTGCCCTGTTCGACCATTTCGGCATCGGGGTACTCTCTTTTCAGTCGGGCGATGTGTTCGAAGGTCTCCTCGGTATTGTGTGAGCGGCTGATGGCGATTCGTATCGGTTTGTTGGCGCAGGAGCGGAGGGGAAGCGGTTGCGATTCGGCCCACAATTGCTGGATGTCGTACTCGGCATCGTGGGACGGACGGACGTCCGATTTGAGGTAGCTTCCTTGACCCTTCAGAGCGAAGTACATTTTGTTGATGTACGGGACATAGATGATACCGATGACCGGTTCGTTGTTGTACATGAGCGCAATGTTGACCGTAAACTCTCCATTGCCTTTGATGAACTCCTTGGTTCCGTCGAGCGGATCGACCATCCAGAATAGATCCCAGTTGCGTCGCTCCTCGAACAGCAGATCGCGACCCTCTTCGCTCAAGAGCGGAATACGGGTTTTGCCCAGATATTTTTTTATCAGTTCATGGGAATCTCGATCGGCAATGGTGATCGGAGTGTGGTCGCTTTTGATGTCTACCGTGAAGTCCCCTCCCCGATAGATATCGATGATGCGGGCTCCGGCACGGATGGCGGCGTTGTATGCATGGATCAACAGGTAATCGATTTGTTCTTTGTTCAGCATGACGGTTTGTTAGCGTTTTGGTTAGGTAAGTGTTACTATTTTGCGGATTCGAAAATCAGGATCTCACCCTGCTCCGAGGTGAAAGGTTTGACAACAGGGCCTTTGATGCGTTCGCCCTTCGGAGAGATCCAGATGCCGCGCGGGAAGCGTACTGTACGGCTGTTGCTCGCTTCGAGTAGGGGAGCTACCAGATATTTCGATCCGATCATAAACTGGTCGTTGCAGTCGGTGAATCCGTTTCGAGGGAATTCGTATTCCATGTGACGAACGATCGGTTCTCCGGTACGAATGCTCTCTTGAATCAGCTGATTGTAGTAGGCACCGATCTTTTCGCGTTGGGCGAAGGCCGTTTTGCATTGGGCTGCAATAGCCGGATCGTTTGCGGCCCACGGGGCGAAGTTGATAACGGTCACGGGCAGGGCTATGCTGAGCTGGAAATAGCGCAGCAGAAGGGTCGGATTGGCCAGCAGTGAGTCTGCCGGCATTCTCGGGTCGATGCTTACCGTGCTGTATGGATAACCCAACAAGTTTGCCGTCATGATGTTCGATACGGCTTGCTTGAGGAAGGTCCAGTCTAACCCGCGGTTTATCTGCAGATCATGGAGGTAGGGAACGAATCCTTTGCTGCTGCAGATGGTGTATTCACAAAGGGGGAATCCGAGTCCTAATTCACTCCATTTTTTGAGGAATTCGGCGGCTCCGGCGTATGCGAAGCGGGCGTAGGGCAGGGCATCCTTGCTGTCGAACAGGTATCCGTCTACGTTGAGGCTGTCGTGCAGGGCAACGAGGTGGTCGTGCAGCATGGAAAAGACGTTGTCACGGGTGATGTCGTAAAAAGCACTGTATCCACCGGCCCATTCGGCCATGGCTGTCCGTCCGTCGGAGAGTTTCACAAAGGCGTTGCTGTTGCGGTAGGCCCGGTAGATCGGCCCATCGCCGCTGACAAAGGGGGTCACGGTCAGCATGATCCGGAACCCACGGGCGTGAATCTCTTCGACCAAGGAGTCGAAATTTCCGTAAAGACTCAGATCGGGGGTAAAACTGCCGATCGTGGATTGCCATCCGCTTGGAATGATGAGCGTGCCGGCCGGATAACCTGCCGTGAGGATCGTCTGTATGTAGTTGCGGATCTCGTCGGCAGAGATGCCGAACGGCATGATTGCCCGCAAATCGTAAACCGGAGCGGTAAAGAATTCCGGAGCGGGCGTTTTGTCGTCGTTCTCGTCCCGGGCGAAATTTTTGTGGCAGCATACCAGGTAGGCTTCACGGAGGGTTTTACCGCCCGTTATGGCTTCGACCTCTTCCATGGGGGAGTCGATCAGGAAAGTATCGCCGGTAAATTCGATTTTGAAGGGTGTTTTGCTCCAGATGTAACGTCCACGGCTGGAGACCAGAAACGGGACGGCATTGCTTCTTGTCCATACGGACAGATCGGTTTGCGGGAAGGGCTCCTCCAGCGGCATGAGCTGGTCTCCTCCGACGAAGACGCCCCACCATTTCTCTCCCTTCAGGATGTCGATCTTCGTGTTGTATTGGGCCAGTGTCGTTTCGCAGATCAAGAGCAATACGACGATAGCTCCGAATATTTTTCTGTATGGTAGTTTGTTCATAGTTCGATCTTTTTAAGCACGGAGGTGAAGTACATCAGGTCTTCGCCGAAGAGTTTATGGGCGGATTCGGAGTATTCGTGCAGTATTTCGTGCACGATACGTTGGTATCCGGACATATCCTCGGTCTCGATCTGCAGCGAGTAGGTGAAGTGTCCTTCGGGGCGATCGGTCAATACGCGGCAAAATGTGACGGTGCCGAACTCTTTGGAATCGAGGCGAGGGACGAACTCCTTACGCAGCGATTCGAGCCACGCGTCGTGGATTCGGGGAGCCACCATAAAAGATATATTGACGATGTAGATCACGTTGTGTTATGTTTTAAAAACCGCTCTAAGGTACGGTTTTATTCTGAGTTCCTAAAATTTTTTGCAGGCTTTGTCTTCGGCGAATCGGATTTTGTCGGTCCGGGGCTCGATTTCGAATGCGAAACGGGAAGGCGACAGTCGACTTATATTCATATAACGCAATAAACGGGTTTCCCGGTATGCCGAAAACGTTTTTTTCTTGAAGATTTTGGTCGTTGCGGGCCGAGGGTTGAAGGAGAAAGTTGCAGCGAAAATCGGCGGAACGAAAAGTTCTGAAAGTTTGGTTTATTCGGAAAATAGTTCTATCTTTGCATCCGATTTATGCAAAAATAAATTTTGTGATTCAATGTACGCAATCGTAGAAATTGCAGGTCGACAATTTAAAGTCGAGAAAGGTCGTAAGCTCTATGTTTACCGTCTTCAGGGGGATGAAGGTTCCTCTTTGAGCTTCGACAAAGTCCTGCTCACGGATAACGACGGTCAGGTAAAGATCGGCACACCTGTAGTAGAAGGGGCCGTAGTGAACGCAACGATTCTCAAACACTTGAAGGACGACAAGGTGATCGTGTTCAAGAAGAGAAGAAGAAAAGGGTATCAGGTGAAGAACGGACACCGTCAATACTTGACCCAGATTCAGATCGATGAAATTAAAGCTTAACGATTAAAACCTGAAAAGAAATGGCACATAAGAAAGGAGTCGGCAGTTCCAAGAACGGTCGTGAATCGGAAAGCAAACGCTTGGGCGTAAAACTTTTCGGCGGACAGTTTGCCAAGGCCGGCAATATTTTGGTTCGCCAACGCGGCACGGTACACAATCCGGGCGAGAATGTTGGAATGGGAAAGGATCATACGCTCTATGCCTTGATCGATGGTGTAGTAACTTTCCAGAAAAAAGAGAAGGATAGATCTTACGTATCTGTAAAACCGTTGTCGTAACGGCAGAGGAGAGACAAGAGAGATAGAAAGCGGGCTTGCACGGTGAGTGCAGACCCGCTTTTGTTTGTGCTGGGGAATGAAGAGAAGGGGTAGAGTAGGGAAGAAGGCGAGGGAAAAAGAAGGGGCCGATTCGGATGAGTTGGGAAGAAGTTCTACGGATGAGGATGTGTGGGGTGGAGCCCTGAGGCGGTGGCAGAATTGAAGAGAATGTGTCTACAAACTTTCTGAGGAGGGGTCCCGTAAGGGAAAATGCCTCTCGATGTTTTTTTGTATGTCAAGGGGAAAGGGTACGTTGCCGTATAGGTTTATGTGAGGATTTTTAGAGGCCCATGTTGTTTGGAGCATGGAGGTAAGCTCCCGTATATGTGTGTAAGGATAGGTGTCGAACGCAAAAGTGTTGCATATAAAAGCGTTGCAAATAATGCAAATGGGGTTGCGAATGGCAATGGGTTTTGTGTAGAAACATTTGATAGAGAGTGAGAACGTAGCAATAGACGGCACTATAAAATATTTTGTGTAAATGGAAAATACGGGATTCAAGTTTGAGTCT
>ERZ827150.961-NODE-961-length-39049-cov-17.674129_pt1 | contig 39049 bp, 36 predicted proteins | sample MGYA00519779_ERZ827150 | MGnify/ENA primary metagenome ERZ827150 (study PRJEB31778, sample SAMEA3449267) | human gut metagenome | biome: human gut; feature: human-associated habitat; material: faeces | place: United Kingdom | collected 2010/2012 ...
AGCAGCGCACCACCCGCACCGAAATAGAGAACGAAACCAAAGAAGCGGACATTGTCTCTGCAAGGATCGCAAAGTTGTTGGGCGAAAAAGCCTTCCAATTCTCGCCTGCCGAGTGGCTCTCCATCCACCGCAGACTGTTTGAAGGCGTGTTCAGTCACGCCGGGCAGATTCGTCAGTACAACATCACCAAGAAAGAGTGGGTGTTGAACGGCGACACCGTAATCTATGCGGACTGGAATAGTATCAAGGATACGCTGGATTACGATTTTGCCACTGAAAAACAGTTCTCCTATGAGGGCCTGTCCGTAGATGCGGCGGTGAAGCACCTGGCGAAATTCGCCTCCGACATTTGGCAGATCCATCCCTTCGGCGAGGGAAACACCCGTGCCACCGCCGTCTTTATGATCAAATATATGAAAACCTTCGGCTTTCGTGTAAACAACGACGCCTTTGAAAAGAATTCGTGGTACTTCCGCAACGCCTTGGTCCGAGCGAACTATACGAATCTGCAAAAGGGTGTTCACTCCACCACAAAGTTCTTGGAGATGTTCTTCGGCAATCTCCTTTTGGGCACGGATTACGAGCTGAAGAACCGCTATATGCACATTGATTATGTGGAGGAAAGCAATTCCCAAAGTGCCAAACAGCAAATTCCAAAGTGCCAATTTGGCACTTTGGACTGCACTTTAGAAGAATTGGCTGTGTTGGATTTAATAAAGAAAAATCCAACCATCAAGCAGCAGGAGCTTGCAGACATCACCGACAAATCAATCAGAAGTGTAAAGCGAATTATGAAGTCGCTGCAAGATAAAAACTATATCCGCCGAGAAAGCGGTAAGAGATACGGAAAATGGGAAGTGTTGGTTTGATTTATCGCACGCTCCAATGCAATGCGAAAAAATAACGTAGGAAGGGATTCATTCTATGGCTAACGGAAACAACGCCACAATCGGCTTTGAAAAACAAATCTGGGACGCTGCCGGTGTCCTTTGGGGACATATCCCCGCAGCAGAATACCGAAAAGTGATCGTAGGACTTATTTTCCTGCGCTACATATCCAATGCGTTTGAAAAGCGTTATCAGGAGCTTGTCGCTGAGGGCGACGGCTTCGAAGATGACCGTGACGCCTACGCCGAAGATAACATTTTCTTCGTACCGGGGGATGCACGGTGGAGCAAGATTGCTTCTGCTGCTCACACCCCTGAAATTGGCACACTCATCGACAATGCAATGCGGGCTATTGAAGCAGAGAACAAAAGCCTGAAAAATGTGCTGCCTAAAAACTATGCAAGCCCAGATTTGGACAAGCGTGTTTTGGGCGATGTGGTTGACCTGTTCACCAATATGGATATGAGCGATACCAAAGAAAACAAGGATCTGCTTGGAAAAACATATCAGTATTGCATTCAGCAGTTTGCTGCATACGAAGGTGTTAAGGGCGGCGAGTTCTACACGCCGGAAAGTATCGTTAAAACGATTGTTGCAATTCTAAAGCCTTACGAAAATTGCCGTGTGTACGATCCCTGCTGTGGTTCTGGCGGTATGTTCGTTCAGTCAGCCGATTTCATAGAAGCACATCGAGGAAACCGGGGGAAGATCTCAGTCTATGGGCAAGAGTCAAACGCCGATACTTGGAAAATGGCGAAGATGAATATGGCGATCCGTGGTATCGACGCCAACTTCGGACCGTATCAGGCAGACACTTTCTTTAATGACCTCCACCCCACGCTGAAAGCAGATTTCATTATGGCAAATCCGCCGTTTAATCTCTCCAACTGGGGACAGGAAAAGCTGAAGGACGATGTGCGTTGGCAGTTTGGTACGCCCCCCGCCGGTAACGCCAACTATGCGTGGATTCAACATATGATCCACCACCTCGCCCCCAATGGCAAGATCGGTCTTGTCCTTGCTAATGGTGCATTGTCCACTCAAACAAGCGGTGAGGGGGAAATCAGAAAGCGCATCATTCAAGCTGACCTTGTGGAGGGAATCGTGGCTCTGCCGACACAGCTTTTTTATAGTGTGACCATTCCCGTCACCCTCTGGTTTATCAGCAAGAATAAAAAGCAAAAAGGCAAGACGCTTTTTATTGACGCCCGAAAGATGGGACATATGGTTGATAAAAAGCACAGAGATTTCACCGACGAGGACATTCAAAAATTAGCAGATACCTTCGAAGCATTCCAAGAAGGGACATTGGAAGATGTAAAGGGCTTCTGTGCTGTGGCAGACCTTCAGGCGATCGAAAAGCAGGACTTTATCCTGACTCCGGGCCGATATGTGGGCATCGAAGAAGTTGAGGATGACGGCGAACCCTTCGAGGAGAAGATGACCCGTTTAACCTCTGAACTTTCGGAGATGTTCAAAAAGTCCCACGAGCTGGAGGATGAAATCCGCAAGAAACTGGGGGCGATTGGGTATGAAATCTGAGTGGTATGTTTCTACGATTGACGATGTCTGCTTGCTTGTTACTGATGGTGCTCATAACAGTCCCCCGAGTGTCGAAAATGGCGAATATATGGCATCTGTCAAAGACTTTGCAGAATATGGCTTTGACTTTTCGACTTGTAAGAGGATATCAAGTGAGGACTATTCAAAACTTGAAAAACAAGGATGTGTCCCCAACATAGGCGATGTTCTTGTTGGAAAAGATGGTGCAAGGTATTTTGAGGATATCGTTATTTATAAGCAACCAGAGCGGCCTGCACTTCTTTCATCAATTGCGATTCTGAGGGTAAATCCTGAAATTATCACCTCTGAATTTTTGTATTATACGCTGAAATCGCCAGCGGTAAAAAAAGATGTACGAGACAACTACGGCTCTGGATCTGCTATACCCAGAATAGTTCTCAAAGATTTTAAGCGTATGCCAATACGCTACCCCAGCATAGAAGATCAGCGAAAAATCACATTAATCTTTGAAGCGATAGATGCGAAAATCGACCTTAACAACCGCATAAATGATAATTTAGAGCAGCAGGTAAAGGCTTTATTTTTGAATTACTATAATCAGTCAACTACAGAGGTACGCTTTACCGATTTAATTCAGATCCTCGGTGGTGGAACACCTAAAACAAGTGAAATCTCATATTGGAATGGCAAGATTCCATTATTTACACCAAAGGATGTGGGGAATCCATACACCCTAAATACCGAAAAGTCTATTACAGAAGCTGGGCTAGACCATTGTAACAGCCGCTTGTTTCCTGTGAACACTGTTTTTGTGACAGCAAGAGGTACTGTTGGAAAAGTTGCCTTAGCAGGTGTTCCAATGGCAATGAATCAGTCTTGCTACGCATTGATTGGAAAAGATATTCATCAGATTCTTGTTTACTTTTACACGCTCAAAGCAGTTGAGCGCTTGAAGTATAAAGCAAGTGGTGCTGTTTTTGACGCAATTATTACTAAAGATTTTGAAATGGAGAACCTGAAAACGCTATCCAATAGTGCGACCGAAGACTTTATCGTCAAAGCTGAACCTGTTTATCAGTTGATTCTGAACAATACAATTGAAAACCAACGCCTTGGTAAATTACGCGACACACTGCTTCCACAACTAATGTCCGGCGAACTGGATGTATCCGCCGTCGAGCTTTAAGCTGCTAAATTATCATTTATCTTTCTATTTGCGGCGATTTTATCATCCAAAGATTTCAGAATTCCGGATATGGATTGCTGTGTTTCTAAGTCTGGAACTTTGACCATCAGCGTTTGAAGGACATCCGTCTGAACTCTTTGTCTGCCCGATGAACCAACCATAGACTTGATTGCAGGTCCCCTTACTATGGGACTGGTAACAAGGTAGTAAAGAAAATCAGGATCACATCCGTCTTTTGCTCTGAACACAATGTACTCGGTGGAACCAAATCCGACCTCACCATTTTCGAGTACGCTAACCTTTGCAGTTTTGCCATTTTCAAGACACGGTGTAATGCGAGCCATTATGGTGTCTCCGTTACGAAATTTTGTACCACCGGAATATGGTTCTAATTCAAATCCGGGTACATCTCTACAAAATGGCTGCAATTTATCCATTGAAATCTTTTTTGCAATGCTTCCTTTTTTGAGTGACTCACGAGGATTAAATTCGGCAATCTCATCTAACCTTTTTTCGAACCATTTAGCCACTTCATTCACCATCCTATCCGATATATTTTCTATGCGCCAGTTTCACATTGCTTTGTTTGACCATTGCGTATTGCAAAGTTGTGTCAATCCGCTTGTGCCCCAGCAACTGCTGAAGCTGCTCTATGGGCATTCCTTTATCTATTGCCATTGTGGCCAGCGTTCGTCGGAACTTGTGCGGATGCACTTTGTGTACGCCCAACTGCTTGCCTAATTCCCGCAATCTTGTTTCGACGCCGCCTATGGATAGGCGGTTGAAAGGTGCTTTCAGAGAAACGATCAGTGCTGGATTATCATCGCTGCGGCTTTCCAAATAGGCTTGCAGGTGCAGCTTCGTCCGGGCGTCAAAGTAGACCATTCGCTCTTTGTCGCCTTTGCCGAACACCACGCACTCCCGCTCTGCGAAATCCACATCATCCCGGTTCAGAAGCACCATTTCACCAACACGCATTCCGGTTGAAGCTAGCAGATCAATCATCGCCAAATCGCGCATTTCAGAGCATCTATCCCGCATCAGCTCAAGGGTTTCGTCAGAGTAGGTCTCCTTGATGTTTGACGCTGTTTTGACCTTGTGTATCCGGCGCACAGGACTTTTAAGGATATAATCCTCATCTTCCAGCCAAGAGAAGAACGATGAAAGAATACGCCGAATGTTATCTATGGTCACTCGGCTGGAATGGCGTTCCCTTTGGTAATTCGTCAGGTACTGACGAATATCCTCTGTCACAATCTCCTTGATTGGTTTCCCGATGCCGTCAAGCATTGCTTGTGTGGTGGCCTGATAGTATTTCAGCGACTTTTCGGAACAACCCTCAATGCGTTTTGCGGCAAGGAAAAGCGCTAAAAGATCTTGCTCTTGCTTCTCGACTTTGCCATTGGAAAGGCTTATGTCATAGCCCCACAGAACGTGCAGCAAAACCTCTTGCAGCTTTTCGACTTGTGCGTTGTTCAGGTATGAAAGCATATCTGTAACAACAGTTTGAATCAATTTTTGCTTCATTTTCATTCTCCTTTATTAGAAAGAGAACGATATACAGTGGCTGTTCCTTTGTTAAATCTCTCGCCACTGATGAGAGCAATATACAGTCAGTTATATAGGTCTAAATCGTCGTGATCTTCTCCGCCATAATAATTGTAATAGTGGAACCCGTCTTCAAGTGGCTTTTTGCAGTCACAGCAAACATCCCAGTATCCAAATTCTTCGTTTTCGGTGAAAATAGCACTCTGTTGACGACATTTACAATATCCAATTTTTTCAATAGGAACACCTTTGAAGTATTGCACCTAATACCCCCCCTTTTAAGCTAAATGATAATTTAGCAGCTTAAAGCTCGATGGCAGATACATCCAACTCGCCAGACATCAGTTTGGGCAAAAGAGCATCCCGGAGTGCTGTAAGTCGTGTGTTTTCAAGGCGCGAGCATTCCATTTGGGTTAATGCTGGTATAGCAATACTATTAAACTCCGCCAATTCATCAGCCGAAGGCAAATAAATTGGATAGGTCATAATCTGCTGTTTATCGCCACGAGGCATCTTTGTTCCCTTAGCGCCAGCAGCCATAAAGTCGAAGAAATGGTCAGCATATAAAGTGCTGAACAGAAACGCTGATAACGCTGACTCCTTGGGGCAGAAGCAAAGAACATCGGTAGAGCATCCGCAGTCAAATTGGCAGTATACGATTTTCTTAAAATATGGGCGAATATTAGAGATGAGTACATCGCCTTTTCTGCACTTCGTGGTCTGCGCAATAGTAGGCAAAGTCGCTGCATCAACGGCACCTTTTTTATCAGACTGCATATTTTCTGTAGAATAGTAATTGCTGTTATTCAAATCTAAAACGGGAACTTTATCCTTTGAATAACTGCAAATGTCTGCTAATACCCCTGCCGTAACATCTGATCTTGTAGAACTGAAGCGATTTTGATAAACAGACTGAATTATATCCGCTAAATTATCATTTATTCTATATATCAAAACGACTCATTTATCGAGAATACAATGGCACACACTATAGTTGCCGTGCTAAAGAGGAGGTACCACATTGGCTTATAAAGAACTAGAAGTTGACGAGCTGACCGAGATTGACTCTGTCAGTTCGTTCATCAGTGCCGTGAAGGAATTGAAAGAGTCTGATGACGGAACCTCCACTGAGTTGTATTTTCGTGGTCAGGATGCAGAGTTCTGGGATATTGAGCCGAGCATATTCAGAAACAATATGCTTAGTATAGAACAACGGCTTATGCAGATTCCTTTGCAAAAAATCCCGGCGGAATTCAAAGAATTTCAGACGACTTTTGACATTATGACAAAGTATCAGCACTATGGTATGTGTACAAGATTGCTGGATCTGACCACAAATCCATTGGTAGCGCTCTACTTTGCTTGTAAACGTCACGGTGATGAGCCATATATTAGCGATGCCGGCAAAGAAAAGCACGAGCCATACGGGGTAATTTACTACACCCGAAACTACTATCCCTCTTTGCCAACGGACCTTGAGGTTCAGATCGTCTCCGCATTGGCAAATTACGATCTTTCAAAAGAAAATACGGTTGGAAATGTCCTTGCTAGATTAAAGCGGGATCATATAATCGACGAAGAAACAAGGAAAAAGTGGTCAACGCAAAACGGATTTCAAGAGTTTGCAAAAATTATTCAGGAAAACTATATGGTCACTCCTACATATACGAATGAGCGATTAAGAAAGCAAAGCGGTGTATTCCTCTTAGCCAGTCTCTTTTCTGTTTCAGGCGTCACTGATATAGAAAAATCAGCTATATCCAAATCGAGGGGCGATCTGCGGAATGCATTTGAAAAAGAATTCTTCTTCATTCGTGGTGAAAATAAGGAAGAAATCCTGAAAGAGCTTGACCTATACAACATTAACGAAGCAACCCTGTTTCCTGAATTGGAGCACCAGCTCAGTTATATCAAATATATAAATAGCGGAAATGTACAAGCAGTTGCCGATTTTGAGAAGTATGACACACATACAAAAGCGGATAGTACGCCTCAAAATCTTGACGATGAATCCTTGAACACCTATATCCTCTCTAATCTGTCTAATCTTTTGAGTGGTATAGCCAAGCCAGAAGAAATTGAAGATCTAAAAGGAATCATTCAAAGCAATTTCGCTGTTGATTGGTATAACCGAGATGCAATCATAAGCAAGCTTCGAATGTCTATCTCAGGTTATTATTTTGTAAAACTCAAGGATAAAAAAGAAGCAAAAGAAAAAGCTGTGCAGATTACCGCGCGCCTGAGACATGCAGTAAATGATTATATGGTAACTAATATAAAAGGTGGGGAGTAAATATGCCGGGATATAACACAGAGGCGGATTATGAAAACGCTATAATCGAGCTTTTCAGAAACGATTTGGGCTATGAGTATGTCTACGGCCCGGATGTGGAGAGAGACTTTCGTAGCCCGCTCTATGATACCGTATTAGCGGAGTCCTTGTATCGCCTGAACAAGGGCTTACCTGCTGACGCCATTAACGATGCACTATTCAAACTGCGCAACTTTGAAAATGGCGAACTTGTACAGAAAAACGCTGAGTTTATGGAGTACCTGCAAAGCGGCATTCCGGTCCGTTACTTGGAAAAAGGCGAGGAGCGTTCTGGCATTGTGTATCTCGCTGACTATTCCCATCCCGAAAACAACTCCTTTATTGTTGCCAATCAATGGACTTTCATTGAGAACAGCAACAAGCGTCCGGATGTTATCCTATTTCTCAACGGCCTGCCTGTTGTTCTTGTTGAACTAAAATCCCCCTCCCGTGAGGAAACGGACGCTTCCGAAGCCTATCGCCAGCTTCGGAACTATATGCAGGAAATTCCGTCGATGTTCATTTACAACGCCATCTGCGTGATGAGTGATCAATCTACTTCTAAGGCAGGAACGATCACCTCAGGTGAAGATCGTTTTATGGAGTGGAAAACGAAAGATGGCAGTTATGAAAATACCCAATATGCACAGTTTGACATCTTCTTTGAAGGATTGTTCCAAAAAGATCGTCTGCTGGATATAATCAAAAACTTTATCTGCTTCTCCAACGAGGGAATCAAGAGCTTCAAAATTCTTGCCGGATACCATCAGTATTTTGCAGTAAGAAAAGCAATCGAATCTACAAAGCACGCAACTGTAACGGACGGCAAGGGCGGTGTTTTCTGGCACACACAAGGCAGCGGAAAATCGCTGTCTATGGTCTTCTATGCTCATCTGCTGCAAGATGCCCTGGATAGTCCCACGATCGTTGTCCTTACCGACCGCAACGACCTTGACGATCAGCTTTATGGACAGTTTGCCAAGTGCAAAAAATTTCTGCGGCAGGAACCTATCCACGCAGAAAGCAGAGAGCATTTGAAGTCGCTGCTTGCCGGCAGACAGGCAAACGGGATTATCTTTACTACAATGCAGAAGTTTGAGGAATCCCACGAGCCCCTTTCTGAGCGCCGCAATATTGTCGTGATGGCAGATGAGGCACATCGTGGGCAGTACGGACTTGCGGAAAAAATCAAAATCACAACAAACGAGGATGGCGAAGAAGTCGCCAAGCGTGTTGTTGGCACGGCTCGCATTATCCGCAATAGCTTGCCCAATGCTACATACATCGGCTTTACCGGCACGCCGATTTCTTCCAAAGATCGCAGCACCCGTGAGGTGTTCGGTGATTACATTGACATCTACGATATGACGCAGGCTGTCGAGGATGGTGCAACACGCCCGGTCTACTATGAAAGCCGTGTTATCAAACTGCATTTGGATGAAACCACCTTGCGCCTCATTGATGCTGAATATGATATTATGGCCAATAACGCCGATCCGCAGGTTATCGAGCAGAGCAAAAAACAACTTGGCCAGATGGAGGCTGTCCTGGGCAACGACCAGACGATCAATTCGTTAGTCTGCGACATTCTTGACCACTACGAAAATAACCGTGCGAACCTGCTCACGGGTAAAGCGATGATTGTTGCATATTCTCGCGCCATTGCTATGAAGATATACAACCGCATTCTCGAACTGCGTCCGGCTTGGACGGAAAAAGTCGCCGTTGTAATGACCGAGAGCAACAAAGACCCGGAAGAATGGCGTAAAATCATTGGAAACAAGCACCACAAAGACGAACTAGCACAGAAATTCAAGGATAATGACAGTCCCCTGAAAATTGCTATTGTCGTAGATATGTGGCTGACGGGCTTTGATGTACCATCCCTTGCAACAATGTATGTCTACAAACCGATGCAGGGCTACAACCTGATGCAGGCCATTGCCCGTGTCAATCGAGTTTTCCGTGATAAGGAAGGCGGTCTTGTCGTCGACTATGTAGGTATCGCTTCCGCCTTGAAGCAGGCAATGAACGACTATACGGTACGGGATAAAAAGAACTATGGCGATACCGATGTCGCAAAGGTTGCATATCCCAAGTTCCTCGAAAAGCTCTCTATATGCCAAGATCTGTTCCATCACTACGACTACTCAAAGTTTATGTCCGGCACGGATCTTGAGCGGGCAAAAACAATCAGCGGCGCTGTGAACTTCATAATGGGTCGGGAGTTGGAGAAGGAACGGGATACTTTCCTCAAAGAGGCACTGATGCTTCACCAAGCACTGTCTCTCTGTTCTTCCTTGGTAGATGAGCCGATGCGGTTCGAAGCAGCCTTCTTCGAGTCTGTCCGTGTCCTTGTCATTCGGCTGACTAATCAGGGCGGTGGGCAAAAGATTTCTCTCCCGGAGATGAATGCCCGGATCAATGAGCTTTTGAAGCAGAGCATCAAGAGTGACGGCGTCATCAATCTGTTTTCTGATGTTAACTCCGAATTTTCTCTGTTTGATCCGAAATTCCTTGAAGAAATCTCCAAGATGAAGGAAAAGAATCTCGCCGTAGAATTGCTGAAAAAATTGATCGCCGAGCAGGTTCAGATTTACCGCAGGACAAATGTGGTCAAATCCGAAAAATTCAGCGAGATTATGCAGCGGGCGATGAACGCCTATCTGAACGGTATGCTGACAAATGAGCAGGTCATTGATGAGATGATGAAGCTTGCCAAGCAGATCGCCGCTGCGCACAACGAAGGCAAAGAACTTGGCCTCACGGCGGATGAGTTAGCATTCTACGATGCGCTGACAAAGCCACAGGCAATCAAAGATTTTTATGAAAATGATGAATTGATCGCCATTACCAAGGAACTTGCTGAAACCCTTCGCAAGAACCGCACGATTGACTGGAACAGGCGTGAACAGGCAAGGGCAAGAATGCGCATGCTGATTAAACGCCTTTTGAAAAAACATAAGTATCCGCCCGAAGGGATGGACGATGCGGTTCAAACTGTTATGACGCAGTGCGAGCTTTGGACGGATAATATGGAGGAGTGAGTATGGACACACAGAAGCTTTCTATAGCAATTCAGGCGTTTATAAAAAAGCAATCCACCAATGCCGCATATTACGAAGAAAACTGGAATGAACGGAAAGAGCGAAAAGCATACTACCAATCCTTCACCAAAGATAAGCTCTTGGCAATGACCGAAGAAGATTTCCTTGAGTATATCAGCAGGCTTTGGGCAGTTCTGATGTGGGGAAACAAAAAATATGTTGTCGATAAGCTGATTGAAGATAATGGCTTTTCTACGCTTAAAAAGCAGTTAGCCGACCTGTTGTACGGATCTGCCTCTGTAGAGAAGCGGTGGGATATTTTTCTGAAATCTGTAAAAGGTATGGGACCTGCTACAATCAGTGAACTGCTTTCCTATATGAATCCGCAGGAGTACATCGTATTCAACAAGACAACCATTCTTTGTTACGGTTACTTGGGGATTCCGAATATGCCCAAGTACAACTACCAATACACCGGAAAGAAATATACTGAAGTGTGTGCGGTTGCAAAGGAAATTGCATCCAGTCTGAAAAAAGCAGGCGCTGCTGATTCGGACTTGCTGGCTGTTGACTATTTTCTGTGGGATGAAATTCTCCCTCTCGCAGAAAAGGATGTCCCCACCACAGATGCAATTTCTATTTCTCAGGAGCCCGTTTCTGCCAGAGATTCAAGATCGCTTCACGATGAAATCAAAGACAAGCTGGTGGACATAGGAAAGCTGCTTGGCTTTGACAGCCGCTCTGAAGTAAAGATTGCAACAGGCGCAGTTGTGGATGCTGTCTGGGAAGCTAAAATTGGCAATATGGGGAAAGCAATTTATGTTTTTGAGGTACAGTCTAAAGGTTCCATCGATAGCCTTATTCTAAATCTGAAAAAGGCACAGAGCAATGCAGCGGTTCAAGCTGTTGTCGCCGTTGCAGATGAAGAACAGCTTGCGAAGATCATTCAGGAAAGTGCCGGTGTGATTGATGAAAAATCTCTGCGAACTTGGGACTCCGAAGATGTTTTGGCAGTTTATGATGCGCTAGTGCGGGCACACGAATCAATCAACAAACTGGCGCTTGTACCGGAAAGCTTCTGACCTCTTGCTCTGATAAAGTTCGGAACAATATCAGATTTAGTTTGACATAGTTCCGATAAAACAATGACATTGTTCCGGAAATTTTTGATATTGTTCCGAACATTGTTCTTTTTCATTCGACCGGAGCTGTATATAAAGCAAGCGGAGGTCATCGACCCCCGCTTGCTCGTTACCCATATACAATTTCCTGCTTCACGACCTCGTTTGCCCGATGTCGGATGCCGTTCATCTTCCGCACCCACGCCTGCGGGTCATTGGCCTTTACCTCCTCCGTCACACCCTCGGCATCTGCGTATTGTTCTACCAACCGAAGAAAGAGTTCCTGCGCCTGCTCCTCGATGTCTGCGAGGTGCCCATCCAGCACCCCGGCGGTCAACAGGTTATAATACAGCACCCGGTGGTGCTCCCTCAGAAAGGTGCGCCGCCGCTGGCCGTAAATGCCGATGGGACGTTCTTCTTCGGGCGGTAAGCAAACATTGGGCAGGCAGTAGTCGCCCTGCCTTGTGTAGGTGCCGCCCAGCTGCTCAAATAGCGATTTCATATGTGATCCTCCCATTCAAAATTTCCCCGGCAGGTCTGCAATGCAAAATGCACCTGTCTTTCGGTTACAGTCTACCAAAACCGAAAGGCAGGTGCGAGTGTGCGAATTTCTGAATCGCAGGGTCTGTACGATAGTATAGCAGGTTATAGGCCAAAATACGATGCACCTGTATTTTGGCCTAAACAAGGTGATTCCGTGCATCTGCAGCAGGCCTTCACCTTGCCTCCACAAAAAATACAGCGAACTTTTGCTGTCCGACTACACTTTTTACGGCGAACTTTGTAAATAACCCCAGATAAAGATCACTTCCGCTTCATCTTCCTGCTGAATTCGTTCAGCGTCTGGATATGCCAGAGGCTTTTACGGGTGATGGAGCGGAAGGTCAGGGAGCAGAAGAAATCCACAAGAAAGATTTTCGGGATACAGAACTTCAGTCCCTTTTGAAAGGCTTTCAGCGACCCGCGGCTGCACCAGTTGTGGACGGTGGTCAGGGTGTAGCCGGTCAGGGTTACCACATCCTTTACCGTGACCACGTCCGGGTATTTGCGCAGCAGCTTTTCATAGTAGCCGTGCATCTGCCGCAGCGTGTCCTCCGGCAGCTCCTTGGAGAGCCTCGCCACATAGTGGGTGCCGTACCATCCCTTCGGCGCAGAGTAGAGTTCGGGGAAAATCGCCCGCTCCTCCAAATATGCTTTCACATCCTCTTTTCGGATTTTATAGCACCGGGTTTTCTTACCCGACCACTCACAGGGCACCTTGCCGCTTTTGAGCAGGTGCAGCGCCGTGGACTTGCTGATATGGCAGATGCGGAAGAATTGCTCCTTGTTCATTACCTCGGGAACGCTGTCCCAGTTGACGGGAAATACATCCATTTGTAACACCTCAAAAATAGATTTTCGTCGGTTGGAAGCTCTATTCTGCGGTGTATGGCCGTCTCCCGATTTTTCTCTCCTATCTTCCCGCATTTCTCTCCAAAATCGGGAAAAATGCCGATTTGAACCCACTTTCAAAAAAGTCTGTCCCGCAAGGCTTTCCGAGCGAAAAAGCCTGATTTCAAGCGGCTTTCGGCGGGTACGGGGCTTACAGAAACGACCCCAAAACGGACACCCCCGTCACAGTTGCATAAAAGACTCGGACTTTACCAAATTCAAAGTTACCACGACTTCCTCTGAACTGAATCTGGCGGAGTCCTTCTCCGTGCTGGCGTTCTATATGTACGGCGGAATGTACAATGTTTTCAACGGCACCGAGGTAGAGAACATCGCCGTTGATTTCATCAATGAAGCGACCGGACAGATCATGAACAGTGCCAACTCCCGCGACATGGGCGAGTAAGAACAAGGTCTGTAAGAAATCAGGCGCAGGAGCAGCGTTTCAAATGCTGACTCCTGCGCCCTTTTTCGATTTTGGGTTTCAAGCATTCTCACAGAATGCGCAGCCATCCCGCAACGCAGGGATGATCTTCGGGGATTGGGGATTTGCCCCAACAAGCAAAATCCGTTCAGGTGCTACCTGAACACTGCTTGCCGCTAGTAAGTCCCTGCGTTTCCCACGCCTTTGGCGTATCATTTCGTAACGCATTCGGGTAAACCCCGGTGCTTCGTTTCATCCGCCGTACTGCCCGGTAGCGGAATGCGTGAAAAAGTCAAGACTTTTATTTCTCTTTTTTTGTGCTACAATAGGCTGCAGTGCGCTCACAGGAGGAGATAAAAATGGCATCAGCGCCCACGTCAATACCTTACAAGACTACATCATCCGAGCCATGCCGGTGTTAGCAAAGATTCCCGGATTTTTCGAGATTGTAAATGCAGATGAAAAGCGTTATGATGTTATAGCTGGGGCATATCCGGATGCAGCATTTGCCGCGATGATTATAAACAACCTTTTTCATCATGACCGCGAATTTTCCGAAATTCACCAGCAGGCGTTTTCTTCTATCGTGGATGGAGCAACTATTCCGTCTGTGCGCAAACGCTACAATCTTTGCATAGATGCTTATTGGCAAAAACATTTATGGGATGATTAAACTATGGAGCAGTCTAAAAAGCCGCCGCGTTCCTATAAAGAGCTGAAGCAAAAACAGAAAGCAAAAATTTCTGACTATATGTATCTGGAAACGCAGGATTTCTTCCAGACGAATGGGAGGATGCCGGATACGGATGAAGACTGCAAAGCGGTTGCCCAGAAGGTATTTAATCATCTCTCTGGCTTGCGTGTCCCCACCGAGGAAATCCACGCCGTCTATCTCAGGAAACGCCCTCATATTATCGAGCGTCTGACCATTTTCGGAATGCCTGGGCATATCCGTTCCCATGCAGAAATCAAGGAATTGCAGCGCATCCGAGCGGAAAGAAAAGCCCATACCAAGCGCAGAAAGAAACGTGCCAAAAATGAGCCGAAGCTTCCGCCCATGGAGCAGGACGACACCTTTTTCTTCATCGCGGGTTACACCTCCGGTGGCGCGCCATATGGTCTTACCTGGGAGGAAATGGAATTGGAGCCGTGGGAAGATATAGAGTAATGTGTTTCACATTCTCCTCATAAATATAAGCAAATAAAAGTCTCCCGTTTCATCAGCTGGTTCGCCTGCCGAAATGGGAGTCCTTTTATTTTCCTCTGGCTCTGCAGAACCGATACTCTGTCCAAAGCTCCAGCTCGAGGGGCAGCAGGCAGAGCGCTAGATAACCGATGGCCGCTGTTACACCAATCCTGTTTAATGGCCGCCAGATGATTCTAGGGTTGTACCACATCTTGCTAGCTCCCAGAATCGCGCCCATAGCCGTCAGGGTGATGCAGCAGAACAGAACAATCACAAACGCCCTGTCCCGGTTGTCGAAGCGATAAATGGAGAAGGCCGTCCTTCCCCGGAGCAGACTGCCCCGGGAACGCATGGAATCGGATTCCTGCACCAGCGCTGAAATCATCCAGGTTATCAGCATAGAGAATATCCGTAGGCAGTTGATGAATCGCTGGAAAACATTCCCCTGATTGCTGCCCCGGCCGATGCCTTTCTGAGCGAGGTTGATTTTCCTCGCCTCCCGGCCAACTCTGGGGATGAACCGCAGCAGGATCGTAAGGAAAAGCGACAACTGCGGGCTGATCCTGCCGAAGAGGTATACCACTTTGTCCGAAGTCACTATGCGGAAGATTGCCTCCAGCCACATGCACAATGCTGCAAATCGCAAGCCGATCACCAGACCGTAGACAAAGCTTTCCACTGTCAGGTTGTTGCCGATGAAATTCTGCCTCAGCACTGTGACACCGAAGTGGTGATAGGAGCTGTAGTACAGTGCGAATATCAGAATCAGCGGCAATAGGCACAGATTGAAGGCCACTGCCCGCTTTCCGCAGCGCTTGACGCTGTAGGCAAAGGCGCAGACATAGGCGATTGCCAGAAACACCGGGTGGTTGAAGCGCACCGTCCCGTACAGCGCTGCGGCAAAGAAAATGAAATTCACCGCCGGATGACAGCTTTCAAAGCCCATTTTCGCCCTCCATCATTCCGCACTGCTGCCTTCTGTTGCTGCCCATGTGCTTCCCACATCCTCGCCATAGCCGTTGCAGGTATAGCACCAGACAATGTTGTCGCCGTTTTCCACCTTGTAGCTCGAGCAACCGTAATTGGGGAACCAGTCGTTTACCTTGTACATCCAGCCGGATTCTTTGCCGCAGTCAAACTCGTACAGATGGTTGATGCCCTCAATATAGCCGCTGTCGTAAGCAGGCGTCCAACTGTATTCCAGCTGAATATCCGCCGCCGTACAGACTTTTTGCAGCACATCAAAAACAGTATCCCCCGGGGCAAAGGAAACGCGGGTCTGGGGCAGAATCACTGCATCCTTTGGCACGAAGGGAGCCTTTTCCTTATTTAGCTTGCCGATATTGTCCAGAATCGTGTCGCACACAATAGTGACGGTGCAGACATTATCCTCCTGGCCGGGGGTGATGACAGCATTGTCCTTCAGTTTCTGAATCCGGCATTGGCTTCCCAGGCCGTCGCCGGTATCCGCCCTCAACGCAAAGGCCACAGTTACACCCACAACGACAATCGCCGCAATGATGAGAACCATAATCAGGTTCGCAGTTTTCTTTTTCATGGTTATCCCTCTATTTTATAAAAACCGGTCATCCTTCGCCGGGCAATCTCAGGTAAGGGGGACACCTGAGCAGCGTCGGATGAGCCGGTTTTTAGCTGGGTTATGTTCTGCGCGGGGCGGGCGGAGCGCCAGCCCCTGGTTGGCCTACAGAGGAGGATGTACGTTGCTGCGCACAATGCTGTAGGCTAAGCCATTTCTCATTTAATCGGTTGATGTTGCTGATTGGTTTTCTTTCTCCACTGGGAACTTCGCTATGTTGCCAAGGTAATACTGGCAGACCGTCATCGCATCGGAAATGTCAATAATGCCATCACCGTTTACCTCAGCAGCCTTTTTCTGCGTATCCGTTGGGGCAACATTCCCCAAATAAATCTGGCAAATCAGCATAGCATCGGAGATATCAATGACGCCGTCCCCATTTACATCGCCGTATTTGACCTCCGTCGGGTCCTCAATGGTCAGGGTCAGCGTGGTCATGGGCTTGTCGCAGTGAACGCCATATTCCATTTCCAATGTGTCACTGTTTTCCCGATTCTGATACATTGCGTAAGGGAACGTGATCTGGAAATCCGTATCGTTGGCAGTCAGAGGCGTCTCCGACCAGGTCACATACGCTGTTATGTCTCTGGTCTTGCCATTGGCGTAGTAGGCCGTCACCTGCATTCCGGTGGGGTCAAAGGTGTCCTTCACCTTGTATGTCGTCTTGTCCGGCAGCTTCGTGACCTCAATGCGCTCTATGGTGCTGCCCACAGCCATCAGGTAGGCAGAATCATTCTTGAAGTAGATCGTGCCATACTCGTCCATGATGGGGCTGCAAATGGCATACTGCGCCTGTGCGCCGCTGGGGGTAAAGATGTTGTAGGGTGTCTGACTTGCCGCTGGCAGTGTAGGTCTCCATAGTCTTCAGGGAGACCTCTGTCTGTCCGGGCCGGTCCTCCAGCACACGGAGCTTGCCGGGAGTGAAGTTATCAAAGAAGTATACATAGACACAACCGGTTTCCTCTTTGTAAGCCGTGGTCAGAACACCGCTGGTCTGGGGATAACCGTGCGTACGCACCGTGTAGGCGATCTCCCAGTTGGGAATGTCGATGACCGTCAGATTATGACCGCTGTATGCGCCAAACTGTGCCGTTCCGGAGATGCCGATATAGGCACGGCCATTATAAATAGTCGGTGTGCATGTGGACATGGCCGGATTGGCCGGATCATCCGCGTAGTTGTAAAGCTTCAGAGTTCGGACATCCTCGATATTGCCCGTTGCGTCCACAGATGCCTCAAAGAAATATCCGCCCTTGCTTGTGAAGTAATACTTGCCGTTGTAATGGGTAATGGAGCTGCGGATGTCGCCGGTCACATTCATCTTGTAGCTGGACAACAGCTCACCGGTCTTGGGGTTAAAGGAAAGCAGGCTGGGCCTTCCGGTAGTGTAGCCGGAAGCACCGTCGTCCGTGCCGATCAGCAGGAAGTCATCGCACACATAAGCGCCTGCCCAGTAGAAGCCGCCCTTGCTGGTGTAGTACCAGGTGGGGAGTTTTTCTTCCATCGACTGCGTCGGATCCTCATCGGTCGCGCTCAGGCAGACATAGTGCGCCTCGTTGATCTCCCCTACCCAGAAGCCGGTGTAGATATACCCGTCGTGGTAAACGATGGAGCTATTAGGCTGTCCGCCGATGGAATCCCGGTAGATCCACAGGGAGTTCAGGGTATTGGCATCAAACGCCTGAATGGTTCCGTCGGACAGGCCCACGAAGATCATGCCGTTGGCATAGGTGGGCGGATTGATGGCGAAGCTGGAATTGTGATCCATAGGCTTGTCGATGAGGATTTCACCGGATATGGCGTCCACCTTATAAATCCGGGAACCGGAGTAGGTGTAAATCGCGCCGTCCACCAGAATCGGGCAGCCGCAGGCATTCACGTCGTACCCGGAGCCAATGGAGGTAGCCCAGTACAGCTCGGCATCCTTTGCGTAGACCGGCGTTCTGTAATCCACCACGCCGTTGTTCTCATTGTTCTGACGCAGATGCGGCCAGGCAGAGTCAAAGTTGATAAGCGTACCGTTGGCCGGAGCCTTTTCCAACGTAATGGTCAGCGTTCCGTCCTTGTCGGGAGCGGTGTAATGCTCTACCTTCTGGCCGATATACCCGGTGCATGTAGTGGTGTAGGAATAACTGGCACCAGGGGTCAGGCTGTAGGTACCGTTCTTCTCCACAATACGCTTACCGTTCAGATCATTGGTCAGGAATATGATAGCCTCCGCCGGGGTCGTCTGGATCGTCAGCTGAATGGGGTCGCTCTTCTGGACGTGGACGGTATAGGTCAGTTCAATACTGTCGGTATCCGCATGGCAGACCTGAACCAATATGTCCTCGTTATAAAGATCCGTGTTCAAGGTTGCTTCCGCACCCGCCGGCGTATCATAGCACACGCCGTTGACCTTGGCATAGTACCCGCCGCAGCAGGCGGTGTCCGCGCTGCTGTTGGGATAGGTTCCGGAAATATAGAGGGCTGTGGTCTCCCGGTCAACCCGCACATAGTAGTCCGTGGTATCCCGGTCAAAGCGCGCTGTCCCGCCGCTAGTGGTCATAAAGGGCAGCGTCTCATCCTTGGTAGCAACGGAAAGACCGGACAGGTGCAGCTGCCGGAGCAGCCGGACAGTGTAGTCCTGGTAATAGGATGTACCATTCTCTTCCTTGGAAATGCGGACCGTCACCGTCTGACCGTAACCGGATTTGGCCACCGCGTATGTCAGATTCTGGGCAAGCCCTGTCTGACTGACCGGGTTGGGAACCGTCACCGTCTGTGCAAGGCCGTGGGTCTCCGGGACGGTACTCTGGGTCTGATACATGGCCGTCACGGTTCCGTCCGCCGTAGCCTGCATGGCGACGGAGCTGTTGCAGTCGGACACCGTGTAGTTGTAGGTATGCTCCGCCGCCGAGAACGTCTTATCGGCGGCGTAGGCAATTCGGCTGGAGGCATATGTGCCGTTATAGAACGCCAGATTGGTCAGCCAGTCTGTGGCGACAGGCTCCGGAACAGACACGTTCAGCCCGTTGGAGGCCGTGAAGGTGATCTGGGTATGATACCAGGTATTCTTCGTGGCAATGCAGGTATAGCTCTCTCCGGGAACCAGGTGATAGGTGCCATCCACCGGCGCAATTTCAGAACCCGCGCCGTTGAACACCTGCACCGTTGTGCCGGAGGGAACGCTCAATGTCACCGGTACGGATGCTACCTTCTGAATATGAAGCGTGTAGCTGTTCCGTTCCCCATTGGGAGCCGTGACCTGGATCGTGTGGTTCAGACTATCCCCGCTCAGCGTCACAGCTCCGCTTCCGGTGACAGTGTAGCCCTCATCAAAGGGTGCAGCGGCAATGTCCAGTGCGGTGGAAACGGTCGTCAGACTGTACTCCCGCGCAGTCGGTTCAAAATTCAGGGGAAGCTTCGTCCCTTCCGCCGTGACAGTCAGCGACTTCAGGGTGGGTACACGGGTCACGGTAACGGCATAGGACTGAATCTGGGTATAGCCGTCCGAGCCGGTGTACTGAGCCTCCAACGCAAATGTCCGATTTTCCATGCCGGAGGAAAGCAGGTATGTAAGCGATGTGGCCGTACTGTTCCAGCTGCGGGGCATGTCAGACATGTCCTTGCCGTTGGTGCCGGTATAGATAGTGCGGAGCTTGGTGGCATTGGTACTCGGGACATCCCCTATTACCGCATTCAGGTATACACTGCTCAAAGTGCTGGCAGTATCCTCGATCCAATACTCCGCCGTGTGGTCTGCCCGATTCTGTACAGCTCTGTAAGGCTCCTTATCGGCATCCAGAAGCCGGATATTGCCGAACCACTCGCCGTAGGGCAGGGTCACGGAGACCTTGGCATCGGCGGAAACCGTCATCGTTCCGTCCGTGCGGTTATATCCGCCGTCGGAAACGCTGAATTTGTAGTCGCCCGCAATGACCTTAGCGCTGCCGGTGCCGGTAGTGACGTTGCCGTAGGCATCCGTCAGGGTAATGACCGGTTCCGTCAGGGCGCTTCCGTTCTGGGTGGCCGCCGCGGAGACGGTGTACTTGGTTCCGTCCAGAAGCGCCGCGTATTCCGCAATGGCATCCTTCAGATTTTGCAGGAGCGTCCCCGCCGTGTCGGCATTTGCCGTCCGCAGCCCCTTCAGCGCCGCGGCATAGGCATTCGCTGCCGCAGGATAATTCTGCACATGGTTGGTCATGTCCAGATAATCCGCCATTTGGAGGATCAGCTGGATGGCCGCGTCCGAATACGTCGAGGACACATGGATGCAGATGGCCTTGATGGAGGAGGCCTGTGCATCCAGCTTGTAGCCGCCCTTGTCGTAATAGATCATATAGTTGGCGGAAACGCCGTTGACCTCATAAATGAAGCCTTGCTCCAGGCCAACGAATTCAATGTCCGAAGCGGACAGCGCTTCCTGAATGGTCTGGCCGGTCTTATAGTGGATTCTGGTTGGTTCCACGATGGTACTGTTGGCGTTCATGGCAACGAACACGAAGCTGCCGCCCTCTCCCTCCGCGGCCATTGCCGTGACGGGAATGATGGCAGCGGCCAGAAGTACCAGGCCAAGCAGCAGCGCCATTACTCTTTTGCGCATTTTTCGTTCTCCTCCCTATTCTCAGTACAGGCAGTTCCACAGCCGATACCGTATTTTCTCCCAAATCGTCCAGCTGCCCTTGCAGGCATCCAGCACACGCATGGCATACGCGTCCACGTCCTTGCGCTGCTCCGGAGTCATTTCCTGGGTGCTGAACAGCGCCTTTTGGTTCAGCTCCGCGGCCTCCGAAGCGCCCTCCGGGGGATTGGCCGTACTGTGGCGCAGTAGACAGACCGCGTAGCCGTAACGCATGGCAATGGCTTCCCGGTCGTCCGCAGCGTCAATGGCTGCCAGCTTTTTCCGGAATGCCCTGCGGCGGTGGAAAATGTATCCGGCCAGCAGCAGGATCAGCAACAGCGGGAGAAGCAGCAGATAGTGGGTATCCAGCGAGAAGGTGAACCGATCCTGTTTATGTTCGGTGATCTCCTCCGGCTTTTCGACCTCTACAAATTGCCGCGTGTTGTTCCGGTAGGTATTCTCGTCCGGGCTGTCGCCGCCGAGGGACAGCTCCTCGTCGTCAATGTATCCGGGGGTTACCTCAAACGGGACAAACCCGACGCCGCTGACATAGTATTCCGCCCAGGCGTGGGCATTTTTCTCTGTCAGTGTAATGGCCTCACCGGCCTTGTAACGGGCCGCATCCTCCGCCGAGAGGAAATAGCCCTCCACATAGCGAGCCGGAACGCCCATATAGCGGAGCATCAGCACTGCTGCCGTTGCATAATGGACACTGTAGCCATGCCCACTGCGCTCCAGCGTATATTGCAGGAAATCCCCGCTGCCATTCATGGTTCGGGCGCTTTCGTCGTAGGTCATGTTCTCCCGGAGGTAATCAAAAATAATGGTACGGATGTCGCCAATGGTTCGAGCCTGACTGTCCAGCTTCAGCTGCCGTTGGAGAACCGACCAGCTGTCCTGGGTCATTTGCAGATCAACGGTTTGCAGATAGTCGGAATACGCCTGCTCTTTGGAAAGGTAGTTCTTGATGTTCTCCCGTCCCTGCGCTGATGAAAGGTTCCGCTGGATCTGGTACCACTCCGGCACGCTGCCCTTCAGATAGGACAGGCTCTCTGCCGGCGGAAGCATTGTGTCTCCGATACGGTCCGCTTCCAGCGTTTCGCTGCCATAAACGGCATATGGGTAATAGCCATGGGCGGAACAAGCAGAGAGATTCTTTACGGTCATGGACAGCGGAACCGCCGTATCCGTATAGCTCTCTGCCAATCCGATCTGGCTCTGACCGTAAAAATCAGCCTCATGGAGCCAGTAAAAAAGGTCTTCATACTGAGCAGTATCCTTCGTATCCGCCGTTTTCCAGCCGGTGCCGGTATAGGTGTCATAGACCTGCCCGCGCAGATACACCTTTTCCGGCTGCTCCATGGTGACTTCCAGCGCCGGCGCGTCACTTTTATTCCAGGCAGGTAAGTTTCTGAGATTTCCCTCCGGCATGGAATTGGTATCGCTGTCATAGCGCTGATGGTGTATCCGCGTCTGAATAGTATCCATCAGGTCGGTGTCCAGGCCGCTCTGGAAGGACAGCCCGACCAGCAGGCACAGCACCGCGCACAGAACCGTCAGAATCAGCTGTGTCGGAACGCCTGTCAAGGACTCTCCCGCCGCCGTGCGCCGCACCATCAGCAGCACGGCACCGGCAATCAGCAGTCCGCCGCCGATTCCTACAGGAACCAGGCCCAGCAGCATTGCCCCATAGCAGGGCAGCAAAACCGGCAATGCCAGTACCAGACGTCCGCTCCATGCGCTGCGGCTGAAAAGCAGCGATACCAGCAGCAGAGAGACCGCTGTCGCTAAGGGCAGACAGCGGGCATCCGCCGCCGCAAAGTCCAGATATATCTTTCCGTTTTTTTCCGTCAGCAGGGTCAGGAAATCATTTGCCAGGGTGCCGAAGCCGGGCAGTATCCACCTGTTCAGCGCCAGACTCAGCAGAAGCAGCAGTCCGATCCCTACAGGAACGACCCAGTTCCCGATATCGCTCTGGTAAACGGCAAACAGAACCGCCTGCACCAGAAGCGCGGCCGCCGCCATGCCCCACCAGGGGTAGGGCACGGAAGGAAACGCCTCCGCCAGCAGAAGGCAAAAGCCCGCCGTCAGTACGGCGCAGACCGTTCCGGAGTCCCAAGGGAAATACATTCCTTTTTGCGCCGCCCCGGTGACAATGCATTGGAGTCCGTTTTCACTTTTTTGCATGATCGGCTAAACCTCCAGTCGCTGCATCGTCTCCGAATAATTCTGGGGGGTAAAGGTGGTGGCATTGGGGAACGGCTCCTCCGTGCAGAGGACAAAATGCACCCGCTCGTCCGTCATCATCCGCTCATCCGGCTTCACGCCGAAATACAGGATACGGCTGTAATCGCCCATTTCCGGCAGGCGGCAATCCGCGCTGCCTCTGGTCTTTACCAATTCCGGGATTGCCTGCAAAAGCTGGTTCTCGTCCAGAATATCCTGGGCTTGCAGGTCGTCCCCCTCCGTCCAGCGCAGGGTATACTGCACACCGCCTTGCAGCAGTGCCGCACCCGCGGAGGAAACGACCTCGGCCAAAGCATCCATCTGCTGCGGCGTGCCGGTACGTTTGTCCCAGAACACCAGGAGGGAACGGCTCTCCGGCTGGCTGGCCTCCTTCAGAATCAGCTCATCCAGCTTGGAGGAGAGTTTCCAATGGATCTGACGGATGTCGTCCCCGGGACGGTACTCCCGGAGCTGGTACACCTCGCTGCGATCCTCTCCCCTGCGGTCAGATGCACCGTCGTCTGCATAGGCCGGTCTGGCGGTCATGTCCGCATCCATAGGAAAGAGGTTCGGGAGAATGGTCAATCGGGCTTCTGCCTTGACAGGTGCCTGCATGGGGAGCACCCCCAGATAGTCCAGCAAAGTAAACCTGCTGATGCGCACACGCAGCCGGCCGCAATAGCGACTTTGCAACAGGATATTCTGGCTGCTTTCGCCTCTGGCACTGATGCCGCCGGTCAGCGTCACCGTCTGCTCTTCCTCTGTCAGATCATTGCGGATAGAGACGCGGCAGCCGCAACGCATTACGGGCAGCAGCGCCGAATTGCGGATGCGCACCCGGCAACCGGCCGCGGTGCGTTTGGCAGCCGTCGCCGGTATCAGAATATCCGCCTGTAAATGCCTTCGGACGTATGCGTTGACCGCCCAGGAAGCCAGTGGCAGCAGGAGCAGCAGGCAGAGTCCGGCAAGCACCCAAAAGGAACCGCTTGTAATGAGCAGCGCCGCCAGAGCCAGCAGCAGAAGCAGGTAACACACGGCGCTGCCTAAAATCTTTTTCTTCATTTGTCGGAAAATTCCCGGATATCTGGCTTCTGAACCGAGGTGAGGATGTTCTGAAGGATCTGCGCCGCGGTGTATTCCTGAAGACGTGCCTTGGCGTTGAGGATCAGACGATGGACGCATACATCCGGGAACACGGCGCACACATCGTCGGGAATCACATAATTCCGCCCCTCCAGATAGGCGTTGGCCTTGGCCGCACGGGTCACAGCCAGAGCGCCGCGGGGACTGACGCCCAAGGTAACATAGGCATTGGAGCGGGTCACGTCCACCAGCTCCGCGATATAGTCATAGATTCGGTCTGCCACATGGATATCGGCAACGTCCGCAATGAGCTTTTCCAGCTCATCCGGCGTCGTCACCGTCTGGCAGGCGGAAAGGGGATCCACATGATGGCGATCCTTCAGCAGCGCCGCCGTGCTTGCCCGATTGGGATAGCCCATACTCAGTCGGATCAGGAAACGATCCAGCTGAGAGGCGGGCAGCATCTGGGTACCCGCAGAGCCTACTGGGTTCTCCGTTGCCAGAACGACGAAGGGCTTGGGCAGCGCCCGGGTCACGCCGTCCACCGTGACCTGCAATTCCTCCATGGCTTCCAGCAGGGCGGATTGGGTCTTACTGGAGGTACGGTTGATCTCGTCCGCCAGCAACAGATTCGTCATAATGGCACCGGGCTGGTATTTCAGCTTGCCGTCCGCCTTGTCAAATACGGAAAAGCCGATAATATCAGAGGGCAGCGTATCGGAGGTGAACTGGACGCGTCTGGAATCCAGTCCCAGCGTCTTGGAAAATGCCTTGGCCAGCGTCGTCTTGCCCACACCGGGTACATCTTCCAGCAGCACATGACCCTGTGCCAGAATGGCCAGCAGCACCTTGCGGACGATGTCCTCCTTGCCCAAAACGACCTTGTTGACTTCCGCTTGAATTTGTTCTGTCAGCTTGTTCATGCCTTTCTCCTCTTTCTGACAATGATGCATATCGCGCCGGCCGCGATCACGACTGCCGCGCCGATCCCGACGCAGAGAATGGTTCTGCCGGCACCTACCGGTGCCTGTGCCGTCTGGGTGTCCGGGCTGGCCGGAACATCCGGGGCTGTATACGTGCCGTCAAAATGCAGCACCCACGGCTGCCCCGCGCGGACACGCTGCACGGCCACCAGCGCAAGGACGGATTGCTCCGTTGCCATGCCGTCACCTGCCCCCTCCAGCGTGTGGCTGTAGGTGCCGTCCGCCTGACGGAATCCGGCGAGCTGGGTCAGCAGGGTATGCCCGTCTTTCACAAAGCGGGTATCCGTATCCGGATCAATGCCCAGTGCGCACAGAGCCAGAATGACCTGCGCCGTGCTCTCCGCGTTTTCATCCCCGTAGGCGATGTACCCGCAGGTATCCGTCAGCTGACCGGAAAGGTATTCCAAAGCCGCGTCGATCTCGGTCTCCAGCCGGTCCCGGTAGGGAGCCAGCGCCTGTACCGCCATGGCTGTGATGTCCACATCCGATTTTCCGGGGATCAGACCGAAGCCGCCGTCCGGCTCCTGAGCGATCACGATGGCGCTGACCATATCCTCTCTGGAATACTGGGCATCTGCCGGAACCTCCGTATCCTGCGCATCCAGGGTAATCAGCGCCCAGATCCAGCCGTTTAAGCCCTGCGCGCCCGGATCGCGGGCATAGTTGTAGGTTCCCTCCGCAATCAGGTCAATGGCCGAGCCGTCTGGCTTCGTTCCAAAGTCGGTGGGGTCGCCGCCCAGCGCCATTACCGTCAGGGCGATCCGGTGGTATTCCGTGGCCTTGTTCTTGTCCAGGCAGCCATTTTTCGCGTAGGCATTCTCGACATAGGCTTTCAGCGCCTGCAAATAGTCGGCATAGCTTTCCTCCGCGCCGGACAGCGCCATGGCCATGGCAAGCCAGTCACAGACGGAAGTGCCAGCTGGGAACTGCTCCTGATCCTTCAGAAGCTCCCCCTTCTTCCCACTCAGGGCGGACATTCCCTCCGCGCTCTGGGCGATCTCCGCATCCAAAGATGACGGGGTTTCCGCAAAAGCCATCGTGGGGAGCAGAAACAGTATGCAAAGCAGCACCGCTATCAGTTTCGTTCCATTTTTCATGCAGCCGCCTCCAAAAATCTTCTTATCAGTCCTTGGCAGTATACGATCTTATCCGTCCAGTACCCCGCAAGCGTACTCCGCATTCTCCGCCGTACTTGCCGCCCCATAGCCTGTGTGGATGCCTGTTCTGCCGATTCCGGGTCAACTGGGTCGGTTGGTTCCGGTTCGCTTGGCTCTGTAGGCGTCGGTTCGCTGGGGTCGGTAGGCGTCGGTTCCGTCGGATCCGGTTGGGTGGGATCCGTTGGCGTTGGCTCAGTAGGATCCGTAGGTGTCGGCTCCGTCGGATCAGGGTCTGTGGGATCGGGCTGCGTCGGTTCCGTTTCGCCGCCGGTAGCCGGAAGAACATCCGTTTCTTCCTCGTGGCACCTCGTACAGCAATAGAGGACATACCCATCCTCCGTTTCGGTGGGTTCCACGCGTTCGATCTCCTCAAAGTCGTGACCCAGCGCCTGATAGCCGCCGTTGATCCACAGGCCGCAATAGCTGCTCAGTACACCATAGCCGCCTCCGGTGGCATCGTAGCCGCCGATGTCCTTGCCGTAGGACAGGGTGAAGCGCAAATAAATGGTGATGCCGTTGCGGACCTTATAGCCGCTCATACCGGTTCCTTCATACAGCGTTCCGTTGATGGAGTACATCCAGCCGGAACCCTGGGTGTAATCAAACTCGCCGATGCTGTCCCGGTCGTAGTTGCCGTTGGTGGTGATGCCGTCCCGCAGGATCAGCTCCCAGAGATGCTCCGGTACGTTGACTCGGTAGGCGATGTCGCCCCGGTTGATGCGGCGCAGGTAGAAATTCATGGTGGCAGTACCCTGATAATCCGGTTCGTAGCCGCGCTCCTGTAAGAAACGCAGCACTACGGACGCCGCCGTTTCGCCCTCTACGATGTCCAGCGTCCCGCTGTCCAGAATACCCAGACCGATGGTGGTCGCGTCCAGCACCACATTCACGGAACCCGCCGCGTCGCCCTCGCTGATCTGGTGGTAGGTGACGGTGTAGACCTTCATGGCGGAGTTTCCGTTTCCGTCCCAGGCCAGCACCCGGACGATGTGGGATTCTTCGTCGCCAATCTGGGGCGCGTCGAAATGCAGCTCATAGGTGGGATGGTTGTCACCATAACTCTTTTGGACAACTTTCCCGTCCAGTGTAACTTGAATCTGATTGGAGAAAATATAATCTCCCCCCAGCTTCTCATTTGTTCTGGCGGTCACCCACATGTTGTAAGACTGAGAGGTTATATCCGGACTGTCCTCGTCCAGGCTCGTGAAAATGGTAGGCGGATAGTCGCCGGATTCCGGATTGTCATCGTCGGCAAGATCCGCGTAATAGCCGACCCGGTACTGAACCAGCCCCAGAAAAGTATCCCCGTCGTACAGAGACAGCACAAATAGATTTTCCGCATTGAAATCCAGCAGTGCTTCGTAGTCCTTATTATTCTGAGACGTCAGCAGCAGCCCGTTTCCGGAATTGGTCTCGTTTTTTAGACGGACACGGATATGCAGATCGCCCTTGCCGATTGGGTAGGCAATGAAAGCCAGTTTTCCGTCCGGAAGCTCTGATTTGGTGAGCTGCTGGGTCTTCAGGGTCGTGTAAATACGGGGCGTATCGTCTTCCTCGCCGCCGCTGCCGTGATCGCCGCCGTTTCCGCCGTCGTCCCCATCGTCGCCGCCGGTGCCGCCGCCGTGGTCGCCGGAATCCTCCGAACCACCCTTGTTGTCGTCTGATTTGTCGCCGCCCTGATTGTCATCGGGATTCTCCACGGGCTTGTCCGTAGGCGCTGTGGGATCCGTATCCTCCTCGCCCCGGGTCGGTTCCGTTGGCGGCTCCGTCTGATCCTGCCTCTCCGGTTCCGTGGGAGGCTCCGTCGGCTCCTGGGTTGGGTCGGTATTTTCTGTTCCTTCGGCGGATTCCGCGGACTGGGCGTTCCCCTTTCCGGAACCCTGTCCGCCGGTATTGCCGGAGCCTTGCAGGGATTCCGCCCGGAGCTGCTCCGGCTGGGCGTCGATTGGGTTGTCCGGCCTTGTCCGCCCGGAGGCGATAAGAGAGCCGCCGATCCCCGCGACCAGCGCGATGACCAGCAGAATACTCACGGCGCTGAGCAGGCCGCTGCGTTTTTTCATACGGATATCCCCCAAAAATCAGTTTGGATCCTTACCATTGTCCCCCGCGCCGGGGGATAATGGTAAAACCCCAAAATACGGCGAATTGCCTCCCCTCCCTTGCGGGAGGGGAAGCAGCTTATTCGCCCGGATTTAGTTGGAATTTGCTACGACCGCAACGGCATCCGCGGAATTGACAACCTTATCGGCGTTCGTATCCGCACGCAGGAACTTCCGCACGGAGACCTTCTCGAAGTCGGTGTACTTACCGGTATAGATGTCGTAGGTCAGTTGCGCGTCGTTGATGTCCACAACGCCCGTCTCGTTGACGTCATAGCCGGCAGCAACCTCCTCGGCCTCGGCAGCGGACTGCGTGATCTTGGCCTCGGCGTCCGCCGCGGTAAGATCGGTACCGTCCACGATCACCAGCCAGCTGTACACATTCTCGCCGTAAGCGGTGGTCTTGTACATGACGTTCTCGCCGTAGGCAAAGGCCTTGCCCTCTTCGGGGGTGCCGGTCACGGTCACCAGGAATACGGTCTTGTTGTCCATTTCCACAAACTTGGAAACGGCGACATTCATGGTCGAAACGGATTTCTTTTCGACGGTGATAACCAGATTGCCGGTCACCTTGGCGATGGTGTAGCTGCCGTTCTCGCCTTCGGTGACGGCAACGGTCTTGCCGCCCATAGTCGCGGAGACGGTGTACTCGAAGTTATCCTTGTCCATCCGGCACATTCCCGCCAGATATTGGGCAAGCCCCATAGGAGAGGTTGTGTCAAAGCGAACGCGAAACTGTCCAATAATTCCAGATCGTCGAAGATCCGTGTCCAGCAAGACGACCCGCTTATTCAGACTGGCAAGCGTACGCATCAGGTTCATTGATACATAGGATTTTCCTTCTGCCGCGTACCGGCTCGTCACCAGAATGGTTTTAGTATCGACTCCACAGTAAAACAAACTGGTTGCCAGTGTGTTGAACGCCTCATTTGGCGCGTATTCCAGAGGCGGAAATTTAGAAATTTCAAGTTGATTCATATTTCCTCCGCTTGCTCTGTTTTAATTTCACAGTTGTCGAAGGCACAATTGCCAGAGTGGGAATATCCGCACATTGAGCAATATCTTCAGGCGTTTTGGGTCTGGTATCAAGCAACTCCTTAAGTAGGATCACCACAACCGCTAGTGCGGTTCCCACCAATAACCCGATAGCAACACAGCCTGTCCTACTGATGCCCGTTGCTGTCCCCGGAACCAAAGCCACAGAGAAGGTGCTGGGTTCTTCAGAATCCATTGTTTCCAGAATGAATTTTTTCGCAGCCTTCGCATAAGCATTTGCCATGCTTGTGGCTAAATGCGGATCCGCATTCTTGACAATGATATAGAGGACACGAGTATCAGATGGATTCGTTACCTTCAGCATGTCCTGCATATCTTTATAGGAATATGATAGACTCAATTCCTCTCGCACCATCTCATGGACTTCCCAGGTCTTAAAAACCTCCTGATAGTCCATAGTCAGATAGGAACCAATTTGAAGATCAGCAAGAATGGAGCTGCTGTCCTGACCCATGATGTAGAGCTTTGCTGTTGCCGCATATATGGGCTTCATAATGAAAAATGCATATGTAGCAGCAAGGGCGGCACACAACACCGCAGTAAGGAGGATATATTTGAATTTGGATAAAACCAGATAGACAAACTCAATTGGCTCTCTAGCGCTTCCCATGTGACTGACATTACTTTTTCCTAATTGCTGATTAATAGTCCCTGTTTTCTCTGCATTTAGCAGTGTGCGGGAAATGACTTCAGCAAGCTTTTGCGTTTCATCTGAATCCAACCTATTCTCATTGAAATTATCATGTCTGCGTTCAGCCATTGCTTGTATATCCTTCCTATGGCAGATTTCTTCTGCCATATCAATTTTCTGATTTCAATGGCTCACTCAGCACCACCAGCAGCGCCGGGTGCTCCTCCATGGCCTCCAGGCCAACCTGTGGGAAGGTGATATCAACATAATCTTCCTTCACCTCAGCACGCAGTGCCACCCAGTCTAATTCATGATCATCGGGATTGACTCGATTCTCTCGTTCCAGCCCCAGCATAACCGTAATATCCTGACCATCCTTAAATGGCGTTGCGAAGCTGAAACGAAACAGTACATCGCCGTATTCCTATTGGTAGAATAACCTAGTTGCCCTGCTTGTCATGAGCACATAATTGATCACCTCATTTATCGGGCCAGAGGCACTCGCTGAGTATTCGTTTGCTATATTCTAATATACCACTGTTGGTGTGCTAATTCAATATAATCTCACTTTACTAGCGTGTATTTTCGCACATTCGGAAGTATACAATATGTGTATACTGAATGTGAGGAGTGCCTTCCATGGATTACGCATACATCAAACAGCGAATAACAGATTTGCGGATTGAAAAAGGGGTCTCTGAGTATCAAATGAGTCTGGATCTGGGGCACAGCAGAAGCTATATGCAGAACATTTCATCTGGTAGATCGAAACCGTCTATCGAGGAATTCCTGTATATCTGTGATTACTTAGGAACTACTCCCGGTGATTTTTTCGATGAAAAGAATCAGGAACCGATTCTCATTCAAAAAGCTTTATCCGGTATGCGTTCACTATCTGAAAAGGAGTTGCTTTCCTTAATCAGCCTGATTGATTTGTTCAATGAGAATCGAAAGAATACGACATAACTGTTTCCTGTTTTTTCGGAACAGTACTATATACTTTGCGCTGGGGGAGGATAGCTTGGCCTTGCCCTTGAAATATTCTGCTTTTCAGTAAAAAAAGACCCGTGATACAGTTCAGCGTTCTGTGAACTGTATCACGGGTTGTTTTATTATTTCAGGACACGCCCCACTACTTGGAAGCCTGCCTGCGCCGATATGACCCTCGGTTCGTATTTCTGATTATAGGAAATCATGACCGGCTGCATATACACGTTGCCATAGCTGTCGGAAAATGCTTCCTGCTGTTCTTCATCCGGCTCCTGCTCATCGTACACCTTGATGTAGCCCTCTCCATCGTATATGAAGATGCCTACCTCACCGATATTCACCCGGTCGCATTGCTTCACCCAGACGATCTGCCCGTCATGGTAGACAGGCTCCATGCTGTCACCGGAAACCCTCACACCAAAGTCCGCACCGTTAGGAACTGTTGACGCAGGGAAACTTACCATCTCAAAGCTGCCTTCATCCAGGAATGCGCCAGTACCGGCGGAAACGGACAGATTGCTCACCGGCATTTCTACGAACTGAATCATCCGGCAGCTCCGGCTTTCGGGCTTGTACCGCCCGGAGGCAATCAGATCAGCCTTATAATCCGAAACCTTCCGCATTCCTTCTTCGTTCAGTTCAGGCGCTGGGCCGGTACTCATAAAAAGAGACAGGTCGCAGTCCATATCAAGGGCCTGGACGATGGCAACGAGCTGATAGGGGTTGGGGGTGTTGCTGCCGTTCTCCCACTTCTGAATGGCAGATGCAGTGGCAGATACTCCATAGTCTTTCAATACCGCACTGAACTTCACAAGGCTCAGTCCTTTATTGTTTCGCGCTTTGGAAAGCACCTTGCCGATATGATTCATGCTCTTTTCCGAAGCGGCATCATAGAGCTTTTGTTTTTTGGGGTGGTATACGGTTGTGTTTGCCATAAAAGCACCGTCCTTCCTATGGCTCCATTATAAACCGACAAGAAACGATTGTCAACGACATTTTATCCTATAAGTCTACAAAATATGTATTGACAAGTCCGTATAGGATATGCTATCATTGAGCCACGTCAAATGTGAGGTGCCATTATGAACCGGGCGTACTTATCCAGAAACGACATTGAGCAAATCGCAAAGCGTGTCAGTGAACAATACAAATCTGTGGCAGTGCCGCAGAAGCACCTGTATTATGCGGTTGACCCGATAGAACTTGCGGACGTATTGGGGCTACAGGTAGATTTTCAATATCTTACCAAGGACGGAAGTGTACTGGGACTGACAACCCCGGAGGAAGCCTTGATTCCTGTTCTGGACATGGACGGCAACCCCTTCCTGTGTCATCTGGATGGCCGGACTGTCCTGGTAGAACAGCGGCTGGATAACCTGCCTCGGTTCCGTGGGCGGAGGAACTTCACCATAGCTCACGAGATTGCACACCAGATTCTCTACCGACTGTTCCCGGAAGCCTACGGTATGCAGCGCAGAACCCTGTGTGATTACCGCCGTTCCAGCAAGCCGTGCAAACAGATCACGGATTGGACGGAGTGGCAGGCGGATACTCTGGGTGCGGCAATCCTCCTGCCGGAAGATGCCGTGCAGGAGGGAATGTTCATCTTCGGTCTGGGGGATCAAATGACGGTACTGAGCAAAAAATACTCACCCAACAAATTTGAATCGTTTTGCCGCATGGCGGATTTCCTTGGCGTATCCAGAACCACCCTTTCCTACCGAATGGAGCAGTTGGGGCTTCTGGAACGGAACCTGCTGTGTGTGGGATAGAATGGGAGGTTTTGTATATGGACGATTCATCAATGCGAATTGCGGTGAAATGTAAGAAATGCAGCTTCACAATGTTTTACAAAACATCAATGGCCACCGGCACGGTAGAGTGCAAGTGTCCGCGCTGCAAAAGTATCGTGAAAGTCAATCTGGCTCTGCGAAAAAGCAGCTTCCCGCTTTTCTTTCGCAGAACAAAGCCGACATACTGGAAACCATCGGCAGAAAAGTTCATATTGTCATAGCACCGAGCAACGGGGTACGCTGTCAATGACAGCGTAATGAAACACCACCAAATAGCCGGGCATGAGAGATCAGGAGTAGAAATACTCTTGTCTTCATGCCCGGCTTTTATTTTTTCTATGGAGGATGGATTATGAAAAACCGGAATTTGGAATTGTGCCTGTGCGAACGCTGTGTCGCAGGATTTTACCAGTCAAAGGAATACTGGGTGACCAGAGAGGACCCTTATCAGGTGATAAAGGACGAATGTGCCTTCTGTCAAATACGAAGGGGTTACGATTACCTCATTCAGCGCCGAAATAACCGCTTACCGGTTCGGATAGAAACGGAGGCGATGGTATGCTGCTGATCGAGCAGATCTATGAGACAAACGGTCTGAAAAGCGACTATGTGAAATGCCCCGTTTGTAAACAGGGTAGACTGTGTGACAAGCCGATGGGCGACAAAGTCATGGTAATCGCAGTCAGTGAGGGCACTGGCCATCAGACAGGAAACCGGATCATCCTTAAATGTCCCAAATGCGGACAGCGATTTATCATTACAATACCAAAAGAATAATTCCAAAACTATGAACTGAAAATAAGTTTGTACATAGTTCAACCGCCGGACACGCTGGATTATTCCAGTAAAGCAAGCCGGAAAAGAGCCTGCATCCACTAGCTTTTTGCTGGTGAGAACGAGGACCTTCGAGTTAGGGCATGACAAACAGCTTTCCGGCTGTTGTTGTCATGCTCTTTTTGCATCCTGACTGCCGGACAGCAGAAAGGATGCTATGACAGGTTGGCTGTGCTACATCGCTAAATATCCGTAATCTCCGAAATTTGATTCTAACTCAAATTTCAATTCAAGGAGATTATGGATATGACATTCAATTACGCAGTAGAAAAGAGAAAATTTGAAAAAGTATGGGAAAAACTTGCAAAAAGTTATGCGGAAGCAGGAATGGAACCGGAGGCAATAAAGGCTATGCGCGAATTTGACTGGGAAATCTTCAAAAGCGAACGAAATGAAGCCCTTCATACACAAGAATTTGCAATCCCCGAAAGTACGGATGTGGAAGTGGACGATTGCGAATCCCCGCTTTACGAAAAGTTTCTGGAGCAGCTTTCTTCTGAATACGATACCTATGGCAGCCATTCTCGCTATTGGTGGCTTGAGGAGCTGACCACCCCCTGCCTGACCATTGGTGTCCCGGCACTGACCGTGGAGGACAAAGAACTTCTTACCCTGTACATTGTGGACGGGCTGACCATCCGGGAAATTGCACGTTATCTCAATCTCCAGAAATCGACCATCTCGGAAAGGCTCCAACGCATTTTCACGCTGTTCCGTCATAGGAATATGCTATTTCGCACAAATTGATTTCGATATATGCTTGTTTTCTGCTTGGTTCTTGTGCATTCCTACAAAGATAAAAAATCTTTCAAAACACCCGGACAAAACGGCGTTTTCGCTGCCTACCAAGTGAAGGGACTTCTTCACAGACCCTTCCTGAACCTTGAAAACTGAACACAAGATGATACGAGTACACACACCGATGTGGTGGTGGACAGTACGACGCCAGGACGTTGGCTTGCGGACAATCCCGCAGAGCCAATCGAGCGCCACCGTGCTGTCGAGCCTGGGCAGGCAACCTGGGCATACACCCCACATCGCGTGAAATGAAACTTGCTCACGTTCCCCCAAGGACTAGGGGGAAGCCCTTCGATATGCGCCAGCTTCGGCAGCGGTATCGCAGAGTTATGACAGCCTCGCCAAAGGCGGCTTGTATCATACCCACCGTCAGGGGTGCGTGGCAAATGTGACGGATACAATGAATCGGTACTGAACAGGGCTGCCGCTCCGGGAATCGTAAGTATGATGCTTTCAAAGAAGCCGGAGTGGCACCCGCAAAGTCAGATACCATGCGCTGGGAGCTTTTTACTGCCAGCGCATTCATGTGACTTTGATGTCTGATACGAAAGGAGCCTTTGGTATGAATCAGAACAGAATGGAATCCAGCAATTTGGTTGACATCAGAACCATCACCGTTGATAAGAGCCTTCCCAAAGAGGAGCGGATTGCGGACTTTGTGCGCCAGATCAGAAATCCCTACCGTTTCCGCTGTGGAGATTTCGTGGTGAACGCCTCCTTTGCCAGAAATGGAGCAACATTGGAGGACTGTCTGCGCGGGATTCTCAGATAGACGACAAACTCGCATTTTCTGGCAGGAGTGATACAATGTACATGGAAAAGGACGAAACTTAGGCCATCTCAGAAATCACTCTTTTCATAGTTTTCCCGGAGCGAAAGGAGTGTCATTTCATGGCAAAGTACAAAGCAACTGCCTACATCCGTCTGTCTTATGCAGATGACCGCTCCAGCGAGAGCGACAGCGTATCCAACCAGCGCAAGCTCATTGAGAATTTTGTTGAGCGTAGCCCCGACATTGAGGTTGTGTCCTACAAAGTTGACGATGGCTACAGCGGCATCATCTTTGACCGCCCCGCCTTTAAGGAAATGATGCAGGATGTGACCAATGGGGAAATCAACTGCGTCATTGTCAAAGACCTCTCCCGGCTGGGACGTGAGTACATCGAAACAGGCCGTTACCTCCGCAAAGTGTTTCCGGCTTATGGTGTGCGATTCATCGCCATCACCGACAACATCGACACAGCTCAGGAGAACAACGGCGATGACCTGACGGTTTCGGTCAAGAATATCATGAACGAAGCCTACTGCCGGGACATTTCCGTAAAGACCCGTACCGCCCTGGATGTAAAGCGCCGGAACGGTGATTTCGTTGGAGCCTTTACGGTGTATGGCTACATGAAGTCCGAGGACAACAAGAATCTGCTGATCCCCGATCCCTATGCCGCCCGTGTTGTTAAGAATATTTTTCAGATGCGGCTGGAAGGCTCCAGCGCCCTGCGGATTGCCAACGAGCTGAACCGGCTGGGCATACTCTCTCCGCTGGCCTACAAGAAAAATCACGGCCTGCCCTATGCCAAGAACGGCTATGCCGACAGCGAGGACTGCAAATGGTCAGCCACCACCATCATCCGTATTTTGCAGGATGAAACCTACACTGGCACACTGGTTCAGGGCAGGCAGGGCACCTCCAACTACAAAATCAAGCAGTTGGAGCAGAAGCCGGAATCGGAATGGATTCGCATTCCCGATGCCCATGAAGCCCTCATAACCAATCAGGACTTCGATCTGGTTCAGAGAATCCGGGGGCTGGACACCCGCACCTCCCCGAAACAGGACACGGTATATCTGTTCTCTGGGGTTCTGATCTGCGGCTGCTGCGGCAGTCGCATGACCCGCAAGACCAACCGGGTAAATGGAAAGGAGTACCACTATTATTACTGCCCCACGGGCAAGAAACACGGCTGCGCCAATCCGGTGATGCTGAAAGAAAGCAAGCTGATCGATTGCGTTCAGGAAAGTCTGAAAGCCTACATTCAAAATGTAGCCTCTCTGGAAACCCTGCTGAACAGCATTGACCAGTCCAGCATCAATCAGGCACTGGCAAAGGAGTACACCGAGCATATCTCCGAAAATGAGAGGCGGCTGGAGCACACGCAGAACTGCAAATCCCGGCTGTACGAAAATCTCGTTGAAGGGATGATTACCAAGGAAGAATATGCCAGCTACAAGGTGAAGTACACTCGGCAGGCAGAGGAAATTAAGGCAGCAGTCACAGCCCTGAAAGAAAAGCTGAAGGATGTTTTGGAGAATAAAAGTGAACGGAACCGCTGGATCTCTCACTTTACCCAGTTTGAATCTATGGAAACCCTGGACCGAAAAGCCCTGATTCACATGGTTCAGAGTATCTGGGTGAGAGGGAAAAATGAATTGGATATTCGCTTCAACTATATGGATGAATATGAAAAAGCCCTTCGGCTGGCGGCACTGGCAGTTCAGGAAGCAAAGCTGCCGCTCCCCGAAGGAATCCGAAAGGCAGGTTAAATCATGGCACGAAAAAGCAGAAAAGAAAGCGCAAAGGCCGTTGTGCAGGAGGCCGTCAGCACCTGCCGCGCGGCAATCTATGTCCGCCTGTCCGTGGAGGACAGCCACACCCACAGCGCTTCCATCGAAACTCAGCAAATGATTATCGCCCAGTTTCTGGAACGAAATCCCGACATTCAGGTGTACGACACCTACATCGACAACGGCACCAGCGGAACCACTTTCCACCGACCCGCTTTCCAGAAGATGCTCTCCGATATTGAATCGGGATTTGTGAACTGCGTCATTGTAAAAGACCTGTCCCGGCTGGGGAGAAACACCATTGACACAGGTTACTACATCGAGCAGTATTTCCGTCTGCGGAACGTCCGCTTCATCGCCGTCAACGAAAACTTTGATACCGCCGCCCCGGAGGATGCCCACTCTGGGATCATTATCCCTCTGCGGAACATGATTAACGAAGCCTACGCACTGGATATTGGCAGGAAGATTAAGACCCAGCAGCGGCAGGCAATGAAGGATGGAAAGTTCATCGGGAGCCGCACCCCCTATGGGTATCTGAAAGCCCCGGATGACTGCCACCAGCTGATAATCGACCCCGTTGCCGCTCCCGTGGTGCAGAAAATGTTCCAATGGGCATCTGAGGGCTTCGGACTGAACACCATAACCGTCCGCCTGAATGAAGCTGGGTATCTTCCTCCCAGCCACTACAAGAACACCCAGGGCATCATTACCCACGAAAATCTGATGGGCAATGGGAACTGGAACACCCGCACGGTGGCAAGAATCCTTCACGCGCAGGTTTACACCGGCGATCTGGTGCAGGGCCGCACAAAAATTGTAGACCACCAGCAGGTCGAAGTCAGCGAAATGGAGTGGACGGTTGTCCACGGCACCCACGAAGCCATCATCAGCCACGAACTGTTTGAAGCCGTTCAGAAAAAACTAGACGAAACCGCCCACCATTGCAAGGAACGGGAGGTACAGGCTTATAGTCCCAACATCCTAAAGGGAAAAATCTTCTGTGCCCACTGCGGCGGCAGTCTCCACCGGCATCGGAACTTCCGCAAAAAGTCCGCTGATGTCTACCTCTTTTACTGTCTGACCAACAGCAGAATCGCAAAAGAGCGCTGCCCCGGTGTCCTGATTCGGGAAGATGTTCTTCTGGATTCCCTTGCTGATATGCTCCAGAACGCTTTGGATGCGGCCCTGGGCAGCTACTCACTTTCCCTTTTGGAGCTGCCCCAGCAGACAGCCGAACGGGCAGAGCTGAACGAGAAGATCACCTGCCGCAAGCAGGAGATTCAGCGCCTGCGGGGCCTGATCCGCAGCCTTTACGAGAATCTGATTCAGGATATTCTCACGAAGGACGAATACATCACCTACAAAGGGAAGTATGAAGCCAAAATCGAACAGCTTTCTGATGAAGTATCCCATTTGGAAAAAGGCTTGAAGGCACTGGACAAGCAGATGGAACAGCACCGGGCGTTGAAGCGGGATTCCGATAGTCTCCGAGAAAACCGGGAGCTGACCGCCGCCCTGATTGACCGGCTGATTGACCGTGTTGAAGTTTCCAAAGACAAGCAGATCACCGTCCACTACCGCTTTGAAAGCGAATTTGATTCCTGTGAAGAGGTGCTGAACCAATGCAAAAATATGTAATCGCCCTTTACATACGGCTGTCCATTGAGGACTTCAAGTATGACAGCATGAGTATTGAGAACCAGCGCCTTGTGCTGAATGAATATGCGGCAGCTATGCCGGAAGCACTCAATTCCGAAGTGCTGGAGTTCGTTGACAACGGCTACAGCGGCACCAATTTTGAGCGTCCCCAGGTGCAGAAGCTGATTGAGATGGTTCGGGAGAACAGGATCGACTGCATCATTGTCAAGGATTATTGTGCGATAATAGGACTAAATCAGAAAGACCTTGAAAACCAAGGCATTCTGGCTTAGTCCCTTCTTTTTTTGACCGAAAACAAAGGACTTTCAC
>ERZ827150.962-NODE-962-length-39047-cov-11.019953_pt1 | contig 39047 bp, 37 predicted proteins | sample MGYA00519779_ERZ827150 | MGnify/ENA primary metagenome ERZ827150 (study PRJEB31778, sample SAMEA3449267) | human gut metagenome | biome: human gut; feature: human-associated habitat; material: faeces | place: United Kingdom | collected 2010/2012 ...
GGGAAAGGAGTACAGATATGCCGCGCATGAGCAAATCAAAAAAGCTGGAATGGTCGTTCTTCCTGAATGACCGGGGACGCAAGGCGTACAACACGCTCTGCCGCCGCTGCGTCCACGATTGCAAGCAGAGTTTCCGGGCGGTTGTCGTTATTTGCCCGCATTATCAATCCAAGAGGGCAAAAAAGGGTGGTACATCTGCGTACTCCCCTCGCGGACCCGATGGAACGCCACCATGAATACCGCAGACACCGAAAGGAAGTGATACGCCATCTATATCAAGATTGATACCTCGCTCCCACCGTTCATTCCTTTGCCACAATTTATGGTAGTCAGCGAACATTCCATCAACGCTAAACTGCTGTATGCCCTCCTGCTGAATCGCACGATGCTTTCGCAAAAATCGGGGTGGGTATCAGAGGACGGAAATGTGTATGTCATCTACACAATCAAGCAGATGGCGAATGACCTGAATCGGAGCGAAAGAACGGTAAAAACCGCCTTGTGCGAACTGGAAAATGCCGGGCTGCTGACTCGCGTCCGACAGGGCTTGACCAAGGCTAACAGGCTGTTTCTGCAAATACCCGATGGGGTGCAGCTTTCTTCCCCTCTGATGGGCAAAGGCTGCCTTTCAGAAGTGCAGAAAACCGCCCCTCTTGATGGGCAGAAATTGCCCACAAGTAATACTAATACAGAATATAAAGAACAGAGTAAGACCGAAAGAGTAGAGAGTACGCGCCGCCGATATGGAGAGTTTCAAAATGTTTTTCTGTCAGGAGAGGAATATTCCCGGCTGGAGACGGCTTATCCCGGCAAAGCTGCCGAATACATTGAGCGGCTGTCCCGGTACATGGCTTCCAATGACAGGCACTATGCCAATCATTACGCCACCATCAAGAAGTGGTTGGACGAGGACAGCAAGGGCAGGAGAGCGAAAAACTACACTTACGACGATAACGAGGGAGAGTGTCTATGAATCCGATTTTTACAAAAATGGTTGATGCCGTTGAAGCGGCTAATGCCGCACCTGACGATTACATCAATTCCGCTGATGGGCTGAAATACTGCGGCAAGTGCCATACGCCGAAAGAAGCCTTTTACCCCGCAGACCTTCAGGCACAGGGCTTTACCAAGCACCCGGTTATGTGCAAGTGCGTCGCCGAACGCCGAGAACGGGAAGAAGCGGAGCGTCGGGAATATGAGAGAATGTCTTACATGACGATGCTCCGCAGCGAGGCGTTCCGCGATATGCCCGCCGCTGGCTGGCGGTTTGAGTCAGCCGCAGTTACAACGCCCCAGCTTGCAAAGGCGAGGGGTTACGCGCAGAACTGGGACGAGTTCAAAAAAGCAGGAATCGGGCTGCTCCTGTTCGGGAATGTCGGCACGGGAAAATCCTATGCCGCTGGATGCATTGCCAACGCTCTGATTGACCGTCTGGAGTCCGTCCTCTTTGTGGGAATGTCTGATGTAGTCAACCGTATGCAGGGTAACTTCGGTTCGGACCGCGACAATTACATGAAATCGCTTATGCGCCCCGACCTCCTCATTCTGGATGATTTGGGGGCAGAACGTAACACCAGCTTCGGTAAGGAGCGAGTGTTCGATGTGGTTGACAAACGGCTGCTGACCGGCAAGCCCATGATCGTCACCACGAATATCCCGCTTTCCGTTATGAAGCAAGCTGTCGATCTGGATGACCGCCGAATTTATGACCGCATCTTGGAGGTCTGCGTCCCGATCATGTTCGATGGAGACAGCTTCCGCAAAAGCACCGCTGCCGACAATCTGAAAACGGCGGCTCGTCTGCTCGGCTGATAAACCCAAGAAAGGAGCTTTTACATGGAGAATTGCATCGGCACCGTTCCGATCCATCTGAAAATGACACTGACCACCAAGGAGGCGGCAGAATACAGCAACATCGGCATCAACAAGATCGACAGTATGCTCCGCTCGCCCAACTGCCCCTTCGTTTTGTTTGTCGGCACAAAGAAGCTGGTCAAACGAAAGGAATTTGAGCAATTCATCAGTGAGAAACTGGTGATATAAGAAGTTCCGAAAAATTTACAAATTGCCGGAGAGTTTTTCACAATAACTACTTGAGGGAATGGACAAAATCTGCTATACTTATCGTGTAGCAGTGCGTCCATTTCCCTTCAAGGGAAAGGAGCATTTCATGGGAAAAAATCTCAAAGGAAAAGACTGCGGTAAGGGTATCTACCAAAGAAAGGACGGTTTATACAGCGCACGATTTGTTGATAAAACAGGAAAAAGGCATGAGAAATATTTTCAGACTATTCCCGAAGCAAGGAATTGGATGGAAGAAGCGAAATATGCCGACAAGCACGAAGAAGTTTTTGTTGCCACCGAAACAACGGTTGACCAATGGTTTAGTTTCTGGATTGAAAATATAGTAGGTGACTTAGCCCCTAATACGCTCCGCAATTATCGGGAGCGATATTCCAAAAACATTCAGCCCGTTATCGGTAGAATGGCGATTGCCAATGTCAAGCCCATGCACTGTAAGCAAGTCTTGATTCGGATGGACGCTGATTATGCTGGTTCTACTATCCGTCAAGCCTATATTGCTATGGGCACATTGTTCAAGGCGGCGAAAATGAATGACTTGATTGCCAGACACCCAATGGATGGTGTGCGGTTTACAAAGCCAGTTCGTGCTGTGGATGATATAAAGTTTCTTACTTGCGATGACCAACAACGTTTTCTTGAAGTTGCCCAGCGTTCCCACAACTATAACCAATACGCCCTTATCCTCGAAACAGGCTTGCGTACTGGCGAAATGATTGGATTAACTTGGGATGCGATTGACTTTGAAAAACGAACACTTACGGTCAACAAGACTTTGGAGTTTAGGCACGCTCAAAAATACTGGCGTGCAGGTCCTCCAAAGACTCAACAGAGTTATCGCACAATTCCCTTGACGAACAGAGCCTACGATATTCTGAAAAGCATTTGGGATAGCCGGGATAACAGGAAAGAGTCTCCCTTGCTTTCACAGACGCTTGAATACATAGACAGGCGCACAGGCACAACCTCACAGCTTGTTATGCGTGACCTTGTTTTTATCAACTGGCGTACAGGAGAGCCAGCGAAGAACAGCTCCTATGATACCCACCTTTACAAGCTCTGCGACGAAGCAGGGATAAATCGCTTTTGTATGCACGCTCTACGCCATACTTACGCCACAAGAGCCATCGAAAGTGGTATGCAGCCGAAAGTGCTGCAAAAGCTATTGGGTCATGCCAGTATCAAGACAACGATGGATAGGTATGTTCATGTAACTACCGATTCGCTCGACCAAGCTGTACGGCAGTTTGAGTCAAAAGGGTTTTCTGACATAAAACTCAATGCGAAAATGGCGTAAAAATGGCGTAGTAGCCGAAAAGCCAAAACCCGAAAACCCTTGCAAATCAAGGAAAAATCGAAGGAGAATGAGTATATATGAAATTAGGCGTTGTCGGTCTGCCGAACGTCGGCAAATCCACTCTGTTTAACGCAATCACCAAGGCGGGCGCGGAAGCGGCAAATTACCCGTTCTGCACCATCGAGCCGAACACCGGCGTTGTCGCCGTGCCAGATGAGCGGCTGGATGAGCTTTCCGCCATGTATCACCCGAAGAAGACGACCCCGGCCGTCATCGAGTTCGTCGATATCGCCGGTCTGGTCAAGGGCGCGAGCCACGGCGAGGGCTTGGGCAACAAGTTCCTCTCCCACATCCGCGAGTGCGAGGCGATTGTGCACGTCGTTCGCTGCTTTGAGGATCCGGATATCATCCGCCACGCGGACAGCCTGAACCCGCAGCACGACATCGAGACGATCAACCTCGAATTAATCGCCGCCGACCGCGAGACGGTCGCCAAGCGCGCCGAGCGCGCGGCGAAGATGCTCAAGAGCGGCGAAAAGCGCTTTGCCGATGAGGCCGCGCTGGGCGAAAAGCTGCTGGCGCATCTGGATAATCTCCAGCCCGCGCGCACCTGCCCGATGACGGACAAGGAGCGCGAGATTGCCCGCGAGTGGTTCCTGCTGACCACCAAGCCGGTGATCTACGCCTGCAACATCAAGGAAGACGATCTCGGCAAGGACGAGGACAGTCTCCCCGGCGTGGCGGATGTGAGGGCCATCGCCGCGGGCGAGAACGCCAAGGTGCTGGTCATCTCCGCGAAGATCGAAGAGGACATCGCGCAGATGGATGACGAGGAAAGGGACATGTTCCTCGAGGAAATGGGCATCGGCAAGAGCGGTCTGGATCGCCTGATCGCCGAATGTTACGATCTGCTCGGGCTGATTTCCTTCCTGACCGCCGGCGCGGACGAGTGCCGCGCGTGGACGATTCGCAAGGGCACGAAAGCGCCGCAGGCCGCCGGTAAGATCCACAGCGACTTTGAGCGCGGCTTCATCCGCGCGGAGATCGTTTCCTTTGACGATTTGAAGGCGAACGGCTCCATGACCGCCTGCAAGGAAAAGGGCCTTGTCCGCAGCGAGGGCAAGGATTATGTGATGCAGGACGGCGACGTGACGCTCTTCCGCTTCAACGTTTAAGCGAGGGAGACGTTGGGGCATTGCTCCCCAAACCTCGGTCGGGAACGACGTTCCCGACGCCTTCCGAATCTGTATCGCTATGCGATGCGGGGACGGTTATGAATGAAAAGACGCGGCTTGAAGAAAAAGCCGCGCCTTTTTATTTAGCCTGTACCGCGCAGCGATACAGAAGCGGGAAGTGCAGGAACCTCAGGCTCCTGCCAGGGTTCGGGACAACGTCCCGACGTCCCTTTCGTTACTTGCAGCCGCACTCGTAGGAGCCGCACATGCTCTCGTCGCTCTTGCCGGAATGGCAGTTGCAGTTTGCGCAGACGTTGATGCTGCGCAGTTCGCAGCGGTTCTGCGCGTTGTGGTGGCGGCAGGAAGAAACGGAACAGTTGATCGTCTGGTTTTCCATGATGCAATCCCTCCATGTTGGTTTGTGAGCCAATCGCTCGCGGCTTAGTATGGCGGAAAACCGTCTCAATATGCGCGGAAAACGCTTGTCAAAATGATCTGGACGTGTTATAATCTTGTCTAGTACAAACGTACTAAAAAATAAAAGGAGCGAGATACAATGAAAAAGATGATGTTTGCGTTGGTTTTGGCGCTGGCTGTGAGTGTGTGCGGCGCGGCGCTGGCCGAGCAGGGTGTGGCGTATGGCGTGTATAATCAGAGCGGCGAGCAGCCGGACAGCCTCATTCGCGTGACGATGAATTGCAGCGGCGAGCGCGTGACCGACGTGCAGATTGACGAAAAACTGATTCCGTATTCCGCCAGCGGCGCGGAGGGCTGGGCTGAACTGGATGAAGAGACGGCGGCCAAGCTGGGCGACGCAGTGCTGACTGTTGGCGAAAAGAAATATCCGGCTTCTTTTGAGCTGGGCGGCGTGGCGTTTGTCGGCACGGCAGGGGAAAACGGCGTTGTGTATACCGGTGAGGTGAACGGTGAAAACGTTGAACTGATGGCGTATGTCTGCACGGACGAAGGCGGCGCGTGGTATTATGAAAGCAACCCGGCGACGCTGCTGAACGCGCAGGGCGAAGCTGTGGCGAAAATCGAAATCGGCACGAAAGCGTCCATTGAGCATGGCGTGGCGTTCTGGCCGAGCGAGATTAAGTTTCCGGGCAACATTGAGCGGATTGAGGCTTATCTGTCTGAAAACGGCGTAAATTATACCGAGGATCAGATTGTTAAAGGCGAAGACGGCGTTTGGAACGTCGCGGACGTGACCACCGGCGCGACGCTGGCCGGTACGAAGAATTATCTGCTTATTGCGCAGCGCGCTTATGAAAACGCGCAGGGCAAGTAAAAATACAAATCAAAACGCTATCCGTTGTCTCGATCCAAGCGAGCGCGGATAGCGTTTTTTTAGGATTCGCGGATTTGGCGGTAGGCAATTCGTCCCTTTTCGGATAGATAGGGATAGAGCACAAGCCAATGCCCGTGCAGAAACTCAGCCTTGCTCATGCCGGATGAATCCGAATTGCGAAGGGTTTGGTTCAGCCACGAAATATGGCTCATCAGCAGCAGGCGAACCAGCGTATCACAGACCTCAGGCGTAAAGGATTCCATAAAAAAACCATTCTTCGCCAGCGTATTCAGGCCGTCGATCAGACGGACACGGAAATGAATATGGTGTCTGCCGAAGGATGCCGTCTTTAATTCGCTATCCAGAAAGAAAAAGGCGTATTGACACAGGGTGTCCAGCATCATGGAAAACAGGCGGTCAATCTGCGTCAACGATTCGACGGGCATATCCGATGTCGCCGTCATCTGCTCGAACACATCGTCCATCAATGCGGAAACGATATCGCTCTTTTTGGCAAAATGATACGTCAGATTGCCTACGCTGATGGAGAGCGCATCGGCAATCGCGCGCATGGTAACATGGTGATAACCCTGTTCGTTAAAAAGCCGCAGGGAGACGGCCAAAATCTTTTCGCGGGTGGAATGAGCCATGAAAAGCCCTCCTTTGTTGGTCGTATCAACAGCTTACCGCGTTTTGTGCGCTTTTACAACCCCCGCCTTGCCAAGAAAAGCAAAAAACGCTATAATAGATCGTGGATCAACAGGTTTCAATCTTTTTTGCAAGCGTCAAGCAGAAAGACAGGGAGAGCGTACATATGGAATATACGACATTGGGCAAGACCGGCCTGCGCGTGTCGCGCATGGGCTTTGGCGGCATCCCGATTCAGAAGGTGGATGCGGCCGTTACGCGCAAATTGATGGAGCGACTGGTCGAGCGCGGCGTGAATTACATTGATACCGCGCGCGGCTACACGGTCAGCGAATCCTTTTTGGGCGAGGCGCTGGAGGGCGGCCTGCGCGAGAAATTCGTGCTGGCGACCAAATCCATGGCGCGCACGCGGGCGGAGATGGAGCGGGATATCGAGATCAGCCTGCGCAACCTGCGTACGGATCACATCGACCTGTATCAGGTGCACAACCCGTCCCTCACGGAGCTGGAGCAGGTGACCGCGCCCGGCGGCGCGCTGGAGGCGCTTTTGGCGGCCAAGGCGGCGGGCAAAATCGGCCATATCGGCGTGACGGCGCACATGGCGGCCGTGTTTGAAAAGGCGCTGACGATGGATTGGGTGGAAACCGTCATGTTCCCCTACAACATCGTGGAGACGCAGGGCGAGGCGCTGATGCAGAAGTGCCGCGAGCAGAATGTCGGCTTCATCTGCATGAAGCCGATGGCGGGCGGCGCGCTGGAGGATGCGCGGCTGGCGATGCGCTTCATCGGGCGCAACGAAAATGTCTCCGTCGTGATTCCGGGCATGTACGATGTGCGCGAAATCGACCAGAATATCGAGGCCATCGAGGATGCGTCCCCGCTGACCGAGGCGGAGCGCGCGCAGCTCGACGTGATCCGCCGGGAGCTGGGCACGCAGTTCTGCCGCCGCTGCAATTATTGCCAGCCCTGCACGGCGGGCATTGCCATCAGCGGCATCTTCGTGCTGGAGGGCTATCTGAATCGCTACGGCTTGGGCGACTGGGCGAAGCAGCGCTATGCGGCCATGGGCAAGAAGGCCGGGGACTGCGTCGGCTGCGGCGCGTGCGAAAAGCGTTGCCCGTATCAGCTTCCAATTCGGCAGATGCTCGCGCGATGCAAGGATGAATTTGGCGCGTAACGCCTTTTGCCATGGCCGCGCATACCAATGGAAAATCCAGAAATCTCGGGTTTCTGGTGGGGTTTGGGGCAAAGCCTCAACCGTATCCTTTCAGGGAGGAAACGTATGATCGATCGCATTGACCGCAAGCGCGAGGTGCTCGTGCACGTCGCGAAATATTGCTTTGAGGGCACGCTGGAGGCGCATAAGGAGTTCATTCCGCTGGAAATTGTGCCGCACGGCAGCCAGCCGACCCACCGCTGCTGCGTCTACCGCGAGCGCGAGGTGCTGCGCAACCGCGTGGATTGGGCCTGCGGCCGCGCGTCCGTGTACGACGGCGAAAACCACTATACCTTCACCGATCAGCCGGTCGCCGTTATGAACAGCGCCTGCGAGGGCTGCCCCCTGCAGCGCTACACCGTCACCAGCAACTGCCAGCACTGCATGGCGCAGCGCTGCCTGCAAGCCTGCCGATTCGGCGCGATTACCATGACCCATCAGGGCGCGATCATCAACCCGGACAAGTGCCGTGAGTGCGGCATGTGCGCGCAGGCCTGCCCATACAACGCCATCGCTGATGCGCGCCGTCCCTGCGTGCGCTCCTGCCCGGTGGACGCGATCTCGGTGGATAAGAAGAACCGCCGCGCATCCATCGACTACAGCAAGTGTATCTCCTGCGGCAACTGCACCGTCGCCTGCCCGTTCTCCGCGATTTCCGATGTGTCGATGATTACCGACGTCATCGAGGCCATTCGCGATGAAAAGCAGGAGGTCTACGCCTGCTTCGCGCCCTCCATCGAGGGGCAGTTTGGCGGCGTGAGTGTGGGCGAGATGATTAAGGCGCTCCAGCGTCTGGGCTTTGACGACGCGATGGAGGTGTCCCTCGGCGCGGACGCGACGGCCTACTACGAGGCGCAGGAGGTCAAGGAGGTCGCGCGCGAGGGCGGCCACATGACCACGAGCTGCTGCCCGGCCTTCTACAACATGGTCGCCAAGCACTACCCGGCGCTGCTGGACAAGGTGAGCCACACCGTCTCTCCGATGGTGGCGACGGCGCGCTTCATCAAAAAGAAGCATCCCGGCGCGGTGGTTGTGTTCATCGGGCCGTGCATCGCAAAAAAGAGCGAGGTCAAGCGCTACAAGGACGCGGGGAAGATCGGCGCGGATTACGTGCTGACGTTCGACGAATTGTATGCCATGTTCGAGGCGAAGCACATCGACCCCGAGGCGATGGCCTCCGGCGACGTGCAGCAGGGCAGCAAATACGGCAAGAACTTTGCGGCGGCCGGCGGCGTGACGGCGGCGGTGCAGGAAGTGCTCGCCGAGGAGAAATTCGATATGCCGGTCAGCTGCGTCAAGTGCTCCGGCGCGGCGGAGTGCAAGAAGGCGCTGATGCTGCTGCGCGCGGGCAAGCTCAACGAGACGATGATCGAGGGCATGGTCTGCGAGGGCGGCTGTGTCAACGGTCCGGCGAAGATCACTGATCCGCGCGAGAGCCTCGGCATGCGCAGGCAGCTGATGCTCGGCGCGGACGACCGCAGCATTGCCGATAACCTTGAAATGAACGACTTTAAGGATATCGACATGAAGGACGGACGGATGTGACATGAAAACCCTCAAAAAGGCGCTTCCGGTGGCGGCGGCGCTGGTCTGGGCGCTGCTGCTCCTGCCGTTCTTCCTCGGCGCGGAGGCGGCGCACCCGGCGACGGATGATTTCACCTTCGCCGTCTATACGCACCCGACGTGGGTGCAGACCGGCAGCATCCTGCACGTGCTCAAGGACGCGCTGAGCTATACCCTGCGCACCTGGCGCGACTGGCAGGGCACGGTGACGGGCGTGCTGATTATGACGCTCAACCCGGCGGTGTTTTCCCTCGAGCACTACGGCGTGCATGCCGTTGCGCTGCTGGGGCTCATTCTGCTGGGCACAGGCGTTTTTCTGCGGCATTTCCTGCAAAAGCGGCTGAATCTGCCGTGGCGCGCCGCGTTTTTGGCGCTTTCCGCCGCGCAGCTCCTGTTTCTGCCGGATATCGTGGAGGGCGTGTACTGGTTCAACGGCGCGTGGTTTTACATGGGCGCGCAGGCCGTCGCGCTGATGACGCTCGCGCTGGGGGACAGCCTGAGCGAGCGCCCGGTTCGCGGGGCGGGGACGATTCTCGCCTTTGCGCTCTGCTGGGCGCTGCTCTTCGCGCTGGGGATGGATAACTACATCACGGCGATGATGACGGCGGCGGCGCTGCTGATGCTGGCGCTCTGGCGGGCGGCGGCGCATGAGCGCGCGGCGGCGGCGCGCACGGCGCTGATGCTTCTGCCCATCGGCGTGGGGCTGCTGATTTCGGTGATCGCGCCGGGCAACAGCGTGCGCATGGCGGCGGACGGCGCGCACGAGAGCGGGCTTGGCTATCTGCTGGCCTCGATCGGCTGGACGCTGCGCGACGCGGTGAAATACATCCTGCGGTTTATGCTCAAAACGCCGCTTTTGGCTCTGCTGCTGCTGGCGCTGCCGGCGGCGAGCCGACGCATGAACGAGCACGGGGAGACGGGAGAAGGCCTGCCGCGGATCGGCTTTACGCTGCTGGGCGGCTATCTGATGCTCTGCGCGATGATTATTCCGCACATGTATTCCTCCGGGTACGCGGGGTCGGGGCGCGTCATCAACATGTATCACAGCTATGTGCTGCTGTTCGCGCCGGTCGTCTGCATGATGGCGCTGGCGCGCGTCAGGCCGGAAAAGCGCGCGGCGCTGGCGGCGGGGCGGGGAAAAATCGCCTGCTTCGCGCTGGCGGCGGCGGCGCTGGCGGTGTGTCTGTGCGGCGGTCAGCTCCGCAATTATGAAAAGTTGGTGAGCGACCAGTTTGACGGCACGCAGGATGCGTATATCGCGCAGTTTCAGCGCGAATATGCGCTGTGCGAGGCGGCCGGGGCGGCGGACGACGTGGTTCTGCCCGCGTGGACGGTGCAGACCGTGACCGGCAAGCCCACCGCCTACGAGGACGCGGCGTTCTGGACGAACGAGGCCATGGCGCAGTATTTCGGTGTAAAAAGTGTGAGGGTGGAGTAAGAAGAGATGCTGGAACTCAGAAAAATCGACAGAAACAACGTTTGGCAGGTGGCGCGGCTCAAGGTCAAGCGCGCGCAGGCGGATTACGTGGCCTCCAACATCGAAAGCATTTTGGAGGCGTTTGCGACCCGTGAGGCGGGTGGAATTGCCGCGCCGTTCGCGCTGTATGACGGCGTGGCGCTCGTCGGCTTTGTGATGATCGGCTACGGCGACCTGCCGGGCGAGGAAAACCCGGCGATTTCCGCGGGCAACTACTGCCTGTGGAGGCTGATGATCGACGAGCGCTGGCAGGGGCGCGGCTACGGTAAGCAGGCGATTGAAAAGGTCGTCGAATACGTCCGCACCAAGCCTTTCGGAGAGGCGGAATACTGCTGGCTCTCCTATGATCCAGATAACCAGCGGCTCGGAAAGTTGTTCACGTCGTTCGGCTTTGCGGAGATGGGCGAGATGGACGGCGAAGAGGCCATCGCAGCGCTCAAGCTGTGAGCGGGGGACGGACAATGAAAATCTTGCGAGCTCTGCTGACGCTGGCGCTCCTGCTGACGCCCATGCGCGCGCTGGCGCAGGAGGCCAAGGCGCTGACGTCGGATTGCGTCATCACCTCCGGAAAGGTCAAGACCGCGGCCGCGCACGACGGCGATTATACGACGGCGTGGCGCAGCGAACGGGTCAGAAGGCCGTATCTGGAATTTGAGCTGCCGGAGGGCGAAACGGCGGGCTATCTGTACGTCTGCTTTACCGAAATGCCCCAGTCGTGGGCGGTGGAGGAGCGCGTGGACGGCAAATGGCGGGTCGTCGCCGAGGGCGGCACGGATTACCTGCACGCGCTGGTCGAGCTGAACGGACAGAACCATTTCCGCATCGTGGAAAACTCGGGCGTGACCACGCGGCTCAAATTCAACGAGGTCTTCGTCTTCGGCGCGGGCGAGCTGCCGGACTGGGTGCAGCGCTGGCAGCCGACGGCTGAAAAGGCCGATCTGCTCGTGCTGGCGACGCACCCGGGCGATGAGCTGATCTTCTTCGGCGGCACGATTCCGACCTATGCGGTCGAGCGGGAGAAGAGCGTCGTCGTGGCCTACATGAGCGGCGCAAGCGCGGCGCGGCGGAGCGAGCTGCTCAACGGCCTGTGGCACATGGGCGTTCGCCAATACCCCGTGATCGGCCCGTTCGGCGACGCATATTCCACCAACATGGCCGTGATATACGACCAATGGGGCAGGGAAAGGGTGCGCAAATACGTCATGGGGCTGATTCGCCGGTATAAGCCGGACGTGGTCGTGACCCACGACAGGGGCGGCGAATACGGCCACGGCGCGCACAAGGTCACCGCCGACGCGAGCGTTTACTGCGTGGAGAACGCGGCGAATCCCTCCGTGCTCCCCGCGCTCTGCGAGGCATACGGCGCGTGGGCGGTCAAAAAGCTCTATCTGCACATGGGCGAGGAGAACGTGATCCGCATGGATTGGAACGTGCCGCTGTCCGCCATGGGCGGCAAGACGGGCGAACAGCTCGCGCAGGAGGCCTTCCTGCTGCATGTCACCCAGCAAAAGACGCGCTATGTCGTCACCGACGAGGGCAAGACGGGCAACGCCAAATTTTCGCTCGTCTATACGAACGTCGGGCCGGATACCGTCGGCGGGGATTTCTTTGAGAACGTCGAATAAACGCGAAGGGCTGCTGCAAAAGCGGCTTTCCGAACAAAGAGAGCTTCCCCCTGAAAAACGGATAGAAAAAACGGAGAATACGAAAAGACCTCCCGTTGCGGCGCGGAAATGCGCTGTAACGGGAGGTTTTTCCAATTATTAGGAAACTGCATAAAATCGCCCGCGTGAGCAGGCGTTTGACGCTTTGCAGCCTTCGGCGGAGGGGCGGGCGGAAATATATGGGAAGAAATGGAGCGGGTCGGTCGTTTTATATAAAGAATGTTCCTGAAAAGGAAGAAAAAAACGGGAGGAAGAACGGAATGAAACGAACGATGCTGCTGTTGATGGCGCTGCTTGCCTTTGCGCACGCGGCGCTGGCCGAGGATTTTTCCGCTTATGCGGTGAAGACCAACGGGTTTGCGGTTTTTGCGCCGAATCCGATTTTGGAAAACGGCGATATGTTTTTCAAAACATGGAGCGACCGGGTGGGAACGGTCGGCGACGGATATTTTTGGCATTTCGAATGGATGCGCGGCGGCAGCGTATATCGCGATCTGCCGTATGAGGTCGCAGTCGATCAGAGTTGGAGTCCCCTCGAATTTATGCCGGTTGGCGACGAATGTTATGTGATTGCGCAGACCGTTTTGCGGGAGGGCGAAGAAGGAGCAGACCGCGCGGTCACGGCTGCGGTGTATCGCTGGACGGACGCGGGCGTGGAGCAAATCGCGGCGATTCCGGATTACGGAGAGCGCACAGAGATCACGGTGCTTGGCGATGCGTTTTCCGTCTATAAAAGGGAAACCGGCATGATGCAAATCTACCGGTATGACGGAACGCCGCTGCAAACCTATCGGTTTGAGCCGGAAAGCACTGTCATGTCGGTTTTAAGGGCAAAGGACGATACGCTGTATGTGGTGAACAGCCGACGCTACGCCGGGGATGACGGCGCAGATACCGTTTACGCGCTAAGGGACGGGGACGTCCTTTGGCAACGCGAATATCGGCAATATATCGGGATACGCTGTCCGGGGGACGGATATCTCTATGTCCTCCAAAAGGAAAGAGGGAAGAAATACAGCCCCATTCACATCGAACGTGTGGATGCGGACGGCAGCGTGCTGCTCAGCCGCACGTTGTCTGCGGACAGACTGGTGCTTTCCTGCGGCTTCGCTTTCCAGCCGGACAGCGGCCGGCTGATGATCTTCGGGCATGGCGTTGCGGTTTCGCGCGATCAATACAACGTGTTTGTCATGGAACTGGATCAGGATATGCAGGAAGTATCGACGGATGTGCGAAGATTCTATTATCATGGGGATTACGGCTTCAGCGTCTGCCCGATGTCGGACGGACGTTTCATGGTGTTCAGCAATGGCACCGATATCCATCCGCAGGAATCGTCCGGCGAGCCCGTTCTGGTTCCGTTTGATGTGCTGGAAAAGACGAATCGAAACGGTTTGACGCTGCGCTGACAAAACGCGCGGCCGAAGGATGATAGGACAAGGGGTCTGTTGCAGAAAAACGATTCGGCAACAGACCCCTTGCGTATATGCTTTTTCAGCCCGCCTTACCGCTCGTCATACGGCTTAAAGACGACCTCCTGCTTTTCAAAATCAATGAAAAGCTGATAGGCGTAGTTATCCAGACTGGTATCCCAGATTTCCACAAACTTCGGCGTGACCTCAATCAAAATCTCCGTGTCCTCGTGGGAATACTTGTTGTAGCTGCCCCAGAGGTATTTCTTATAGAGGGTTTCGAACGTGCGCCCCGGCTCGTCAACGACGAGCCCCTTGTTTTCCGCGACGCCTTCGACCTGAACGCCGCTCCAGCAGAGCGCGACGTTCGGGTTTTCAAAAAGCTGCTGGGTCTTGCGGAAATTCTTATCCGTCTTGAAGTAGATCTTGTTGTTGTAGAACAGGCAGCTCACGTTGCGCACCATCACGTGGGTGCCGACCGCGCTGGCGAGCGCCATGATTTTGCTGTCGCCGAGCTTTTCAAACATCTTTTCGACGGCCTGTTCGAAGGTTAGGTTCTGTTCTTTGCTGAACTGCATACGATTTGCTCCTTTGCAATGTAAATATTTTTTTATTATACAGTAAATGAGCAAATCCGAAATGATGCACAAATTCCGGTAACGGGCGCGCAATGCGCGCCCGCGTTTTGTGCAGAATTTGCTTTTTGCTCAATTATTGTATTATAGATGACGCTTCAAGGAAACGCGCTCCGCTGGGCTTAGGGGATTAGGGGGAAATTTCGATTTTTCCCCCTTAAATCCCCTAAGAACCCCATAACCCCCATTGAAACGAGCAGGGCTACGGCCCTGCACCCGGGGCGATTTCAACGGATGAGCTGTTCCGATAAAACTAAGCGAAATCAACCGATCATGGCGAATTTCTTGAGCGGGACGCTGATCTTTTTATACAGCAGCATCGCCAGAATCGAGGTCACGCCGAAGGAGATCACGTTGAACGGCACGATGGAAAACGCCACCATCGTCGGCACGTTGGTGATCCACGGGTTCACGGCGGTGCACATCTGCACAATCGCCGCCCAATCCATGCCGTAGAGCGCCATATAGGCCGGGAAGATCAGGAACACGTTGGTCAGAATCGCGACGATCACGCCGGCGACGGAGCCCAGCAGCAGGCCGACGGCCGCGCCGCGCTTGGTTCTGTGCTTCTGATAATACAGCACGGCGGGCAGGGCGTAGGCCGTGCAGAGCAGGAATTTCTGAATTTCGCCGGTGAACATGGACGACGTGCCCTTGAACACCAGCTTGAGCAGCACCTTGACCGCGATGATTTCCACCGCGCCGACCGGGCCGAGCACAAAGCCGCCGATCAGATCCGGCAGAGCGGAAAGGTCGAAGCTCGCAAACGGCGAGAGCACCGGCACGGAGAAGCTGAAATACATCAGCACGAAGGAGACTGCGCCCATCATGGCGGCGAGGGTGAGGCGGCGGGTTTGGTTGCGTTTCATGGTTGTTTCCTCCCGAATGTAAAAAATTCCCGAAGCCAAAGAAGAAATTGGCCTCGGGAAATCCTTTCATTTCGGAACGGCATATGACCGCGCCGCAAAAAACGGATAACACAAACGTCTTTTCCCATCCGGACTGTCACCGTCGGTTCTGGAATCGCACCAGATCGGCCCCCGATCGCTCGAGGGTTCATGGACTATACCATCGGTAGGGATTTTCACCCTGCCCCAAAGACCATTCAGTTTTGAACTTCGTCTATACTGTACGCCCGTGTGAGAATTTTGTCAAGCCCATTTTTTGCGGGAAGATGCAGTTTTTGGATGGCATCTTTTATGAAGGAACTATTTTTAGCGGACGTCTTTTTGAAGGGAGAGGCGCGTCTTATTGATGCCCCGGCGCGCCCGTTTTACCACGAAATGACCTCGTGCCCCGTTTCCGTCACCAGCACCTGAATCTCCCACTGCGCGGAGGGCATGCCGTCCTCCGTGTAGATCGTCCAGTCGTTGTCGGCGTCAACGTAGATGTCGTCCGTGCCCATGTTCACCATCGGCTCGATGGTGAACATCATCCCCGGCGCCATCACCATCTCCTGTCCGCGCTTGGTGACGTAGCTGACCCACGGCTCCTCGTGGAAGCGAACGCCGACGCCGTGGCCGCCCACGTCGCGCACGACGCTGTAACCGTTCTTCTTCGCCAGATCGTGCACGGCCTGCCCCATGTCGCCCAAAAAGCCCCACGGCTTGACCTGCTCCAGCCCCGCCATCACGCACTCGCGCGCAACCTCGACGAGCTTCTTCTTTTCCGGCGTGGTCTCGCCGATGATGAACATGCGGGAGGAATCGGAATAGAAGCCCTTGTAGATCGTCGAGCAATCGACGTTGATGATGTCGCCGTTGCAGAGAATGTCGTCCTCGGAGGGGATGCCGTGGCAAACCTGATCGTCGATGGACGTGCAGACGCTCTTGGGGAAGCCCTCGTAATTCAGCGGCGCGGGAATACCGCCCATCGCGGTCGTCTGCTCGTATACCCAGCGGTCGATCTCCGCCGTGGAAATGCCCGCGCGGATGTGCGCCGCCACATAATCCAGCACCGCGACGTTGATCTTCGCGCTCTCGCGGATGCCCGCAATCTGCGCTTCGGTCTTAATCATGTCGTGGGTGGGCACGACCGCGCCGCGGCGGTGCATGTCGTCGAGCTTCTCGTCAAAATCGAAATGGCAATGCTTGTATTTTTTGCCGCTGCCGCACCAGCAGGGCATGTTGCGATCCAGCTTATGCATGGGTAAGCCCCCTTTAGATTGTGTTTCGTTCGCTGACTATTGTATCACGCTTTTCGGATCTGGAAAAGAGCGGAAATGGGCGCGCCGCCGCAAAATGAGCGATAAAATGCCGCAATCGCCGGGGAACACTGGCGAAATCCGCGCGAATATGCTATACTGAACCCGTTATCGACAAAAAGATGAAAAACAGGGAAAAAACAGGAAGAATCCGGCATGCTCGTTCGTCTTGTATGCACAGGATAAAAGGGTTGGTGAAATGAAGTGAGGAAAACGAACAAATTGCTGGCGGCGCTGACGCTGCTGCTCACGCTGCCCGCGCTGGCGCTGGCGGCGGATTTCGCGGTGGTGCGCGGCGGCCGGCTCAACCTGCGCCAATATCCCAGCAGCTCGAGCCAGAGCTTCGGCAAGTACGACAGCGGCTCATGGGTAGATGTGCAGGGGCAGGGCGCTTCCGGCTGGTATGCCGTGCGCACGATGGATGGCAAGACCGGCTACATGGCGGGCAACTATCTCACCTTCGCGCAGAGCGGGAGCATCGGTACGGTGGCCTATGCCAACGGCGGCTATGTCAACCTGCGGCGCGGCCCGTCGCTGGATTACGCGGTGGTGACGCGCGTGACCAGCGGAACAACCATCAGTATTCTGGATGCATCCTACGAGTGGAACTATGTCAGCGCGACGGTGAACGGCGCGACGTACACCGGCTACATGCACGATTCGCTGATTATCAAGAGCACGACGACGGCGACGGTCTCCACGCGGAACGGCGGCAAGGTGAACGTGCGGCGCGGCCCGTCCTCCGCCTACGGCAGCATCGGCTCGCTCAAATCCGGCACGCGCGTGACCGTGCTGCTCAAGGGCAACGGCTGGTATCAGATCACCGGCGGCGGGCTGACGGGCTTCATGTCCGCCGGATACCTGAGCAACATGGGTACCACGGGCGGCGGCTCGGGCACGGTGACGACTCGCACGGCCTACGTCAACAACCCGAGGAGCACACAGGTGCTGTATCTGCGCGAAACGCCGTCGCAGCGGGCGCGCGCGCTCGGCCAATACAAGAACGGCACGCAGGTGAAGGTCGTCTCCTACGGCGCGACGTGGTGCGAGGTCTATGTCGGTACGCGCCACGGCTATATGATGACCCGCTACCTCAGCTTCAACAGCCATTACGTCACGCCGACCCCGGAGATCATCTATGTGACGCCCGCGCCGACCCCGCAGATCGTCTATGTCACGCCGACCCCGACGCCGCTGGTGCAGTATATCACGCCCAAGCCCGCCGTGCCCGGCGCACCCGAATCCGGCACGACGATCACCCTTGCGGCGGCCTACGGCAGCGCCAGCAACACGATCAACGTCTATTACGATCAGGGGATGACCTCGGTGAGGGCGACGTACACCGGCGGCAAGCAGGCGACGCTGCTCAAATACGACACGAACGTCTGCATGATTCTGGTGGATGGCGTTGTCGCGTATGTCTCGACGTGGAACGTGAACTATTAAAATCAGGCCGCCGGGGCGACAACCGGCGCATATCTCAGCCATTCCCGCGCATATTATCCCCCGGAGGGATGATATGAAGCGAGGATGGCTGATTTTTTTCTGCGCGCTCTGCCTGTGCCTGTTCGGCTGTGCGGCGCAGAGCGGCGGCGGGGACAAGCCTGCCCTGCCGCAGCCGGAGAGCACCCCGAGCCGGACGCAGGGGACGAGCGCGGCGCAGCTTGTGCCGGAGCGGCTGAGCAAAAACGAATCCGGCGTGCCGATGCTCAGGGTCTACGACGTGAAAAGCGAGACGCTGGAAACCCTGTCCGTCGAGGATTATCTGCCCGCCGTGCTGGCCGGGGAAATGGCGGGAGATTGGCCGCTGGAGGCGCTCAAGGCGCAGGCGATTTTGGCGCGCACGTTCGTGCTGCAATTCGTCTCCCAAAAGGAATCCATGTACGACGGCGCGGATATCTCCACGGACATCAAGGAGGCGCAGGCGTATGACGCGGCGGGCGTGAACGTGCGCATCCGCGAGGCGGTGAAGGAGACGCGCGGCGAGGTGCTCAACGCGGGCGGCGAGCTGCCCTATGCGTGGTTCCATGCCCATTCAGGCGGGCTGACGGCGCGCGCCAAGGAGGGACTGGATTACGAAAAGGCCGAGCCGAGCTACACCCAGTGCGTCAAGGGCATGGAAAATGACGAAGCCCCGGCAGAGGCGGCGCACTGGCAGGCCGATTTTTCCGCGGACGAGGTGATGGCGGCGGCGAACGCCTCCGGCGCGAAGGTCGATGCGCTGGAAAGCATCGCCGTCGGCAGGCGCGGCGAATCCGGCCGCGCCGAAACGCTGCTGATTTCCGGGCAGGAGGTTTCCGCCCCGGCGTTCCGAATCGCCATCGGCTCAACCAAGATGCGCTCCTGCCTGCTGGAAAGCCTGCGCGTGGAGGACGGGCGGGTGAAGATGAGCGGCAAGGGATACGGCCACGGCGTGGGCATGAGCCAATGGGGCGCGTATGCGATGGCCAAGGCGGGGAAAACCGCCGAGGAGATCGTCATGCATTATTTCCAGGGCGTGAGCATCGACCGGGCGTGGGAATAAGCAAACGGCATATCCAATCAGCAAAAACAGATTGCGCGCAAAAAAGGCGGACGCGCCATGCGCCCCCTGCAACGGGTTGTCGCTTTCCCGGATTGCAGGGGGCTGTTTGTGCGAATGATCGGTTTTATCCGTTCATCATGTTTTCAGGCTCTCCAGCGTTTTGTCCAGCATCGTCTGCCATTTTTCAAAATCCATATTCGGCACATAGAAGGATTCCAGCTCGTCGTGGAGCTGCTTGGCCTGCGCCAGCGCGGCGCTTGCGCGGTGCAGGTGAAGCTGAATCCCCGCGCGCCCCTGTTCGAGCGCACATTCGTGGCGCAGCAGCGCGCCCTGTGGGAGACAGGCGGCAAAATCGAAGCTCTGTTCGGCGGAAAGCTGTTCGCCGGTGGTGACGAGCGTGGCGAGCGCGGGGATGGTCAGGTGCAGCAGCCGCCCCGGAACGAGGGGGCACAGGTGCTCCTCGACGCTGTAACCGGCGGCCTGAACGGCGGCGCTCAGCCGACGCAGAACGGGCGTGCCATCCATGCCCCAATGGAACAGCAGGCGGATCACGCGCGGCGGGGCGTTTTCGCCGATGAGGCTGATTTCGCCCTTGGGCGTGAGCGCGTCGGTGATGACGGGGCGGACGGCAGGTGCGGCTTCCTTCGGCGCGTCGCGGGAGAGGACGGCCTGAACGAGCGCCTGCGTCATCGCCCAAAGGCGCGCCTGATCCGTGGCGGCGAGCAGCGTGGCGGCATTCGCCTTTGCCAGCGCGGCGGCGGCGGCCAGACAGGCGCGGGCGCGGCGCGAACAGGCGGCGTGATCGCCCATACAGGCGCGGATATGCGGCAGGCGCGGCCGCATGGCCGGTTCGTTCAGACATTCGCCCAGGTTGATGATGCTGTCCCGCGCGCCGGGAATTTCGGGATCGACGATATGCGGTGCGGTGCCATCCAGAATCAGCAGCCCCGTATGCGGAACGGCCACGCCGTCGAGACTGTCCGGGTCGCCGGAACAGAAGTAGAGCGTCGAGGGCTCGCCGTTTGCGCAGAGCGCGGCATGCACCCGCCGCATGAACGTCGATTTGCCCACGCCCGGCCCGCCCTTGAGAATCAGCTTGCGCCGCAGAATCGAATCGTCGAGCAGGTGGTCAAAGCAGGAGATAAAGCCGTCCGGCCCCATCGCGCCGGGGAAAAGGGTTCTGGCGGTATTCAAAAGCATCCCTCCGATTTGGCAGACTTCCCTACACCTTATGCGCGGCCAAAAGAAAAAAATTCGCCTCCCGCGAAAAACGGGAGGCGAAAGCGGATCAGTCGCGCTTCTTGCGAACCACGGCGATCAGCATCGCGATCACGATGAGAATCAGCGCCAGCAGCAGGAACAGGATGCTCAGCGGCACACCGTTGATCGTTCTGGCCATCAGCGGCGTGGGCGTCGGGGTGGCCGTGGGTTCAGGTGTATCGGTCGGCGCCGGGGTCGGGGTAGGCGTGGGCTCCGGGGTATCGGTCGGAACCGGAGTAGGTGTCGGCGTGGGTTCCGGCGTGTCGGTCGGAACCGGAGTCGGCGTGGCCGTGGGTTTCGGGGTCGGCGTCGGAGTCGGCGTCGGAGTCGGCGTGGGTGTGGGCGTAGGCGTGGGGGTCGGAGTCGGCGTAGGCGTCGGCGTAGGCGTCGGAGTCGGCGTGGCGTGAAGCGTCTTGAGCAGATGCTCCAACTGCTTTTCCAGCAGCGCGACGCTGCCCGGCTGCACGATCATCAGCGTGTCGCCATCCAGCTTGGCGATGGAAACACTGGCCGCGTCCGCGTTTTCCGGCGTATAATGCAGCGCGCTTTCCGTGTCGGTCAGGCCGAAATGCTCGACGCTCTCGCCGAAGAGCTTTTCATAAACGTCGCTGTCCTGCCGCGCCTGCGCGAGCGAATGGGCGATGTTTGAAAGCGCTTCGCCGGTCGCCGTCGTGCCCGGCACGAGCGCGATGGACTCAACGCCGCCGTCGCCGTAGAGCACGATGGCCTGCGCGTTCTGCGATTCCTTGGCCGCCGCGGAGAGATAGGCGGGCGTTTGGGTCGGGGTCGGGGTGTTGCCGTCGGCAAGCATCTGCCGGAGCCGGCTGTAGGTCATGGCCTGCGGTTCGGGCGTGGCGGGCGCGTCGAGCGAGATTTCGCCCGCGTCCACCGCCTCCTGAAGCGAGGCGACGCTGACCGCTTGGCCGGAGGCCGCGCTGATGAGCAGCGACAGCGCGTCGTCGGAGAGGTTCGCGTCGGGCGCGAGGTAGAGCGTCGCGCTCCGCTTGTCGGCCGTCAGCGCGGAAACGATGGAAGCGCCGCTCGCCGCGTCGGCCTTCGCGGCCTCCATCGCGGTGCGGATCAGCGAAATCATTTCATCCAGCGTCAGCCCGCTGTCCGGCAGGAAGCGAACCAGCAAAGAGCCGTCGCCCTGCGCCTCGGCGGAGAAGAGGATATCGCCTTCCGAGCCGGAGGGCGAGGCGAACACGGGCAGAACCTCGGATACCTTGCGCGGAATCCGGTCGATCTCGTTGCCCAGCGGATCGTAAAGCACGGTATCGCCGCTGGCCTCCACCAGCATTTTGCCCGGCATGGCGGTGTAGGTGTAGCTGACGCACACATCGGCGTAGCCCTGCAGCTCCTTCGCATCCAGCTTCACGGTGCGCGTCGCGCCGGCGATTGCCGTGCGCGGGAAGGGGATACGGAACACCCACGCGCCGGTGCTGCGCACGCGCAGAACGCGCGCCTTGCTGGCATAGACGGAGGCGTAGACGTAAAAAGAGCTGGTCGGGTTCACCGTCGCTGAGGTCAGCGACAGGCGCGCGCTGCCCGCCCCGGGCACGAGCGCGGGCATGCCGGAGAGCGCGTAATCCGCGTGGGCATTCGAGCCGCTCGCGGCGCGGGTCACATCGACGGAAAAGGTATGCGGCTGGGAAAGCGCCTCGATCATGTCGATCGGCTTCAGGTCGGAGAGCGCTTCGGCGTTGGTGGAGACCGCCGCCGGGCCGAGCGTGTCGAGGGCTTTTTGCGTGACGCTCACATCGGTGAGCTGCCAGTAGCAGGGCTGCGCCGTCTCGCCCAGCGCCAGCGCCGCCGTCAGGCACAGCGCAAGCAGCAGCCAGAGGGTAACAAGTCGCTTCATAGAGGAAAAGTCGCTCCTTTCACCACGCGGCACGCCGCGCGCTTTAATCTCATTTGTATGCGGCCGGATTTGGAATGATTGCCCGTCATCCGGCCTCCTCTTTTTGGCAGAGTTGTATGAAATATTTATAGCATGCCTGACGGAAAAAAGCAAGATAAACCAACAAAAAAGACAAATTTATCCGCTGACCCCGCGCCTTTTTCAGCGAAAAAAGAAATTTAGGGGCTATGCAGAAGGGGTGTTTTAAGCTATAATGTGGGTAATCAGAAAACAAGAAAGGGAGGGATTGACCGTGATCCAGGTTATCTTTGGCAAGAAGGGTTCCGGCAAGACCAAGCGCATTTTGGATATGGCGAACGCTTCCGTGAAGGAAGCGAAGGGCAACGTTCTGTTCATCGACGATGACAAGAGCTATACGCTTAGCCTCAAGCCGCAGATCCGCTTCATCGACGCGAGCGAGTACGCCGTCAAGGGCAAGGCGCCGTTCTATGGCTTCCTGGCCGGTATTCTCGCAGGCAATTACGATATCAGCGTGATCTATGTCGATGCGTTCCTCAAGCTGGCGAAGGCCGAACCGGCCGAGCTGGTGGATTTCTTCGCGCAGCTTGAGCGTCTGGTGGCCAACGCCCAGTGCGATCTGGTCATCAGCTTCAGCGAGGACGCGGAGAATGTGCCGGAGAGCATCCGCAAGTATCAGATCTGATTCCCGTTTTTCTGACGCCGCTTCCTGCCGTTTATCGGGAAGCGGTTTCTTTGTTTTCAAGGAGTGATCGTCATGTCGATGCTTTCTACCCGCGGCGCGGCCGCTGTCTCCGAATCCATGGCCATCCTGCGCGGCCTTGCGCCGGACGGCGGGCTGTACGTGCCCGAGGATTTTCCGCATTTTTCGATGGAAGAAATCGCCGCGCTCGGCGCGCTTGATTATCAGGCGCGGGCGCTGGCGATTCTGCAAAAATTTCTGCCTGATTTCACGGCGGACGAGCTGAAAAACGCCATTGCCGAGGCTTACGGCACGGGCTTTGACGACGCGGACATCGCGCCGGTGCGCCCCGTCGGCGATTGGGCGCACGCGCTGGAGCTTTGGCACGGGCCGACGCTCGCCTTTAAGGATATGGCGCTCCAGCTTCTGCCGCACCTGCTGACGCTCAGCGCGAAGAAGAACGGCGAAACCCGCGAAATCTTCATCCTCGTGGCGACCAGCGGCGACACCGGAAAGGCCGCGCTGGAGGGCTTCCTCGACGTGCCGGGGACGCGCTGCTGCGTGTTTTACCCGCGCGAGGGCGTGAGCCAGGCGCAGCGCCTGCAAATGGTCACGACCGGCGGCGCGAACACCCATGTGATCGCCGTGAACGGCAACTTTGACGACGCGCAGACCGGCGTGAAGCGCATCTTTGCGGATCGCGCCTTTGCCGAAACGATGGCCGCGCAGGGGCGCGTGCTCTCCTCCGCGAACTCCATCAATTTCGGCCGCCTCGTGCCGCAGGTGGTGTATTATTTCTCCGCCTACGCCGATCTGCTGAAGGCGGGCGCGATCAAGCCGGGCGACGAGGCGAATTTCTGCGTGCCGACGGGCAACTTCGGCGACATTCTGGCGGCGGATTACGCGGGCAAGGCCGGTCTGCCGGTGGGCAGGCTGATCTGCGCCAGCAACGAAAACAACGTGCTGACCGACTTTATCAACACCGGCGTATACGATGTGGAAAACCGCCCGTTCTACAAGACCATCACGCCGTCGATGGATATCCTCGTCTCCTCGAATCTGGAGCGGCTGCTGTTTGATTTGAGCGGCTGCGACGGCGCGCGCGTCGCGCGGTTCATGGGCGATCTGGTGGGGAAGAAGCGCTACGCCATCGACGAGGCGATGAAGGCGGCGCTGCAAAAGCGCTACTTTGCGGGCTGCGTTGACGAGGCGGGCGTCCGCGCGGAGATTCGCCGCACATGGGAAGAGGATCATTACCTGATGGATACGCATACGGCCGTGGCCAGCGCCGTTCTGCGCGCCTATCAAAAGGAAACCGGCGACACGCGCCGAAGCGTGATCGTCTCCACCGCCAGCCCGTATAAGTTCGGCGCGTCCGTGCTGGGCGCGGTCGCGGGGCAGGCGGCCTGCGCGGGGCTGGACGATTTCGCCTGCTGCCGCGCGCTGGCCGAGCGGACGGGCACGAAGGAGCCGGAACAGATTCGGGCGCTCCCGAATCTGCCGATTCGCCACACGGCCGTCTGCGAAAAGGACGCGATGGAGCAGGCGGTGCTCGAACAGATCAGGGCGTGAGCGAAGCGGACGTATGATATTTAATTCGTATGCGTTTCTCGCGTTCTTCCCGATTGTCACGCTGGCCTATTACCTGATGCCCATGCGGGCGCGCAGGCCGTGGCTGCTCGCGGCCAGCTACTATTTCTACATGTGCTGGAATGCGCAGTATGCGTTGCTGATTGCCGCGAGCACGCTTGTGACGTATCTCTGCGCGCTGGCGCTGGGGCGGATGGAGGCCAAAGCGGGGCGGCGCGCGGTTTTGGCGCTCGGTCTTGCGATCAATCTGGGCATTTTGTGTTTTTTCAAATATTTTGGATTTTTTGCCGATACATTCGCGCGAATTGCCGCGCGTCTGGGGGTGCGGCTGGCGATTCCGGCGTTTGACGTGCTGCTGCCGGTGGGCATCAGCTTTTACACGTTTCAGGCGCTGGGGTATATGATCGACGTCTATCGCGGCAAGCTCCCGCCGGAGCGCAGCCTGATGCGCTATGCGCTGTTCGTCTCCTTCTTTCCGCAGTTGGTCGCCGGGCCGATTGAGCGCTCGGAAAACCTGCTTCGTCAGGTCAACGAGGATCATCCGCTGGATGAAAAGGCCGTTCGGGACGGTTTGCTGGTGATGCTGCTGGGCTTTTTTGAAAAGCTGGTCATCGCCGACCGGGCGAGCCTGTATGTCGATGCGATATACGGCAACTGGCAGCAGGCCTCCGGGCTGCAAATCCTGCTGGCGACGGTCGCCTTTGCCTTCCAGATTTACGGCGATTTCGGCGGGTACAGCCACATCGCCATCGGCGCGGCGAAGGTGCTGGGCTACGACCTGATGGAGAATTTCCGCCAGCCGTATTTCGCTGTCTCCGTTCGGGATTTCTGGCGGCGGTGGCACATCAGCCTGTCCACATGGTTCAGGGATTATGTCTATATTCCGCTGGGCGGCAGCCGCGTCGGCGCGTTTAGGCGCGCGCTGAACGTCATGGTGACGTTTACGATCAGCGGCCTTTGGCATGGCGCGGCCATGAATTACGTCGCATGGGGTGCGGCGAACGGCGCTTTGCAGGTCGCGGAGAGCTTTCTGCCGCGCCGGTTTAACGAGCCGCGCGGCAGGCTGGGGCGATGCGCGAAGGCGCTGCTGACGTTTATCGTCATCGACGCGACGTGGCTGCTCTTCCGGGCGCATGCGCTGAGCACGGCGCTGCATATGGCCGAGCGCATGGTTCGCTGTGCGGCGGCTGCGCCGATGGCGACGGGCTTCACGTTTCCGCAGGCGCTTGTGCTGGTCGTTGGTCTGGCGGCGCTGGGCGCGCTGGATGCGCTGCACGAGCGCGGACGCACGCTGACCGCGTGGCTGGATCGCCGCCCGGCCGCCCTGCGCATGGCGCTGATGCTGCTGGGCGTGTTGCTGGTGGTGATTTTCGGCGTGTGGGGAACGAATTACGACGCGCAGGCGTTTATCTATTTCCAATTCTGACGCGGGAGGCAGCGAATGAAAAAGAGATTCTGTCTGTTTGCGCTGGCGTTGGCGCTGTCCCTGCTGGCGCTGAACCGCGTCATGCTCCGCGAGGACAGCGAAAAGAAATACGGCGCGTTTTACGGCGAAAAGCAGCCCATCGACGTCTTCTTTCTGGGGACGAGCCACGTCATGGACGCGGTGTATCCCACCGAGCTGTACGACCGGGCGGGGATAACCGGTTACAATCTGGCGAACCCGGCTGAAACGCTGGAGGCGACGGCGTGGACGCTGAAGCTGGCGCTCCAAAGGCAGAAGCCGAAGGTGGTCGTTGTGGATGTGTGCTACATCGACAAGGCGCAGCGCGACGCGGTATACAGTCTCGAACACCTGTTTTTGGACGCCGTTCCGCTCTCCCTGACGAAATGGCAGGCCGTTTGGGCGCTCTTTCCGGAGGCGCGGCGCGCGGAATACATCTTTCCGCTGGCGGCCTATCACACCCGATGGGAGGAAATGCTCTTTGGCGGCGGCGAGCGGATGACCGATTCTGAGCCGTTTATGAAGGGCGCGGAGCTTCGCGTCGGGCGCGCGCATCCGGCGGCCTTTACGCGCACGACGGAGATGGATTTGACCGAAACCGAGGGCAAGCGGGCGCTGGCGCAGATCATCGAGCTTTGCCGCGCGGAGGGGATCGAGGCGGCGCTGCTGGCCGTGCCCTATCCCGCCGACGAGGCAAAACAGCGGATGATGAACAGCGCGCAGGCGATTGCCGATCAATACGGCGTGCCCTTCTACAACCTGTTTGACGGGAGCGCGGGGGTGGATTTTGAAACGGATTGCTATGACGAGGCTTCCCACCTCAACCCGGACGGCGCGGTGAAGGTGAGCGCTTATCTGAGCGAGCGCCTTGCCGCGGATTTTGACCTGCCCGACCATCGGCAGGACGCGGCGTTCAGCGCGTGGGACGACGCGGTGAGCGCATATCGTCAGGCGCTCAAGGCTCGCTGGACGGAGCCCTATGGCCTGCGCGAGGGCGAAGCGCCGAGATTTGACAACTGAAATCATTATTCAGCACAAAACGCGGGCGCGCAATGCGCGCCCCTACGGGTACTGCGCAACTTATTGCTTAGACGGAAAATGACCTGATAAAGAGCTCCCTCTTCGAGGGCGTGGAGCTTGCTGCCCGCTGCGCGGGAGGCAGGCAAGTGGAACGCCGAAGGTCTGGCACGGCGCAGCCGTGACTGAAGGAGTCAGATAAGCGCACATCGCGCGCCCATTATCGGGAATTTTATAAAATTTCGGATTTACGCATTTATTGAACCGAAATTAATAACGCGCCTCTCTCTGCTTTTTGGCAAAGGGAGGCGCGTTATGTTTGTGGGCGACGATATCAGACCTCGTAAACCTTTTTCGTCGGCGCGAAATCCGAATTATACGCGATGATCTGGTCAAAGTGGTTCTGCGCGGCGATGCGCAGCATATCCGCCTGCGTGCAGTGGACGCTGTAACGCAATAGCTGCGCCTTGCCCGCGTGCAGCAGCAGCGAGGCATGGGTATTCGGCTCGACCGTGCCGGTGAAGATCACACGGCCGCCGCGGATCAGCAGGCGGCGAACCAGGCGGCGCGTCTTGATGTCGTCGAGCTGCGGATCGCAGACGAAATACACGCCCAGCGCGACGAAATCCTCCGGGATGGCGCGGATGAACTTTCCGCTGAGCATATCCTGCACCTGCGGGCGAACCCACATCGCGGTCGCGTCCATGTGCCCCAATTCGGTGATGAAATGGCGGTCGGCGAAGATATCCGTCTCCGGCAGGCGCTCGCAGATGTAGGTCAGAATGCCCAGCCCGCGCCCGTAGCGCGGCACGGGGAGGATGACAGGGCGGCCGTCCGCCAGCGCTTCGGAAATCGCGGCGATCAGCGCGTCCACCTGCGCGTCGCGCGAGGCCGAACCGGGCTGCATGCCGTAATCGCAATCCAGCACGGCGAGGTTCGCGCGGATGCCCTCGATCGGGTCGCGGGCGTGGACGCGCGCGCAGTCGTAATAATCGCCGGAGAAGAACAGCGAGCGCCCGTTTTCCGCCATGCGATACCAGACGCTGCCGGAACAGTGGCCGCTGCGCCCCCAAGTCAGCGTCAGCCCGCCGGGGATCTGCGCCTCGGCATAGGGGACGCTCAGCCCCTCCAGCACGAGCGGGTCGTCGATGCCCAGCGGAAGCTGACGCGCGGTTTCCGTCGTCAGCACCACGCGCCCGGTGAAGCCGTTGGCAAGCAGATACGGCAGCGCGCCGGATTGGTTTTCGTGCGAATGGGAGAGGAACAGATAGCGCGCCGCGCGAATCTGTTCGGGCAGCAGATGCGGCAGTTCGTCCCCGCGATAGCAGCGCTGATAGCCGCAATCCATGATGAACGACGCGGTTTCGCCCTCCACAAAATAACAGTGGCGCTGCTGGGTGCAAGGCTCGCCCGTCAAATATAGCTTCATGCCGCCGCTTCCTCCCCGGTTGTAAAAATAAATTTATGAATAGTATAGTACAAAAAGGGAAATGCGTAAACCCGAAAACAGGGCGGGAATTTGGTTTTGTCAAAAAGAACGTGAGGCATGCGATATTTTTTGTGCAGTTTCGGGCGGCAGTCGTCCTTTTTTTCGCCGGCAATTCGTGGTACAATAGGGATTAAACGGAATGAGCGGAATAAACCGCTTTTTTTTCAAAAATCAGGAAGAAAACGCGGCGGTGGTTCGTCTTTATGGCGTAGAGAAAAAGAACCCGCCGGGGCGGCGGGAAGGGGTGGCTGCGATGAAAAAGAGGCTGATGGTGAGCCTGGCCGTTCTGATGGCGCTCTGGGGCGGGCAGGCGTTGGCGCAGAGCGCCGTGGTGAACAACGGTTCCGACCCGAACAGCCGATTGAACATGCGCGATCAGCCCAGCAGGGACGCAAGCGCCGTCGGCCAGTTTTACACGGGCACGCCGGTTGAAATCGTCGCCGACGCGGGCGACGGCTGGTCGCAGGTGACGATCGGCGGCGGGGTCAACAGCCTGAGCGGCTATATGATGACCCGCTACCTCACCGAAGACGCTTCTGCCGTGCAGGATATGACCAAGGAGATGCAGGTGGTTTCGCCTTACGGCACGCAGAGCGTCGTCGTGCGCAATACGCCGAGCAACTCCTACGACGCGGTGGCGATGGCGGAGGTCGGCGACGAGGTGCGCGTCATCGGCACAAAAGGCGATTATTACTATGTGCTGCTGGACGACGGCTCGGTCGGCTGCCTGAGCACGAGCGAGGCAAACTAATTCCGCTTCGCGGCCAGCAGAACGCCCGTCCGCGCATCCAGATAGAGGGTATAGATCGTGCGGTAATCCCGCGTGTAGTCTGTTGCCATGATCCACCAGACGGGTTGATCGGGGTTCGAGGCGTTCAGCCAGCCGGATAGATGGTAAATGGATAGATCCGTTCGGTTCAGCGCTTTTTCCAGAAAAGCATAGCCGTAGAGCATCGCGTCCTCAAAGGAGAGCATGGTTTCGTCCGGCAGGATGAACCGTATTCCCTCTAATGCCAGAGAAAAATTGCCTTCTTCGGTATCGACACGGGCAAAATATGCGGTAGATTCGGCCTGCACCTGCGCGTCCATGCCCGGTTCATAGCCGTAGTCTGCATAGGCGCGTTCGCAATCGGCGGTGTACAGCGCCAGATAGCGCGCGTGTTCCTCACTGCTGATCGTCGTGCGGATGGGAAAGTCGATCACGCTGTTTTGCAGGGTGGATTCGGGCGGCAGGCTGCTCAGGTTTGCGTCTGCGTCGCACATCTGGCAGGGTCTGAGCGCGTTATAAGGCGCGTCATCCAGTTCATCGCCCAAGAAAGAGACCATGCCATCCCAGTATTTGGGGTCGATGGCGTCGCAGTTGGACAGCGTATGGAAATACCGCCCGCCGTTGGGATTGTAATACAGCGGAATGTTGAAGGGAAAGCCCTTTGCCAGTGCGGGGCAGGTCAGCGCGCAGAGCAGCGCAAGCAAGGCCAAAAAACGAACCATATCAAATTCCTCCCGATTTGTCAGCTTGTTGACATAAGCAAACCTGACTTGAATAGCAAAATCAAGAAATTCAGCGATTCTTTCATTTGCGGAAAGGGCTATTCTCCCCCCGAAGGGGGGAGAATAGCTTTTTGTCTACAGGCTGCGATTTGTTTCTGTCTACTGATAAGACGAGACGAAGCGGGAGGAAATTTCATATTTCTGAAATTTTTTGAAATTTTTTCGGATTTTGGACATTTTGCGGCAAAATCAGTCCGCCTTGGCGTAGCCCACCCGCACGACGATGCCCTGCGCGAAATCGCCGAATTTTTCGCCGAACAGGTTGATGCCGCCGACGTGCGCCGCGTCCGCGTGAATACCGATGCGCAGGGGGATGTATTCCAGCGCGTCGAGCTGCAAATCCGCGACGGTGACGCTTGAAAGCGGCTCGCCGTCAAGCGTGCAGCCGAGGCTGTCGATGCGCCACGTTTTGAGCAGGCCGTATTGGGAGGAGGTGTCGCTCCACCACGACGGGTTGAAGCGGCCGCGCCGCGCGCCGTAATCGCCGGGGCTTGTCCACACGCCCAGCTCCCGCGCGCCGAGGCCGACGTAAATATCGCTCTTGAAATCCTCGCGGTACATCGGCGCGTTGGAGGAAATCTCCATCGAAATTTCCAGCCACTCCACCTGCTTGGGGTCGATTTCGCCCAGCGAGAAACGGTATTCGACCTCGCCGGATTCAAACCACATGAGCTGCGCGGCGAAACGATCCGGGTGGTAGAACGTGCGCGGCGCGTTGCTTTCGCCGATCCACGCATGCTCGGAGACGAGGCCGCACTCGGGGCGGATCTCCCGCGCGCAGGCATAGCTGCCCAGCGGCAGCTTGAGGGTCAGGGCGCTCACGCCGTCCTGCGTCTCAGGCACGAGATGCAGGCTGACCGAGTCGATGCGCCGGGAGCAGAGCTTCATCGCCCCGCGAATCCCCGGCTGAATCTCCGTGGAAATCAGCCCGGCCTCCTCGAGCTGGCGCACGTTCAGCGCCGCGGTGGAAACCGGCATGCTCAGCGCTTCCGCCAGCTCGTTGACGTTCATGGAGCGGGAGGCCAGCAGGCCGATCATCTTCACCCGCAACGGCGAAGAAAGCGCCTTGGCGACCTGACACAGGCGCTCGATTTGGCTTAAAGAAAAGCTGATGTGTTTGCTTTCGTCCGCATGAAGTGACACGAAACGGACACCTCCCTGTTGTTTAATGAGCGCGAAGAAGGGACGCAACCCCCGTGCGCCCCGAAATCAAGATAATTCATTATACAGCATAATTGAAACAAATACAAGTAGATTTTTTGTCAATCCCTGTAAAATTGCACAAAAAACGCCTTCTTCTCAACATGTGGGAAGAAGGACGGAAAGGATCAATACTCGGCCTTCACGAAAGCCTTGAACGCGTCGATGGAACGGACGACCTTTTCCGTATCCGTGCAGAACGCGATGCGGAAGTAACCCGGCAGGCCGAAGGAATCGCTCGGCACGAGGATCAGGCCGTAGGGCAGCGCCTTTCGGCTGAACGCGGCCGCGTCGCTCTCCAGCGCCTTGGGAAAGAGGTAGAACGTGCCGCCCGGACGCACGACGTCAAAGCCCAGCGCCGTCAGCGCGTTGTAGAGGAGATTCATGTTCGTCTCATACACGGAGAGGTCGCTGGTCAGGTCGCAGCAATCCGCCGCCGCCAACTGGATGACCGAGGACGGGCAGTTGTGGCCGATGCCGCGCGAAATCTGGCCGCACATGTTGACCAGCATGGCGGAAACGCCGCTTTCCGGGTTCACGGCCACATAGCCGATGCGCTCGCCGGGAATCGACAGGCTCTTGGAGAAGGAATAGCAGGAGATCGTGCGCGGGTAGAACCGCGACGCATACGGAACCTCCCGGCCGTCGAAGGCGATTTCGCGATATGGTTCGTCGGAGATCAGCCAGATGTCGTGGCCGAACGCCTTTTCCTTTTGCAGCAGCAGCGCCGCCATCCGGCGGAGCGTTTCGGCGGAATAGACCGCGCCGGAGGGGTTGTTCGGCGTGTTGATGAGCACGGCCTGCACGGCGGGGGTCAGCATCCGCTCAAACGCATCGAAATTGATTTGGAAGGTCTGCGTGTCGGCGGGCACGACGCGCAGCGTCAGCCCCGCGCCCGCCGTGTAGGGGCGATACTCCGGGAAGAACGGCGCGAAGGTCAGGATTTCGTCTCCGGGCTGGGTTACCAGCCGGAAAGCGTGCGCCAGCGCGCCCGCCGCGCCGCTGGTCATAAAAATATCGTCCATCGTGTAGCGCATGCCGAACCGGCGGTTGAGCGACGCGGCGATCTTTTCGCGCGCGGCGGGGATGCCCAGACTCGGGCTGTACCCGTGCACGAGCATCGGGTCGCCGCTGTCCAGTAGCGCCTTGATGCGCGCGTTGAATGCCTCCGGCACGGGCACGGACGGGTTGCCCAGGCTGTAATCGAACATATCCTCCGGTTTCAGGTGGGGATGCCGGGTGATATCGTTTGCGTATTCGTTCAGCTCCCGAATCACCGATTTGCCCGAGAGCATGGATTTGTAGGTTTCGTTAATCATATAAATGACCTCGCATTTATTCATTCAGCGCCAGCGCGGCGTCGATTTGCGCCAGCTCCTCGCCGGTCAGCGGCGGCAGGGACAGCGCGGCGACGTTTTCGGTGATCTGCTCCGCGCGGCTCGCGCCGATGAGTGCCGAGGTCACAGCCTTGTCGCGCAGCGCCCATTGCAGCGCCAACTGGGAGAGCGTCTCCCCGCGCGCGTCGGCGATCTTGGTCAGCGCGTCAATCGTCGCATGCAGCCCCGGCGTGAGCATCTCCGCTTTCAGATAGCGCGGGTCGTGGCCGATGCGGCTGTCCGCCGGAATACCGGCCTGATATTTGCCCGTCAGCCGGCCGCCCGCCAGCGGGCCGAACGCCATCAGCCCAACGCCTTCGCGCGTCAGCACGTCCGTCAGCCCGGCTTCGATTTTGCGGTTGAGCATCGAATAGTTTTCCTGATGAATCAGCATCGGCGTGCCCAGCTCGCGCAGCGTGCGGATCGCAACCTCCGTCTGTTCCGGCGTGTAGCGCGAAATGCCGACGTAGAGCGCCTTGCCGCTGCGCACGATCTGATCGAGCGCGCCCATCGTCTCTTCAATCGGCGTTTCCGGGTCGGGACGGTGGTGGTAGAAGATATCCACATAATCCAGATTCATCCGCCGCAGGCTCTGGTCAAGGCTGGCAATCAGGTATTTCCGGCTGCCCCAGTTGCCGTATGGCCCCGGCCACATGTCGTAACCCGCTTTGGTGGAAATCACCAACTCGTCGCGGTGGGGTTTCCAATCGCGCAGCATGTGAACGCCGAAGTTGCGCTCCGCCTCGCCGTAGGGCGGGCCGTAGTTGTTCGCCAGATCAAAATGCGTGATGCCGTTGTCAAACGCCGTGCGCAGGATGGCCTGCTGGGTTTCAAACGGCGTGATGCCGCCGAAGTTGTGCCACAGACCCAGCGAGAGCGCCGGGAGCAGAAGCCCGCTTTTGCCGCATCGGCGGTAGGGCATCGCGTCATAGCGGGTAGGAGAAGGGATATACGTCATGGAAAGACCTCCCCGGTTGTCAAAATGTTGCCCTCATTGTAGCACAAAAGAAGGAAAAAGAAAAGAAATAAAGAGTGAGCCGGATCATCCGGGCGGGATGTTCCGGTTCACTCTTTGGCTGTAAACCGTATAGGGTGCGCGGTTTAAGAATCAGCGGTTTGCGCCCCAATAGATCAGCGCCAGCATGCCGGGGCCGGTGTGCGCGCCGATGATCGGGCCGATGTAGGCCGTGCGGATATCCGCGTCCGGAAATTCCCTGAGCACGGCCTGCCGGAGCTGCTCCGCGTCCTCCGGGCAGTCGCCGTGGCCGATGACGACCAGCCTGCCCATCTCCGGCGTCCAGCCCTCCTTCATGTGCGCAATCTGCGTGCGGATGGCCTGCTTGCGGCCGCGCGGCTTCTCGGCCACGCGCAGCTTGCCCTCGTCGTCAACATGCAGCAGCGGCTTGATTTGCAGCATCGTGCCGACGGCCGCAGCGGCGGCGGAAATGCGCCCGCCGTGCTTCAAATGATCGAACGAATCAACCGTGAACCAGTGGCAGATTTTGAGGCGGTTTTCTTCGACCCACGCGGCCAGCTCGTCGATGCTCAGGCCTTCCTGCTGCTTGCGCGCGGCCTCGCGGACGAGCATCGCCTGACCGACGGAAGCGCAGAGCGTATCCAGAACGATCAGCCTGCGCGCCGGGTATTCCTCGCGCAGTTCCTCCGCACACAGATTGGCGGATTGCAGCGTGCCGGACATGCCGGAGGAGAAGCACAGATAGAGAACATCCTCGCCCGCCTTGAGCGCCTGCTCAAAGCACCTGCGATAGATCATCGGGTTGATCTGCGAGGTGCTGGCAAACTTGCCCGCCCGCTGCTCGGCGTAAAACTGCTCGACGGTCAGGCTGCCGCCGGGGCCGTAGGTGAAGCTCTCTCCGCCCAGCTCGACCTGCATCGGCACATACGCAACCTCGGGCATGCCGCGCATCAGCGCTTCGCTGACGTCGGCGGTCATATCGCTGAATAATTGATAGCCCATGATGGTTCACTCCTTTGTGTCTGCGCCCGCGCGGGCGTGAATCTGGCTTTATTATACGCCCAAAAACAGCGGATGGCTATTCCACAAATGCGCGAAGATGTGGGGTTTATATGTCCTTTTGCGGCTTTCCGGTAATCATCATCGCGTCGCCGAAGGAGAAGAAGCGGTAGCGTTCCTCCACGGCCTGACGATAGACGTCCAGCGCGTTTTCGCGCCCCATCAGCGCGGAGATGAGCATCAGCAGCGTGCTCTGCGGCAGGTGGAAGTTGGTAATCAGCGCGTCCACAGCCTTGATTTTCACGCCGGGGGTGATGAAGATCTGGGTGAAGCCGCTGCCGGGATGAACGACGCCGTCCTCCGTCGCGACGGTTTCCAGCGTGCGCACGCTTGTCGTGCCGACGCAGACGATGCGGCCGCCGCGCGCCCGCGCGGCGTTGATGGCCTCCGCCTGTTCGGGCGTGACCTCGTAGTATTCGCTGTGCATGTGGTGATCGGCCACGTCGTCCTCCTTGACGGGGCGGAACGTGCCCAGACCGACGTGCAGCAGCACCGGCACCACGTCGATCCCCTTCTGCCGAATCTTTTCCAGCAGCGCGGGGGTGAAGTGCAGCCCCGCGGTCGGCGCGGCGGCGCTGCCGTCCACCTTGGCGTAGACGGTCTGGTAGCGCGTCTTGTCTTCCAGCTTTTCGTGGATATACGGCGGCAGGGGCATCTGGCCGAGGCGGTCGAGCACATCCTCAAACACGCCCTCGTAGAAGAAGCGCACGGTGCGCCCGCCGTCCTCGCTGATGGTCAGGATTTCCGCGACGAGCTCGCCGTTGCCGAACACGAAGCGCGCGCCGGGCTTGGCCTTTTTGCCGGGCTTGAGGATAACCTCCCAATCCGTCAGGTTCAGCCGACGCAGGAGCAGGAACTCAATCGCGCCGCCGGTGCCTTCCTTCACGCCGTACAGGCGCGCGGGGATGACGCGGGTTTGGTTGATGACCAGCACGTCGCCGGGGTTCAGGTAGTCGATCACATCGCGGAAGATTTTATGCTCGACCGCGCCGGTATCGCGATGGTAGACGAGCAGGCGGCTGCTGTCGCGCGGCTCGACGGGCGTTTGCGCGATCAGCTCCTGCGGCAGGTTATAATCAAAATCACTGGTTTTCATGTTCATTCTCTTTTCTGCAATCATTGAGCGGCACAAAATGCGGGCGCGCAATGCGCGCCCCTACGGGTACGGCGGCATAATGCGCAGTTCCTTTTTTCCGCAACATTGTAGGGGCGCGCATCGCGCGCCCGTTATTGGAATTTGTGCAAAATTTCGGATTTACTCATTTACTGTTCCATCTAAGCGAAAGGTCGCGCCCGCGTTTTAATCAAGCAGACTGATCTGCCCCTCCGGCCGGCCGCTTTGCATGGAGGACGGCATCGGGAGCTTCATGTGGTCGTAGGCGGCCTGCGTGCAGATGCGCCCGCGGGGGGTGCGCATGATGAAGCCGAGCTGCATCAGGTACGGCTCGACGACGTCCTCGATGGTCACGGCATCCTCGCCGGTCGTCGCGGCCAGCGTGTCAAGGCCGACCGGACGGCCGTCGAATTTCTGCATCATCGTGGTCAGAATCGTCCTGTCCACCCGGTCGAGGCCGAGGTCGTCCACGTCCAGCAGCGTCAGCGCCTCCCGCGCCATTGCCTTGGTGATAACGCCGTCGCCGCGCACCTGCGCGTAGTCGCGCACGCGCTTGAGCAGGCGGTTGACGATTCGCGGCGTGCCGCGGCTTCTGCGCGCGATTTCACGCACGCCGTCCTCCTCCGCCTGAATCCCCAAAACACCGGCGGAGTGGTGCACAATCTGCATCAATTCCTCCGTCGTGTACATTTGCAGGCGGAAGATGATGCCGAAGCGGTCGCGCAGCGGCGCGGAAAGCGAGCCCGCGCGCGTGGTCGCGCCGATCAGCGTGAATTTGGGCAGATCAAGCCGGATGCTCCGCGCCGACGGCCCCTTGCCGATCATAATATCCAGCGCGTAATCCTCCATCGCGGGGTAGAGCACCTCTTCGACCGCGTGGGACAGGCGGTGGATTTCGTCGATAAACAGCACGTCGCCGCTGGAAAGGTTGGTCAGCAGGCTGGCCAGATCGCCCGCGCGCTCGATGGCCGGGCCGCTGGTCACGCGGATGTTTTGCCCCATCTCGCTGGCGACGATGCCCGCGAGCGTCGTCTTGCCCAGACCCGGCGGGCCGTAGAGCAGAATGTGGTCGAGCGAATCCCGTCGCTGCCGGGCGGCCTGAATGTAGATGTTCAGGCTGTCCTTCACCGCCTGCTGCCCGACGTATTCGCGCAGGGTTTTGGGGCGGAGGCTGCTCTCCTGATCGTCCTCTTCCTCGCGGAAGCCGCTCATCACAAGTCGTTCTTCTTCCATCTTCTTACCTCATGCCGGTTTAAGCGAAGCGATTTTCCTTCGCGTTATAGAAATAGCCGATATCGCCGAGCTTGGCTTCAAGGGCGGCGCGCGGCGCATCCAGAGCGTCGCAGAGCGCGTCGAGCGACGCATATTGATCGCGCAGCTTCGTGTTGACAAAGCTCAGCAGCATCACGGGATCCTCGGGCAGTTTCATGTTCGTTCTGTCTCCTTTGCGGGCGGATTAAAGGGAGCCGATCTGGCGAAGCGCCAGCATAATCAGCGCATCGACGGTATCCGCCTGATCGCGCACGAGGTTGATGGCGCGCGCCGCCTCGGCGGAGGTGTAGCCCAGCGCCTGCAAAGCCGCCTGCGCCTCCCGCTGCGCGTCGCCGACGACGGGCGAAACCGGCGCGGCGCTCCCGGCGGGGGCGGATACGTCCTGCTGCTCGACCTTATCCTTGAGCTCCAGAACGATGCGCTGCGCCGTCTTTTTGCCGATGCCCGGCGCGCGGGAGAGCGCCGCGATATCCCCGGTGACAATCGCCACGGAGAGCTCGCGCACCGGCAGCGCGGAGAGAACGCCCAGCGCCGTCTTCGCGCCCACGCCCGTCACCTGACAGAGCTTTTTGAACATCGCGCGCTCCTGCCGGGAGGCGAAGCCGAACAGCTCCATGGCGTCCTCGCGCACGTTCAGCACGGAATAGCAGCGCCATTTTTCGCCCTTCGCGGGGGCTTCCGCCAGCGTCGCGTTGGAGCAGAGCAGCAAAAAACCGACGCCGCCCGCGCTGATGACCAGCTCGCCCGGCGCCTTGCTTTCGACTGTGCCTTCGATGAAATCAATCATGGTAGCCTCACTTAATTCTGAAATGCTCGCGCCCCGCGCCCGCGTGCGCATGGGTGATGGCGCAGGCCACCGCGTCCGCCGCGTCGTCGGGCTTGGGAATCTCCCGGATGCCCAGCAGCATCCGCACCATCATCTGCACCTGATGCTTATCCGCGCCGCCGTAACCGACGACGGCCTGCTTGATCTGCATCGGCGTGTATTCAAACAGGTTATCCGTGTATTCCTGACAGGCGACCAGCGCCACGCCGCGCGCGCCGCCGACCTGTATGCCCGTCGTCACGTTTTTGGAGAAAAAAAGCTCCTCGAACGCGATTTCGTCGGGCTTGAAGGTTTCCAGCAGGCCGCGCACGCCCGTGTAGATGCAGCGCAGGCGCGTGGGGAAGGTGTCGCGCGGATAGGTAATCAGCGCGCCGTATTGCACCAGCTTCTCCCGATAGCCGTCCGCCTCAATCACGCCCCAGCCCATCGTCGCCAGACCGGGGTCGATGCCCAGTATTCTCAAGAAAAAGTCTCCGCCTTTTGTTTTATCTAATGAAAGCAAAATGTTTCAATCATCAGTTTAACGTATTTTGTGCCGAATGTCAATCAAAGGCGATTCGCTTTGCGGATAAAATGGCCGCGCGATGAACCGAGCGAAACCGACGGGAAAAATTTCCTTGCAAGGCCTTTCTTTTTGGCCGCTTGACGCGAAAAGATGCGGAAATCGGCAAAAAAAGAGTGAAAAAGGGGTTGACAGGGCGGGCAGCGTGATGTATAATAATCAACGTGCTTGGGGTCGTAGCTCAGCTGGTCAGAGCGCCACGTTGACATCGTGGAGGTCGTAGGTTCGAGCCCTATCGACCCCACCAAGCTAAGCCGGAGTTAGTCGCCCGGCTGGAAGTCACCTCGAACGGGGTGATTTTTTTTATGCCTTTGGGGGCGATGGGCGAGAAGAGGCGGGAGTGAATGACAGCCCGGTGGGCTGTCAGAGCCGCCTGACCGAAGCGGCGTCGAGCCGCAAGAAAGAGCCCTATCGACCCCACCAAGCTAAACCGGAGTTAGTCGCCCGGTTGGAGATCACCTCGAACGGGGTGATTTCAGCTTGTTGACATAAGCAAACCTGGCTTGAATAGCAAAATCAAGAAATTCAGCGATTCTTTCATTTGCGGAAAGGGCTATTCTCCC
>ERZ827150.976-NODE-976-length-38581-cov-4.542517_pt1 | contig 38581 bp, 20 predicted proteins | sample MGYA00519779_ERZ827150 | MGnify/ENA primary metagenome ERZ827150 (study PRJEB31778, sample SAMEA3449267) | human gut metagenome | biome: human gut; feature: human-associated habitat; material: faeces | place: United Kingdom | collected 2010/2012 ...
ATCTGGCGACGCAGTGGGGCGCGGAATTCTGCCCGAAGATCATGGCGGAGGAAAAGGGCGAAGTCAAACGGATCTTCGGCTGGGATACGCCGAGCACGGGGGCGGCCTATAAAAGTTTTTTGGCGGCTTTTCTGCCCCGACTGGTCGATCGGCTCAAAGCGTGGGGAATCAAGGATAAATGTCTGTTGCATATTTCCGACGAGCCTTCCGCGGAGCATCTGCCGAGGTATCTGCAACTGAAAGAATTTATCGCCGCTTATGCGGAGGGGATACCGGTGGCGGACGCGCTCAGCGAATACGGATTTTACAGCCGCAAGGCGGTGGATCTGCCCGTGGTGGATATCTATAACACCGAGCCGTTCCGCGAGAACGCGGTAAAGCATTTGGTATATTATTGCTGCAGCAATCACAAAAACTATGTTTCCAACCGCTTTTTCAATATGCCCTCTCAGCGTAACCGCATATTGGGCATGCAGATGTACCTCAACGGCGCGGCGGGATTCCTGCATTGGGGGTTCAATTTTTACAACAGCTATTTGTCTAAAACGGAGATAAATCCGTTTATGGTGACGGACGCGGGCGGCTTTTTTCAAAGCGGGGATAGCTTTGTGGTGTATCCGTCTCCGGACGGGGTATGGGAGTCTCTGCGTCTGGAAGTGTTTTCCGACGGAATAGAGGATTATCGCGCCCTTAAAACCCTGGAAAAGAGGCGGGGCAGGGAGTTCGTGGTCGGGCTTCTCGAAGCCGAGGGCATGAACGGCTACAAAATTTATCGGCGGGACGCAAACCGCCATTTCGATTTCAGAGAAAAAATAAACGCATTTATTGAAAAATAAGCGGCGGGAGGCAAAAATGATTAAAGTATACACAATAGGTTTGGGAGGAAGGGGTAAGCTCTATTCCAATATCGTCAAAGACAGCGGCGTTGCGGAAATGGCGGGGATCTGCGATACGGACGAAAAAAAATTCGATTACGCGCGCGAATATCTGGGGTTGGAAAGAGAACGTTGTTTTTCCGATTACCGAGAGTTGCTCGCTCGCGTGAACAAAGACGACCTCGTCGTGATCGCCACGCAGGACGAGCAGCACCGCGAGCACGCGCTCGCCGCCATGGAAAAGGGCTGCACCGTATTGTTGGAAAAACCCATCTCTAACAGAGAAGAGGATTGCGAGGAGCTGGCGCGGGCGGCGGAAGATGCGGGCGTGAACGTCCTCGTTTGCCATGTGCTGCGCTACACGCCTTTTTACGACACCGTCAAGAAGATTCTCGATTCCGGAAGACTGGAACGTGTGATTACCGTCAGTCAGACGGAGGGCGTCGGGTATTGGCATCAGGCGCACAGTTTCGTACGCGGCAACTGGCGCAGAGACGACCGTTCGCCTATGATTCTGCAAAAATGCTGTCACGATCTCGATATTATTTCCTATCTCGTGGGGAAAGACTGCAACACCGTTTCTTCCTTCGGGGAACTTTCGTTTTTCAAAAAAGAAAACGCGCCTCAGGGGAGCGCGGACTTTTGTTTTGAATGTAAAGAGAGAGAAAGCTGCCCTTACGATTGCATTGGCTTTTATCAACGGGAAAAGGATTGGCGCGGCATGGCGGGTTATCATGGTGCGGACGACGCGGAAGAGGTGAAAAAATGGCTGTCGGACAAAACGACGCCTTACGCGCGATGCGTTTTTCATTGCGATAACAACGTTGTGGATCATCAGACGGTGAATATGTCTTTCGACGGCGGGATTACGGCGCAGCTCACCATGACCGCTTTTTCAAAAGATTGCAACCGCAGGATACGCATACATTGCACGGGCGGGGAAATAGAAGGGGATATGAACGCCAAACGGATATGGGTAAAGAGCTTTGGCGGCGCGGACGAGGAAATCGATCTGGAAAAGTCGGCGTCGGATTTTTCCGGTCACGGCGGCGGCGACGTACAGATGCTCAAAGACGTTTTCGCTTTGATGCGCGGGGGACAAAAACTTCCGAGAATGACCTTTTTGAACAACTCCGTTCTCAGCCATAAAATGGCGTTTTCGGCGGAGACTTCCAGACTTGCGGGCGGTATGCCCGTTGCTGTCGGAAAACCCGGGGGGGGGGTGTATTTTGAAAAAAACCTTTACACAAAATAATGCAAACAAATACATAAAACTCACCCAATGCTATGACCAGGGCTACGGCCGCGATTTTGAAATGGAGATTCACGCCCATGAGGGCGTGGAAATGATGTTCGTCTATGACGGCTGCATCAGTTTTATTTACGAAAAGGACGGACAGGAGGAGACCTTCCGCTTGGGAATGGACGAATTTGTGTTTTTTGACAGTACGATTCCCCATTATATCCGCATAGAGAGCGAATCGGCGCGCATTTTCAATTTCCAGCTGAAAATTTTTTCCGAGCCTGTCTATCCTTATCAGCGTAATTGCGCGGCTCTCATCGGTTCCGACCCTGTTTATCAGCAGCTTTTTCGGGAGGAAAACGGCATTTTTAAGCTATACGACGATTTCGGTATTCTTTTCACGCTCAAAAAACTGGTGGAACTGGCGAGAATTTACTGCGACACCAATTATTCCGTCGTCGACTGTATGGTGCAAACCATTCTTTTCGAGATCATCAACGGGCATTATAACAACGAAAAGACGTACAGAGGGTATCTGTATGTAAAAAAAGCCATCAACCTGACGGAAAATACGGGCGGACGGCTTTCGGCAAGCGAAATGGCGCGAAAGGTCGGCATCAGTTACGTCTATATGCACAAACTTTTCAAACAATGTTTCGGGAAAGGGATCACCGAATACTTTACGGGAGAATATATCGAACGCGCTTGTAAAATCATGGAAAAGCACCCCGAACTGGAAATGCGGGAAATCGCTTCTATCTGCGGATTTACGGGCGTAAGGCAGTTCGAACGGCGGTTTAAGGAAACGAAAAAAATGACGCCCACAAAGTACCGCGCCAGACTCAACCAAAGCAAACAATTTTATCTCTATTGACGTTTCTTTACAGTTTAGGGAAAGTCTGCAAATATATGAAATAAGCGTCAAGATCTATACGCAAATTTTAATTTGATATAGATTTTGACGCTTTATTGTCTAATTTATAACCTAATTTTATATTTTCGTATTGACAGCCTTGCAAAAGGGATGTTATAATACTTTCGGAACAAAAAGAACGCGGATAAACACAAACCGAACGAAAGGGAGCGGAAAAATGAAATATAAACGAATCGGTGCAAAACTTCTCTGTTTTTTCTGTACGGCATTTATGATGCTTCCTTTGGGAAGCCGGATTGTCGCGGGAGCGGTTTCGGAGGAAATTTCTATGGAGAAGGGAACGGTGACGGTAACGGCGGAAGTGGATAGCGAACAGGATTTGCTTGCGTTTGAATCCGGAACGCGTCCCGACAGCGCGTTGCTGAAAACGGCAAGCTCTGCGGATGGAATCGTCGTAAAGGGCAAAAACGGCGAAACGATCGGTCGGCTCGCCAATATCATGAACGCGCTTGCGGTGTACGATATCGTGCCCGTAGTGGGCGTTTACGATCAGCAGACGGCGGACGGCGTAGCGGCGTTTTTCGATGCGAATAACGTGATCGACGCGGTGCTGCTCTCCGACGATCCCAGGCTTTTGTACGAGACGCGTCAAACGGCGAAAAAGGTTTCGGGCGCGCTGGAAATAACCGATGTGGACGCATACCGGACTTCCACCGACGAAGATCTTTACGACACGGCGATCGCCATCCGCGACGCGGTAAACGGTTCTTGGGCGCGGGCGGTGGTTCTTCCCTCGGGGACGGACAGAAAAATCTCGGATATTCTTTTCGAACGCTGCATTACCGTATGGATTCGTTCGGACGGCGGCGCGGCGGGTAATTTCGGCGCGCTGGTCAACGGCTGCCACGGCATCGTGACAAAGGATTACGCCGCGGCGAAAAACTGTATCGAAGAGATGCCGGAAAATCTTCTTACGCGTCAGCCGCAGATCGTCGCGCACGGCGGTATGCCCGTCAATTATCAGCCCAATTCGCTGAGAGGATATCAGGACGCTTACGAAAACGGAAAAGCGGACGTCATGGAAAACGATTTACACATGACCAAAGACGGCGTGGTGGTGCTGCTTCACGGCACGGGCGTTTACGGACAGTGGATGAACGGCGACTATATCGACGATATCGCTTCGCAGACCACGGGTACAGGAAAAATTCACGAACTGACATGGAATCAATTGAAACAGTATCAGATTGACGGCTATAAAAATTTCCCCAAGGAACCTATCCTCGACCTCGATACCTATCTCGATTATTTTCAGAATAAAGAAACCCGTCATTTTATGGAACTCAAACGCCAGATGCAGACGGATATCGTAGAGCCGGTCGTTAACGCGGTTCGCGCGCGGAAGATGGAAGACAGAATGAACATCATTACTTATTGGGACGTTTCCGCAAAAGAGACGCGCCGTCAGCTTCCCGAAGCCAGCGTTCTTCTTCTCGTGGATAACGGCAGCGTGATCCTCAATCAGCAGAAGACGGAAAAAGAGGGCTGGATGGCGTTGCTGGAAGCTCTCAATCCCGATAACCTCGCCTATTCCCCCAATTACAAAACGTTTTCGCAGGAGCAGATGTATCAGCTTTCCAGACGCGGGATACAGACGTATAAATGGACTTACGGCGACATGGACGATTTCGAAGCCGCCTATATCAATAATTATAACACGCTGACGACGGACTACGCGCTTTGGGCGAAAGAATTCGACGTGAAAATGGAATATAACGGCGATAAGATTACGCTCGGGACCAATGCGGACGAGAGCGTTTACGTGCGCGGCTCCGTTACCGACAAATCGGGCGGCGTCAGGGAGCGGGTGATTTTCGATTTGCAAATAATAGAAGGGGATTTAACTCTTTCCAAAACTTCGGGCGGCAGATATTACGCCGACAAAGCGGGTACCGCCAAGGCGATCGTTACCTATGCTTCCGAAAATACCTTCTCTTACAACGTCTCTGAAGGCTCGTCCGGCGAAAAGACCATTCGTTATAAGCTCTGCGCGCCGCAGATTGTCGAGATCGAAGCCGAGGGAAACGCCGCCGCGAATACTGTTCCGCCGGCGGACAGCGCGGGAACTTCCTCCGCCGAGGGCGGATCGGAGAGCGCGACCGACTCCGCCGCGGGCGGTAAGGATGAAAATACGGGCTGCAATGCGGCTTTGTTTTTCGCCGCCGCGCCCGTACTTACGACTTTTGCCGCGGCGATAGTTCTTAAAAAAGAATCGCAAAAACGGCTTTAAGGAGGGGATATGACGAAAGAAAGAATGTTTAATCCGATAAAAGCCCGCAAGGCGTTTTTTATCGTTTGTATGTTGATTATCCCCCTCGTCAATCTGATCGTATTTTGGTTTTACGTCAATTTCGATTCGATACTGCTGTCGTTTAAGAGCAACCAGCCGGGCGTAGGGGTCAAATGGGGATTTGAAAATTTTCAAAATTTTTTCGACGAATTTAAGCAGCCGGACAGTACTATTCTCGAAGCGCTGAGAAACACGCTGATCTTCTTTTTCTCAAACTTATGTATTACCTTGCCGGTCAGCGTGGTTCTCTGTTACTTTTTATACAAGCGCATCAAGGGATATAAAGCTTTTCGTTTTATCTTTTATCTGCCTTCGATTATTTCCGCTTCCGTGTACGTCGTATTGTTCAAGTACATCATCGGGTCGGAAGGAACGGTGGGTTTGTTTTTGAAGGCGATAGGCTGCAAACCCATTCCCTTTTTAAGCGATTCGCGCTATGCGCTCGGTACCATTCTCTTTTACACGGTATTTACGGGTTTCGGCGGCAATATCGTCATGCTCAGCGGCGCGATGTCGCATATCGACGACAGCATTGTGGAGGCGGCGAAAATAGACGGCGCGTCCATGTCCTGCGAATTTTTCCGTATCGTACTGCCGTTGATCTGGCCGACGCTGAGTACTTTGATTATTCTTTCCTTCGTCGGCGTGTTCGGTTCGTCGGGGCCTATTCTGCTGTTTACGCAGGGGGAGAAAGGAACTTATACGATTTCCTATTGGCTGTACGATCAGGTGGAGAGATGGAAGTCGTATAATTATCCGTCGGCCGTGGGGTTATTTTTTACCTGTATCGGCGCGCCGATCGCGTTGTTTATGCGCTGGGTGATGGGTAAAGTTCCCAGTTATGAAGATTAAGGAGGGGGATATGTCTGCAATCAATAAAAACGAGGCCTCTTTGAAGACTGCGGTCAAACTCGGTAAATCGGGCAGCAGACAAAAAGCGGTGTTTGCCGTTGTTTTCGTCATTTTTCTTTTGTACGCGATCTTTCTGCTGTATCCGTTTTTCTTCTGCTTCAACGCTTCTCTGATGGACGGCGGCCGAACTTTTATGAGAAATCAGATCGCCTTTCCCAATCCGGTTAAATTGGGAAATTATATCAAAGCTTTTTCCGAATTGGAAGTAAACGAAACAAATTTTTTCGGCATGCTGATCAACTCCGTCTGGTTTTCGTTCGGTACGGCGTTTCTGCCCATATTTTTCGCGTCCATGGCTTCTTATGTGGTGTGTAAATATCACTTTCCGGGAAGAAATTTTCTTTATTCGCTGGTAATCGTTACGATGATGATTCCCATTTACGGCGCGCTTCCCGCGCAGTATCGATTGTTCGATGACTTGGGCATGGTGGATTCGCCGTTGATTCTGCTGTATTATTGCTCCGGGTTCGGCACGAACTTTCTCATTATTTATTCCTTTTTCAAAGGGATATCCTGGAGTTACGCGGAGGCGGCGTTTCTCGACGGCGCCAACGAATTTCAGGTGTTTTTCAAAATCATGTTCCCGATGGCGATGCCCGCGGTTTCCGCGATCTTCATTATCGCTTTCACGGGCGGCTGGAACGATTATCTGACGCCCATTCTCTATATGTCGAGAAGTTTTCCGACGTTGGCTTCCGGCATTTATCTCTACGAAAAAAAGATTTCTTACGCGTCCAATCATCCCGTCTATTTTTCGGGCGTCATCATTTCCCTGATTCCCATTCTCGCGCTTTTCGGCGCGTTTCAAAACACCATTATGTCCAACGTATATGCGGGCGGGCTTAAGGGCTGACGCCGCGGCGGCAAATAGTAAAGGGGAGGAATATTAAAGATAATGAAAAAACAGTTTGCGCTTCTTTGCGCGCTTACCTTGGCGTTTGCTTTTTCCGGCTGCGGCGCGGATGGAAAAAAGCCGTCGGATACCCAGACGGACAATCGGATATACTTCAAACGCCATCTGCAAACCGTTTATGAAACGGGCGAGTCGTTGGGCGGGTTTAGTCTTGCCGTCGTCGAAAACGGAGAAACGAAGATCGTTTCGGGAGACGATCCCGCCGTGACGGTGGAGGGGTTCGATTCCGCCGCTACAGGGGAGCGGACGCTCACCATCCGTTATAAGGATTACGTAAAAACCGTTTCCTACGTCGTCCTTTTGCCGCAGGCGCTCCGCCCGCCCGAACCGGGAGAAATCGTCGTCCGTTCGTTGGAGGAATTGCAGGCGGCGTTTAAAACATACGACAATATAGACGTGGAAGCCGATCTCGTCATCGACGGAGAGACGGGTAAATTTGTCATTCCCGCGGGCAAGAGAGTGGTCGTCAAACAGGGATATACGCTTACTAACAACGGTACTTTGTTTATCAACGGCAAACTGCAAGGCGAACTTCAAGGAAATCTCGGGCTTAAAGAACCTTCCTACGATCCCGATTCGGGTACGTTTACGGTAAAGAGCCGGGAGGAATTGGCGTGGTGCAGCTGGGCGATGCACAACGAGTGGGACGTCGAGCGTTGGAACGGCAGATACAATAACGGAGGCGGCGCAACTCTCACGCTGGACGGATTTTCCCATTACGTCATTTCCATCGAAAACGACATCGACCTGAGCGGTTTCGATTGGACGCCGATCGGCGAGTGGCAGTACGATACTTATGAGGAAAATACGGCGGACGGATGGCTGCCCGGCTTGGCGCTGACCTTCAAGGGCGAAATACGCGGCAATGGCCATACCGTCAAAGGGGTCAAGGTGGGCGGCGACGAAAGCAGGCTGACCCGCGACGCGGGCTTTATCGGCGTCGCCGATTACGAGGCGTCGATTTACGATCTGACCTTCGAGGATATCAGCGTTTGCGGCACCGATAACGTAGGCGCGGTGATCGGGTATTATCACAGCCATAGCTGGGCGGACGGTTTTCTCGAAAATGTGAACGTCAGAAACGCGAGGATCGTCGGCGAAAGCTCGGTGGGCGGCCTTGTCGGCCGTATCACCAACGCCGTCAGAGGCTGTAAAATCGATCTGAACGGTTGCGTATTCGAGGGTACGTTGGCATTCGGCGGCGGGGAAAACGCTTTGCACCGCTATATCGGCGGCATAGCGGGTTACGCCGAAAACTATGTAAAAATTACCGATTGCGGAGTAACGGCGACTCTTATCGCCGGCGCCGCGGGCGGCGGTGATTTCGGCGGAATCCTCGGCGCGTGGCGGCAGGGAGTTTATGCCGCGGACAGCTACGGGAGTATGGATTTAGTCATAAGCGGAAACAATTTTTCGGGCGTAACGCTGACGGGCTTTGCGGGCGAACTGAAAGAAATCGGAAATCGATAAAAAGGTTTTTAAGACATATATAGATCGAGGAAAAATTTTCGGGAGGATCAAAGATGAAAACGACATGGAAAAGAACCGTTTGCGCGATGATGGCGATAGTTTGCGCGGCGGGCGCGGCAAGCGTCGCGGGCTGCGGCAAAAGAGACGCAGACGATCCCAATACGCTGCTTATCGACGCGTTCGAGGGCGGCTACGGCATAAAGTGGCTGGAGGCGATTGCGGACAGCTTCGAGGAGAAAAACGAGGAGATTACCGTCAAGGTATACGGTACGCAGGACGATTCTACATTCGCCGACAAACTTACGTCGGGACGGCTTACCTCGGACATCGTGTTTGAACGGTATCCGTTTTGGGAGAGGATCATGCGTCCGACGACGATCGGAAAAACGACCTACGATTGTCTGTTGGAGGATTTGACGGATATTTATACGTCGAAAATTCCCGGCGAGGACGTTACCATTGAAGAAAAGCTGATCGACGAGGTGGCCGACTATTACAAGACGGACGGAAAATACTACCACTATAATTGGGCCGTGGGACCGATGGGGATTTTGTACAACGAAAAACAATGGAAATCGAGCTGGAAGATTCCGCGCACCACCGACGAACTGATCGAACTTTGCGCTACGATTAAAGCGGATAAAAAAATCCCGTTCGTCTATTCGCTGAAAAATACCTATTGGGGATTTTACGACGTGTGGGCGGCGCAGTACGAAGGTCTTGAAGCGATGAACGATTACGACGACGGTTACGATCCCAACGGCGAACGTTATACGCCCGAACTTGTGCTTTATAAGGGATTCGAGGAAGCGCTCAAGGTATTGGAAACGCTGTTGAAAAGCGAAAACGGATATATGCATTCGGGCAGTCAGGAATATACCTTTACCGAAGCGCAGATAAAATTTCTCGAAGGCGAGGCGGTGATGCAGCCCAACGGCGATTGGATAGAAAGCGAAATGAGCGCCAATTTCTCGGAGGACGAGGTTACCATCAAATTTATGACCCTCCCCGTCATCAGTTCCATCGTCGATAAATGTCCTTCGATTACGGGCAGCGCCGAGGAAAAACAGGAAAAGCTGGAAGCGGTTATCGATTATGCGGACGGGGTGGCGGGCGCGCGTATCCCCGACGGAATCAGCGAAGAGGACGTGGACAGGATCAGCACCGCGCGTTCTTTGCTGCACGTTACGGGACAGGAGCATGCGGCGTATATTCCCGTGTATTCGCAGAAAAAGGAGCTTGCAAAGAGATTTTTGCAGTTCATGGCTACGGATGAGGCGATCGAGATGTACGTAAAGGCTTCGGGCGGTTATCGCACGATGTTTCGCTATGACTACGATAAACCGGAAATACAGAATGCGATGTCCACTTTCATGAAGAGCACCAACGAGCTGATCGAAAACTCCAAATTGTTTTTCTTAAAACATAAGGACCCCATTTTTTCCTTAACGGGTCTGGTCTTTATGAAAAACGGAATCACGGGCACGCCGGAATCTTATCTCAGCGCCGGCAACGCCAAGGATTATCTGAGCGCGAGTGAAATTTATCAAAAAAATTATACGTCCTTAAAGGCGCAATGGAAAAACTATTTGGCTTCGGCGAATATCGTCAAATAATCCCGGGGGAGAGCATGAAAAACCATAAAACACTTAAAAAAGGACTTTCCTGCGCGGCCGTCGCGTGCGTATTTTTATTGGCGGCGGCTTGCGGCGAAGCTAACGTTCCTTCGGGAAACGTCGAGATATGGGGCGCCTATAACACCACGAAAATCATGCGCGAAAAATACGATTATGTCAAGCTCGACGCGCGCATCGACGTGGAAATGGCCAAAAGCGAGGTGGAGGGCGCGCAGCTTGTCTTTACGCCGGAATACGACGTGAAATCGTACGATCTCGTCCTGTCGGATCTGCGCTGCGGCGAAGCCGTGTTTCCAAGAGAAAACATCGTCGCCTATAAACAGGGTTACGTCAACGTCACGTCAAAGACGCCCAATCAGCAGAATACAGCCTATCCCACGGGCTGGACGGCGGATTTCATGCTTCCTTTGGAAAAAGCTAAGGAATACGGCGAAACGACGGTGTCCAATGGACACAATCAGGGCATTACCGTCGAATTTTCTTCCGCGTCGGATATGCCCGCGGGCGTCTATACGGGCAGTTTTACGTTGCGTATAGACGGGAAGTATACCGATATTCCCGTTTCGGTAACCGTTTGGGATATAGACGTTTCCCGGGTGTACGGCAAATCCTGTTTCGGGTACAGCTACCAAAACGACTTCATGCAGGGCGAACTCAGCAATACCAAGGAAACCGTGGAGGCGTTTTACGAATTTTTGCTTGACAACCGCATTTCTCCCGCGGATTTCCCGCCCGGTCCCGAAGCGCAGCCCGAGGTTTTTGTGGAGGAATTCGAGAAATATTGCACGCACAAATATTTTTCCTCGTTCGGTTTTCCCGTACGCCGCGGCGCGAGTAAATATTCCGTCAACGCCGAAAGCCTGTATCAGTATGTAAAGCCGATCGTTCTCCGTTGTACGCCCGAAAAAAATTGGATGGAAATGGCGTATTATTATCTCGTTCCCATCGACGAGCCGCACACGGAGGCCGATTTCGATGCCGTGGACGTTTACCGCGCGGGGATCGACGGCGTGGAAGAGCGGATTATTTCCGAATTGGAGAGCGAGGGTTTCTTTGATTCCTTCACGGAAAAAGGCTACACGCGGGAACAAATCGAAGATTTCCGTTCCGGATTGGAGCAAAGCATCCGCAACGTACCGCAGGTGATCACAACTCCGTATAATAACGGTCTTAAAGATCGGGTAAACGCGTATTGTCCGCCCATTCAGTATTACGATACGGCTTATGAAAGGGAACTGTATGCCGCCAACGCCGCGCTGAACGACAGCGAGCAATGGTTTTATACCTGTATGCAGCCGATTTATCCTTATCCCTCTTTTCATATCGACGATTATCTCATCGGCGCGCGTATTCAGAAATGGATGCAGGCGGCCTACGATGTGGAGGGGTATCTGTTTTGGGACGCGGCGGCGTATAAAAACGTTTCGCAGAATAGGGTGGTGGATCCGTATACCGATCCCAACCGTTTCTTTTACGGCTCAAGCCCCTTTCCCGGCGACGGATATCTGACCTATCCGGGCTATAAATACGGCGAACGCACGCCCTTTTCTTCACTGCGTCTGGCGGCTTACCGCGACGGTCAGGAAGATATGGATCTGATCGGGGCGTTCGATTCGTTGCTGGACGGTTACGAGAGCTATTACGCAAGCGAATTGAGCGCCGACGATTTGCTCGCGGACGAATACGCGAAAATCTTTTCGGGAACGATCTACAACGAAAACGACGCCGACTTTTACTCGGTGAGAAAAAGGGTGGCCGAGCTTTATGCCTATGCGGCGTCCGACGCCCGCCTAGTGGTGGAAAGCAGCCGTATTTCCGGCATGACCGTAACGACAAACGTCTATGTCGCGGACGGATATACCGTAAAGGTAAACGGAAACGAGCGGAGCTTTACCGCCGCCGGCGAGGGGCGCAGGTATTTGCTGACGGACGATCTTTCGTCGGGGGAAGTAAATTATAAGATAGAAGTATTCTCCCCCGCCGGCGAAAAGGTGGCGGAGTACGAAAGATTTGTCTCCAAACGTCTGTACGGCGGAACTTTGACGGAAACGGCCGTTTCCGTAAGCGAAAACTCGAGCTTTACCGTGGCCGAAGGCGTTGCAAACTTTGCAATCGCAAGCAAGACGGAAGGCGAATTCCTCGATCTGGTGTCTTTCGTGCCGCTGCTGAAATTGAACAAAGCCGTTTTCGGGGTAAATATCGGCGAGCTTGAAAATCTTTCCTTCACACTGACCAACGACAGCGACTTTGCCTTGGAGATCGCCGTTTGTCTGGCGTCCGGAGCGCGCAGAAACGAATTCGCGAAGATCGTCGCGCCGGCTCATTCGACGGCGGAGTATACGGTTAAGGGCATTGCTTCATCGAAATGGAGCGAACTTGCCTCGGCGGACGCAATCGTTTTCGCGTTTGAAAATCTCGACGAGAACAACGAGCCTTATCCCGACAGACTTCTTAAGCTTAAGGATATCCATTTCACCAAGGCGTGACAAAGGAGACGAAAAAAATGAAAAAAGCCATATCGCTCGTTCTTTCGGCTGCTTTGATTTTGACCGCGTTTGCGGGTTGCAAGGGGACGGAAGAAAAAAAATCTGCCGCCGAGATGATTACGATCAACGGCTTCGGCGATTACGACGAAGCGAGACGCGTGATGTATGAAAGCTTCGTCGGAGATGTGGATATCGTCGACAGCGAATTTTTCGACACCAAAGCCGCGCGTCTGACGATAGAGCATTCCCGTCAGCCGGAATGGACGTTGACGGAGTACACCGAATATTCTCCCAAACTTATTTTCGACGCCGTCGACGAGGAACTCGGATATGATCTGACGGACGTCACTTCCATTTCCTCGTTCGGCGTGGACGTTTACAACGACAACGAATACGACGCGATTCTGCTCTTTTGGGTAAAGGGCGCGACGGGCATGATTTGCGATTCTTACGCGGAGTTGCCCGCAAAAACGCTCACCAACGCGGTGTTTCCTCTCAATCCGTTGGAAATCGCTGCGGGAGGGGAAAGATGCGACGGATTCGTTTTGGCGATTTTGGACGGCCGCATCAACGATCGGACTTTTAAAAAGAAGTATTATTTCGATAATTTCCGTGCCGTGCGCGAAAAAACAAAGCCGTCCGCCGAGATGGCTAAACTGTGCGGCGACGAGGAAATACTCCTTTTCGCGGAGGAAGAGGATATCCGTTACGTTCTTCCCCATCACATCGACGGACGGTACGGCAAAATCACCGTTCCGCCGGGAGGGATCGGTTACGCGGCAGATACGCCTATAGGAAACGCCTTGAAGCTGGTCGCCTACGGAAATAAACCGTACGAAGCTTACAACCTTTCCTATTACGATGAGGATATGCAAAAATACGGCGTCAAGGTTGCCGGGGCGTTGGTGAACGATCTCGATTTCACCAAGCTGGACGGCGGTTACCGGTCGCTTACGGCGGACGTATACAACGCGGACGTCGAGCTGACGCGGGGCGTGTATCTCGTATTGGAGGACGCGTCGGGTTTCCGCGTCGAAAATAAGCTTTCGCTGGCGCCCCTGACCTCGGGACGGCTGGAAATAAGCAATGCGGAGGGACTGGATCTCCGCAACGTCAAGGGCGTATACGTGATGTACGATACCTTTGACGTATTCCGTAAAGCGGAACTGTATGTGAGCCGTATCGGGTTTGCGAAGGGGGCGTAACGATGGGAAGCAAGAGAATGAAAAGAATAATCTGCGCGCTTATCGTCGCTGTTCTGGCTTGTCTCTCGGGCGCGCTGATTTCCGCCTGCGATAAAAATAGCGACGCAAACGGCGGACTTGCCGAGTATTATTACGCCTATTACGGAGAGAGGTTTATACTGCCGCAGACGGACGGCGAATATTATGTGACGGACGCGGAAGGAAACGAGGTCGGACTTGTGCTCGGGGGATTTGTCGTTTCCTCCGAGGGCGATTACAAGCTCTCCGTGAAAAACGGAAGCCGCAAGGAGACTGCGATAATCAAAGTCTTGAAAAGAGAGACCGTAAACTTTGTCTGGGAAAGAAAACTTACCTTCGCTTCTCTGGGCGTGGAGACGGCGTTGCCCGCCTGTAAGGCGATTGCAGGCGGCGAGGAAACGCAGGCGGAAACCCTGCTTGTGTCTCCCTCGAAAAAGGAACTCGGGAAAAATCTTGCTTCCTTTGTTCCCGAAGAGACGGGCGCGTACGTTTTAAGAGCGACTGTCGGCGGGGCGTCTGACGAATCGGTGATAGAGGTGGGCGAAAGCGGGTCGCATAAAAATCTGCTGGCGCCCATGGACAGAGCGGAAGCCGAGAGAATGTTCGTGCGGCGGTTCGGCGTGTCGATGAGTCTCAATACCGAAGACGACCGTTATATGTACGGAACGCAGAACGCCTCGATGAAAGTCGTTACCAATATGGAAGCGAATACGAGCGGCGGGTTTCAGATGACGGACTTTGCCGATCCCGACATTTCGAAAAACAAGGGATTTTATTTCTATGTTTACAACGCGGGCACGACGGGCGTTACGATGGATATAAACTGGATGACTTCTTTTACGCTGAAGCCGAACGCCTGGACGCGCGTTTCCGTCGTCGATTACAACGAGCTGTGCGCTCAATCGGGGAATGCGGTTATCGCAAATTTCTTTACGGATAAAAATCTCAACGGACTGCTGTTCAATTTTTATTGGGCGCAGGGCGGCAGCTGGCAGGGTATGCCCTCTCTGGAACTTTATTTTTCCGATTTTTATCGTATGCCGAACCTGATTCCCTCCGAGCTGAACGGTTATATCAAGGAGCTTCCCGCCCCCGTCGAGGTGGACGAAAAGGCCGCGGGCGCCGTTACGCTGAGGATCGAGGAGCTGGAAACGATGTATTATTCGTTAAGCGAGTATCAGCGCGCGCTGGTCGATTACAACACAGTTGCGGAACTCAAAAAACATATACTGCTTCTCGAGTATCCCGATTTGCGGGAAGAGGAAGACGCGGTGGTGTACTTCAACTCGGCGGCGGGGCTGGCGCAGACGGATATTTACCTCAATCCCGCGGACGCTCTCAACGTGGAAGTCACCGACAAACTCGCTTACGGAGACGAAGGCTCCAGCACGCACGCGTGGTACGACGACGCGAGGCCGGGCAGCGAAAGATGGGATTTCGACATTGTCGTGCATACGCCGATGATCGCCGATTTTTCCTTCGGCTACGATACGTATTATATGTACGTGTACAACGACGGGGAAAGCGACGCGCTCTATTACGCGTGGACGGACGACAGCGCGGGCTGGGTGCAGCCGATTTACAAGGGACGCTGGAATCTTATTTACCTTACCGATTTTTCCGCGATGAGCGGAAAAGAGGCGGGCGCGACGCGGTTTAACGTTACAAATTTCAAAATCTCTTTCGCGGTCAATCCATGGAACGCGAACGCGGGCGCGTCTTTCTATTTCTCCAATATCCGCGCGCTCAACGAGAAGATCGTGGAAGAACGTTTGAAAACGGACAACGACGAAGGCGGATATTTCGCGGAAACGGTGAAACTGTACGATATTCTTTCGGATAAATCGAAGCGGAATATCGCAGAGTATGACAAATTGCTCGCCGCGATGTTCAATCGCGTGTCCGAAAGGATCGTTTCCGAGGCGGAGACGGCGGACAAAAGAACTCTTCAAAGCATTTTCGACGAAATCGGCTTGCTGGACGATATTTATAAATTCGCGTCCAACGCGGCGAAAGCGGCGGTGGAAAGCAATTACCGCAAAACCGCTCCCGCTTACGTCAACCGTTTTACGGAGCTTTACGACGCCGCTTCTGCGGATAAGAGCCTGATCGACGATATGTTGTACCTTTACGGCGGGCTCAACGCGGCGGGAAGAACGCAGGTCGCGCCCGATTCGTTCGGGGAGTTTTATAAAAAACTTTTGTTGCGGTTCGGGCTGGACGGCAAAGAGGAAATCGCGTCCTTCTCGACTGCGGAAGGAACTTCTCAGGCGGTGTTCCGTATCCAGAGCGATACGGGCGCGCTCGACGAGGATTGGGAAAAGATTTTCGACTATAAAAAAGTTTCCCCCGCGTTCGAATATACGACGGAAAAGCATTATTCTACGGATTCGGGTTCCGCTAAACTGACGGTTCCCGTCACTTCGGGCTGGAACGTGCTGAAAATGTATCTTACCCTGCCCGCCAAAACAAATCTTTCCGCGGCGGACTACGATACCCTGTATTTTTATGTCTATAACGATTCCGCCGTCGATTATACCTTGGAAGTGCATTACACGAAAGCGTTTACGCTGAAAAAGAACGCATGGACGAAAGTATATATAGACGATTGGACGAAGATCAACGGCGCGGGTACGCGCGGCGACATTCGGGGGATATGTTTCGATATTCATCAAAACTGGAATTTGCAGACCCCTGCAAACCTCTATTTCAGTTCTATCCTTCCCGCCAACGCCTATACGGTCAATTCGTTGATCGATAAGCTGGACGCAGAGAATCCCGATACGGCGTTGCTTGCCGAGATACGCGGTATTTACGAAATGCTTTCCGAAAATCAGAAACGGCTCGCCTCGCGCTACCGCGACGCGGCGCTTGCGATCATGAAAAATATGACGGCGGAATACGGCGCGGACATCACGGAAGAGGAAAAGCTGAAAGTGATGGAGGTCTACAACGCGGTGGCGTCCTCCGCGACGCAGGACGCACTGGAAAAATGGTACGCATCCTTTTATGAGAATACCGTGAAAAATGTCGTCGATGCGAACGATAAAAAGATATTCTATTACGGCTTCGCATACGGTTTCGACCAGATTTCCGTCAAGTACGACGACGCAAACGGAAATTACGGAAACGTAATTTTCCCGCAGATGTCTTTGAGCGATAAAGGGGTCTGCGACGAATCCGCTTCCCTGCGCATTACTTCGGACGCGACTGCCAAACGTGGGCTTCGGTGTATGTAACGCTGAAAAACCCGCTTTTGACCAAAATCGACGGCGAGGGCATCTACACGTATGTGTATAACGCCATGAGCCACGACGTATACGCGCTGCTTTGGCCCAATCGCATTACGCTGAAAGCAAAAAGCTGGAATTTGCTGTATATCGACAAAGACAGTATTCCCTGGGTCAACGGCGCGCTGCAAAACAAAATTGATTTAGACGCTTTTACGGGCTTCACGATGGAGCTGTTCTATTACAACGCCAACGGCGTCACGCAGCTGTACGACGGATTGGACGTGTATTTAACGCCTTTCAGGCAGACGACTGCTGCCGCCATTCAAAGCGCCGTCGGTTATTTTAACGGCGGAAGCGGCACGGAGGAGGAAAGGCTGTTTGTTGCGGAGAGCGCCGTGTCGATGTACGAGGCGGCGTCCCAAGAAACGCAAGCGGCGGTTAGCGGCTATGCGGCGTTTGCGTCGGCGTATTACGCGAAACTCGATTCGGCTTACGGAGTAGGGCAAGGAAACAAGATCGTCGGTTTCGATACGGACGGCGGCGCGAAACAGGTATATGTTTCCGTCGCGGGAAAACTCGGCTCGGACGTCTCCTATACGGAAAAACCCGTTTTTTCGGAGGATAGAGCCTACGGAAACGAAAAGGGAAGCACGCGTTTCAAACAGGGACAGTTTACCACCGATACCGTAAACGTCTGGTATACGATCCGCGTCGCGCTTTCCAAAGACGTGGCCGCGTATGATAAGATCCGTTTCGCCGTATACAACGAAAGCGCCAATGCCTATAAAATCTCTTTGGGCGAGCAGAACGTTGCGCTTGAAAGCAATCAGTGGACGGAGGTGGAGTTTGACGTTTCCGGCCTTGCGGACGGCGAAAAACTTGTCTTTAAAGTGGAATGCGGCAACAAAATCGGCAGGGACGCCTTATGGCTTTCCGCAATTTACGGGATAAAATAAAAAGTAAAACATGAAAGGAGAAAGAATGATGAAAAAGACAAAAAAAGCTTTGCTGTGTACTTCGGTCATAGCGTTGCTGGTCGCGTTTGCGGCATGTGCGAAGCCCGTGGACTCAAGTTCCGATTCCAAGGGAAATTCCTCGCAGGGTTCCGTATCGCAGAGCTTGACCGCGGACGACGTCACCGTTTCGTTCGCTCGGGAAACCGTGCTGCTGACGGTGGACGGAACGGCGAAATTGGAAACGACGGTCGGAGAAAAGCTCGACGGGCTTGATTACTCTCTCGGCTATTCGTCCTCGGAGCCGAGCGTGCTCGCCGTCGCAAACGACGGCGGCGTTACCGCGCTCAAAATCGGCGAATCGACGGTTACCGCTACGCTTACCTATCAGACGTTCGAGGCGCGGGCGACCTGCGCGGTTACGGTAAAAGGCCTTACTCCCCTCGTCGACGTGGAGACGACCTATGACGCGGTTTACCGCGAGGGGCTTACGCTGGGCGATCTTGTCGAGCTGGACGAAGGCTATTCGTGGAAGGAGGGCGCGCAAACACTTCTCAACGCCGGAGACGGACAGAAGTTTACCGTTGTCTATACCCCTTCCAATACCGAGCGTTACGAAACGGTGGAAACGGAAGTTACCGTCAACGTGGAAAAAGCCACGCCTGCTCTTTCCATCAACGCGGAAACCGCGCCCGACGGCGCTTTCACCATGTTGTATCGGGAAACGGCGACCGACTTTTCCGCTATGAATATTTTCACGGTTGAGAGCGGAAAAGCGGCGGCCTATACCTTAAAGGACGCGGATAACCGCGAAATCGACGCCGAAGAGGCGATTCCCGTAGGCGTCTACACCCTGACCGCGACGATCGCGGAAACGGACAATTATAAAGCGGTTTCCGCTTCCGTTTCGTTTACGGTGGAAGCCCGTCCCGTCGACCTTTTCGACGCGGCGATGAACGATCTTCCCGGCGATGTTGCGGCGATGAGCGAAAGCGTCAAGGCGGAGATTATCTCCGATTACGGCAAGCTTACCGAGGCGGAAAAGTCTGCTTCGGTTGCCGCGTGGAACATGACCCGCGCCGAAAAATACGCGGACTTCTTTGAAAATTACGTTCAGTCGGTGGACAAAGGAGACGCGGACGGACTTTTCACCTATTTCCATACCGCTTACGGACCTTCGCAGGTGACGCTGGGATATACCGTTGCGGCGGCCGAAGGCACGGAAAATTCCGCTTCCTTCGACGCCGCAAAGGGCTTCGCCGACGAGAACGCCTCTTTGAAAATCGTTTCCGACGCCGATTGGACGAATTCGATTCATCTTAAAGTCAATCTGCAAGCTCTTTTATGGCAGGACGCGAGCGGTGCGGACGCCGTATTCTTCTATGTGTATAACGGAACGGAGGATTTGCTGATGTTCGGTACGTGGCCGACGGTGACGCCGCTGCCCGCGCGCGAATGGACGCTGATTTCCTTCCCCAAGGCGACGTTAAACGGTCAAAAGGGCCTTCCCGCGGCGGACGCGTTGGGCAATCTTTCCTTTGAACTTTATTATTATAACGAAACGGCGGACAGAGAACGGCTCGACAACGGCGTGAACGTCAACCTGACCTCGCTGACGGCGGCGACGCCCGATTACGTCAACGCGCTGATCGCTAAGCTGGACGCGCAAAATCCCGACGCAGAACTGCTGCGCAAAATTTACGACGCTTATCATCTTCTCTCCGAAACGAATCAGGATTCCGTAAACGGCTTTGCCGATATCGAAAGGGCATATTTCGCGGCTGTGCGCGGCGAGTATACGCCCGCAGCGGGCACGGTAGTGGATTTCTCGCACGCACTCGGCACGGCGCAGACGAGCGCGAATATCAAAGATCTTGCGCTCAGCGCGTTCTATCCCCGCCTTACGGCGGCTCCCGGCGATAAGGAAAACGAAACGGTCACCTGTTGGGAAAACCGCGTGGGAAGTTTGACGAACTATCATAAATTCGATATAAAAATTAACAGCTCCCTTATTTCCGATTTCAGCGGTTATAACGTGCTTACGTTTGAGCTTTATTTCGAGTCCCCGAGAAATCAGACATACGGAGCAAAAGGCGACAATAAATATTATATGGAGTACGCGGGGACGAAATATACGTTCGAGTTGGGCGTGTGGAACACCGTTCGTATCAATCTGCCCGAAAAAGTAGTCGGTACGACGCTGACTTTCTATGCATGGAACGTCACGCAGACCCGCGCCGCCTGTTTCATGATGGATAAGATTTACATGACCCCTGTCAAAGCGGAAAACTTCGATTTCGCGGCGGACTTCGAAGCTCGGGTCAACGCCCTTACGGCTCAGCTCGCGAAAGCCGAGATCGACGCCGTGCGCGGGATATACGATACGCTGCCTGCCGCAGTCAAGGAAGAGGATAAGACCAAGGCGGCGTGGAATAAGCTTTGGGACAATTATTACGTCGCGCCCGCGCTTGCCGAACTGAACGCGAAAATCGCGGCGATCACCGATGCCTCGGGCAAGGACGATATTATAGCCGTCATCGACTGGTACAACGCGCTGGAAGAAGGGCTGAAGAACAACGACGACATCAAAGCGGCTTACGACGCTTTTTACGCGGCGAGATACGCCGTCGTATTTACGGCGGATTTTAAAGCTGCGGTAGAGGAGTTGAATGCGGATTCGACCGACGACCAGCTTATAGCCGTCCTTAAAATCTATCAAGACGCCGACGCGGCGATCAAGAACGGCGAAGAAGTGAAAGCCGCTTACGAGGTATTGTGCGCCCTCGTCGAGACGCGTTTGAACGCGGAGGTTTTGGCAGACGTTTCAAGCGAGCTTGCCCGCGCTTATAGCACGGAGTATGAGGTGAAAAATCCGGACGCCAATCAAACGGTAACCTATGAAAACGCGGCGGGGTATGCGGACGACGCGGCGATGAAGGTTACAGTTTCCGAAAACTGGAATGCCAACAGTCAGTGGCTGTTTTATCCGCATATTGCCAATACGGGAGAAGAAACAATCAAAATCGGATTTTACGTGCGTTCGCTGGATGCATGGCATCGCCGAGTGAGCGTTGAAATCCACAACGGCGCAACGGGCAAGTGGATTAAGTCCGTTCCCTTCCTGTTGGAGAAAAAAACGTGGACGTTGGTTTCTTTCGATCTGGAAGCAGGCCAGTCGGCTCATCTCTTTGCGAACTGGTGGAAAGACGGTAACGGCTCCGTGAAGTACATCATCGGTTACCGGATGGAATTGGAAATAAGCAACTTCCGTATCGTCAACGCGGATTACGTTTCGTCCTTAATCGCGGAAGCGGATACGATTGCCGACGAAGCGAAGAAAGCGGAATATATTCGGAAAGCCAAAGATATTTATAACGTTCTTTCTGCGGCGGAACAGGAAAAAGTGGTCGGCGCGGAAACGCTGTTCGGCGACGAATATATCGCCGAGTTTACGCTGGCGGTAGAAGGACTTAGCGCGGATTCTTCCGAAGCGGATCTGCTTGCCGTTTTCAACGGTTATCGGGATCTTCCCGATGCCTTGAAGGGTGAAACGGCGGTCGAGGATTCTTATAAAGTTCTTTGCGGATTGATCGAAACGAAACTCGACCAAAACGCATGGATCGATGTTTCAAGCGAACTTGCGGTTGCTTATCGTTTGAAAGATCGCGTGGAAAATGCGACGGCTTCGCAAACGACTGTCTATACCCACGTCACGGGATATGCGGACGATGAAAACGCGGTAAAAGCCACCGTTTCGGAAAATTGGACTGCAAACAGCGTTTATCATTTTATCCCTCAGGTACATAATACCGACAGCGAAAAGATAAAAGTGGGCTTCTATATTCGCTCGGTCGATAGTCAATACCGTAAAATACGTATCATAAAGACGACGGGGATCAACGGCGAGTGGAAAGGATACGCGACGGATTATATCTATCTCGAAAAGCAAGCGTGGACATTCGTTTCTTTCGAGCTTGAAGCAGGGGAATCCTTTTATATCTATGCGCAATGGTGGAAAGACAATAACGGGAATCCTAAATATAGTATCGGTTCTGAAATGCAGCTGGAAATAGGCAGTTTCCGTATCGTCAACGCGGATTACGTTTCCTCTCTCATCGCGGAGGTAAATACGATTACCGACGAAACGAAAAAAGCGGAATACGTAAAGAAAATCAAAGATATGTACGGCGTTCTTTCGGAGTCGGAAAAAGCGAACGTAGTAGGTTACGACGCGTTTGCCGAGGCAAATCCATAAGACAATAAAGAAAAATCGACTTGGCTTTTTTAAGCGGGTAATATTTACCCGCTTAAAAAAACGGAAAAGAGAGGCGTATATGTTACAGGCAACAGGCAAAAAATTTACTCTCGACGGAAAAGAAATCGACATTTACAGCGGAAGCATTCACTATTTCCGCGTACACCCTGCGCAATGGGAGGATAGGCTTTTGAAACTCAAAGCGTGCGGGTTCAATACCGTGGAGACTTATGTGGCGTGGAATCTGCACGAACCGCAGAAAGGGAAATTCGATTTTTCGGGAATATGCGACCTCGAAGAATTTTTACGCCTTTCCCAAAAGGCAGGCCTTTTGGCGATCGTGCGTCCCGGTCCCTATATCTGCGCGGAATGGGACGGCGGCGGGCTGCCCTGTTGGCTGCTTGCGGACGGCTGCGCGCTGCGTTGCTCGGATAAGAAATATCTCTCTCATGTGAAGGAGTATTTCGGGGTACTTTTGCCTAAATTAAAAAAACATCTTTACGGTCGCGGGGGAAATGTGATCGCCTTACAGATCGAAAACGAATACGGCAGTTACGGAAACGACAAGGAATATCTGCGCTTTTTGCAAGACCTGTATCAAAAGTTTGAATTGGATTGCCTGTGGTTCACTTCCGACGGACAGGGTAAGACGATGTTGTCGGGCGGAACGCTTTCGGACGTACTGAAGACGGTCAATTTCGGTTCCGGTACGGATGGGGCTTTCCGGGCGTTGGAAATATTTCAGCCGGAAAAACCAAAAATGTGTTCGGAGTTTTGGTGCGGCTGGTTCGACTGGTGGGGCGAGCCTCATCATACGCGCGAAAGCGAAAGCGTGATAAAAGAAGTCCGAACGATGCTTACCGAGAGTATAAGTTTCAATTTTTATATGTTTTGCGGAGGTACCAATTTCGGTTTCACTGCGGGCGCAAACTATGACGAAAAATATACGGCCACAACGACGAGTTACGATTATTTTGCGCCGCTCAGCGAAAGCGGGGACTATACGTCTACGTATTTCGCGTTAAGAAAGCTGTTGACGGAGGAAAGGGGGATTGTCCCCACGCCGCTCCCCCCCGCGCCCGAGTATCAAAATATCGGAGAGGTGAAGCTGACGCGTTTCGCGGCGTTGTTCGATAATCTAGATAACGTCGGAGAAAAGCATTTCTCTCCCGTCCCGTATTGTATGGAAAGTTACGGGCAGTCGGGAGGATATATTTTGTACCGCACGTATGCGGAAGGAGATTACGACGCCACGCAGCTTTTCGTGAAAAATGTGCGCGATGTGGCTTACGTTTACATGGGAGGCGAAAAGGCGGCTTCCTTCGCGCGCATGGATTACGGCGCGTTTGCCGAACATTTTGATCGGATTCCCGTTTCCGTGCCCGAATTTAAAGGCAGACGGCGGGTAGACGTGCTGGTGGAAGCGCTGGGCAGGGTTAATTACGGCGAACGGATGCCAGACCTGAAAGGAATATCGGGGGTGTATCTGAATCGCCAGCAGTTGATGGGATTTGTTACATATACGCTTCCGTTGAATAACATTGAAAAGCTTGAATATTCCGAAAACGAAAAAGCTTGTCCCGCGTTTTTGAAAGGGAATTTCCGCGCGCAAACGGGGAAGGACTGTTTTGTGGATTTCGAAGGATTCACCAAAGGATGTATTTTTGTCAACGGTTTTAATTTGGGCAGATATTGGAATGTGGGTCCGCAAAGGACTTTGTATATTCCCGCTCCCGTTCTGAAAGAGGAAAACGAGATCGTTGTTTTCGAATTGGAGGGATACGACCGACCGTCGATCCGTCTTACGGATAAGGCGTTGTGGGACGAATAAAGCGTTTTTACGCGGCGAAAAGAGATGCCGGTTAATCGGATGTGTCGTCCGGGCGCTGTTGTTTCCCGTCGCTTTTTGCTACCCAGCGAATTTGCGAATGCTGAAAAAGCAATCGAAGATAGTCTTGCCCGGCTGGATATAGGTTATGTGGACTTAATGCTTTTGCATCATCCGGGCTCTCACGAGGTGCAAACATACGAAGCGATGGAATGCGCCGTGCAGGCGGGCAAAATCCGTTCGGTAGGCGTTTCCAATTATTACATTAAGGAAATTAATGAATTTATACCGAAAATAAAAACGAAACCCGCGCTTGTGCAGAACGAAATTCATCCTTTCTATCAGGAAAAAGGAATTGTGGAACATATTCATGGTTTAGGTATTGTCGTTGAGGGATGGTAGAAATGAGGCAATTGATGTGTAAAGGATATTTTTTTAAGGAATGGCGGATAGAAGGTACGGAAACGATATTTGAGAACGGAACGTATAAAAATACGGAGGATATTACTCTTGTAGCATTATGGGAAGAAGATAAAGAAAGCGAACGCTGGTGGACGAAGTTCTATTAAAATATGAATTGATAAAAGGTTAGTTAAAAAATAGAAATAAAAGTCTGAAAACAGAAAGAAACTGAAAAAATCCTCGCAAGGCGTCGAAAGGAGCGCTCATGCGGGGATTTTTTTAGCCGAAAAAATAAATTTAAATAATCATAAAATAAATTTTTAAAATTGACAGGCGTTGTAAAGGTTAGTAGGGTAAAATGCTTTTGCAATGAGGAAGTACGAATGAGAAGCCGATATATTCAAAACGAGATAATTGAATATTTGTCAGATCATAAACGTCATACTTTGAGCGAAATAGCAGAAGCGTTGGAAGTGAGCAAGTACACGGTATTGCGACATATTCATGATTTGCCGAACACCTATATGGTTACGACCTATCAAGGCCGATACGGCGGCGGGGTACAACTGCTGTCGCTAAAAGGAAAAAATAAATGGGCGTTAACAAGTAACCCGCAAGAAAATATAGTTCTTTTGGACAAAGGGAATACGGAAGAAATATTAAAGTATTTGAGGAATTGTCCTCAAAATGAAGAAGTTCAAAAAATGATTAAAAAATTGGAAGAGGCTGTTAGAAGAGAATAATGAAAAGCTATACATTAAAAAAACGCGCTTTGAAATATTGGCTATTTCGTCATCGGCTTACCGTAAAGGAATTTTCGGAAAAATTGCAGTTAGGCGAAAAAGAATTAAACACTCGATTAGAGTTTTGGGAATATTTCAGCTGTGAGGAAATAGAGAGATTGGTATATTTAATGGGCGCAAGAGAGGCATTTTATGTGATCTATTTTCCAACGTATAAGGAACGTTGTCGGGTATATTATGAAACTTTCGGGAAAAAGTGGAGAAAAAGGAGAAAACAGATAGGATATGGGAGAAGTAAAAAAGTCCACGAGTAGAAATACGGCAATCGCGGAACTGTTAGCGGATGGAGCGAAATTAAAAAATTTCTATCGTTTTGCGGCACAAAATCCGCATATAGAGCTGTACGACGCTTGCCAAATAATCCTTGCCCGTTCCAACGCGAGCGTATGTTTCAGCTTTGAAAATTGGAACGCTATGGGCAGACGGATACAATCGGGCAGTAAAGGGATTCCGTATTGCGACAGAGAGAAAAACCGCCTTTTTGTATTCGACGCCAGCGACACGTACGGAGAAAACCGATATATCCGAGAAAGTTATCCCATAAAACGCTTATTTACGGGTTTTGACTTACTCAATGACAAAGAACGAGTGGAAGAAATGGGGAGCAATTACGAAAAGGTGCTCTCCAAAGTAAAGCTGTATTTGGAACGAAATCCTTATGTGGTTTCAGATAAGGGCGATGACAATTTATTTGCGGAGGGAATCGCGTATTCTTTGTATTGTCGGACAGGTTTTCCAAAGCCCAACGGAATCGAATTGCGGGGATTACCGTGGGGCGTAAAAGAAAACGCGGATTTTTTCAAACAGGTATATATCACGTCGGCGTACATTCTGGACGCGGTAGAAGAAGCCAATCTAATTAAGCAGAGCGAAGTCGAGGAAATAGACGATACGGAAGGTGAAACAATAACGGACGAACCCGTTATTTCTCCCGTCGAACCGACAGAGGACGAACTCGTAGAGCAGACGAAAAAAGAATGGGAAAAATCCCCAAGTCCCTTATACAAGTTGTATATGATGACGCAGGAAAAATTCCCGAACGCCGTTACCCTAATGCGCGTAGGCGATTTTTACGAGGTAATGGGCGAGAATGCGAAAATCGTTGCCGAAGAAATTGACATTATTTTGACAGGTCGGGACGTGGGAATTGACGAGCGCGTACCGATGTGCGGTTTTCCGTATCACGTTGCAGACGAGTATATAGAAAAAATCCTCAAAACCCATTCCGTCGTTGTAATGGAGGACGGAGAGGAAAAATACATACATTCCCCCGCCGAAGCCATTGACCAATCGGAAAAAGAATCAACGTTGCCTATCGCGGCAGAACCAAAGCCAAGAAAAGAAGTTTCCGAGCCAACGGATAAACAAACAACCTCACAGACCGAAAAAAAACAACCGAGCAAAGATAAGCCGATCAGCCAAAGAAAACGCAAAGAAAAACCGCAACCTACATTATTCGATATACTTTCGCCGCAAGAAAAAACGCGGGAAGAACAGCTCGTCGAATGGGGGTTACAGTACGGGAGCGGGGGTGCGCACGGCAAATATCGTATCTACGAAACGTATCAGTCCAACCCGTCGGCGGGTGAGTTTATCAAGTTTCTGAAAAAGGAATACGGCTTTTCCTACGGCGCATACTTAGGCGATAGGGAATTACAAACCTCGTCCAAAGGCTTGCACCTTTCATTTGAAGATAACGTGTCTGTAACTCTAAATTGGAAACAGGTTGCGTTAGGGATTGCAGATTTGATTGACGAGGAAAAGTATTTCACCGCCGAACAAACAGACGAATATAACCGCTATTACTCCGAGCGGCACGGAAGTGACGAAGAACGGATCAAGGCTATTGCAAACGACGCTATCCACTACTTTACCAGCCGTAACAAAGGCGGCGAACAAAGTTTGTTTTTCAGTTGGCTGTATGCGGATTACCTGTATTTAATCAATCACAGCGAAGAAATCGCCGCAGAACTGAATACACGCTCCGAGCTTGAACACGCAAAAATCGAAAGGGATCGAATAAATCTCACCTTTGCAAATATTTTTACCGTTGACCGTTTCCGAGAATTATCATCGGAAGATAAAGCCTTTTTTGAACTGTATCAGGCAAGAACACTGCGCGAGCCGAGAAGTTCGCCGTGGGGCGAAGTGCAGTCCTGTACGGTGATCGCCAACGGTATCTATGACGTATCCACGGCGGGACATGGCGGGATCATGATTTCGACCGAGCTTGCACCGCATATTCTTTCTCTTGAAGCCTTACAAATAGCTGACCGTAGCTACGGCAGTTATTATTGCTACGAAGAAGATTGCGATGCATGTATTCCGCTCCGCGAGCTGTACGATAAAGGAATATTAAATAGCACTCACGACTATTTTTCTCATTACCGCATTCCATCGGACAGCCCCGAAGCGGTGAACGGGCATGTGCCGTTTGACAAGGCTACCGCAACGGAAAAGACAGCGTTTATCCAATGGTGGAACAAGAGCCTTGATGAGTCGTTGGCGGGTTGGAACAGCGAATATTGGGAATCGCACGAACACGGGGAAGCTCAACCGACCGCCGCCGAGCATGAAGCACAGGCAGAGAACACTGAGCTGAACGCGGTATTTGACCAAACGGAATTAGGCGGCGCAAAATCGCGTTATAAAAGTAATCTCGAAGCCATCGCGGTTGCCCACAGGCTATATGAGGAAAACCGCGCCGCGACGGAAAAAGAACAGAAAATCCTTGCCAAATACGTGGGTTGGGGTGGTTTAGCCCAGGCGTTCGACGAGCGCAACGAAGGTTGGAAAAAGGAATATACGGAACTGAAAAGCCTGTTATCCGCAGAAGATTATGAATGCGCGAAAGGCAGTGTATTAAACGCGCATTATACGAGCAAAGAGGTGATAGACGGTATATACGCGGCATTAGAGCGATTCGGCGTAAAGGGAAATAACCGAATTTTAGAGCCGGCAATGGGAACGGGCAATTTTTTCGGATATATGCCGCAAAGTATTTCTGACAATGCCGAGCTTTACGGCGTGGAATTGGACAGTTTGACGGGAAAAATCGCGCAAAAGCTATATCCGCAAGTGAATGTTCAAATAAAAGGCTTTGAGGAAACTTCTTTCCCGAACGATTATTTTGATATAGTCGTTTCTAACGTTCCTTTCGGCGGCTACGGCGTTTATGACAGCGAGTACGCGCAGTATAAATTTCTGATCCATGACTATTTTATCGCCAAAAGTATTGATAAAGTACGCACGAACGGTCTTGTGGCAGTAATTACGAGCAAAGGTACGCTTGATAAATTAAATCCAACAGTGCGGCGGTATTTAGCGGAACGCGCGGAGCTTGTCGGCGCAATCCGCTTGCCAAACAGCGCCTTCAAAAAAAGTGCGAATACGGAAGTTGTGACGGATATACTATTTTTCCGTAAACGCGAAACAGAAATCCAAGTGACGCCAGAAAACACGGAATGGCTGACTACGGGCAAGACAAAAGAAGGATACGAAGTCAATAATTATTTCCTTCGTCACCCCGAAATGGTACTTGGAACGTTTGCGAAGGAACATGGACTCTACGGAGGTGAGGACGTAACCGTGAAGTCGGACGGACGGGCGTTAAGCGAGGCAATAACGGAAGCCGTTGCGACCCTGCCTATGGGCTTTTATGAAAATCCCGAACATAGAACCAAAGCCTCCGACGCGGAGATCGCTGTGGATTATAACGTAAAACCGTTATGTTATAAGGCGGAAAACGGTAGGTTATATGTACGGATCGGGGATAAAATGGAAGAACGCAAAGTCCCCGATTTTCCCCAAAACGCCTATGAACGTATTTGTGGCATGATCGAGATACGTGAGGAACTGCATCGCATTTTAGACATGCAAACAGCGGGCTGTACGGACGAGGAATTATTGCGCGGACAATGGTCGCTTGGCAGAAAATATGATCTGTTCGTCAAGCGTTTCGGTTTTTTGAACAGCCCGATCAACGTAAAACTATTCCGTGACGACGGGGACGGCGCGTTAGTATTTGCTTGTGAAACGCTGTCGGAGGATAAAAAAAGCGCGAAGAAAGCAGACGTATTCACCAAACGCACGATCCGTCCGTACACATCGGTGCAAGAAACGAACGATTGTCTGGAAGCGTTGCAAATCTGCCGCAATGAGTGCGGGTGTGTGGATATAGAATATATCGAAAATCTGACGAAAAAAGACTATGCCACGGTGTTATCAGAGCTTGGAAACAAAGTATTCCGCAACCCCGAAAAAGTAACGGAAGAAAACCGTTATTCGGGTTTTGAAACGTCGGAAGAATATTTATCGGGTTATGTAGTCAAGAAATTAGAAACGGCGCGTCGATATGCGCAGGAAAATGCGGCGTATGAGCGCAACGTCAAAGCGTTGGAAGCCGTCCAGCCCACGCCGATCCCCGCGAGTGACATTTATGTAAATTTAGGCGCGAGTTGGGTGGATAGTGCCTATTATGGTGACTTTTTAGGCGAGAAATTAGGGATACCCCGCTATTATCTTAAAGGCTTGAAAATCACCTTTAACCGCTATGACGGGTCATGGGAAGTAACGCGGTCAGATGACGTGCGCAAGTATGCGGGAATCAAAGCGACGGAAGTTTACGGTACGCACCGCGCGAATGCGTTTCGAATCTTCGAAGATTGCTTAAACCAACGGGATACCACGATTTGTGACACGGTGCAAACTGCAGAGGGACAAAAAAAATATGTAGTCAATCAATCTGAAACCTTGTCGGCACGGGAACGCCAGCATAAAATGCAGGACGAGTTTAGGGATTGGATATTTTCTACGCCCGAACGCCGTGAGGACTTGGAACGGACGTATAACCGCCTGTTCAATCAGATACGGCTACCGACGTTTGATGGTAGTTATTTGAAATTTCCGAACATGAATCCGTATATACAATTATATCCGCATCAGGTAAACGCAGTGCAGAGAATACTTACGAACGGCAGCACGCTCGACCCGCATCGCGTTGGTTACGGAAAAACATTTACAATCGTAGCGGCGATCATGAAATTACGTCAATACGGATTAGCGAAGAAACCGATGATCGTCGTACCGAACCATCTCATCGGTCAATGGTCGGGCGAATTCAGGCAGTTATATGCCAACGCCAAATTATTGATTGCGGAGAAAGAGGATTTGGAGCAAAGTCGCCGCAAAATTTTTGTCTCGAAAGCGGCTATGGGGGACTGGGACGCGATTATCATCGCGCAGTCCGCGTTTGCGAAAATCCCTGTTTCCAAAGAACGTCAACGCCGAAAGATAGAACAAGAAATAGAAGATATAGAAAACAGTATTCGTGACCGGAAAGAAAAATACGACCATACTTCGGTGAAAAATCTTGAACGTATAAAGAAAAGCCGAGAAGCCGCCTTGAAACGTTTAATGGACGATAAAGCCAAAGACACGGTTTTGACATTTGAAAATCTTGGAGTAGATTATCTGTTCGTGGACGAGTCTGACGCGTACAAAAACCTGTTTTTATTTACAAAAATGAATAACGTATCAGGTATATCAAATGCGGCGAGTCGGCGTGCGAGCGATATGAAACTGAAATGCGAATACTTAAACGAGCTGCATGGGGGAGACAAAGGTGTGGTGTTTGCGACGGGTACGCCGATTTCTAACAGCCTGTGCGAACTTTACACTTTGCAACGTTATTTACGGCAAAACGCGCTTAACGAGTTAGGCTTGCAGTATTTCGATTCCTGGGCGGCAAATTTTGCGGAAAAGACCACGGCATTGGAGCTTGCGCCGAGCGGACAGGGCTATCGAACGCGGACAAGATTTTCTAAATTCAAGAACTTACCCGAACTGATGACGTTATACGCGGAGTTTGCGGATTTATTGCCCGAAGGTACGGTCAAATTAGACATTCCCGAAGCGGAGAAAAAGATTATTACCTTAAAACCGAGCGAAAGTGTAATAGAGCTTACCCGACAGATAGCGGAACGTGCGGACAGGGTTTATCAAGGTAGAGTAGATCCTCATGAAGATAATATGCTGAAAATCGCGTCGGACGGCAAAAAATTAGCGTTAGACCCGCGTTGTCTGGATTTATTTGCGGCAGACGAGGCAGGGAATAAGCTGAACGCTTGCGCCGCCGAGGTGTATGAATATTGGAAACAAACCGAGGAGTTTCAAGGAACACAGCTTGTATTTTGTGATTTGGCAACGCCGAAACAGACGTTTGAGAGTTATGAGTGCGGAAAAAATTTTGACGCCTATAACGAACTGAAATATAAACTTGTTGAAAAAGGAATCCCACAAGAACAGATTGCATACATCCATGAGGCGAAGAACGATAATGAAAAACTAAATCTATTCAACAAAGTTAATGCAGGAAAAATCCGTATTTTACTCGGAAGTACGGAAAAATGCGGTGCAGGTACAAACGTACAAAAACGTCTGAAAGCGATCCATCATCTGGACGCGCCGTATCGACCGCGGGATTTAATCCAGCGCAACGGTCGCGGTGTGCGGCAGGGGAATATGAATAAGAGCGTCGCTATCTGCACGTATGTCATGGAACGGACGTTCGATTCCTATTCCTATCAAATACTCGAAAACAAGCAACGGTTTATTTCACAGCTTGAGCATGGCGAGGTCACGCAACGCGAAGCGGAGGACATCGACGAAGCGACGCTTTCGTATGCGGAACTCAAAGCAATCACGTCGGCAAACCCGAAAATCAAACGAAAAATGGAAGTAGATTTAGAAGTATCGAGATTGCAGACGTTAGAACGGGAGTACAAAAAGACGTTATATTCGCTACAAGATAGGATTCGTAGAGACTATCCCGACGAAATCGATCGACAGAAGCTTTATTTAAGCCATATCCGAGAGGATATGCAACGGATAAAGGCAAACTATAATCCCGAAACCTTCATAATCAGCGTGCAGGGTAAAATTTATACGGATAAAACCGAAGGCGGTCGGGCGCTGATGGAAGCGTTGCACGGGAACGATTGCAAGATGGAAGTGGCGGAATACGGCGGGTTTACAATCCGCTTAAATTCCCCCGAACTCATTGAAACCGAGCGCACGATAACGCTGAAAGGCGCAGGGGAATACAAACTATCTATCGGGTGGAGCGAAAGCGGGAACATAAAGCGGTTAGACAATTTTTTATCCGAATTTCCTTTTCGGGAAAAACAAGTTTTGGAAAAACTGAAACAGATAAACGATAATCTGGAAACGGCAAAATTAGAGGTGAATAAACCGTTCGAGCATAAAGAGCGGTTGGCGGAATTGTTACGCGAGCAAGCAGAATTAAACGCGGAACTTGATTTGAATAAGCGCGAAGAAATCGTATTGGGCGGTGAAGAAACGGAGGAAAATAACGGCGAAGCGTATTACAGGAGCTTACCTGCGCAGACCGAAATTTTCAAAGGAAGTTTTTTGGACGAGGACGAATTTGACGAAACCGTTTCCGAGATTACAGAAGAAATCGACAAGGAGGAAAAAATGGCGAAAAAGAAACAAGAGGAAACGGAAGCATATTATATCAATCCCTTATTAAACGGGAAAACGAACGTAGAGGCGCATGAGTTTGACAAACATTTCCCGCACCTAAAAGACGGAAAAAAACTGTATCTGGAACACTATTTGGACGGTTGGTACGTGGAAACGATATTAGGTAAGCAGGAGTTGATAGAAGAACTGAAAAAGGCTCTGCAAGCGGATAACGGTCAAGTGCTCCTTAGAAATTTGAGTTGGGAGCATAACACGTCTGCTACGAGTTTGGACGAGATCAACAAGGGAGAAATAGGCGGGATCAGCGTAACGGATCCCGCCGCGGAAAAAAACGAGCGGGGAAAAGACGATACAGCAATTCCCGAACTATTGCCCGATTATACCTTAACGCAACAGGATATGTTCAATTACGGCTATAAATGGTCGAAAATGTTGCCGATCCGTAACAAAAAAGCGGAACAGTTATATAAAGCGGGGGCAACGGTATATGCGTTGGGACGGGATAACCGCGAAAGACCGGCAAGGGAAGATAAAGACTTCATCTACAAAAAAGATATGTACGGGATAAAGCAAGAGGATTGGTCGGCATTTCTGAAAACGGACAGGGCGCGGGAATATTTATATGCAAGGCTGTTATTTTGGGACGCGACGAAAAGAGCAGTATCTAATATGCCAGGCATGGGCTTGGGGCTGGAAAAAATCGGTATAGAAGAAGAAACACTCACAAAATATTTTTCGGACGGAAAGGTGTGTAGTCTCGAACGCTTAAAACCGTATGTACCCGACTTAATGGACGAATTTTCAGATATGGACGAGAGTTTATTAAAAAAACACCGCAAAACGCGGGACGATTTTATAGCAGACATAAAAAGTTTTCTACCGCCGATAGAGGAACGCATGGAAAATCCTATGCTGACGGTCATAGAGCGGCGCGAGAGCAGTTTTCATAAAGACAATGCCGCGTTTCCAAAAGGCTATACGCTGTTACACTCGGATACGTTCGATAATTGGTATGTATTGGACGATAATGAGCCCAAAGACGAATACGGACGGGAAATGCAGAAAGGTGACAAGGCGACGAAGTATGCGATCCTGGCGTATTATACGTCTTGGGAAGATAAATTCCACGAATTTGCGAGTGAAAATCGTGCGCGGATATATTATCGTGAAATGGAGGAGAAAAAGCGTCGGCTCATAGAAGCCGAAGAAACAGAGAGAACTTCCCAAAATAAGGAACGGGAGCTGACCACAGAACAAGAGCCGAACGCACAGGCACAAGAGGAAAAGATACCCTACAATCCCAATAATGTATTTGAGTATGGCGGCTATCGTTTCATACCATATCGTAACTTTACAACCGAAGAAAAGTATGATGACGCAGAAGAAATCAGCCGTCGTGTACGGAGCGATCCGGAAATGGGATTATGTGCGTCGGGACGTAAAGAAAGTAAATGCGATTATTCAAACGATAGCTTTTATGAAAAATCGCCGTTAAAAGAATGCGACGTATTCATTTGTCTGGAAAACGGGAAGTTATATGTTCCAGCGCGTAATGAATTGTTTGAATACCCGGAAGATATATCCCGCGACCAACAGATCGAGCGGCTGTATTCGACGCTCAATTATATAGCCGCTCCGATTTTGGAGCAAATTTATCAAAAGAAAAAAGAAATAGTATGTGAGTGGACAGATAACGGAATGGCCGCTACATACACATAGCTACACTTCAAGTATAACAAAAGCCGCTACCTGTACGGAAAAAGGCGAAAAGACATATACGTGTGTTTGCGGAAATAGCTATACGGAACAAATTCCGTCACTCGGTCACAATTTCAGCATATTCGTGAGTTCAACAAGCAGCAATTGTACGGAAGCAGGAGAAACAGTATATAAATGCAGTCGTTGTAATCAAACGCGGACGACGATAGGAACAGCATTAGGACATAATTATATTTCAACCATGCATGCGGCTACCTGTACGGAAAAAGGATATACCGAGCATATTTGTTCGAGATGTAAGGATAGCTATAAAGATAAAGAAACTGCGGCGAAAGGACATGCTTATCAAAAAGAAGTGGTGGAAGCGACGTGTACGGAGAACGGATATACAATATATAAATGTACGAGGTGCGAGGATAGTTACGAATCGGATTTTGTAGAGGCGTTCGGTCATGAATTTAAGGAACGGGAGACGCAAGCGACCTGTACGGAGGCAGGGGGAATCTATCATATCTGTACGATATGCGGATATGAGTATCAGAGCGATATAATATTTCCGTCAGGTCATAGCTATGAGAGCGAAGTGATAAGAACGGCAACTTGTACGGAAGACGGAGAGCGGCATTACCGCTGTACCAAATGCGGAAACGAATATACAAAAGTCATTCCTGCATTCGGGCATACCTATGAAATCATCGACGAGAAAAAAGATGCGGAGAAAACGTTAAGGACATATATTTGTACGACGTGCGGAGAGAGTTATATAGAAAATGTGGGAAATCAATACGAAAAGGTGACAAGTTATATAGAATATTTGTTCAACTTGTATAGTCCGTATATGATTTGGGTGTTTCTGGGTACGTCGGGGGTATGGTCTGTCGCTATGGGCGTGGCGATGATTATTGCCCGTAAAAACGAGGAAAAGGAAAAAGCAAAACGTATGCTCGTCAATTACGGCATAGGGCTTATCGTTATTTTTTCGATCTTAATCGCCTGCCCATACCTCGTCCGCGGAATTGCCGCACTGATTACATAAAATTAACCAAAGTAAAAATATTTTAGAAAAATTTTCCAAAAACCTATTGACAAATCAAAATAAAAGAGATATAATAAAGAAAAAAAATCGGGATAGCCCCATTATTCCGATTACGGAGGTAGTTTATGGATAGAGAAGAAATTATTAAAAAAGCGGAAACGGGAGAGGGACTGACCGTTGAAGAAATTAAGATTTATCAGGAAGCGGTAAGACCGAAAAAGCAAGTGTATGGGAAGTATGGGACGATAGCGAAAGAGTATCTCGAAAATCATAATATAGGAAAACTGTGGAGCTTGGCGGACGATTTACCCGAATACTTGCACGGGATAGACAAAGCGGCGGAAGATTTATATGATACGATGTATGAGAAACTGTCGCAGAGAGAAGAATACAAACGCACGGGGGATTATATTACCGACGTAAAGCAGGAGAACGCCATGAAACAATGTATCGAAGAAGAAATCCTGAACGAAGTCGTATATGTAGATTGAGAGGAGGTATCGTATGAAAAAGATTTGTCATATAGGTTTTGTCGTTTTTAAGGTAGTATTTTTAGGAGCATTTTTGCTTTGGTTGGCGGTTACGAACGTGATCGGCACAATGGTAGATATAATCAGTCACGGCTGAAAAAGGAGACGAAAGATGAAGAAAGAAGATACGCCCTCGCGGATTATACAGAGAAGATATGAAGCTACGCGTAAAGAGTGGCGAAAAGAAACAACAGCACAATTTAATACTCGTTTGCCGCGAAAAGAGTTTGAGGAAATTGAAACCTTTTTGAAAGAACGTCATTTGCGTAAACTTGATTTGATTTACGAAGGCTATTTTTCCTACTTAAAAAAATTTGGATTATTGCCGAAAGACGAAACGGAAGATACAAAAGAATAAGGCAAATATTTCTGTCGCTGATAGGGAGATAACATACAACTGAATAGCCATATTTTCTTAATAAATTAAACGAAAAAGGATATTTATAGAGAAAAGGAAAGCGCTGTGCGAAGCACGAAGGATTGAAAAGAGGTTGCAGGATAAACGAAAAAAGAAAATCGTTTTGTCAATGTTTCAAGATGATTGATTGTTAGGACCTAAGGCGGTGAAAAAGCGTAAAAGAGCGCAGGGAAGAAGCGCTCTTTTTTGATATAAAGAAAGTAAGGAAGGATGAGATGAGAAGATTAAATATTAAGAAAATCGGACAGATGCAGTATATGATGGTCTTTAACGAAAAAACCTTGATTTGAGAGGTCTTATTTCTTAAAGAATGAGGAATATAGAAAAAATAAACGAAATAATAAAAATTATTAGAATGTCTTCCGTAACGGAAAAGCAAAAGGATGACCTGACGTTTGAATTGTTAAATATGTTTGTAGGCGATAGAGAACGTAAAGAGGTAAGTGCAGAAGAAAAAACGGAGACGAATCAAAAAAGTATAGAGCAAAAAAAATTAAACGGCAATTTGCTTAATCCGAAGGAGGAGCAAATGGTTATAGAACTACCGGGAGTATCCGTAAATTCAATACCGAGAAAAGACGGAAGATTCCAAGGCTATCTCATAGACGGAGATGGCAAAAAGAAATATATTTACGGGAGGTCATATAAAGATGTGACGGAAAAAATTCAAATAGAGTTTAGATTAATGCAAAATGCAATGAAACGGAGTGTAAAAGAGAATTTGGAGAGAAAGGAGGGGATTATTAAAAAATTTGAAAATTCAAAGAAGAAAGCAAAGGAAGTACACCCTTTTAACGAATACTTAGAAGGTTGGATAGAAAAGTATAAGGCCCCGAATGTAAAGCCGACAACGCTGCAAAGTATCCGAACGGCGGTAAAACCTGCCCTGATAGCGTTCGGAGAAACGCCGATAGAAGAAATCACGGGCGATGATATTCAGGATTTACTTATTCATATCCAAGCGACGAGATTGAGAGACCTTTGCAAAATAAATTTGTCGCAGGTATTTAAGAAAGCTACAATCCAAAAAATTATAGACAGCAACCCCTGTGAATCGGTAGAAATAAAAAAACATAAATCCGAGCACAAGAAAGCGTTGACAATAGAAGAACAGAGAAGATTTTTGATAGCTTCGGAAAATTCTCCGCACTCTTTATTATTCCGTTTAATTTTATCGACAGGAATCAGGATAGGAGAAGCGCTTGCTTTAACGAAAGCGGATATAGATTTTGAAAATTGTAAACTTACAATAAATAAGAACGTAGCATTTATCAACGGGAAAAGGATAGTACAAGATACGCCCAAATCGGAAGCGGGCAATCGGATTATACCAATTCCCGCAGATATTTGCCGTGAACTGAAAGAAATACAAACCGAAAATTTATTTCCGTGCACATATAATGCGGCAAAAAAAGCATTGGAAAAGATAGCAAAAGGGCTTGACATCAAAATGACACTGCATACGCTTCGCCATACGTATGCGACAAGGTTAGAGGAAGCGGGGATACCTGCGAAAGTCAAACAGTATTTGTTGGGACACGCATCATTGGAAATGACGCAAAATACATATACGGACACACAAACGGCATATATAGATAGCGTTTCAGATAAAGTGAGGGCGGTGTTTGCAGATACGGAAAAACAAAGCAGGCCCGGTGACCTTGACACTTAGTTGACACTTGACTGACACTTAAAAAGGTCACAAGGCCCAATAAAAAGTAAGAAAAAGAGCGAAAAAAAGCCCGTTTTCATGCGAAAACAGGCAAAAGTGGTGCACCTTCAGGGACTCGAACCCTGGGCCCAATGATTAAGAGTCATTTGCTCTACCAACTGAGCTAAAGGTGCATATGGTGGTCCATCCGAGTCTCGAACTCGGGACACCTTGATTAAAAATCAAGTGCTCTACCAACTGAGC